>Ga0315906_10003654_pt1 | contig 20348 bp, 19 predicted proteins | sample LakEriMetagenome_4_FD_203526 | JGI IMG/M metagenome (GOLD analysis project Ga0315906, IMG submission 203526) | Freshwater fungal communities from buoy surface, Lake Erie, Ohio, United States - Buoy 2 MA122 | ecosystem: Environmental > Aquatic > Freshwater > Lake > Lake biofilm | place: USA... | reverse complement strand
CGGCGCGTGACGAACAACGCCGGTCGTCGCCCAGGGAGGGGGCGGCGGACGGTCACGTGACTGCCGCCGGCCCCCTCAACCCGCTTCAGGAGCCAGCCATGAATCGCCTTCCCGCTGCGGCTCACGCCGCCCTCGTTCTCGCCCTCGCCATGATCCTGCCGTGCGGCGGCTTGGCCGCCGACGCCCCGGCCGAACGGGCCTCGCTGGCCGAGCCCTTCCTGCAAGGTGGCGGCATCGCAGCCGGCTGCGATGCCCTCGCGGCTCACGTCGCCCGGAATCCAGACGACGACCAGGCCCGCTTCGGCCTCGGCGTGCTCCAGTTCATCCGGGCCGTTGAGCGGCTCGGACAGTCCCTCCACCGGCACGGCGGGCTGGGCGACGAGGCGCGGAATGCCCGCGTCATCCCGCTGGTGCGGCTTCCGGTGCCACCGAATCCGACGCCAGCGGAGACGAACTATGCGGACGTCCGCGGGATGATCCGCACGTTCGTCTCCGACCTCGCCGCGGCCGAGAAGACGCTCTCAGCGATTCGCGACCAGGACGTGTCGCTGCCGCTGCGGTTCGGGTTCGTCCGCCTCGATCTCGACGGCGACGGGAAGGCGAGCGAGGCGGAGGCCCTCTGGCGGCTGCACGCCGCTCTCACCGGGCAGCCGCAAGGGCGGTATATCGACGGGGAGTTCGTCAGGCCGGCGGACGCGGAACTGCGGGCAGCCGCGGAGGGCCTCGTCGTCCGCCTCGACCGGGGCGATGTCTACTGGCTGCAGGGATACTGCCATCTGCTTTCGGCGATCGGCGAATACGCGCTGGCCCACGACATGGAGAGCAGCTTCGGCGACATCGCCCCCTATCTCTTCGCCCGGCCGCAAGGGCGGTCGGTACCCGCGGAGATGTTCGCATCGAAGGAGTGGGGTGCAAGGTATGCCGACGCGTTCGCCGCCGTGAGCGGCGTGCCCTGGACTGTCAGCGAGCCCGATCGCATGCGTGTGGCACTCGGCCACCTCGAGGAAGTGGTGCGGCTGAGCCGTGAGACCTGGCGGGCGATCGAGGCCGAAACCGACGACGCCGACGAGTGGATTCCGAACGCGAGCCAGACGGGCGTGCTTCCCGACGGCCGGGTGACGGCCGAGATGATCGCCGGCTGGAAGGAGTTCCTCGACGAGGCCGAGGCGATCCTCGCCGGCCGCAGGCTCGTGCCCCACTGGCGGCTGGCCCCCGGACGCGGCGTCAACCTGCGGCGGGTGTTCCTCGAACCGCGGCCGCTGGACGTCGTCCGCTGGGTGCAGGGCGCCGCGGCGGTGCCCTATGTCGAAGCGGGAAAATGCTCGGAGCCCGACACGTGGTGGCGGCTGCAGCGGACGTTCCGCGGCAATTTCATCGGCTTCGCGATCTGGTTCAACTGACGGTGCCCGGCGGTCAGCCGCGGCGGAGCCGGCCGACCTGGAAGTCGGTGACCGCCGCGGCGCAGACGACGAGCAGGGCCACGATGGCGGCGATGTTCCAGCGGACCGCGGTGCCAGTGGCCAGCAGGGCCGTGTAGCCGGTGAGCGAGGCCGCCGCGGCCACCCGCACGAGCCGGCGGTCGAGCCACAGGCCGGAGGCGGCGACGAGCACGGGATGCACGGCGACGAGCGGGCTCTCGGCGGCGCGGACGAGCACGAGCAGCGCGGTCACGAAGGCGGCGTCGGTGAGCACGAAGGCGTAGCCCGCCCAGCGGGCCGCGGCCCCCCGCAGGCCGAGCCATTCCCAGAGCACGGTGCAGGCGGCCCACAGGGTGAGGCCCGCGGCCACGGGCCGGTAGAACTCGAGCGTGCCCGGATCGGCGAGGCAGCGGGCCGCCACCACCGCGAGCGTGCCGAGGATGCCGACCAGCCGGAAGCCCGCCGCCGGATAGCGGCGAATCACGCGGCCGAGCCTGTGGAGCGGGCCGCCGCCCGGCGGAGCGATGCGGTCGCCGCGGAGCCAGGCCTCCAGGTCATCGGCGACGGCGGCGGCCGAGGCATACCGGCGGGTGGGATCTTTCTCCAGGCACCGCAGGCAGATCCGCTGCAACGCCGCGGGCACCCGCGGGTTCAGGCGGCGCGGCGGCACCGGCTCCCGCTCCAGCACGTTCATGACCACGAGCACCCGTGTTTCGCCGCCGAAGGGCGGCCGGCCGGTGACCAACGCGTAGAGGATCGCACCTAGGCCGTAGACGTCGGTGCGGGAGTCGAGGCCACGGACGCGGCCCGCGGCCTGCTCGGGAGGCATGTACTCCGGCGTGCCGAGCAGCGTGCCGGTGGCCGTCGGGGCGTCCTCGGTGGCGGCATCGCGGGCCAGGCCGAAGTCGGCCAGGTGCGGCGTGCCGGCGGCGTCCAGCAGCACGTTCGAGGGCTTGAGGTCGCGGTGCAGGATGCCCGCGTCGTGGAGGTGCTGCACGGCCCGCGCGACCGACGCGATCGTGGTCGCCGCCACCCGCGGCGGCAGCGGCCCGGCCCGCAGGCGGTCGCCGAGGTCGTCCCCGGCCACGAGATCCATCGCGAAGTAGAGCTGCCCGTCGAGTTCGCCGGCGTCGTGGATCGTCACGATCCCCGGATGGCGGACGCGGGCCGCGACCCGCGCCTCGGCGACGAACCGCCGCCGCTGCTCGGCCGTCGCATATGCGCCGGCCGTGAGCAACTTGAGGGCCACGTCGCGGCCGAGCCCCTCGTGCCGGGCCCGGTAGACCACGCCCATGCCGCCGCGGCCGAGTTCATCACCGATGACGAACGGCCCGAATCGCCGGCCTGTGAGCGTCTCCGCCGCGCCCGGCAGCGGCGCGGTGGGGGCCACGGTGGAAGCGAGATCGTCGAGCCCGCGCAGGCAGGCCGTCCAGGCGGCGAGCGCGGGGCAGGCGGCGAGCAGTCGCCGTTCCTCCGGCCGGTCCCCGGCCTGAATGGCCTGCACATAGCGGTCGAGCAGGTCAGGGTCCACGTCGGCGTCGGACGGCTGCGCATCGCGGGTCATGGCGCCGCGTCGCCGGCGGTGAACTCCGCCGGCAAACGCTCCTTGAGGTCGGCGATGGCCCGCATCCACAGCATCCGGCAGGCGCCGCTCGAGCGGCCCATCCGCCGTGCCACCTCCTCGAAGGGCAGCCGCTCGATGTTCCGCAGGAAGAGCACCTCGCGGTGGTCGTCGGCGAGCGCCTCCATCGCCGCGGCGAGCAGCAGTTCCTGCTCCCAGCGGATCGCCCGCGCGCTCGGGGACGAGGCCGGGTCGATCGGCGGCTCATGCCAGCCGTGCGAGGCGTCGTCGTGCGCGGCCAGCGGAACCTCGCGGCCGGCGTCGCGCTTCGCGGTGCCCCGATACCGCTTCGCCGCGTCGAACGCATTGTGGGCCACGATCCGCTTCAGCCAGCCGAGCCACTCCTGGGGCGTGTCGCCCGCGAAGCCGTCGAAGCCGCGGTGGGCCTCGAGCAGCGACTGCTGAACGACGTCCGAGGCATCGACCTTCGCCCGGAGCCGCCGCTGCAGGTGGCAGCGGGCCGCGGTGGCCACGAAGCTCCGGCAGGCGTCGAAGAGCCGCTCGCGGGCGGCCGCGTCGCCGGCCCGGGCCGCGGCCAGCCAGGCCGCGATCCGCGCCGCGTCGCTCGGTCCGTCAGCCGCGCGGCGGGGAGAGGCGTCCGACATGCGGGCGGCACCTGGTGGAGCGGTCCAAGAACGCGCCGCAGCCCCGGGAAAGAGGGCCGCGTGACAACCGGTTCCCGGCGTCGCCCGGTCCGGGGAACGGCTTGCCCGAGGCGGGCCGGACACCGGCGATCATACCACCGTGGCCGCCGTCACGACCCGGCCGCTGGTCCCTCGGTCGGCGGGCGGGTGGGTAGACTCCTCGGACTCGACCCCGGAAAGCGCAGGCTGAAGATGGAACTCCAGACGATCGCCATGATCGTGGTCGGCGGCCTCGTGCTCCGCATGATGACGGTTCTCCAGCAGGTCATGGAGTCGCAGCGCAAACTGCTCGACCGTCAGCGGCGGATGAGCGACCTGCTGTCGGCATCCCTGGCCCGCGACGGGCGGACCGCGGCTGCGGACGAGTCGGTCGCCGCCGCCGAGCCCGTCATGGTCGCCGAGCCGCCTCCGCTGCCGCCGGTCGCGCCGGCCATCCCGCATGCCCGGCGCGGTGCGGACGATCTGGCGGCGTCGCTGCGGGCGGCGATCGCCGACGGAGCGGGCAGGCCGGCGGCCGCGGAGCCCCCGGCTCCCTGGCCGCGGCCGGCGGCCCGCGATGCCGAGTCGCCCCGGCCCCTGCCGCGGCCGGAGCCGAGCCAATTCGAGACGGCCGCCCGTGACACCCTCCGCAAGATCTGGAACTGGATCATCGTCGGCGAGGATCGCATTCCCGCCGGCGTCTCCACCGAGTACGCGGTCGCCAGCCAATGGCTGCTGCGGATCGGCATCGTGGTGCTCGTCGTAGGCGTCGGCTTCTTCCTCAAGTGGTCGATCGACAGCGGCCTGCTCGGACCCCAGGCCCGCGTGGCCCTCGCGGCCACGGCCGGCATGGCCCTGCTGATCCTCGGCACGCGGCTTCTCGGCGGCCGCTACGGCCTGATCGGCCAGGGCTTCCTCGGCGGCGGACTGGCGATGCTCTACTTCAGCGTCTTCGCGGCCCACCAGTTCTTCGGCCTGATCCCGGTCGGCACGGCCTTCGTCCTCATGGCCGCCGTCACGGTGCTGGCCGGCGGGATCGCGGTCCGTTTCGACTCGATGCTCGTGGCCGTGCTGGGGATCATCGGTGGCTACGGGACGCCGCTGATGTTCTCGACGGCCGATCCCAACCTGCCGGCCCTGTTCAGCTACCTGCTCGTCCTCGGCGTCGGCGTGCTGGCGATCTGCTTCTGGAAGAACTGGCCGTTGGTCAACCTGCTGGCCTTCGTGGCGACCTGGTGCCTCGTGCCGGCGGCGCTCGTCAACTACGAGCCGACCCAGTTCTGGGAGACCCATCCGTTCATCGTCGGCTTTTTCGTGCTCTTCTCGACGATGACGTTCCTCTACAAGGTCGTGCGTGGCACGCCGTCGACGGTGCTCGACCTGGCCGCGCTGGTGGCCAATGCCGCCGTGTTCTTCGGCATCTCGTACTGGATGGTGGAGGACGCCTTCGGCCGTCGCCAGGTGGCCTTCGTGACGCTCGGCCTGGCCGCCTTCTACACGGCCCACCTGCTCCATTTCCGTGGCCGGGGCATCACAGACCGCGGGCTGCTGATCTCGTTCCTCGGCCTGGCCGCCACGTTCGTGGCCGTGACCATGCCGCTGGTGCTCTCGCGGCAATGGGTCACGGGGAGTTGGGCGATCCAGGCGGTCGTGCTGCTCTGGATGGCCGAGCGGCTCGAGAGCGGCATCGTGCGCCGCATGGCGCTGGTGCTGCTCGGCCTGGTGTTCGTGCGGTTCTGCACGCTCGACCTCGGCCGCACCTTCCTGCCCGGGGGCAGCGTCGCGGCGGCCGCCGCGGAACTTCCGGCCGCCGGCTACCTGTGGCTCCTGGCCGAGCGGGCGATCGCCTGCGGCGTGCCGATCGCCGCCTTCGGCGTGGCGGCGCGGCTGCTCGGCCAAACGCCGCCGCACGACGAGGCCGGCACGGCCGCGGCATCGGACCCCGGCGATGCAACGCTCGCGCCGCTCGTCTGGCTGGCCGGGATCGCGGCCCTGCTCTTCTACGGGCACTTGGAGGTCGATCGGACGGCGGACTTCTTCTTTCCCGTCGCCCGGCTGCCGCTGCTCTCGCTGGTGTGGCTCGGCATCGGAGTGATCTCCCTGTGGCAGTACGCGGTTCGCGGCAGTCGCACGGCGCTCGCGCTCACCGGCTGCGTGGCCGTGGCCGTGCTCTTGAAGCTCTTCCTCTGGGACCTGCCATCCTGGGGCGTGGACGACCGGCTGGTGGTCGGCTCCGGCTACTCGCCGCTCGCCGTCGGCCTGCGGGCGCTGGACTTCGGGGCGGTGATCGCCTTCCTGGCCGTCGCCTACGCGGTCGCAGGCGGGCGGCGGGTCGGCGCCGAGGCGAGGCCGCTCCTGGCCGTGGCCTGCCTGGGCACGCTCTTCGCCTACCTGACCCTGGAGACGAACTCGTTCCTGGCTGCGTACTATCCGGGCCTGCGGGCCGGCGGCGTGTCGATCGTGTGGGCGATCTTCGCGCTGGCGCTGGTGCTCGCCGGGATCGCCCGCAACGTCGGGCCGCTGCGGTGGGCAGGGCTCGTGCTGTTCGCGGTCGTGTCGGGGAAGGTGTTCCTCCACGACCTGGCGAGCCTCGACACGTTCTGGCGGATCGTGGCCTTCCTGATCCTCGGCCTCGTGCTGATCGCCGGCTCGTTCGTCTACCTGAAGTTCCGCGAAAAGTTCGTCGTCGCGCCGGGCGGAGACACCACCCCATGAACCGCATGGAAGCGATCCTGCTCGGGGCGGCCGTCTGGCTGGCGGCCGACGCGCAGGCCGCCGACGCCGGGCGGCGGGAGAAGCCGATCGTGCTGCCGGCCGTCGCGGCGACGACACTCGTGGCGGTGCCGCTCGACGCCGACGTCCACGCGGCCGCCGCCCTGGGGTACGGCGACCTGCGGATCCTCGACGGCGCGGGCGTCGAGGTGCCCCACGTCGTGCGGGATGCGACGCGGACCGACCGCCGGCCGGTGCGGCGCACGGCCTCGGCCGCGGGGCCGGAGGCGAAGCCGCTTGCGGACGACGGCCTGGAGATCGTCGTGGCGCTCGGCCCCGGTAAGGAGCGGATCCTGCCCCAGGGGTTCACTGTGCGGACGCCGCTCCACGATTTCGAGCACCGTGTCGCGGTGTCATGGTCGGCCGACGGTCGCGAGTGGACGCCGATCGTCGCGGAGGCCGTGATCTACGACTACGCCCGCTTCATGGACGTTCGTGACGTGACCATCCCCCTGCCGTCGGCGCCGGCCCGCTGCCCCGGCGGCCGCTACCGGATCGTGATCGGCGACGTGACGCAGGAACAACGGTCGCAACTCGCGGAGCTGACGCGGACGCTCACCGGCGGAGTCGAGCGCGAGCGTCGCGAGACGACGCTCGTCGACCGCCGTCCGTTCCGCATCGATGGCATCGAGTTCTGGTACACCGAGGAGGTGGAGCAGCGGGCCACACCGGTGCTTGCGGATCAGATGATCGTCGGCTTCCGCGCGGCCCGTGAGTCCGACGGGCGGACGACGCGGATCACGGTCGACACCCGCCGCGAGCCCGTCACCGAGTTCACGCTCGCGACCGACACCAAGAACTTCAGCCGCCAGGTGACCGTCGAGGAGCCGCCGGCGACGGACGGCGACGGTCGAAGGCGGCGCGGTCGGCCGCTCGCCACGGCCACGATCACGCGGATCGACGTGGCCGGCATTCGCCGCGAGCAGATCGTGATCCCGCTGCCCGAGAGCCGGCAGCCGACGTACGACCTCGTGATCGACGACGGCGACAGCCCGCCGATCGCGGTGAGCGCCGTCACGGCCCGCGGCCCCGCCCGTGAGATCGTGTTCCTCGCCGAGCCCGACGGTGACTACCGGCTGGCCTACGGGGGCGGCCTCGCCGCGCCGCGGTACGACACGGCCGCCATCCGCGCCGCCCTCGCCGCCCGGGCGGTCGCGACGCCCGCCACGCTCGGCGCGGAGGCGGTCGTCGCCATGCCCCCGCCCGCCGCCGAGCCGTTCCGGCTGCTCGCCGACGGCCGGTTCCAGGTCGCCGCGATCGCCGTCCTTGCCGCCATCCTCGCCGCGGCGTTGTTCCGCGCGGCGCGGCGGCTCGACGCCCAGTCGCCTCCCCGGGATTGACCATGACCGCCACCAGCCTAGCGCTCGGGAGCCGCGGCACCGGTCTGCGTCGCCGCGAGCACGTCCGTGCGCAGCCGGCATTCGGCGAACAGCCGATCGAAGTTCACGACATGCTTCGTGACCCAGAGCCGCGTGCCGCGGGCATCGATGAGGTGCAGGCCGTTGGAAGCGTGCTGGCGGATGACGGACGTCCTGCGGTCGAGCGTCTTGCGCAGGCCCCAGAAGGAACGCACGATCCAATCGCCGGTCATGTCGATCGCGAGTCCTCCCAAGCCGAGGAACGACAGCCCGATCACCGCCATCGCCGCGCCGATCGGGAAGGAGCCGCCACCGTGCCGCGGCGACATCGCTTCGCCGACGCGAAACAGGTACACCGCGTAGGCGAGGGTCAACGCCCCGGCGCCGACGACCACGGCGCGGCGGGGCACCCGGAGCCGGACGTCCTCGGCCTCGAGGACTGCGAGCACCGGCGTGCGGTGCGGGGCGATCAGCGCCTCGGCGGAACGGCTCTCCACCTCGGCCAGGTCGGCGTAGCCCGCGGTCGCAGCGGGGCCGGCGTCGTCCCCGAGGGCGGGCGGATCGCGAAACCAGAGCGTCACCTCGTGTGTGGCCGGGTTGAGGCCGGCGTCGCGGACGCCAAGCAGAGCGCGGTCGAGATCACGGTTCATCCGATTGCGGGCGTACCACAACGTCGCCACGAGGCCCGCGGTGGACGCCAGCACGACGGCACCGCCGACGCTGCCCAGGGTGGAGCGGAAGAACAGCCTGATCATCCCGATCAGCACACTGGCGAAGAGCACCACCGCCGCCAGGGCGATCCGCCCCCCGCGGACGCGGCGTGCCCGACACGCGTCGCAGACCGGTACGGGAACGACGATGCACTCCCAGCCGCCGACGAAGAGCAAGTCCCAGCCTCGCCAGGCGTTGATCGGGCAGGCCCATGCGGTCGGTGCGCGGCAGTTGACGCACACGGGCGGGAAGAAAAACCGATCGCTTCTGCGGGTGAGTTTCGCCATGCTGTGCCGCCTGCGGGAGCTCTCGGGACCGGCCCGTGCTCGCTCGATCCCTGGCGGAGGCAGCATACCAACGGGCGGCATCCGCTCGCCCCGCCGCGGCCCACGGAGTGACCATGACCGCCACCGCCCGGAGGCAGGCGCCGTACGTCTTCTTCGGACAGACCACGTCCTTGTGCGACGAGTGCCTCACGCTCGTGCCGGCGAAGATCGCCATCGAGGAGGGCCGGGTTTACTACCACAAGCGGTGCCGCACCCACGGCCCGCGGAAGGTGCTCGTCTCCACCGACGCCGCCTACTGGCGGCTGTGCCACGACTACCTCAAGCCCGGCGACCGGCCGCTCGCCGTCCAGACGCACACCGAACGCGGCTGCCCCTACGACTGCGGCCTCTGCCCCGACCACGAGCAGCACTCGTGCCTCGCCCTCATCGACGTCAACGAGGCCTGCAACCTCACCTGCCCGGTCTGCTTCTCCGACTCCTCGCCCCGGCGGTCGCTCCACCGGCCGCTCGCCGAGATCGAGCGGATGATGGATACGCTCGTGCGGAGCGAGGGGGAGCCCGACCTGCTGCAGCTCTCCGGGGGGGAGCCGACGATCCACCCGCAGATCCTGGAAATCCTCGCGGCCGCGAAGCGGCGGCCGATCCGCCACGTGATGCTCAACACCAACGGCATCCGCATCGCCGAGGATCCGGAGTTCGTCAGCCGGCTGGCCGAGTTCCGCCCCGGCTTCGAGGTCTACCTGCAGTTCGACTCGCTGCGGCCCGAGGCCCACCTGAACCTCCGCGGCGCCGACCTGACGCGGATCCGCCGCCAGGCCCTCGAGGCCCTGGAGCGGGCCGGCATCTCCACGACCCTGGTCGTCGTCGTCAAACAGGGCGTCAACGACGACGAGATCCCGGCGATCATCGACCATGCCCTGCAGTGGCGGTGCGTCCGCGGCGTCGTCCTCCAGCCCATCCAGGACGCCGGCCGCAACGAGGGTTTTGATGCGTCGCAGGATCGCTTTCCCTTGTCCGCGATCAGGCGGCGGATCATCGACTCCGGCGGCCCGTTCGGCGAAGGCGACGTCATCCCGCTTCCCTGCAACCCCGAGAGCATCGCCATCGGCTATGCCCTGCGGAAGGGGGCGAAGATCGCCCCGGTGACGTCGTTCTTCCCCCGCGAGTTGCTCGTCGAGGCCCTGCCCAACGCGATCACGTTCGAGAAGTACCCCGACCTGCACCGCCAGGTGCTCGAGTTCTTCTCGCTCTCGACCGCCGAGTGCAACAATGAAAAGAAGCTCGCCGAGCTCCTCTGCTGCCTGCCGGAGGTGCCGCTGCCGGCGGGCCTCGGCTACGAAGACACGTTCCGGGTGGTGATCGTGGAGTTCATGGACGCCCACAATTTCTGCCTCGGCCGCGTGAAGCGGTCGTGCATCCACTTCGTGACGCCGGACGAGAAGATCATCCCGTTCGAGACCTACAACCTGTTCTACCGCGACGCGGCCGCCCGGGCCCGGATGCGGCGGTCGCTGGAGGGATCATGAGAGGCCTGCTGATCGTGCTCTGTGCGTTGGCGACGGCCGCCGCGGCGCTCGCAGGCGGCTGCGGGCTGCTGATCACGGGGGTGGCGGCCACCACGATCCGCGAGCCGGGCGAAGGCAGGCAACTGCTGATGATCGCCGGGCCGGTGCTCGCAGCCACCGCCGCAGTGGCGATCGTCAACATCGCCCTCATCACCGCGCTGGCCCGGGGGAGGGCGCCCCGCCGCAGTGTCTGGTTTCTGCTGCTAGCAATCATGGATTTCGCCGTGGCCGGCCTCCTCGTCGCCGCCGGCTTCGCAGGCCGCGGGCCGGTGAACCTGGGCGACGTCTCCACGCTCCTGCTGCCGGCCGCGCTGGCGCTCAAGGGCCTGCTCACGCTCCTGCTGCCGGCACGGCCGCCGCGACTGCCGCCGACAGGCTCGGCTGCATGAAGGGGAAGGCATCCACCGCGTCCCGCGGCCGACGCGGCTGTGCGCAACTGCGTTCGCAGCGGCACGACGGCGTGTCTTCCGCGCCTGCCGGCGATCCATGACGGTCCACGCGACGTTCGACATCGCCGCCGCCACAGCCGCGGCGGCCGTGACCGTGGGCTGCTTCTTCTGGCGGCTGCGGGCTGCGGCGGCCCGAATCGACCAAGCCGGCTTTGGCTATGCCGTCGCGCTCGTGGCCGGCGCGATCATCGGCGGCTACGCGGCCGGCACGGCGAACCTCTGGCTCTCCGGTGAGCCGGGCCTGGCCCGGAGCATCGTCGGGGCCCTCGCCGGTGCGATCGCGGCGATCGAGATCTTCAAGCAGGCCCGCGGCATCACCGGCTCGACCGGCATCATCTTCGTGCCGGCCTTCTGCACGAGCGTGGTCATCGGCCGCTGGGGCTGTTTTTATTCCGGGCTCACCGACCACACCCACGGCGCACCGACCGCGGTCCCCTGGGGCCACGACTTCGGCGATCACGTTCCCCGCCACCCGGTGCAGCTCTACGAGTCGGCCGCGATGGCCGTGTTCCTCGTCTACGCCCTCGTGATGCTCGCCCGCCGCGACGCCTTCTTCATGCGGAACGGCTTCTACCTGATGGTGCTTTGGTATGCCGCGCAGCGATTCTGCTGGGAGTTCCTCAAGCCCTACGCCACGGTGATCGGACCGCTCAACATGTTCCATCTCGTCTGCCTGGGCCTGATGGGGTACGCGGTGTGGATGCTGGCGGAGGGAGGCGTGGCGCGGGAGCGTCAGGGTTGATGTGCTGCTGCCGGGCGCGCGTGGCGACTCTGCCGGTGGGTCGGGGTCGCCCGTGCCCTCTCGCCCGGACGTTCGCCTCGGCCATCACGGCCTCGGCTCTCTGCCTGTCCGCTGCGCTCCGGCATCCATGCCTTCGCTTGCTCCCACAGCCCGGCTCGAGGGCACGGGCAACCCCTCCCGGAAATCCCGCTCGGGATGCACGAGGGGACGTACGATCACAGACGGGGGCGTATAACATGGAATCAACGATCTCCCGAGGAGTTTTTCGCCATGGTCCGCACGCCCTCGACGATGCTGCCGCTGGGCACCGTCGCCCCCGACTTCTCGCTGCCCAACGTGGACGGCCGGATCGTCGATTACGCGGCCGCGGCCGGGCCCAGGGGCACGGTCGTGATGTTCATCTGCAACCACTGCCCGTTCGTGAAGCACGTGGCCGACGAACTGGCACGGCTCGGCCGGGAACTCATGCCCCGCGGCGTCGGTTTCGTCGCCATCAGCTCCAACGACGTCTCGACCCATCCGGCCGACTCGCCCGAGCAGATGGTTCGCGAGGCCGAGGACCGCGGCTACCCGTTTCCGTATCTCTACGACGAGACGCAGGAGGCGGCCAAGGCCTACCACGCCGCCTGCACGCCCGACTTCTACCTCTTCGACGCCGAGCGTCGGCTCGTCTACCGCGGCCAGCTCGATCCCAGCCGCCCGGGCAGCGCCGTGCCCGTGACGGGCGCCGACCTGCGGGCCGCGATCGACGGGCTGCTGGCCGGCCGGTCGCCCGTCGCGGACCAGGTGCCGAGCCTCGGCTGCAACATCAAGTGGAAGGCCGGGAATCATCCCGCCTACTTCCACCCGTGACGCGGCTCCCGGTCGCCGGACTCAGCGCGGACGGGGCGGTTCGCCGGGCCGGGTGGGGCCGCGGTTGGCGAACTTGCCGATGTCCTGCGTGTCGCCCGGCTCGAGCCGCGACGCCCGGAGGTTCTCCCGCTGGATCGCCTCGTACACCTCCTGGCGGTGCACGGGAATCTCGGAGGGGGCGTTGATGCCCAGGCGGACCTTGTCTCCCCGGATGTCCACGATCGTGACGACGATGTTGTCGCCGATCATGATGCTTTCGTCGCGTTGTCTGGAGAGTACGAGCATCGCTGGGTCCTTCCTGATCCGGGCGTGGCGCCGGCGATCCTGCGCCGGCGGTCACTGGTGATTATGCGCTCTGTTTGAGCGGCGGACGTTCCTGAACGAGTTCATATTGCAAGGGCAGCTCGCCGCTGGCGACGACTTGACGGCCCGTGCGGGATTCGAGGTTGATGACGATCGGCGCCTTGAGATTGAGCGTGAGGCTTCTGCCGTTGGTGCCGACCACGACCACCACCTGGGCCTGCCGGATATCGGCGATCGCCAGCGGGGTGAGCTCGCTGCGCGGAATCCGCACCTGGTAGTCGGGCAGGAACCGACGGGGGCTGACCACCGCCAGGGCGACGTCGCCGCGGCTGGTGCTCTGCAGCCAGCCGAGGGCGTCGTTGCTCGCGTCGGCGAGCAACGCCCAGTCGCGGCAGTCCTCGAGCCCCGGCAGGCCGCTGGCGAAGTGGATCACGTCGCCCGCATCGACGTCGATCCGTCCGAATCTGGTGGTCTGGATCCGCATGGGACTGGCACTCCTTTGCCGTGCAGCTGAGGCGGGCGGCTGGCCCGGCTCCGCGGACTCCCGTCCGCAGGCTTGTGATCGGCAGGCGGGGCGGGCCAGGTGGAGAAAAAAGGTCTGGCAAAGACGGGAGGGTGCCGAAGACGTTGCGGCGTGGGAACTTGCGGCGAACGGCGGAGTTTGTGCCGGCCGGTTGACCGGCCGCCAAATTCGCCACAATCGTCACGTCGAGCGGGTCGCGTCGCGAGGCGGCAGGTCGCGGGCGGCCTCGACCACGGGAGGAGCGGGCATGCGTTGGATCGCCTGGGCCGGGCTGTGCGGGGTCGTGTGCGGCTGCTCGTCGTCGGCCTACGACGCCGATTACGCGCGGCGGCTGGCCGATTATCGCGTCGCCAGCGAGTTCGCGCCGCTCCGCGTCGAGGCCACGACCGTCGGAGACGGGCGGGCGGAGTTGCGGCTGCCGGTGATCCTTGCGAACCAGCTCGACGGCAGCGAGACGCCGCGGCGGGCCACCCCTCCCTTCATCGCCGACTTTCCCGGGTTCACGGCGGCCTACGAGGGTCAGATCGAGACGCCCGCCGGCCGGTTTCCCGTGGTGCTCACCGTCGGGGTCGTGCCGACGGCCCAGCAACGCAAGGACGAGGTCGCCGCGGCGATCCTGCGGCAGGTGCGGCTGGACGAGGAGTTCGGCAAGGCGACGTGGATCAAGGCCCGGACACTGGACGACCCGGCGGCGGCGATCCGCACGTGGGACGTGCTCGAGCTTTCCGGCGGGCAGCCCTTCCAGGTCACGAAGGCGGGTGTCGTCGACGAGAAGCGACTGCCCGGAACCACCGAGGTTTGGCTGTCGGCGGAACCCGGGCAGAAGGCCTGCGTGATCCTCGCCTGGCGGGTGCCGGACGACGCGGCGGCCAGCCTGCCCGTGCCGGCGACGGCGCAGCTCACCGCCCGCACCGTTCGCATCGTCCCGCAGCCGTGACCGCCGCTAGCGCCACAGCGGCTGGGCCCGCCAGGCCGCCAGCGGGGCCAGCACGAGCAGGGGCATCCAGGCACCCAGCGACGGGCTGAGCACGTCGGCGCCGGCCAGGCCGTGCATGGCCAGGACCACGAGGAAGTAGACCACCGTCATCAGCACGCACAGGCCGACGGCCACGAACACCCCGCGGCGGGCCGGGCCGGCGACCAGCGGCAGGCCGAGCATCAGCAAGGCCATGTCGAGAAACGGGGCGGTGACGCGGGCGTGCACCCGGAGGGGGATGTCGGCGGCCACGCCCAGGCTGGGGTTGGCGATCGCCCCGACCAGCTCGGCGGTGGACGAATAGTGGCTCCAGTTCGTGGAGCCGACCATCTGCTCGAAGGTGACCTCGCTGACCACGAAGCACTGTCGCGGCTGCAGCCAGTCGGCCGTCGCCCGCGTGAGCACGATCTCGCGATCGCCCGCCCGCAGCGGTGCGAGGGCGTCGATGTCCTCCGGCTCCGTCACGCCGGAGAGCAGATAGCCGGCGGGATGCCCCGGTCCGGCGGGCTGCCAGAAGGCCTCGGCGGCATCGATCTGCGGGCCGTAGTCGCCGAGCTGGGGCGGCATGAGCAGGCTCGGCGCCTCGATCCGCATGGTCGCCGCCTGGGCGGTGCGGCCCCGAAAGAGGATCTCCGTGCGGTGGTCGTAGCGGGCCTCGAAGGGGACGGGCTGGTCGCCGGCCAAATCCTGCGCGTTGCGGGCGAAGGCATGCCGGATCCGGGGGATGACGAACTCGCGGCTGGCCGCGGCCGTCAGCGCGATCGCCGCCGCGAAGACGATCGTGGGCCGCACGATCCGCCACCGGGAAACGCCCGCCGCCAGCAGGGCCGTCAGCTCGTTGTGCCGCTCCAGCCAGGAGAGCGCGAACATCGCGCTGGCCAGGGCGATCACCGGGCTCGTGGCATCGAAGAACCAGACCATGCGATAGCCGTAGTAGGCGGCCAGCACCTTGGCGAGGCCGCCGGCCTTGCGGGCGTGGGCGCCGAACTCGTCCATGTTCGTGAAGCCGTCGAAGACGAAGTACAGCCCCGCGAGACTGACGAACACGATCACGAACGCGGTGCACTGGGCACGCGTGATGTAGCGGTCGATGACCATGGCGGCTTGACGCGGCCGGACTGCGGCGGACGATGGGGGAAACGACGGGCGGCGGAGGGTAGGCCTCCGGCCCGCGAAGGTCAATCCGGCCTCGATACCGGCAGCCCCCGATGTTCTGGCTGGCGACACTGCGGCGGCAGGCGGCGAACTGGGTTGGCCGCGGGATCGACCTGCTCTGCCCGCCGCGGTGCGCCGTGTGCGGCGGCGAGCCGGCCGCCGGTCCGATGGAAAACCTCGACCAGCCGCCCGGGGTGTTCGTCTGCGGCGCCTGCGAGCGGGGCCTCGTGGATCCGGGGCCGCGGTGCGGCATGTGCGGCGGGTCCGGACCGCAGGGCCTCGACTGCGGGCGGTGTCGCCGTGAACCGGCGCCAGGGGAGGGCCTGGTGGTGCTGGGCGGCTACGGCGACGACCTGCGGGCGGCCGTGCTGCGGGCCAAGCGGCCCGGCGGCGAGCCGGTGGCTTCCGCGCTGGGGCGGCTGCTGGCGCGGCGGCACGGGGCGACCCTCGCGGGATGGCGGTGCGACGCCGTCGTGCCGGTGCCGATGCACTGGTCGCGGCGGGCGGCCCGGGGCACGAGCGCCGCGGAGGAGATCGCCCGGCAGCTGGCGACGGACCTGGGGTGGCCGTGCCTCACGCTGCTGCGGCGCACGAGGGCGACCCGGATGCAGAACGAACTGCCCTACGAGGATCGGCGGGCGAACGTCCGCGGCGCGTTCCGCGCCCGCCGGTCCGCGGCGGGGCTGCGGCTGCTGGTCGTGGACGACGTGGTGACGACCGGTGGTACGCTGTCGGAATGCCGCCGCGTCCTCGCGGCCGCCGGGGCCGCCACGGTGCTCTGCGCGGCCGCGGCGCGGGCCGAGCGGTCCGCGGAGCCGAGGGACGACGATGGCTGAGGAACGCACGATCCGCATCGGGACGCGGGGTAGCCCGCTGGCCCTGGCCCAGACCGCGATGGTGGTCGCCCGGCTGCGGGCGCTCGGCCACGCCGTCGCGGTCGAGACGATCGCCACCGTCGGCGACGCGCGAACCGACGTGCCGATCGCGGGGCTGGTGCACGAGCCCGGCGGCAGCGACGGCGTGTTCGTGCGCGAGTTGGAGCGGGCCCTCCTCGACCGCCGCATCGACGCCGCAGTGCACAGCCTCAAGGATCTGCCCACGGCCGTGCCGGACGGCCTCGCCCTCGCCTGCGTGCCCGAGCGGGTGATGCCCTTCGACGTGCTGGTAGGCCCGCCCGGGGCGACGCTCGCCGCCCTGCCGGCCGGAGCCGTCGTGGGCACGTCGAGCATCCGGCGGGTGGTGCAGGTGCGGGCCGCGCGGCCGGACGTCAGGATCCGGTCGATCCGCGGCAACGTGGACACCCGGCTGCGGAAGCTGGATGCCGGCGAGTGCGACTGCCTGATCCTGGCCGGCGCCGGCCTGCGGCGGCTGGGGCTCGCCGAACGGATCACGGCGGTGCTCGCACCGCCGGCATTCTGGCCGGCGGTCGCGCAGGGCGCTGTGGTCGTCGAGATTCGTGCGGACGACGAAGCCGTGCGGCGGGCGATCGAGCCGCTCGATGATCCGGCCGCCCATGCGGCAGTCCGCGCCGAGCGGGCCTGCCTGGCGTCGCTGGCCGGCGGCTGCCTGGCGCCGATCGCCGCCTGGGCGCGGGCCGAGGGCGGCCGGCTCGCCCTCGGCGCCCGGGTGTTCGAGGAGACCTCGGGCGGGGTGCGGATGGTGTCGGCCGACGATTCGGCCGCTGCCGACGAGCCGCCGGAGGCGCTCGGCCGCCGCGTGGCCGCGTCGCTGACGCGCGCCGGGGCCGGCGCGATGCTCGACAGGGCGCGAACGGGCCCGCAAACGGCTTGAAAATGCCCGTGCCTGTGCCCGGTCGCCCCGGCGGGCCGTGGCGGCTTCACGAATCCCCCGAATGTGTCCCTTCGAATGGGCGGCGGCATCGCTCCGTGTGCGGCACTACGTTGTTTCCTGGACCGAGGTTCTGTAAGGTTTGTCGTCCAGGCGGGAGGTCCTGCGAGCGGCATGTGAGCGGCTTGCGGTGCGGCTCGAAGGGGAATGAACAAAACGGATCGTTACGGTTCAGCAAGGCGGCCTTGGGCCGCGGAAAGAGTGGGAGTCGATGCCGATCAAAGTCGTTATTGCGGATGACCACGAGGTGGTGCGGCGGGGTTTGGTGAGCCTGCTGGCCGGGTCCGAGGTGAAGATCGTGGGCGAGGCCGCCAGCGGCGACGAGGCGGTGAAGATCGTCAAGAAGATGAAGCCGGACGTCGTGCTGCTCGACATCCGCATGCCCGGCAAGGATGGATTGGCCGCCCTGGAGAAGATCCGTGCCGACGCGCCGGGAGTGCGGTGCGTGATGCTCTCCACCTTCGACAATCCCACCTACGTCGCCCGCGCCGTGGCCGCCGGCGCCCACGACTACATCCTCAAGGGCAGCAGCCGCGGGGAGTTGATCAACTCGATCACGGGCGCCGCGGCCGGCCAGCTGCCGATGCGGGCCGGGGAGTTGCGGCGCGTGGCCACCACCATGGCCAATCGGGTGGCGACGCCCGACCCGGACATTCCGCTCACGCAACGGGAGACGCAGGTTCTGCGTCACATGGCCCTGGGTCTCTCCAACAAGGAGATCGCCCAGTCGCTGACGATCAGCGTGGAGACGGTGAAGGAGCACGTGCAGAACATCCTGCGGAAGATCGCCGTCACCGACCGGACCCAGGCCGCCGTCTGGGCCGTCCGCCGCGGCCTCGTGTGACGGGCCCCGCGCGCCGCGACGCGACGTTCGGGTGGAGTTGGTGAGCCGGCGTGGGGTCGCCCATGCCCTCTCGCCGGACGTTCGCGTGCGCCCTCCGGGCTCCCGCTCACTGCGTTGCGGCTTCGCTTCGCCATCCATGGCTTCGCTTGCCTCCACAGCCCGCTCGAGGGCACGGGCGACCCCACGCCCCGGTCCGCGGTGAGTGCCCAAACCTCGCGACCCCGTCCTCTCCTGATGGAATGAGGCCCAGGGGTCGCGTGCCGACTCGTTGAATCGTTCGCCCCGCCATCGGCGGAGTTGAGGGGATCGGTGCGAGGATCGCGAGCCTATGGCCGCCGCGGCCATCAGCGAGGGGACTTGTGTCGGCCCCGCGCCGGGCCACGCCGCCGCGGCCGCCGGCTCGCCGCCCCATGCGACCTAGCGGGCCCGGGGGTGGGCCTTGTCGAAGGCTTCCAGGAGCCGGCTCGTCGTCACGTGAGTGTAGATCTGCGTCGTCACCAGGCTCTTGTGGCCGAGGAGTTCCTGGACGCTGCGGATGTCGGCGCCGGCGTCGAGCAGGTGCGTGGCGAAGCTGTGCCGCAGCGTGTGCGGGCTGGCCCGGCCCGCGAGGCCGGCGGCCGCCAGATGCTTCTCCAGCAGGCGGGCCACGCCGCGGACCGAGAGCCGGCCGCCGAGCTTGTTGGTGAACAGCGGCCGCGGACCGCGGGCCGCGGCACCGCGGGGCCGGACCGCGAGCCAGTCGCGCAGCGCCTGCCGGGCCTGCGAGCCGACGATGCCCAGCCGCTCGCGCCGGCCCTTGCCCCGGACCCGCACCGTCGCGTTCCGCAGGTCGAGGTCGGCGTCGTCGAGCGTCACGAGCTCGCGGACACGAACCCCGGAGGAGTACATCAATTCGAGGATCGCGCGATCCCGCAGGCCGCCGGCGGCCTGCGGTCGCGGCGCCGCCAGCAGCCGCGCGATCTCCTGGCCGGTGAGGAACTTGGGCAGCTTTCGCGCCCGCCGGGGGCTGCGCAGCGGCTTGGCGGGGTTGGCACGCACCCAGCCCTCCCGCTGCCCGAACGCGTAGAAGCTCCGCATGCTGGCGAGCTTCCGGGCCACGGTGGAGGCCGCGTAGCCGGCGGCATGGAGGCCGGACGCGAAGCGGCGCAGGAGCACGGTCGAGGCCTCCGCGGGCCCGCGGCAGCCGGCCGAGCGGAGAAACTCCTCCAGTTGCAGGAGATCTTCCCGGTAGCTCTTCCGCGTCAGCGGCGAGCCGCCCCGCTCCGCTGAGAGGTGCACAAGGAAACGTCCGATCGCGGCGGCGAAGTCGGGCCCGGTCGCCGGGGAACGGGACATCGCGGCGCGGCCTACGCGGGCCGGTCAGCCCGGGGCACGAACTTGATCCGCCGGGGCCGCGGCGTGTTGTTGCGGACCTTCTGCCCGAGCACGGCCGCGTCGTACCACGAGAAGCTCAGGTCGGGATTGGCCGCATGGCGGGCCAGCGCGCGAAGAGCCTCGTCGCGGCTGTCGTCGTCGTACAGGAACACGTACCGCTCGCCCCCCTTGACGAGAGCAATGACGTTGATGTCGCGAGAGGTCATGGGCATCCCCGGACGAGTGGCGGGCCGGCGCGTGCCGCACCCTCCGCGGATATCGGCCGGCCGCGGCCCATGCGGCCACGTTTCCACGGGCTGCCCCCCGAGTCTCCGCGATCGGGCCAACCGTCCGTGCAGCGGCTCGATCCGGCAGGACTCTGGGAAACCTGTGCGGTCGGGGTGGGCCCAGGGCCGGCGGGAGGAGGCACGACCAGGGCGATCTGCGGCCGCCGCATGCGGCTCCCGATGGCCGAGGACGCCCGCCGCCGCGGCGCCGGCCCGCGGGGCGGTTCGTGACCGTGGCCTCAGACGAGGCCGCCGAAGTCACGGAGACCGACCGGCTCCCGGGACCAGAAGGGCTCGCCGTGCGTGACGCCGATCACCGATCCCCACCAGGCGTCGGCCGCCGCGACGCGGTCGAGCACCGTGGGCACGGGGGACGCGGGGAACTGGGATGCGTAGCAGGCCAGTGCCCGGCCCTTGATCTCCCGGGTCGTGGAGATGTCAACCACGAAGGCGGGCCGGCGGACCTGCTTGAGATGCACGCAGGCATAGTGGTAGATCCGCTCCGGGTGCCAGGGCTCGCCCGGCAGGTCGCACTTGGTGAGCTTCGCCCAGAAGCGGGCGGCTTCGACGAGCCGCGTGGCCGCCACGTGGTCGGGATGGGCGTCGATCCAGTGCGGCGCGAACAGCCACCGGGGCCGGAGCCGGCGGATGACCGCGGCGA
>Ga0315906_10003653_pt1 | contig 20348 bp, 19 predicted proteins | sample LakEriMetagenome_4_FD_203526 | JGI IMG/M metagenome (GOLD analysis project Ga0315906, IMG submission 203526) | Freshwater fungal communities from buoy surface, Lake Erie, Ohio, United States - Buoy 2 MA122 | ecosystem: Environmental > Aquatic > Freshwater > Lake > Lake biofilm | place: USA... | reverse complement strand
GGCAACTTGGCCGCCACCGGGTTTGGATGTACCAAACCGGTCGGTGTTGATAACCCACGCATGGCGGTGCGTTTGATCGCCTCTATGTCGATGGCCTGATACATCGCCTGACGCACACGCTTGTCCTTCAGCGGGTTTTTGCCCTTGATGTTGCTGTAGAGCAACTCATCGCGGCCTTGATCCATACCAAAAAACACCACGCGATTTTCGATGCCCTGGATGACCTTCAAAGCCTTATTGCGTTTGAACTGCTCGAGGTTTTGCACCGCAGGGTCGAGCACAAAATCAATCTCCCCCGAAAGAAGCGCTGACATCCGTGTGGCTTCTGAGGAGATCGGTGTATAGACAACCTCGGTGACGTTGCCTTCGAACTTCTTCTCGGCGATGCCCCACCAGTTGGGGTTTTTCTTGAGCACCGTTTTCACTTCCGGCTCACGCGAGACGAGCATAAACGGCCCGGTACCATTCGCATTACGCGCGGCGAAGGTTTCTTCTTTCGCCGCGTAGTCCTGTACTTTTTCCACCTTGTTGGCGATTGCCCAATCGCGGCTCATGATGAACATGTTGACGAGCATCTCGAGGGTGACAGGGTTCGGCACCGGCGTGGTGAGTTCGACGGTATGCGAATCAATCTTGCGCGGTTTGCCAATGCCGTTGGCGTAAACGCGGAAATTAGATGTGGGTTGCTGCATCCTCAGGATGGACCAAACAACGTCATCGGCCGTCAGCGGCTTACCATCGTGGAATTTGACGTATTTGCGAATATCAAACACCCACGTTGTCGGGTTGGGTTGCCGCCAACTGGTAGCGAGCCGAGGCACGATCTCCATGTTCTTGCCGCGTTCAACCAATCCCTCAAAGATCTGGCCGTTGATGTTGTTGTTGACGCCGGAGTTTTGGGCGTGCGGGTCGGCCGTCTGCATGTCGCCGGCGCTCGACCAACGCAGGGTTTTTGCTTGGGCGGGTAGAACGCATAAGAGCGCCGCTAATCCCGCCGCGAGGAGGCTGGTTAGAGCAATGTTGTGGTGATTTTTCATAGGTGTGCCGGTTTGCGAAAGATAGGCCATCTGACAACGGACGGCCGGTCAAGTTTGTCTCGGCGCTCATGCTACCGTAAACTGTGCACTCCGCAGCCTTTTTGCCAGATAGTTTGGCTCCCCCGCGTGATCCGCTACCGTATCGTCCCCATCCACCCCGCAGCGCACCTGTGGCAAGTCACGGTCACCGTCGACCAGCCAGACACGGCTGGGCAGCGCTTTACACTGCCCGTGTGGATTCCGGGAAGTTACATGATCCGCGAATTTGCCCGCCATATCGGTCGTGTGGAGGCGCGCTGCGGCGGTTACGCAGTTGCCTGCGAAAAAATCAATAAATGCACATGGCAGTGCGCCCCAGTCAACGGCGCATTAGCGTTGACCTACACGGTTTATGCTTGGGACCTCTCCGTGCGCGGCGCACACCTCGACGACACCCACGGATTTTTTAACGGTGCTAACGTCTTTATGCTCGTTGAGGGCCAGCGTAAGAGCGCCTGCGAGATTGAAATTGTTCGCCCAGCCGGTGATTGTTATCGGGGCTGGAAAGTGGCAACGTCTCTCGCTGGACCAACCGCGGGAGATAACGGTCGCGACTTTGGGATGTATCACGCTGAAAACTACGACGCGTTGATCGACCATCCGGTCGAGATGGGGACCTTTACCCACGCGACGTTTGATGCCTGCGGTGTTAAACACCACGTGGTGCTGACGGGTCGTCACCGCGCCGACAAGCCGCGTCTGACGAAGGACTTGCAAAAAATTTGCGAGGCACAAATTCGCTTGTTCGAGCCGGAAACCGCGAAAGCACCCATGTCGGAGTATTGGTTTCTCATCACCGTCGTTGGTGAAGGCTTTGGTGGCTTGGAGCATCGTGCGTCCACTGCACTCATCGTCGGCCGTGATGAATTACCACTTGCGAATGAACCGCGTGTCACGACAGGCTACCGCAAGTTGCTGTCCCTCGCCTCACATGAGTACTTTCACACCTGGAACGTGAAGCGCATCATGCCTGAGCGTTTTGTACCGTACGACCTCACACAAGAGAACTACACCAAACAACTCTGGTTCTTTGAGGGGTTCACCGATTACTACGACGACCTCATGCTGGTGCGCTCTGGTGTGATAAGCGTGCTTGAGTATCTGGAACTCGAAGCTGACGGTATCGGGCGGGTGCTTTCGCAAGCCGGTCGCACCAAGCAGAGTGTGGCTGATTCCTCGTTCGATTCCTGGATCAAGTACTACCGGCAGGATGAAAATTCACCAAACAGTATCGTCAGTTATTACCAAAAAGGTGCGCTGATCGGCCTGGCACTCGACCTCACGATTCGTGAGGCAACGCAAGACAGGTATTCGCTCGATGATGTGATGCGCGACCTTTGGACTCGCTTTGGTAAACCAGGCATCGGTGTTCCCGAGGGCGAAATTGAGCGTGTGTCCACAGAAGTCGCGGGGATCGATCTCAGCGGTTTTTTTGCCCTTACCGTGTACGGAACGGCAGACCCCGACCTCACCCGATTGCTCGCCACCGCCGGCGTGACACTGTCTTGGAGAGCGAACGGCACAACTGGTGCAAAAACGCCGGAGCGAGTGTTGCCAACCTTGGGCGCCAAGCTTGCTAGTGAATCGAATGGTGACGCCAAGTTGGCGCAGGTGTTCGACGGCGGTTCGGCGATAGCCGCAGGTCTTTCTGCGGGCGACACCATCGTGGCCGTTGATCGCTTGCGTGTGAATGCCGGCAACTTGGAGCGCAGAATCAGAACTTACGACATTGGCAGCACGCTCGACGTAATCGCATTTCGCCGTGATGAGATGATGGAAATCAAACTAACTTTGCTCGAGCCGACGACCAGCACTTGTGTGCTTACGTTAAGCGAATCCCCGCCTGAGGCAAAGACCCGACGCACCAACTGGCTGGGAAGATAACGCAACTTATTTCCGTCTACCGCCCAGCCTTAATTCATACCGCCCTAGGAACACCCATATGACCACCGCAAAGACATCGATACCGCTCAAAGACCCAACCCTGTTCCGTAACCAAAGTTATATCGACGGCTCTTGGGTTAATGCGGTAGCCGGCACGACCTTCTTGGTCGATAACCCTGCCGATGCTTCTCGCGTTGCCGAAGTCGCTGACTGTGGCGCGGTGGAAACCAAGCGCGCCATCGAGGCGGCCAGCGCAGCACTGCCGGCATGGCGTGCAATGACAGCCAAGGCGCGCGGTGCCATTTTGCGTAAGTGGTTCGATCTGATGGTTGCCAACGTTGACGATCTTGCGCAAATTTTGGTGGCTGAGAATGGCAAGCCGCTGGCGGAAGCGAAGGGCGAAATTTTGTTTGGCGCGTCGTTTATCGAGTGGTTTGCTGAAGAAGGTAAACGTGTTTACGGCGATGTGATTCCACCGCACCTGCCCGACAAGCGCCTACTGGTCATCAAACAAGCCATCGGCGTCACTGCCGCGATCACACCGTGGAATTTCCCCAACGGCATGATCGCGCGTAAGGTGGGGCCGGCACTTGCAGCAGGATGTACGATGGTGCTCAAGCCTGCGGAGCAAACGCCTCTTTCCGCACTCGCAATGGCCGAACTTGCCCACCGGGCAGGCGTTCCCAAGGGCGTATTTAGCGTGGTGACCGGCAGCGCCGCCTCGGCTCCGGCCATTGGCGGTGAACTCTGCGCCAATCCAATCGTACGCAAGATGTCGTTTACCGGTTCGACCGAGGTGGGCCGAATCCTGATGCGCCAGTGCGCCCCAACAATCAAGAAGATGTCGTTGGAATTGGGTGGCAACGCACCATTTATCGTCTTTGACGATGCCGACCTAGATGCTGCGGTTGAAGGTCTGATGCAAGCGAAGTTTCGCAATGCCGGTCAGACTTGTGTAAGTGCAAATCGCATCTACGTGCAGGCTGGGGTGTACGATGCGTTTGCGGCAAAACTCAAAACCAAGATGGCCATCTTGAAGGTAGGGCAAGGCAATGAAACCGGCATTAACATTGGCCCGTTAATTGATGACAGCGCGATCACCAAGGTCAAGGCACATGTGGCTGATGCGGTGGCCAACGGTGCCGAAGTTGTTTTGGGTGGCAAGGCACATGCTCGGGGCGGCAGATTTTTTGTCCCCACCTTGTTAACCAACGTGTCGTCGACCGCTCGTGTGTCCCACGAAGAAACATTTGGCCCGATCGCGCCGCTGATTCGTTTCAATACAGATGAAGAAGCAGTCGCTTGGGCAAACAACACTGAGTTTGGTTTGGCAGCGTACTTCTACGCGCAAAACATCTCACGCGTTTTCAAAGTTGCCGAGGCGCTGGAAACCGGCATGGTGGGTGTTAACTCCGGCATGATCTCCAACGAGCTCGCACCGTTCGGCGGAATCAAGCAATCAGGGTTGGGGCGCGAAGGTTCCAAGTACGGCATCGACGACTATATTGAAATCAAGTACCTGTGTTTGAGTGTTTAGAACCACACAACCGCTGATGAAGACAGATCAATTCGTACCACTTCAGTTGTCTGTCAAGCCGCACGATACAACACGCGTAAACACGAGTGCGGTAGCGAGTACCGAAGGTTTTCGCACGTATCGGCATTCATCTGCGTTCATCTGCGGTTGCGTGTTCTTCTCAGTCGCATGTTGGTCAGCAATTTCTCGCGCCCAGCCCACACGCGACATGCCCGAGCCGGCCGGCCAGATGATCGAGCGTAAAGTGAGTTTCTCCAAGCGCGATATGGTCGCTGCGGCACATCCGCTTGCCACCGAGGCAGGTATCGATGTTTTAGCCAAGGGTGGAAGTGCCATTGATGCTGCGGTTGCGGTGCAAATGGTGTTGAACCTGGTCGAGCCGCAATCGTCCGGTATTGGCGGTGGGTCCTTCATGTTGTATTACGCTGCCAAACGAAATGCTACCATCGCTTATGACGGGCGCGAGATCGCCCCTCAAGCGGCCACCCCGACGATGTTGCTTGGCGAGGATGGCAAACCCATGCGCTTTGCCGATGCAGTCCGCAGCGGCAAATCGTTCGGCATTCCCGGCACACTGCGTTCGCTCGAGGCCGCACACGCGGCGCACGGAAAATTGCCCTGGGCGGCGCTGTTTCAAACTGCCATCCGTCTGGCAGAGAACGGTTATCCACTTTCGGCACGTACCGTACAGCAGGCGGGGAGCAGCGCGGTCTTGCGCGATACGCCTGAGACACGCGCGATGTTCTTCAATGCCGATGGAACACCGAAAGCGGTTGGTACGATTGTCAAGAATCCGGCGCTAGCCGCGACGATGAAACGTATTGCCGTCGGCGGTGCCGATGCCTTCTACCAGGGCGAGATTGCACGTGACATTGTCGCAGCACTGCGCGCCCACCCGCGACCGGGCATCGCAACTGAAGCGGATTTCGCTGCCTACCGTGTGCGCATCAGCGAGGCGGTGTGCGGTGATTATCGCGGCAACCGCGTTTGCAGCATGCCCATGCCATCTAGTGGCGGTGTTGCGATCCTGCAGATTTTGGGTATGCTGGAGCGCTTCGATCTGCCGAGCATGAAGCCCGATTCGGTGGAGGCAGCTCACCTGTTTGCCGAGGCCGGACGCTTGGCGTTTGCGGATCGCGAGAAATTTGCCGCCGATGATCGCTTCGCGGATGTGCCGGTCAAGGCGTTGATCAGTTCCGCCTACTTACGTGAACGCAGTGCATTGATTCACACCGATCGCAGTCTGGGCCGCGCCGCACCGGGAACTCCTGCTGCGGTAAAACTCTCCCAAGCCGAGGACGCAACGACAAGTCTCACTGGCACCAGCCATTTTTCGATTGTCGATGCCGATGGCAACGCGGTCAGCATGACAACCTCTGTTGATGCCTCTTTCGGCAGCCAGATTTTCGTGCGCGGTTTTTTTCTGAACAATCACATGACAGATTTTTCATTAACGCCCACCGACGCAGCCGGCGTGCCTATCGCAAACGCCATTGCGCCCGGAAAACGACCGCGCAGTACGATGGCACCGGTCATCATCTTTGACGACAAAGGAAAACTCAAGATGGTGATCGGCTCGGCGTTGGGTGCCACCATCGTCAACTCGGTCACCAAAACAATCATCGGCGTACTGGATTGGCAGCTCGACGTACAAGCCGCCATCGCGCTGCCCAATGGCGGCAGCCGTAATGGCCCGACCGATATCGAACGGGGCGCGGGTGCCGAGAAGTTAGCGGCCGCACTGCGCGTTATCGGCCATGATGTCCGCATCGGCGATATCCCAAGCGGGTTACATGGCGTGTTACGCGTACCCAACGGTTGGCAGGGAGGCGTTGACCCGCGTCGTGAAGGCGCTGCCAAAGGCCGCTGACATTTTGATTTCGCAGGGAGGTCACCATGAAAAAACTCATCTCGATTGCATTCACTTCAACCCTACTGTTAGGCTGCGCTATGACAACTACCCCACCCGTTCCCGTTTACCCTTCCGCTGTCACCGCACTCACCAAAATTGATACGGTGGTGGGCGCTGGCACCATTGCTGCGGTCGGCAGCATCGCCCGGGTGCATTACTCTGGCTGGCTGTTTGTGCCGGGTACTAACGGCGGGCCTGGAAGCAAAGGTAACAAATTTGATTCGTCGTTAGATCGCAATGACCCGTTCGAATTCACTATTGGCCAGCGACGCGTCATCGCCGGCTGGGAGCAAGGTGTCGCCGGCATGGCGGTCGGCGGCAAGCGTAGCCTGATCATTCCACCGGACCTTGGTTATGGTGCGCGCGGTGCGGGCGGTGTCATTCCGCCAAACGCAACGCTGGTGTTTGAAATCGAACTGCTGGCAATCAAGTAGTGTTATGCGGACTTTCGGTGCCATCATCATCGGTGATGAAATCTTGTCCGGCAAACGCCAGGATAAACACTTGTCGAAAGTCATCGAGCAACTTGGCAAACGCGGGCTGTCGTTGTCCTACGCAAACTATGTCGGCGATGAGCCCCCGCGTATCACAGCAGTCTTGCGCCAATCGTTTGCCACCAGCGATGTGGTGTTCTCGTTTGGTGGCATCGGTGCCACACCCGACGACCACACCCGTCAGTGTGCGGCAGCCGCATTGGGCGTCGGGCTGCTTGAACACCCAGAGGCGCTTGCCGAGATGCAAACAAAGCCGGATTTCGAACTGACAACGCATCGACGGCGTATGGCGGAGTTCCCGATCGGCGCAACCATCATCCCTAATCCATATAACCGCATTGCGGCGTTTTCGTGTGGTGAACATCACTTTCTACCGGGTTTTCCCGAAATGTCCTGGCCGATGATGCAGTGGGTGCTGGAAACGCGCTACCAACATCTCTTTCACGCCGTGAAGGTCGCCACTGAATCTATCTTAATTGAAGAGGCCGGCGAGTCGAACTTGATCGACATGATGAATGCCATCTTGATGCGCTATCCGGACATACGATTGTCGTCGCTACCAAAGCATATTCCTGGTGGACGACAGATTGAGTTTTCATTGTCCGGCAATCCCGGTGAGGTACCCGCAGCAATGGCTGAAGCCAGAGCGGAGGTCACACGACTGGGTTATACATTTACCAACCTCTAGGTTTTTCGGAGAAGCAGCATGGGATTGCTCGATAACATTCTCGGTCGCGTGATGAACAGCGGCGCAGGTGATCAGTCGGCAAGTCGGCTCGTACAAATCGCGATGAAGATGCTTACCGAACAAGGCGCGGGAGGACAGTCCGGCCTTGCCGAAGTTCTTCCCGACCTCACCAACCACGTCACGCCCGAGGGTAAGTTGTCCGAGTCCAGCGACTTCATGAATAACGCCCTAGCCATGTTTGTTAGACGATGATGTTGGGGCCCGCCGTTAAAAGATTTTTCGTATTGTTGCGCCACGAATCGAAGTACACATTACGCCGCTTTGCCCTCCTGCCCATCGCTTTGCTTTCCTTGCCAGTGGCCGCCCAAGCGAATGCGGAAGCAGCCTGGTCGGCGCTCAAACAGGGCGGGCATGTTTTACTGCTTCGCCACACCGAGACTGCTCCGGGTATTGGTGACCCGCCGGGCTATCGGCTTGATGAATGTAAAACGCAGCGAAACCTCAGCACTGCAGGCCGTGCCCAAGCGCGAGCATGGGGCAAGGCATTTGCCGACAACGGTATTCAAACGAGTGGTGTGTTTTCGTCGGTCTGGTGCCGCTGCGTGGATACGGCGGTGCTCGCATTCGGCAAAGCAGATACTTGGCCAGCGCTGAATTCACACTTTGACAGCGGGTCGGGAGACCTTCAAGCCCAGCAGGTTCGCGGCGGCCTAACGGCTCGTATGAAACCCGGCAAGACATTGGTGCTCGTGACCCATCAGGTGAACATCACTGCGCTCACCGGTCGAACTCCGGCGATGGGGGAAGCGGTCGTTGCGCGGGTTGCGCATTCGACTGATCTGTCCCAGCCGCCGCAGCTGGACATCGTCGGCATGCTGAAGTTGCCCTAGAGATCTGGCGGTTTCAAATAATTAGTGCAACACAATATTGTGAAGTCTACAAAGGAGTGTTGCGATGGAAAGCAAGTCGGGTTGTTACAAGACGATGAACCTATCGGTTCGAGAAGAGATCAGTCGGGGGTTGCCGCTGCTGTCGGAGCCGGCGCTGTTGGCTTTTCCTCGCCCGCTATCGTCGCGACCAATTCAACCGCAATCATCACCTCGTCGCTAACCGTCCCTGACCAACCCTTCATCCCGAACTCGAATCGTTTGACGGTGAGCTCCGTTGAGGCTGTACAGCGCGCAGCTTTGCTGCCACTCGCTGGCTCACAACCCGATTTCATCACCGTCAGTGTGACCGGCTTGGTGACGCCCACTAGCGTGATAGTGCCGTCGATGGCAACCAGTTTGTCACCTTCATAACGGAAGCGCATCGACTTGAATTCGATGGCCGGAAAGCGATCGACATTAAAGAACTCTGGGCCGCGCAGCATCCGCCGCTTGGACTCACTATCGAAGTTGGTCGGCGTTAATGTGGTCGCATCAATGATGACGTGAATCGAGGGCTCGCGTTCTGCCACGGGTTTTGTCGGCTGGTAATTGAGAACGCCCGTCATACGGGTAAACACGCCGCGTACGGGAATGAAGCCGAGATACTTGGTAAGGTAAGTCGTCTTTGTGGCAGCGGGGTCGATCTCGTAACGCGCCGCTTGTGCTGGCGCGCTGGTCAGCAGCGCCGCTGTGGCCGCCGTGGCCAATATAGCAGTCAGCAGCACCGCAGACCGGGCGGTGATCGAACTAATCGAACGCGTCGTCATGCTGATGTTGACCAGCAAAAAATTTATCGATCACGCGGCGATCTTTTTTTGTGGGTCGCCCGGGAAACACCGGCGGCGGTAGATCTTTCAACTCTTTTCTCAGTGATTCCCGTGCCAAGACGCTCGCTTCGGTCTCGCGATAATAGGTCTCAGCGATTTTTGCCGCTACTCGTTTTTCTGCGATGTTGTCGACAACGATACGCCACTCATATGGCGGTTTCCTGACAAGCAACTCATCCCCCACTTTGATTGCTTTGGCGGGTTTCACACGCTCATCGTTGACACACACGCGCCCCGCATTAATCGCGTCGACGGCGATTTGACGAGTCTTGAAAAATCGAGCCGCGATCAACCATTTATCGATACGAACACTAGCGAGCATAGGGCCGTGTCCCGTCAAATTTCGTCGCTTTCCGCAACCCCGCCATCATGGTTTTGTACTGGCCAGCTTCACCGTCGCCACGTTCAGTGGCAGCCCAGTGCCGGTGTCGTACTCGACTCCCGCCATGACACCGAGTGACGCAATTTGTTTGGCGGACTTGGTACTGTTGTAGGCGGCGTACATCGCACCAAGCGCAAAATCGCGTCCGGAGCCAATCGCCCAGAAGCGGTCGAATTCAAACACCTCGCGCATCGAGTAAACGCCGAAGATGCCAGCGGCATTCGCCACTAACGCGGTCAGTTGTGAGGACTCATAGGGGTCGTTATCCTCTTCCTTAGCGTTCAGGTATGCCTCCTCTTTCAATATCGGATGAATCTTGCGAAAACTCTCGTAGATTTCATGGCGGCCGTTAAAACTAAAGTCTTTCGCCTTTTCGTGGTTCTTTAGGATGCTCTCGAGCACCATCTGGTGGGCGGCTGAGCCGGCAATACCGAAAAAAGTGGCCTTGTGCCGCAAGATTTTTTCCGGCGCGGCGTCGTGTTTACTACCCAGGCGGGTGGCACCGAACGTGGTGAGCGTGTCGCTGGCAATGACAGCCTGTGCGCCTTTCTTTACGACAACAATGGTGGTCATGAGAGTTCCGTGGTGACGAGTAGCAAGCGCACCATTTTAGCCGCTACGCCCGGCCCTTTCTGCGGCGATAGAGATGTGGTGCAGAAATTGCCGGATACCAGCATCAACCCAGAGTGAAAAACGTGAATTTTCATTGACTTAGGTGCGGCATACGGGCACACTTTTCGTCTCGCCGCGTGCCATTTCCAAGGCGGCCAGCAGAACACCAATTACACCCAACTTTTTGCGGACCAAGTTATGCATTCACTCGCTGTCTCGACCACCTCATCCCGCATGAAATCCATTGTCGCCGCTCTCGTCCTCAGCACTGCCGTCGGTGCCTCCATCGCCGGATTTTCCGCCGATGCCAAGACTTTCCGTTGGGCCTCACAAGGTGATGTGCTAACCATGGACCCACACGCACAAAACGAAGGCCTGAATAATTCAATCGCCGATCATATCTACGAACCGCTGGTATCGCGGAATCGGCAGATGGCGCTGGAGCCTTGTCTGGCCGTTTCTTGGCAAATCGTGAATCCCACCACCACCCGCTTTAAGCTGCGAGATAAAGTCACCTTCCACGACGGCACGCCATTCACCGCAGATGACGTGGTTTTTTCCATCGGCCGCTCCATGGAGAAGACGTCCAACTTCATCTCTCTGACGCAGGGCATCAAGGAAGTACGCAAAGTCGATAACCTCACCGTCGACATCATTACCACCGGCCCCAACCCAACACTGCTGGATCAACTGACGCAGCTCCGCGTCATGAGCCGCTCCTGGGCCACCAAGTACAACGTGCAACGTCCTCAAGACTTCAAGAACAACGAAGAGACCTTCGCCGCGCGCAACGCTAACGGCACCGGCCCGTTCGTCCTGCGAGTACGTGAGCCGGACGTCAAGACCGTAATGGTTGTGAACTCTAACTGGTGGGGTAAGCGCGAATCCAACGTGACGGAGATGGTCTATCGGCCGATTAAGCAAGACGCCACCCGTGTATCCGCACTAATCACTGGTGAGATTGATCTGGTGCTTGACCCGCCGTTACAAGACTTGGGCAACCTCAAGAGCAACCCTGCGCTGAAGATTCTCGAAGGCAACGAAGTACGCACCGTCTTCCTCTCCATGGATCAGGGGCGTGGCGAACTGCTCTACTCAAACATCAAGGGCAAAAACCCCTTTAAGGACGTACGCGTCCGTCAGGCGATGCTGCTGACCATCGACGTAAATGCGCTACAAAAAACGGTGATGCGCGGGCTGTCGCTACCTACCATGTCGATGATCGCACCGCAGGTTCGCGGTTACTCGAAGGACCTAGAAAAGCGACCGGCGGTAGACATCGCCAAAGCCAAGAAGCTCATGACCGAGGCGGGTTATGCAAACGGCTTTGAAGTCACGTTGGACTGCCCGAACAACCGCTACATCAACGATGAACGGATTTGCACCGCAGTGGCCGGCATGCTGTCCAAGATCGATATCAAGATCAAGCTTAACTCGATGCCTCGCGCCACTTACTTCCCCAAAATTCAGAACAGCGACACCAGCTTTTATCTTTATGGCTGGGGTGTACCGACGTTTGATTCTTTGTATACATTGCAATCGATCATCCACAGCAAAAATGCGACTGGTGACGGTGAACAAAACTATGCCGGTTATTCAAATCCAAAGGTCGATGCCGCCATTGGTGGGCTGAAGACGGAGCTCGACGTGACCAAGCGCACGGCCTTGACGCGTGATGCACTCATGCTGCATCAGGCGGATGTGGGTCATATCCCGCTGCACCATCAGGTGATTCCTTGGGCCACACGCAAGAACATCACGGCTGTCCACCACCCGAATAACCAGATGTGGACCAAGTGGGTGAACGTTAACTAATCGCACCGCACCGGACAGCACGCCGTATCGCACTATAATCTTTGCCGCCCGCCAATATCCCAGCGGGCGATGGTTTACCAAAATCGCAATTCGGTCCGACGCAATGGCCAAACTTTCCAACGCGTCGGTGAGAAATTGCTCGGACTTATGAATAGACCCGTCATTTTTCTTACCGCCGTCTTGCTTTCCGTCGGCTTGCTGTCTGCGCCGATCACGTCGGCAAAGTCGATCGTCTATGGGACACAGGACGAACCGCAAACCCTCGACCCCCACGCAGCCAACCTTGCGGTGACGAATCGGCTGCTGTCGAACGTTTATGAAGGGTTGGTCGAGCGCGACAAGGATTTCAAACTGACGCCCTGGCTGGCCACCAGCTGGACACAACCTGATGCAAGCATTTGGCGCTTCAAGCTACGTCCGAACGTAAAATTTCACGACGGCAGCACGTTCACCGCCGACGATGTGGTGTTTTCCGTGCAGCGTGCGCTACATCCGTTATCGCAGCAAAAGATTTCGGTGCAAGGCATTGAGTCCGCGCGCAAAGTCGACGATCTCACCGTCGACTTTGTGATGCGCGAACCCAATCCCGTGTTGCCCAACCACTTGACCCAGCTGCGCATCATGAGCCGGGCTTGGGCGGTCAAGAATAAGGCTGAAACACCACAAAACTACAAAGACGCCGAAGACACGTTCGCGTCGCGCAACGCCAATGGAACCGGGCCGTTTATGGTGAAAGACCGTCAGCCGGATGTGCGCACCGTGCTGGTGGCCCACCCCAACTGGTGGAACAAGAACAGTCCCGAACGTGGCAACGTCACTGAGGTGACACTACGGCCGATCAAGTCGAGCCCAACCCGAATCGCGGCACTGATCTCCAACGAAGTTCAGTTCGTTAATGATCCGCAGCCACAAGATGTTCCGCGCATGCGCTCTAGTCCGGGCGTCAAGATCACCGAGGGACAGGAGGCGCGCGTACAGTTCTTGGCTTTTGATCAACATCGGGACGAACTACAGTATTCCAACGTCAAGGGCAAGAATCCGTGGAAAGACGTGCGCGTACGTCAGGCGGTCGCCCACGCCATCGACGCCGATGCCATCCGCACCAAGGTGATGCGCAATCTGGCGGTCTTGACCGGCACCATCATCACCCCCGGCGACCAAGGCTTCTTCAAAGACGCGGATAAACGTCTGCCGTACGATCCGGAACGCGCCAAAAAATTACTTGTGGAGGCGGGTTATCCCAATGGGTTCTCCGTCACGCTCGATTGTGGCGACAACAAGCCTGCCCCCGATATCTGCCAGGCGATAGCGCCGATGTTGGCCAAGGTCGGCATCAACACCACGCCAAATATCATGCCGACCGGCACGCTCTTCCCCAAATTACAAAAGTTTGACACCAGCTTCTATTTGCTCAGCTGGACCACCCCCACCTCCGACGCGTTGTACACGCTGCAAAGCCTGTTGCGCACCCAAGTCCCCAATGCCAGCGGCGGCGACAACAACTTCGGACGTTACTCAAATAAAACGCTGGATAGTCTGATTGACCGCTTTAGGGTCGAAACTGATCTTAAGAAACGGGACGCCTTGATTGGAGAAGCGCTGACTCTCATCAATCGCGAGACGTCAATTGTCACGCTGCACCGCCCGATTATTCCATGGGCGATGCGCGCAAATGTCAGCGCGATCTTGCCGCCCAACGCGGTCCCTTATTTCTTCCGATTTAACGTCAAGTAGTTCAGGATCCTTCATGCTGGCATTCATTATTCGACGACTACTTCAAAGCGTTCTTGTGATGCTAACGGTGGGCTTCATCGCCTTCTCGTTATTCAACTTTGTGGGGGATCCCGTTTCACTCATGTTACCCCCCGAGGCGACACAAGCGGATCGCGACGACGTGCGCAAGTCTCTCGGCCTTGACCAACCTTTTTATGTCCAGTTCGGCACGTTCCTCGGCAACGCCGTGCAGGGTAACTTCGGTATCTCGTTGCGCCTGGGCCGGCCGGTATCGCAACTTCTCGCGGAACGGCTCCCGGCGACACTTGAGCTCGCCATGACCGCAGCCGTGTTTGGATTGTTGGTCGGCATTCCCATGGGCGTCTATACTGCGCTAAAGCGCGACAAGTGGACATCAAAAGTCTTGCTAACAGGCTCGCTAGTCGGCGTGTCGCTGCCTAATTTCCTCATCGGCATCTTCCTCATCCTTATCTTTGCCGTATGGCTGGGCTGGCTGCCGTCATTTGGTCGCGGCGAAACAACCGCCATCGGTTTTTGGACGACCGGCTTTCTCACCACAGAAGGTTTGAAGGCGATTATCCTTCCGGCCATTACGCTGGGCTTCTACCCGATCACCCTCATCATGCGATTGGTGCGCGCCGAGATGCTTGAGGTGCTGCGTACGGATTACATCAAATTCGCGCGCGCACGCGGCTTGACCAATAACGCAGTGCACTTTGGCCACGCACTTAAAAACACCCTCGTTCCGGTAATCACCATCACCGGCTTGCAGCTGGGGGCCATCATCGCCTTTGCCATCATCACCGAGACAGTTTTCCAATGGCCGGGCATGGGCCTGTTGTTTATCCAGGCCGTCCAATTCGCAGACATCCCCGTGATGGCCGCCTATCTGTGTCTCATCGGTTTCATATTTGTGGTGGTCAATCTGGTGGTTGACCTGCTGTATTTCGCGGTTGATCCGAGGCTACGTGTCGAGCGTTCAGGATCGGGAGGACACTAATATGAACGACACACTCAAACGTATTTTTGACAGCGACCTTTGGTACAGCTTCAAGCGTCACCCACTGGTTATCATCGCGGCCATTTTGTCGCTGGTCTGCATTCTCGGCGCGGTATTCGCCCCGCTTCTCGCGCCGCACAATCCGTTTGATCTAAAGACGTTGAATCTGCTCGACGCCTTTACGCCGCCTGCCTGGTCGGCTGCGGGCAAAGGTCAATTTCTACTCGGTACGGATGACCAGGGGCGTGACGTCATGTCCACCATCATGTACGGCTCACGAGTGTCACTCACCGTTGGCATTTGTGCGGTGGCGTTGTCGATGGTCATTGGCATCACGCTAGGATTAATCTCCGGCTACGTGGGCGGCGCACTGGATTCCTTCATCATGCGTGTGGCTGACGTGCAGCTCTCGTTCCCGGCGATCTTGATTGCGCTGCTGATCGACGGTGTCGCTCGCGTGGTGATCGGCAAAAACGGGCACGATGAAGTCGCCATCTACGTGTTGATTTTTGCCATTGCGGCATCCGGCTGGGTGCAATACGCCCGGACGGTGCGTGGCTCGACATTGGTCGAGCGCAACAAGGAGTATGTCCAAGCGGCGCGCGTCATTGGCCGCAGGCCATTGGCAATCATGTTTTCGCACGTCTTGCCCAACGTCATGGGGCCAGTGTTTGTGTTGGCCACCCTACACGTCGGTGCCGCCATCATCACGGAAGCCACACTCTCGTTTCTGGGTGTCGGCGTGCCGCCAACACAGCCGTCCCTCGGCACGTTGATTCGTATCGGTAACGACTTCTTGTTCTCCGGTGAATGGTGGATCACGGTCTTCCCCGGCATCATGTTGGTGATTCTAGTCTTGTCGATCAACATCATCGGCGACTGGTTGCGCGACGCGCTGAACCCCAAACTCCGCTAACGAGTAACTATCATGAACACACCATTACTCGAAGTTCGAAATCTGCGCGTCCAATTCCCCACCCGCCGCGGCTTGCTCACGGCGGTGGACGATGTCAGCCTGACCATTGCGCCGGGTGAGGTGTTGGGTGTGGTCGGTGAATCCGGTGCCGGCAAGTCACTCACCGGTGCGGCGATTATTGGGCTGCTCGAACCACCCGGTCGAATCGAATCCGGTGAAATTCTGCTCAACGGTCGACGCATCGACAACTTGTCCCCAGAAGAATTCCGCAAAATACGCGGGCGTGAGATCGGAGCGATTTTCCAAGATCCATTGACGTCGCTCAACCCGCTTTACACCATCGGCCGACAAATTACCGAGACCATTCTCACTCACCTCAACGTGACGCCGGATGAAGCGAAGCAACGCGCGATTGATTTGCTCAACGAAGTCGGCATTCCCGCCGCAGACAAGCGTATCGACCACTATCCGCACCAATTTTCCGGCGGAATGCGCCAGCGCGTGGTGATTTCGTTGGCACTCGCCGCGCAGCCAAAACTGATCATCGCCGATGAGCCTACCACCGCGCTGGATGTTTCGATCCAAGCGCAGATCATCACGCTGCTAAAAAAATTGTGTCGTGAACACGGCACATCCGTGATGCTGGTCACGCACGATATGGGTGTTATTGCCGAAACCGCCGATCGCGTCGCGGTGATGTACGCCGGGCGCATCGCCGAAATCGGCCCGGTGGCTGAAGTCATCCACCACCCCCAGCATCCTTATACCGTTGGCCTGATGGGTGCGATCCCGAACCTGGGCGAGGAGGTCGAGCGTTTGACGCAAATCGACGGCTCGATGCCGCGCTTGAACGCAATTCCGACCGGCTGCGCCTTCAACCCACGCTGTTCGCGCAAGGGCGAAATCGGCGCGCGCTGCACGACCGAGCGACCGAGCCTCATGAATGCCGGTAAGACACAAGCAGCTTGCTGGCTGTATTCCGAAGGCGTTGCTACCAACACAACCAACACACCGCAATCGGTGGCCGCATGAAGTCAAGCGTATTACTCGAAGTGCGCGACGTCGCGCGTGAATTTGACGTCTCCAAACCCTGGCTGAATCGCGTCATTGAGGGTCAGCCAAAATCTATCCTGAAAGCCGTTGATGGTGTCTCGTTCACCATCAATCGCGGCGAGACGTTATCGCTGGTTGGTGAATCCGGCTGCGGCAAATCAACCATCGCACGTGTCGTATGCGGGCTTTATCCTCCGACTCGCGGCGCGGTCATTTTCGACGGGGTGGATATCGCGAAAGCCTCGGTCAATGAGCAGCAGCAGCTGCGCAAACGCTTCCAGATGATTTTTCAGGACCCCTACGCAAGCCTGAACCCGCGTTGGCGCGTTGGCAAAATCATCGCCGAGCCGCTTGTCTCACACGGCATCATGACTGACAAGGCCGAGATCAAGAAACGTGTTGATCAGTTGCTGACCCAGGTTGGTCTGTCTCCGCAGGACCAAGAAAAATTTCCGCACGAGTTCTCGGGTGGCCAGCGCCAACGCATTTCGATCGCGCGCGCGCTGTCGTCGAACCCGGAGTTTCTGGTGTGTGATGAACCCACCTCGGCACTCGACGTATCTGTTCAAGCGCAAATCTTGAACTTGATGAAAGACTTGCAACGCGAGTTTGGCCTCACCTATCTGTTCATCTCCCACAACCTGGCGGTGGTTTCGCACATCTCCACTCGTGTTGGTGTCATGTACCTCGGCCGCCTAGTGGAGATGGCGGACACCAAAACGATCTTCAACCGCCCGCTGCATCCGTATACGCAGATGTTGCTGTCGGCGATTCCAGATCTGAGGATGACCGGTAAACAACGCACGCCTGTCGCCGGCGAAGTACCAAACCCGCTCAATCCTCCGTCAGGCTGCACCTTCCATCCGCGCTGCCCTTACGCAAATGATCGCTGTAAATTAGAAGCGCCGAAGATGATGGTCGCCAATGACGGCAGCATGGTGTCGTGCCATGCGGTGGAAGAAAAACGGATTCCGATCAAACTTGTCGCGTAACGCGGCAGAAGGGGCTAAGGCTTCAGCGCCTTGTACAAAATCGGCAAGCTCGTTTCAATGCGGTAATCAATACCGGAATGGGTGTCGTCAAACTCTTCGTAGACGTGTTTGATGCCCGCCTCTTTCATGCGCTTGGAGAGAATGCGCGAGCCAAAGTGAATGCCGTATTGATCGCGCCAACCGCAGTCAACATAGACAGCCTTTAGCGACTTCAAATTGTCGCGATACTTGGTGACGAGGTTAATCGGGTCGTGTTTCAACCACGCGTTCCAGCGCTCCTTGATCAGCTCACCCGTCTCCAGATTAAACGGCAAGCGGAATCCCAACGGCGCTTTTGGATCGGCGTCGTAAGTCGCCGCCATCGCAATGATCATCAGCGCGTGGCCCTCGCCATCGCTGGGTTTGTCTTTCTTCCACATGTGCTCAAGAAAGTTTTTGACGCGCCCGTCGTCCTTGCCGGATGCAGCCTTCTCTTCTTCCTTGAGCACATCGTACGCGCCATTTTCGCGACGTTTGGTGCGGTGTTTGGTCAGCTCAGTGAGCGTGCGCGGCCAGTCATTCATGTAAACAAAATCGAAATACGCATCACCAGAATGGCTGGCAACTGCACCCCAATATTTGGCGTACTTCATCCCGTGAATGATGGCACCGTAACCACCTGACGATTTGCCAAAACAGCCGCGGTGTTCACGCGAGGCGAGCGTCCGGAACTCCTTGTCGACGAAAGGAATCAGTTCTTTCGTCAGGTAATCCGCGTAGTCACCGATTGCCGATGAATTGATGTACTGGTTGCCTCCGAGCGAGGTGAAACAATCGGGGAAGACCACAATCGCCGGCCCCATCTTGCCGTCGTGCATGATCCGCGCGATGCGCTCTGGAATGTTTTCGTCGAACGGCTTCCAGTTAAGGTGTGCAAGACCCGATCCGGTGAAACCGACTAGGTCAAACAACACTGGAAAACGACGCCATTGTTTGGTGCGACTGCCCTCGTCGTATTGAGGCGGTAACCATGCCGCGAGCTTGCGCACATGCGCGTCACCGAGCCGGTTCCCCTTAAGGGCTTTCGAGGTGTGCTCGAGAAAAACGATACGGCCTTGCGGCCAATTCACTCTTTTGATTGCCATGTTGCCCCCGCTGTGAATATCAGCGGGGATTATGGCAGAGCGCCTCGGCTAGGCGCTGAATTGGTGGCGCCTGCTGGTAGCGTTTCTGGCTCTACAACGACTACGATTTGAGGCGGCTTGCGGTAACGACAAATGCATCGGTGCGAACGACTGGCTTTGCAAGCGCCGGCTTGACGGCATTTGCTGCGTCACGCGCAATTGTTCCTTGGTAGGTCGCTTCTTGATCAGCGGCCAACAATTGCATGCCGGCGACATGCATGGCGATCACCAATGCTGAGACCATCGCCGAGGTGGCAAAACTTCCGTTGTTTTTAAATTTACTGCTTGTCATGGTATTTCTCCTTAATCACTGTTGAAGGTCTAGCATTCACTTGTGGTGTTTGTGTTGCCTTCAGGTCGTTGGATGTAACGTGAGTGAATTGTGGATGTTGTTATGTTGAACAGAAACTCACTTGCGACGGACTGCTGAAACTGTGGGTCGAATCGTGGCCATGGCCGCCAGATCGACAACAACGAAAGTTAACGGCAGACTACGCCCAAACTTTAGATGGGGCATATTGCGGGAATATGAATCGTGAAGCCATTCACAATTGCCGTGAAACTGCGGCACAGTTCCCGATAAAATTGAGGCACCATCAACTGGAGAAAAAAATGACGATTTCAATGTATTCCGCATCCGTTCCCGTTTACCAATCCATGCTCGCCAATCTCAAAGGTGTACTCGCCAAAGGGGCAAACTTTGCCGCCGCAAAAAAAATCGACGAATCGGTGTTGATGAATGCGCGTTTAGCGCCTGACATGTTCCCCATGAGCCGCCAGGTGCAAATCGCCTGCGACTTTGCCAAGGGTAGCATCGCCCGTCTCGCCGGCCGGGAAGTACCGAAGTGGGAGGACAATGAGAAATCGTTTGCCGATCTCGCTGAGCGCATTGATAAGACCATCGCTTACATCAGCGAATTTAGTACCGCGCAAATCGAAGGCCAAGAGGATCGCACTATCGAACTCACCATCGCCGGTAACCACATGTCGTTCAAGGGACAGCCTTATCTGTTGAACGTGGCCATGCCAAACTTTTACTTTCATGTCGCCGCTGCGTATGCCATCCTGCGTCACAACGGCGTGGAGGTCGGCAAGGGTGATTTCCTCGGCCGTCGCTAGGCAGGCTTGCGCGTGACGTCTCGGCAAGTTAGCAAGCCATTGATAACAAGCGAATGAGAGAGCGCACAAAAACACGCTTTCGTCGCGGCATCGGCGGCTTCATAGCATCTGTGGCCGTATTGTGTGTGCTCGCCTACGGCGGCGTCGCGGGTGTCTTTTATGTCGGGCAGGAGCGGTTAATCTTCCGTCCAACACCGCTTCCCGCATCCCACGTC
>Ga0315906_10003652_pt1 | contig 20355 bp, 21 predicted proteins | sample LakEriMetagenome_4_FD_203526 | JGI IMG/M metagenome (GOLD analysis project Ga0315906, IMG submission 203526) | Freshwater fungal communities from buoy surface, Lake Erie, Ohio, United States - Buoy 2 MA122 | ecosystem: Environmental > Aquatic > Freshwater > Lake > Lake biofilm | place: USA... | reverse complement strand
AAGTTCCGGAGGCCGGATATTGGCGAAAAATTCCGACAACGGGATTGTTTGTTGTTGGATACATCCTGCATTGCGTCGATTGATGCACAAACATCGCGATACCATCAAGCCAAAACTAAGGTGTGGATACAGACTGTCGATTTTCAGGCTTAGGATATTGCGGCCTAGCATCCACGGGCCTCATGTCCGCAGCAGAAGTTACAGACTTTTTTGCCGCAGCCTCAGCCCATTCCCTCTGAGCACGAAAAGCTGACTCCATCTCCTTACGCAGCACGCTGATATCAGATTTCTTGGAAAAGGATTTTGTCTGTTGAATCTCTTGCTCTAACCTTGTCAACCTGTTGCCTTGAGCGATCATCATTTTTTCAATAGCCTGAAATTGCTTTTCCGGGGATGTTTTATTCAGGTTTGATTCAAAATTTTTATCGAATTGCGTTATTGCCAGCTGAACCGATTCCTGGCTTTTGGAGAGCCCCGAGATTTCATTCAAAACCTGCGTCAGTTGCGAAGCTATTGGCGATACCTCACTGATCTTCGATTCGAATGAATTAAATACTGATCTGGTTTTTCTCAATTCAAAAACCAGAAAAACACTAATAACCGAGAGCATTCCCAGCCCAAGCACAGCAATAATCGTGATCAAGAGCAGTGTATTTTTGTTTCCCCTGGAGATTTGACTGACTGACTTTTCAAAAATTTCAGAGCGGGACCTGAGTTCCGTAATAGCCCTGGCTGTTGTTTCTGAAACATTTGAATTTTTTCTGGAAAGTCCGTCGACTGATGAAGCCAAATTCTTCATTTGAGCTTTTATTTCAGCTAAAACGGTAACGGATGCCTCTTCGGGAATCGAATTTTCGCCAGTAACAGAGTGCCCAGAAAATCGCTCGTCGACCGAAAATTCAGCATCAGCTTGTGCGGGCTTGTCCGCAGCAGCTGCAACTTCGCTTGATTTTTTTTCAGAATCATTATCCATAATCACACCACGCCTTTGATTAGCATTGCGGTTTCAAGAAAACTGGCCAAAAAATACGTTATCCGCTACGTGGAAAAAAACCATCAGGTAAAGCCGGCAACTCTTCCAGAAGTATCAAATTGCATATCCGGCGGAATTTGCGGATCAGGCCTCATCAGTACTTCGCTGCCCGGCTTTTGTGCCTCGATAGCAAACACATAAGCAATCACCTCTGCAACTGCCCGAAACAGTTTTTCCGGAACCATGTCGTCAATATCCGTGGAGTAATAAAGAGCCCGCGACAGTGGTGGCGCCTCGAAAATTTGAATACCGAAGCGCTTTGCTTCCTCGCGGATTCTCATGGCCATGAAATCAGCGCCTTTGGCGATCAGCACCGGCGCAGAATCAGATCCCGGCTCATACTTGAGAGCAACTGCAAAATGCTGCGGATTAATGATGACGACATCTGCCTCCTTGATGCGCCCCATCATGCGTGCATTTGCCATTTCCCTCTGCCGACGACGTATCTGCGCTTTTACCTCGGGCCTTCCTTCCATATCCTTGAGTTCATCCTTCACTTCCTGCCTGGTCATGCGCATTTTCTTAATGAACTGGTGTTTTTGCAGCGGCGCATCAATTACGGCAACAACTATAAGTGCCAGCGCAACGATCAGTGCAGACTGCATGATCAAACTGGACATTGATGCCAGTGCCGGCTCCAGGCTCATCATGCCCATGCCGATCAGGTTGCCCAGATTGGCGTAGAGCAAAAACCAGAGTACAGACGCGACCAAGATGAACTTGAGCAAGGCTTTGCCAAGCTCGACCAGGGCACGGACTCCGAATATTCGTTTCAAACCCTCGATAGGATTCAGCTTAGAACCTTTGGGCATGACTGCACTCAATGAGAAAAAATATCCTCCCGTAAGGCCGGACGCTGCAACAGCAAGAATCATCAGGACAATCACGACAGGTGATACAAGTATGAATATGTTAAAGACATGATTTGCGAACAAAACGGGAAGAAGACTTGGCATTGCGATGACTTTGCTGTCAAACATGAAAGCGCTGGCGAAATGTGACATCCACAATTTGATCAGCCAGGGGCCTGACAACAAAAGCAACAGAAGCCCTCCAACCACCACAGCGGCGGCAGGAACCTCTGCCGACCTGGCAACCTGACCGTCCTCACGCGCCTTACGCAGCCGGCGCTGGGTGGGTGCTTCGGTCTTTTCCTGATAGCCCGATTCCGCCATTAATCATCCTAAAACAGTTGACCTGATCATCGCGATGCCCTGTAACCAGAGCCATTGCATTCGGGACGCGATACCTTCACTTGACAACCACAAAACAAAAAACCCGGAAATCATCAATGCCGGAAAACCTACCGCAAAAATATTCAGGCTGGGTGCGGCACGGGTGACCACACCCAGCCCCGCATTGATGAAAAGCAGGGTTCCCAGTATCGGAAGCGAGAGTAGCACCCCCCCAAGAAACATCATCGAACTCCAGCGCAGGATTGATTCAATCAGCTGCCCCTGGGAAAAATCCTTGCCCACAGGAAGAGTCTGGAAACTTTCGAGAATGATGCTCAATAATATCCCGTGCCCGCCGAACCCGAGAAAAACAAGAATGCCCAGAATAATGAAGAGCTGAGAAATCACCGGCACATTGCCCACGTTGGGGTCAATCATGTTGGCCATTGACAAACCCATGGAAGCCGAAATGGCTTGGCCGGCAACCACCATGGCCGCAACCACAACCTGCAGTATCAGGCCCATGGAAACTCCGATCAGTAGTTCGTTAGAAATTGCCAGCAGGCCTTGCGCCGAAACCGGGTCAATACGGGGCCAGTCGTACAAGGGAAATACAATCCAGGCCAGAACTACTGAAAACAGTATCCTCAACCGCAGAGAAAAGGCGGCCAGCGCGAACGGAGGTGCAAGCAGAAACGCTGATGAGCATCTGAGCATGGGCCAAATAAAGCCGTAAAACCGGTCGACGATCTCACCTAGGAAAAAGTTCATTCTGGTGCTTCACCTGAATAGAAGCGGAATTCTTTCAAACATCACGCGGGCAAAGTCGACCAGCATGGACAACTGCCATCCGCCGAAAATAACCAGGGCCAAAGCCATGGCCAGAAGCTTGGGTATGAAACTCAGCGTCATTTCATTGATTGAAGTAGCCGCCTGGATAATGCCGATCAAAAGACCCACGATCAGGGCCGTGCCTAGCAATGGCGCACTCAGCACAATCGAAACCCAGATTGCATGCCTCGCAATATCCACGACCATAGCAATATCCATAATCCGCTCCCTTAAGGCATGGCAAAACTGGAAGCCAGAGAGCCCAGGATCAGGGACCAGCCGTCAACAAGAACAAAAAGCATCAACTTGAACGGCATGGATATCATCATGGGTGAAAGCATCATCATTCCCATGGACATCAGAACACTGGCAACCACTAGATCAATCACGACAAAAGGAATGTAGATCAGAAAGCCTATAGTGAATGCGCTTTTGAGTTCCGAAGTCAGAAATGCTGGAACCAGCGTGAAAAAAGGCACCTCCTGGGGGGAAGACACAGCCTTGTTTCGAGCAATTTCCATGAACATGGCAATATCGTCTTCGCGGGTTTGCAGAAGCATGAAATTCCTGATGGTTTTTTCCGCTGCAGCCAGTGCCTTGTCAAAGGGCAGGCCCTGATTCATATGCGGAAGAACCGCAGACTGGTAGATCTCGCCCAAAACCGGCGACATCACAAAAAATGTGAGAAATAAAGCCATCCCCACCAACACGAGATTCGGCGGGGTTTGTCCGGTACCGAGTGCCTGGCGCAGAATGGACAGCACGATGATGATCCGGACAAACGACGTCATCATAAGCACTAAAGACGGCAATACCGTCAGCACCGTCATCAGCGCAAGCAGCTGCAGCGTCAGGCCGTATTGCACGCCGCGTCCGGTGTTGGTTACGGTGACTGCAGGCAGCTCTGCCGCACTAACAATCAAGGGGAAGAGGCAAAAAAAACCTATCACAAAGCCGCTGAACAACAGCGCTAGGAGCCTGTAACTTTTCGGCCAATTCGTGTCCACGGCTTTCGTCATCACTGAAGCCCTGAGGTTTCTGTGTTGACTTCGGTCTGGATCCGGCCAATCACTGTAAATTGCTGAGGTGAAATACCAACCAGAAATGATTGTCCGTCCGCCACCACAAGGACAATCCGATGACGGGGCCCAAGAAACAGACTTTCAGCCAAACGTAAACGTCCTCCCGTAGAGGCCATCTGCCTGCGCTGCAGCCAGCGCAGGCCGTAAAGCAATGCCACCAGAATGGCGATGACAAGCAGAAAACTGCCAACAAAGGTCATGGCGTCGGCCATGCCAGGTACTGCCTGTGAAGTGTTGACGGAAGTGGACATGATCAGGAATTAAAGCTTTTCCATGCGTTCCGAGGCAGGAATCACCCTGGTCAGTCTGACACCGTAACGTTCGTTCACGAGAACCACCTCTCCCTGGGCGACGATCGTGTTGTTGACCAGAAGGTCGACAGGCTCTCCTGCGAGGCGGTCAAGCTCCACCACGCTCCCTTGGGTCAGTAGCAACAGATCCCTGATCTTGATGCTCGCGCGGCCCACCTCAACCGAGAGATTCACCTGTATTCCCTGCAGCAATTCGGGATCGATCTGCGTCCTGGATGAACCGCCCTCAAGAGCAGCCCCGATATCCTGCTCATGTGCCTGTATGTCTTGGTCTGTCACTTCACACTCCTTTTCCGAAAGTTCTCGGAATCAATAAAAATCCTGGTTGAAGTCCTTCACCTTGATCGCAAGCTGCGCTCCCAGCGATCCGACCTCCACATCAAAAGCGGGGGTTTCCGCGATGCATGCGCGCGGATGATCGAATTTCCTGAAAGGAATCCAGTCTCCCTCCCGCAGGCTATTCAGCTCCCCCAGCGGCAATGTCAGTGTTCCCAGCCTAACATCCATCCGCAGTTCTGCTTCATGGGCCGCTTCTGAAAATTGCACACGCCAGATCTTGTCTGAATCCTCGTTGCCATCGCCGGTCTGGACACGGCTGCTGAGCTGCTCCCGCAAAGGCTTGAGCGCGACATAGGGCGTAACCATGTCGACAAAGCCGGCGACACTGTCTTTGCCCGCTTCAGACTGGAAGCGGCTAACAACCACCATGTCGTTTTCATCAGCAATTTGAGCAAACTGCGGATTTATTTCCGAACTGATATGCTCAAACTGTATCGGAATAATTGGCGCCCACGCTTCCTGCTGGGACCTGAAGAATGTCTCGAGCAGGATTTTGATAATTCTTGTCTCGGTCGGAGTAAACAGACGCCCGGCAGGCAAATCGGAAACGCCACGTCCAAATCCGCCAAAGAAACTGTCGAGAGAACTGAAGATGATATTGGGATCAAATACGACAATCGAATAGCCCCGCAAAGGATCCACTCGCACGATATTCACGGAGATTGGCACCGAAAGGCCGCCAATATACTCGCCAAATCTCAATGTTCTGACTTTGGACGGACTGATTCTTGGAGATGTTCGCAGCACCTCCTGAATTCGCAGCCTGAAGGTCCTGATGAAGCGCTCACTGATCATCTCAAGCGACTGCAGATTCAGGCTCACACTGCTTTCCGCGGCAGCAAGATCATACTTCCTGATGCGCGCCTGGGTGTTGAACCCGGTGTCGACCGGAATCCTGCCGCTCTCGATACCTCGCTCCAGCGCGGCTCTCTCTTCTGGGGAAAGAAGATTTGTCTGGGTTGATGTCATTCTTCTCAAGCCTTGATCGAGAATCGCTTACTGCACCACGAAAGAGGTGAAGTAAACCTCTTCTATACCGCCGAAATCCTCGAACTTTTCAAGAGTCGCGTTGGCTTCCTTGCGGATTTTTTCTGCCAATTCCTTGCGGAAATTGGGCGAGGAAAGCTCATCCTCAGTGATTTTGCGCATGACATCGAGGGCGACAGAACGCAATGCAAACTCATGCTTCTTGACATTCACAATCACCCTGTCGTCGTAGCGCGTCATGATGGCAATCTGGACCTGCATGACTTTTCGGGAATTGGTCAGATTGGCAAGCAGTGGCCTCTGAATCTCATGGTAGGTGTATTCGAAGCGGGTAAATTCAGGAGATTGCTTTTTGACCAGGGCGGGTTCCTTAGCCCCCTTGCGATCAGCACTCGCCACTGCCTTGCTTTCGCCATCATCCGGGCGCACTTTCAACTGTGGCGTGGATAAGCCGGCAGGGCCTTCAACATCAGCCGTCTTGCCTTGCTGCAAATAATTGTACAAAAACAGCGTCAGGCCCGACACCAGGGTAATGGCCAGCAAAACCGCTAAGGCAACCATCAATTTCCTGAGCAGCGAACGGCCGCTTCCTGCATTCTCGAGTTCTTCTTCAGCCACAATAATTCTCCCATTCCGCTTTTTATGAATCGGTTCGATTCAGTCTGTTACACGAACATGTCCCACTGGCTTCCGGACTGGCCGGCGACGGGGCCATTCGAACTTGAAGAGACCTCCTCTTCATTACCGGTTTCCGCAGGCTTTACGGAAATCCCGGCAGATTTACCTGTCGGTTTACCGTCGCCCCCCCCTTTTGAATGGGCTGATACGCCAAGGGAAGCAACTTCCATACCTGATCTCTGAAAATAATCGCGAAGTCTTTCAAGTCCTTGATTTAAAATTTCTTTTGTAGACTCCTGGGCGGCTGACAATTGCGCTACGAGGGCACCAGCCTGCATCCGCATCTGGATTTCCACCTCACCCAGGGACTCCGGTCGCAGCAGCATGCGGATTTGCCACTCCCCTCTCTGAATTCCCGAAAGCATGCGCTGCGCAATAAGAAAACCCAGTCGCTCCTCGGCCACCTCTGCGGCCAATCGGTCAAGCGCCACAACATCTGCATTGCCGCCAGCGGTATTGCCTGAAGCGCCCGAACCTGTCTCTCCAGCCGCCTTCACAGCCCAACCGGTCAAGGCAACCGGACCATCCAATGCAAGCCCTTCTGCGCTGCTTTCGGGATTGACAGCCAGCAGGCTCGCCCCTTCGGATGCCCCCGAGTACCAACCCGCGCGCAGGGCGTGCAAGGAGGCAGGGATAACTGCAGTGCCGGGCAGTCCCGAGACCAAGGCTGTCGAGGGCCGTGCCATAGCCGCTGTGTAGGTTTCCGCGCCCTCCAATGCAACTTGCCTGGCAGTAATCAATACGCGAGCGCTGCCCGGCACAGAATCCAGCGGCCGATCCAGGGCTTGTCCGCCCGTTTCACGCCCAACTTGGGCGCCTTCAGGATTGTTTGCGAGCCGAGCCGAAGCACCAGCGCCCAACACCTGCAGATCTCCCCGCGAAATACCCGGTCTGGAATCAGACTTCAGAGCACTCGCAGCCTCGGTCGGTAAATTATGCGAAACATTTTCCGTAGCCACGACAAAATCGCCCAAACCAGTAATTTGGAGGGCCTGATCTGACTGGCTTAGCCCCTCCAGCCCCCCATCCGCCTGCGCCCCTTCAGCCCCATCTGCCGCCACAGCCGCCGCAGATCCGCTTTGAAACAGGTCGGCTACCGGGCATCGATTATCGACAACGGAAAGACTGGTGAGGTCTTCCGGATGACTCGAACCAGAAAAATCAGACAATGCATTCACTGGCGCCGCAAGAACATTCTCACCTGGCCCGAAGATCGCTTTCATCGCTGAGGCATCAAAACCTTGCGCAATCGCGAAATCACGCAAACTGGAGCCATCAGGAAGTGACTCCGGGGTCGTGATGACGGTCATCGCCGCCCCCACCGGAACGGTAATCCAGGAATGCAAACCGGCAATATCTTGCCGCAACTCCCCCCCGGCAGCGATAGCTGCAAAGATGCCCGCGAAGTCACCCTCGCCCGCCTTTTGCGAGTATGGGGCTCTCGAGCGCTTCGCACTTTCGGCATTTACCGCTCCAGGCCCTGCCAATCCGGGATTTGCAACCCTGTCCATGACTCGTTCACTCCAGCATATGAAAACCAGAGACCGGCCCGACCCTGTCGGAAGCTCTGGCATTGAAATCCGCCTACCCAGCGGCATAAACATGTTATCGATGCATCACGAAGCAAGATTCATGACCGGAAAAGCCTTGCCGCCCGCTCGCTGGACCTGGCGCCGTTGTCGAATCCTCATGGCACGGAGATTGCTCTTAAGCCAAGCGTCCACATAACTGCCGGATCTGCCGACACCTCAACGCTCACCATGGCATCCAACCTTCTTGCCCTGTCAACAATCCGACAGGGGTTGTCCCTTTACGATCCGGCACGCCTGGGATTACCGGTGCTCGTGCTCGCCATCATGGCGATGCTGGTGCTGCCACTCCCTGCCCTGCTGCTCGACGTGCTGTTCACGTTCAATATCATTGTCGGACTGGTCGTGATCATGGCGGCCATCAATACGAGAAAACCGCTGGACTTCTCGTCCTTTCCGTCGATCCTGCTTTTCGCCACCATGTTAAGGCTCGCCCTCAACGTGGCCTCCACCCGGGTGATCCTGGTCAAGGGACACGAAGGCGCGGATTCGGCCGGCAAGGTAATCCAGGCATTCGGTGAATTCGTGATTGCCGGCAACTACCTCGTCGGTTTCATCATCTTCGTCATCCTGATGATCATCAATTTTGTGGTGGTCACCAAAGGTGCCGGACGCGTCTCAGAAGTCAACGCACGCTTCACCCTCGATGCCATGCCCGGCAAGCAAATGGCGATTGATGCCGATTTGAATGCCGGCGTCATTGACCAGGAAACCGCAAAAAAACGCCGCGAAGAACTGTCTCAGGAATCCGACTTTTTCGGCTCAATGGATGGCGCATCCAAATTCGTCAGCGGAGACGCACTGGCAGGATTGCTGATATTGTTGATCAACATTGTGGCCGGCCTGGCCATCGGCATCGCACAACACAATCTCCCCGTTGCTGAAGCTGCAAAAATCTACGTCCTCCTCACCATCGGGGACGGACTGGTCGCGCAGATACCTTCCCTGTTCATGTCGCTCGCCACCGCGATCATCGTGACACGGGTAACCACCTCGGAGTCGATGACCGAACAGGCACGCACCCAGCTTTCGCAGCCACAAGCGCTGATCATCGCAGCCGCCATCATCGGCATGATGGGCGTGATTCCCGGAATGCCCCATGCCGTGTTCCTGACGCTCGCAGCAGCAACCGCCGGATTGGGACTATTTATACTTCAGCGTGCAGCGCAATCAGCGCAATCTGCAGGCACAGCCCCCACGTCTGCGGCTTCCCCCGGCCAGCCCGAGTCGCCCAAAGAACTGGATTGGGATGATGTCGAGCAGGTAGACCTGATCGGCCTGGAACTCGGCTACGGACTAATCCCCCTGATCAACCCCGATACCGGCGGACAGCTGATGACCAGGGTCAAGGGCGTGCGCAAGAAACTGTCGGTCGAACTGGGATTCCTGATCCAGCCTGTGCGCATCCGCGACGCCCTGAATCTTGACCCCGACACCTACCACATCGTGCTCAACGGCGTCGTACGGGGACGCGGCGAGGTCAAGGTGGGCAGCGAACTGGCGATCAATCCCGGCAAGGTTTACGGCCCCTTGGAAGGCAAAGTCACCACCGAACCGGCCTTCGGAATGGAAGCCGTATGGATTGACTCTTCGCAACGTGACTATGCCCGCAGCCTAGGCTACACAGTGGTCGATCCCAGCACTGCGATTGCGACCCACTTGAACAAGGTGCTCAGGGACAACGCCTCGGAGCTGCTCAGTCACGAAGAAACCCAGAAACTGCTCGACAAACTTGGTGCACGCTCTCCCAAACTGGTGGAGGAACTGGTACCCGGCAAGCTGCCGCTGGGCGTGGTCACCCGCACACTGCAGGGACTCCTCGGCGAGTATGTACCGATTCGCGACATGCGGACCATCGTCGAAGGCCTCACCGAGGCCAGCGCCCGTTCCCAGGATCCCGAACAGCTGGTGGGCCTGGTTCGTCCCAGGCTGGGCCGCATGATTATCCAGCAGTTGCTGGACAACCGGGAATCCCTGGCGGTCATGACCCTGGAGCCCTCGCTGGAGCAGATGCTTCACAACGTGTTGCAGCAAGGCGCCCAGTCCGGCGGTGTTGCGCTCGAACCGGCACTGGCCGAAAGCCTGTTTTCAGCGCTCAGAAAAGGCAGTCATACGATGCAAGACCAGGGATATGCAGCAACTCTGGTTGTCGCACCTGCGGTCCGCAGCTGGCTCGCGCGCTCGGTCAGACACCGCGTCCAGGACATGACTGTCCTGTCCTACACCGAAATACCGGAAGACCAGCAGGTCAAGGTCGTCAATACTGTTGCCATTGAAGACAAAAAGCCGCAACCCAACTGATAGGTTTCCAAAATGAAACTGCACCTGATTACAGCAACCGACGTTCGCACGGCCAACGACAAAGCAATGGCCCTTTACGGACGCGACGTGTTGATCGTGTCCAGCGCCCAGGTTAACGGCGTCACCGAACTGATTGTCGCGGCAGAGACGCCGTCCCGGGAGAATGAAATCAACGGGCGGACAACGCCTGCCAGAAAAATCGACGCCCATCTCGCTGGGAAACGGCTGCAGCAAAACGTTGCTCGGCAACCAGCCAGGCCGGCACAAGTAGCAGATTCAGTGGGCAGCAGATTTGAAGATCTGCTGGAATTGTCAAAACACGCGGCAAGTGAAAGCAGCCCGGAACTGCACGACGTCGGGACCGAGACGTCAAACATCGTTTCAGGCTCCAGCAAGCGCAGCGGCAATGCCGGCACGGAAAACAAATCCGCCCCGCCCAGGAAACGCAGAAAACCAGCCGCGCGCCCGGACACCAACAGCCCCGCAAGGGCACAGGAGCTGGTGACCCTGATACGCGACGAGATACATGCCCTGCGTACTGAATTCAACCTGTCGCTGAAACTCAGCGCATGGCGCTCCTCATCGCCGGCTGACCCCGCGCTGAAGCCGCTGCTGGCGCTGCTCGAGTCGACCGGAATGACCGCGGGGCTGCGCTCACTCTTCGAAAGCGGGCTTCAGGGTTGCCGGGACAAGGATCAGGCCATTGCCCATCTCGAGTCGGTGCTGAACGATGCCGCAAGAGCAGCCGAAAGTGTCTGTGAAATATCGGCCGGCACCCATGTATTCTACGGACCCTCAGGCGCCGGAAAAACGACCTTTGTCGCCAAGCTCGCAAACAAACTGGCGCAATCGGTCCCGGCCGACAATATCGCCCTGATCAGCCTTTCCGATCAGCGCCCGGGCGCTTGGAACCAGCTACAGCTGCTCGCATCACGATCAGGCGCCCGCTGTTATCGAGCCACTGACCGGGATGCGCTCAATCTCATTCTTGATGAAATAGGCAGCGACTCGTTCAAGCTGATCGACATCCCGGCCAGCAGCGGCCTTGAGCGCGTCACTCAGGCTGAACTCCCGGGGGAAGACATTCACCTCCATGCCGTGATTCCGGCCAGCGCGAGCTCGGCCGTTCTTCGAAAATTTTCATGCAGTCATTTTGAAAGCCTCATACTCACAAAACTGGATGAAGTGGACTATGCGTGGGGATTGTTTCACCTTATGACCGAGCGGAAATTGCGGATTTCGCTGTGCAGCATGAACTCGTCCCCGGAGTCCCATCCTGCAGCGTTCTCCGCAACCGAACTGGTTCGGACCATTACCGCAAACATCAGGAACGAGCTTGAGGACGCAGCGACTATGCCGGATGCGATGGCTTTGGCTGCCCCCCCCGTCAGGCAAGCCCCTGCCCTGCAGCCGAAAGGACCCAATCATGGCTGATGTTGTATGCCCTCAGGTCATCGGCATCAGCAGCGGAAAGGGCGGCGTCGGCAAGACAACGGTCACTACGAATCTGGCCGCAGCACTCGCCGCAAGCGACCAGCACGTCCTCATTCTTGACGGTGATCTAGGACTCGCCAATGCCCAGATCGCGCTGGGAGTCACCTCATCGCAGAACATCAGCCATGTCCTGAAAGGGGAGTGCGATCTGCAGGACATCCTCGTTCAGGTCGCCCCGGGAATCAGCCTGATACCCGGGGCTTCCGGCCTCCGCGAAATGGCCGAACTCGGCAGTGCCCAGATCGCCAGCATCATCCAGGCGTTTTCCAGCCTGGACACACCGGCGGATTATCTGCTGATCGACACCGCAGCTGGATTGTCCTCGAGCGTCATCGAGTTGCTGGCCGCATCGCAACGCAGAATCATCGTGATGCGCGACGAACCTTCATCGATTGCCGATGCATACGGCCTCATCAAGCTGATGATCAAGGAGGAAAATCTGGACGAGATTTATCTGCTGCCGAACATGGTTGGAACCCAGCTTGAGGGGCAGCAACTGTTCCGCCTGGTCAACGAGGTAAGCCGCAAATACCTGGGACGCTCGCTGAACTATCTGACCTCGATAGAAAACGACGAGTTAATGCTTGAGGCGATACGCCAACACCGGCCGGTCATGGCCCACGCACCGGGGAGCGCCAGCGCCCGGGACTTCCGCAGACTAGCCCAGATGATTTGCGACCTGCCGCCGATCACCCAGCCCTCGGGTCGCGTCCAGTTTTTCATGGAAAGGATGCTGCGGTCTCCGGCAGCAAGCTAGACGTGCCAGCTCAATCGATCGATCTTTACAAGCAGACAGACAACCAGCTCGAAGCGCTGGCCAAGGCTCATATGCCCATGGTCCGCCGGGTCGCCATGCACCTCAAAGTCCGGATCCCGCCGCTGATGGAGCTGGACGAACTGATACAGGTCGGCATGGTTGGCCTGGTGGAAGCGGCGCGCGCATATGACCCTGCGCGCGGCATAGATTTCGAAAATTTTGCATTGAGCCGGATCCGGGGCGCCATGCTGGATGAACTGCGCAGACTGTCCCCCGCGACGCGGTCATCCCTCGCCTTCAGGAAGAAGGAAAGCCAGACGACCCGGCAGCTGATGGCGAGTCTGGGCAGAACCCCAAGCCACAGCGAACTGGCCAAGGCCATGGGTACAGAACTTGACGAATTCCACCGTCAGCGCGGCAATGCCCATTCGACCACGATTCACCCTTTTGAAAGCGTGGATGAAGAAGTCATGGATTTACCGGCTGATCCTGAAAAGCAGCCTGAGGCCTTGCTCGAAAAAACCCAGTTGATCGAAGGCCTGGTCGCAGCGATCGATTCTCTAGATGAACGCAGCCGCACGGTACTCTCCCTTTATTATGTAGAAACACTCAGCTTGCGCGATATCGGCGAAATCATGTCGGTGAGTGAATCCCGGATCAGCCAGATACTTACCGCAACGGTAAAAAAACTGCGTAAACGGCTGGATTTGGAATAAACCCGCAGCATTTGACCCAGGCTGCATTCCGCTTTTCTTGGTTGTCACAAAACTGGAGCGCCTGAAATGATGAAATTCCCCGCCTCCTTGAAGGTAGCCGCTGCGCAGGGCTGTGGTGCCTCTGTGCCGGGGTAGATCAGGCCAGTTCCTGCAACCCGCCGCCGTGACCTCCCCGAATCCATCCTGCGCTTAACAACGGGCAAACCGTAAAAACAGCAGTTCCGTCATCCGTACAGAAACCTGTTGCAACAGGGTTTAAAAAATCATCACATGAAACATGGCGTGGACAATTTACTGATAAACTCTCCAGACAGTAACCTCCGCAGCTAAGGTCAACCCGCATATTGCCCTTGACGACCCGCATGCTCTCCTTTTTCAAGCGAAAAAATCCAGACGACAGCCTCAATGACGAGCTGCGCCGGGCCCGTGAAGCTTATGAAAAAGTCTCCACGACGGAAGGTGATTCCGACCAGCTGCGGGGTGCGCGAGTACGCATGGCCCTGATGTGCAGGGCGCACTTGGACAAGACCTTTGTCGACGGCGCTCAGCAGACCGCGCGCTACCAGGAACAGCTTGCCCAGTCGATCGCACAGGGCAAGGAAGCACCGGACGCACCGGAGCCTTCCTGCTACCAGAGAGTCAAGGCCGTATCCGGATACGTGCGTGTTTATCTGCCCATGGAGTTTTCCCAAGAAGCTTTCCGGCTGGGCGCTGCTTACCAGCGCATGGACATCGATGCCGGACAAGCCATCAAATCCATGCAAGACCTCGGTGATCACCTTTTCGCCTTTGAGTTGAAACTGACGGAAAATTTCCAGATGCTCCAGTTCCTGCGCGACGAGATTGCCGCCATAACACAGCACGACAATCCTGAGGCAGCACCACCCACCGATACCGGCACAACACCCGGCGCCTCCCGATGAGCACCAATCTTGCACTGATGGCGCTGATCGCCATCGTCCTGCTGGTCATTCTGGCCCTGGTGATTTACCTCATTGACAAGGTCAGCAGCCTGGAAAAAGAAGCCCTCGGCGCCCTCCAGAAAAGCAGCGGCGACAGCGGCGGACTGCCCCTAGCCGCAGCCGGCATCTTCGGCAGCCTTTCCGGAGAGGCCCTCTGGCAGGCAGTCATCGAAGCCGGGACCAGCGGAATGGATGCCCTGACGCTGGCACGCGAGCGTGCCAAATACGCCCTGATACTGTCACGCCATGTCGAGGCCCTGTTCCGGGAGGGCGAACGTGACGGCTCTCGCGGATTCGCCGGACCGGTCAGCAACACCCTGCGCATCACCATGCTCAGCGGTGCGATCGAATCCTGGCTTCCACCCAGCCTCGCGCAGAATATTTACCAGTGCGGCATCGACTTTTCCACTAGCGAAAGCGCCCGCTGGCCCGCGATCCGACAGGAACTGTTCATGCATTGCGCCGAGCTATACCAGATGGCCGGCCTGGATTTCAGAAGCGCCGTGGTCGACAACCTGATACCCGAGGCGGAGAGTTACGCCGGCACCAGCAGCGAATCGGCCGGACGCAGCCCTTCCACCGGCATCGACATCTGAAACCCGGCTGGGCCCGCACCCCCTGCAATGCGCATTCGGTGGGGTAATGGCCATACATTTCTCGCATCATGACCGGTGTGCCTCTATCGGATTTCCGCCATTCAGGGCAATAAGCAATGGCGGTAACAGCCCAGGCCCAAGAGTGGTTCTGCGTAACCATCCCGCTGCCCCGGTACATTCACTGCTGGTGACAAGGCCGCCTCAATCCATCGACGCTCAGCCGGTCTCAACCCCCGAGCCGTGTCGCAAGACACCCTCTGGCGATCGCCCGCGCAGCGGCTGCTGCCCGCGAATTTACGCACCGGAATGGATGAAACCGGCTTTTTACGAAGGATTCCCACTCGATAAATTTCATATGTATTTGTTTTTAAATATTAATTTAAAAATTCAGTGACTGTCCGAAAAGTGCGGCTGGCAGCAAATTGCCGCTCAAGCAGGTCCGGTAGCTGCCGAATCTAGAGTTGTCACAGCATGAATTGTCACAGCCAACTGTCTGCAAGGAGAACACCATGCGTAGCCGCAACCTCGCCCTCGAAAGCTATGGCGCCGTCCAGATCAAAACCGGCATCGCCACTGCCAACAGTGTCCAGCTGATCCAGATGCTGTTTGATGGCCTGTTGGAAACGCTGGCCGTGGCCAAAGGCCATATGCTGCACGGCAGCATCGAAGATAAATCCAAAAGCCTGTCCAGGGCTGGCCGCATTATTGTCGGGCTACAAGGTGCGCTGGACATGGACCGGGGCGGCGAGATTTCGCAGAACCTGAACGAGCTGTACAGCTACGTAACCCGCCGGCTGTTCCACATCAATGCCCATAATGACCTCGAAGCACTGGAGGAAGTGCAGAGCCTGATGAGCGAGATTCGTGATGCCTGGAAAACACTCCCCGGCTTCATGGGCCAGACCGCCCAGCGCCTGCGGCAGATGAACTGAGCTGGCGGCGCTGCGTCATTCCGCCCCCATCGCCCCACCGGCGCGGCACGTCCTGGAAACCCCGGACAGGATCAAGGCTCGCGCAAACGGAACTGCAGCAGCGCCACTTCATCCAGGGATCGTGCCTCTGACCGCAGGGCACTGTCCTGCAGTGCCATGGCCTCGAGGTCGATCAGCTTGCCAAACTTTTTCGCCTGCGCCCGCGCTACGTTGAGCATTTCCACTGCTGCCCGGCAGGCCTTTTCGGCATGCACCGACTCCGCATCGATCCTGTCGAGCATCAGCCGCAGCTGCGCCAGAAAACGCTGGATCGACAGGCTCTCGCTAACATAGTGATCGCTGCGGATCAGCGTCTGGTGACGGGCCGCATACTCCGCCATCATCATGGCGACCCGCTCACGCTGCTGCGCCAGAGCTGAAACCCTCTCCCTCGCACGCACAAGGTCAGCCACTGCGAGTTCCAGGGCCTGATTGGCCTTGAGCAGCAAAGCCGGCCAGCAACTCCTCACCGGCATGGATCGCCCCTTAAGGATGCCGGCATCATTCCCCTGTCGCGCACTGCATCTGCTTCATGCAGCCCTCAAAATCCACCTTCATCTGCATGTCCTGCCTGAGAAAATTCTCCATCGCCGGCCGCAACTGGATCGCCCGGTCAAGCTCGGCATTGCTGCCCGGCTGATAAGCACCGACCTGGATCAGGTCGGCACTTTGCTGATACAGCGCCCACATCCGCCGAAACTTGTTGGCCCGTTGCAAATCTGCCGGATCGAGCAAGTCCGGCATGACCCTGGAAATCGACCCGGCCAGATCGATTGCCGGATAATGAGCAGCATCAGACAGCTTGCGTGACAACATCACCTGCCCGTCGAGCGAAGCGCGCGCGATATCCACGATCGGGTCGTTCCCGTCATCACCCTCAGCGAGCACGGTGTAGATCGCCGTAATGCTGCCCCGACCCATTTTCCCGACACCGGCACGTTCGATCAGGTTCGGAATCAGTGAAAAAACCGACGGCGGATAACCCTTGGCGGTCGGCGGCTCCCCGATGGCGAGACCAATCTCCCGCTGTGCATGGGCCACCCGCGTCAGGCTGTCCACCAGCATCAGCACATCGCGCCCCTGGTCCCGGAAATACTCGGCAATGGCATGGGTCATCAGGGTTGCCTTGAGCCGCAGCACCGGCGACATATTGGCCGGAGCCGCCACCAGCACCGATTTTGACAGCCCCTCAATACCGAGAGTGTCACGGATGAAGCTTTGGACCTCGCGACCGCGCTCGCCGATGAGTCCGATGACCACCACATCGGCCTTGGTGAACCGGGTCAACATTCCCAGCAGCACGCTCTTTCCCACACCAGATCCGGCGATCAGGCCGAGGCGCTGGCCGCAGCCAATCGTCAACACGCTGTTGATCGCCTTGATGCCGACATCCAGCACGCGCTCGATTGGCCCCCTGTCCATCGGATTGAGCGGCGAGCCCTGCAGTTCAAGGGTATCGTGACACTCCGGGGCCGGCTTGCCGTCCAGCGGCTCTCCCCGCCCGTCAATGATCCGGCCCAGCAGAGCATCACCCACAGGAACGACCGGACGAGCACTGAGCACCCTGACCGAGGCTCCGGGGCTGATGCCCTGCGGATCCGAAAAAGGCATCAGAAAAAGCGTTTTGTCATGAAAACCGACTACTTCAGCCTCAATGCACTGGCCCTGTGCTCCCCGCACTTCGCAGCTTGCCCCCATTGGGGCGGTAATACCGCGCGTTTCCAGCCGCAGTCCGATCAGACGTACCACAGTCCCGCTGACACAGGCCGGGGGCGCCGTCAGCTTCGGCAGCAAACTATCGACCTGGGCGGCAAATCCGCCGCACTCAAGCATCATCCCTCCCGATCGCCCGCTCCTGAACGACCGGCTCGGCATCCACCGTATCCACCACCCGCCCAGCCCAGCGCGGCTGTCCCGCGCCGGCATTGAAGGCGGACTCAGCCTGGCGGGGATTCAGCAAGGGAGAATTCAAGCGCCAAGCCTGCGGATCGTCCAGCAAGCGGCTCGCAACAGCCTCGAGCCGGGTTTCCATCAGGTCCTCGACAAGGGTCTCGCCCGACTGCAATCTCACGCTGCCCGGAAGCAACTTGGGGTCGCACTCGATCTGTAACCCAGCGGTCACCTGCTCTCCCATGGCCCGCAAGCGATCGGCGTCCCCGGGATTGAGCCGCAGAACAATGACATCTGCAGGCTCTGCCAGGGTATCGATACAATGCCCCAGCAGCCGGTCAATGACCTGCCCTGAAATCTGCAGTTCCCCGCGGACCAGTACTTCGGCGATATGCAATGCGAGGCGCCTCAGGGACGCATGCAGCCCTTGCGCATCGCCAAGGCGGTTTCGCATGGCCTCGATCATCGACTGCAACAGAGCCAGGGCTTCGTTGTGCTCCCGCGCCAACTCCTCCTGCAACAGCGCCTGCCCCTCCCTGAACCCCTGCTGAAATGCATCCTGCCGCAAGGCCTCCAGATCAAGCGCTGGCCCGGCAGCAGCAGTGCCTGACTGATGGTCTGGATCCACCCGGCTTGAAGCTTCCGCAGCCGCACCAGATTCTTCCTGCGCGGAAACCAGTTCTAGCGGAGAGACCGGCTCAAGCGCCAGCTCATCCGCTGGTATTTCGAGATCACTGGGAGGCAGCGGCGCGGATCCCGGGAGGCTATCGGAGTTGCCAACAAAAATCCTGGACGACTCCGAGGACAATCCGGTTGTCACGAACTGGCGCCGGGACGTTCCCGACACCGAGGCAGGCGCCGGACGCCACAGCGCATCACCCTTACGATCAGACAAACTCATCGCCCCGGCCAACCAGCACGATCTCTCCGGCATCCGAAAGCTTGCGGGCTATACGCATCACCGCCTTTTGCGCCTCCTCGACCTCGGTCAGCCGCAGGGGACCCTTGTCCTCCATATCGTCCATGAAGATAACCCGGGCCCGGGACGACATATTGCTGAAAAACTTCTCCTTGACCGGCTCCTGCGCACCTTTCAGGGCAATCATCAGCATATCGGGCTCGATCGTCCGGATCAGGGTCTGGATCCCGCGATTGTTGACACTGGCGAGGTTATCGAAGGTGAACATGTTGTCCTGGATGCGCTGCACCAAGCCCTCATCGATACTGCTCAGCCCCTGCATGATGGCCGATTCCTGCTCGACCTTGACGAAGTTCATGATTTTCGCTGCGGCCTTCACGCCGCCAAAGCTGGATGATTTTGACGAAGAACTCGTGGAAAACTGTTTTTTCATGATCGTTTCCAGCTCTTCCATCGCGGAGGGCTGGACAGTCTCAAGACTGGCGATGCGCTGCACGATTTCCGGCCGCGCCTCCGGGGGCAGAAACGACAGCACATCCGCGGCAACATCGTAATCAAGAACCGACAGGATGATGGCCGCCACCTGCGGATGCTCGCTGCGGATCATTTCCGCAATGGACCGCGCATCCATCCACTTCAGGACTTCGAGGCCCTTGCTGCCCTGCCCTGGCATGATGCGGCTCAACACCGATGCGGCCTTGTCCTCGCCGAGGGCGCGTTTCAGAACCTTTTCGACATAGTCCGCTGTTCCCAACCCGATGCTTGTCTGCTTCCGAAGGGTTGCGATGAATGCATCCAGCACTTTATTCACGGCGTCCTGCGACAATTCGGCCACCGAAACCATGGCGCCGCCCAGGGACTGCACTTCTTTCGGCTGCAAATACTTGATGATTTCCGCTGCCTGCTGCTCACCCAGCAACAGCATCAGCACCGCCGCCCGCTGGCTTCCGGACAGGGCGTCGATCTCCAGCCGGAGCGCCTCCGCAGCCTCATCCTCGATACCCGACTCAGCATCCGCCGAAGCAGCCCCCGGGTCATCCTTGGGGGACACATTGTCCGCGGTCTTGCCCGGACGCCCCCCCCCTTTCTTGCGTCCCGCCTCAGCCTCTTCGGCGCGCGCCCCTTCGCCGTCCTTGCCCGCAGGCTTGGCCTTGTCCTTGCCCTTGTTCTTTTCTTTCCCCTGCACTGTCTTTTTTTCCGCCACCAGAGGCTCCCCGGATTATCGGCTGTTGATCAAGCTCTTGAGCACATTGGCCACACGCGCGGAATCCTCGGCCACAAGCATCCGGATCAACGCCACCTTGTCATCGTAAGTATTTGCGGTATCCAGCATTTCCACCGAGATGTTGGATTTCTTCGGCATCAACTTCGCCTTGATCTGCTCCAGGGTTTCGCCCTCGCCAATCTGGATCAGCCGCATGTCCTCTTCGGAAAGCTCGCCCTCGACCGTCGCAGATGCCGCCGTCGCAGCGACTGCGGCCTGCTCTTCCCTGCGGCGCTTTTGCATGAAGCGCGCTACCCAGCCCAGGAAACCCAGCACGCCAAAGGCGAGCAGTCCGTCGCGAATCATGCCGTGCACTGACCGGTCGGAATACCAGGGCAGCACCTCCGGCGGCGGCGGCCCCTCGAATCGTTGCTGAACCAGGGTGACGACATCACCGCGCTGCACATCGAAGCCAACCACACCCCGCACCAGCTGCAGCATGCGCTGCATCTCCTCATCA
>Ga0315906_10003651_pt1 | contig 20359 bp, 17 predicted proteins | sample LakEriMetagenome_4_FD_203526 | JGI IMG/M metagenome (GOLD analysis project Ga0315906, IMG submission 203526) | Freshwater fungal communities from buoy surface, Lake Erie, Ohio, United States - Buoy 2 MA122 | ecosystem: Environmental > Aquatic > Freshwater > Lake > Lake biofilm | place: USA... | reverse complement strand
CAATTAAGGTATCGCCAATATGGATCCCAGCGCCAAGCATGGCATCGCTATTGACCCTAAAGAAAAAAGTGGCAGGTTTGTTGCGCACCAATTGTTCGTTGAGGTCAATCCCTCTTTCCATAAAATCGTCCGATGCAGCACCAAATCCAGTGGCATTGGCTTGTACAATCTGCGCTGATTGGTAGTTTTTAGCCCCTGTATAACCTGTTTTTTGTTCGTATGCTTCCTCTTGAAATTCCATTTAGCTAAATTTATTAGCAATATTAACTAAATAATTTAGTATTTAATCAAACTGAGAGAAAAATTTATCCTCATTATGGTGCCTCATTACCAATCGATTATACTACTTGATTTTGTATCTTGGGGGTATAAACGCTCCCCAACATGTCCAACTTTTTTATTGATCCCAATATTGCCAGGGCTAAAACGATTGATACCAGCTTTTACCTAGATCCCGCTTGTTTGGAAAAAGCCAAGGAGCAAATTTTTGCACCTAGTTGGCAATATATTGGTCATACAGGGATGGTGCCCAATGTGGGGGATGCGCATCCGTTTAGGTTATTGGAAAATTATATCGACGAACCACTGGTGATTACGAAGGATGCCGACGGGGGCGTGCATTGTTTATCGAATGTGTGTACGCATAGAGGTAATTTAATGGTGTACGAACCTTGTACTGGTTTAAAGCACCTGCGTTGTAAATACCATGGCAGGGCTTTTCATTTAGACGGAAAATTTATTTCCATGCCGGAGTTCAAGGAAGTAGAAAATTTTATTCCAGAGAACAATCATTTACATGATTTGCCTTTATACCAATGGGGTCCTTTATTATTTACACAAATTAAAAAAGGATTAGGCCCTGAATTATTTTTTAAGGAGATGGAATCGCATATTGATTTTTTACCAATCGACAAATTAGTGTATGATCCAAGTAGAACAAGTGATTATTATATTAAAGCGAATTGGGCTTTATACTGTGAAAATTATTTAGAGGGATTTCATATTCCATTTGTGCATCCGGGACTCAATGCATTTTTAGATTTCAAAGATTATACAACAGCTATTTTTAAGTATTCGAATTTGCAAATTGGTGCTTCTAAATCATCGGAGCATTGTTTTGATTTGCCAGCAGGACATGTGGACGCAGGAAAAAATATTGCAGCGTATTATTTTTGGGTCTTCCCGAATATGATGTTTAATTTTTATCCATGGGGATTGTCATTGAATATTGTTACACCTATCGATGCGGGTAATACCAAAGTGACTTTCTTAAGTTTTGTGTATGACGCAAGCAAGCTAGACACAGGCGCAGGTGCAGGTTTGGAGAGCGTAGAGCAAGAGGATGAAGAAGTGGTAGAGCATGTGCAACAAGGTATTCGCTCAAGATTTTATCATCACGGAAGGTATGCGACCAAGCGTGAACAAGGCACGCACCATTTTCATAGTTTGTTAGCGGCGTTTATGAATCAGTCATAATCAATATTAGCAATTGCTATTAATCTAAATAATCACCCCAGGTAATTTCAACTGTCCAATCAGGGCCCGATCCAATATTGAATTTTTCGGCCATGCTAGCTTGGTTTAATGCAAAGGACAATTGCATTAAACTATTTAAGTAAGCAAGGGGCTTACCCACTGCAACCCCACCAAAAGTATTTTCAAAAGGCATGGCGCCTTGGTACACTAATTTTTGTTGATGCAAAACTTTTACAACAATGATATTTTTAGCATGAGGGATTGCCACAAAATTTTTCCATAGATCTTGTCCAATATTGGTCCAGAGATTACCGTATTGAACATCTAGAATATCGATATTGCCTTTTAGGGTATTGTTGTTGAGGCTTGCTTTTTGGTAAGAAAGTAAAAGGGGTGTTGGTGCTAATAATTGACCCACCGATTCAAACGTAATGGTTTTAGAAGCGAGTCTTGCTGCCGTATACGCATACACATCTCTGCCATGAAAAGTATAAGAGGCGCCAGAGTTTTTTCTTCTATTCACTGCCTCATCAATTTCACGCATCGATTCAATTCCAACACTTGCTGCAAGTAAAGTGAGTGTGCCATTGTCTGGTGTCACAATAAAATGTCCTGATTTTGTTTTAGCCACCACCGATTTTCTGTTGGTCCCAACGCCAGGATCTACCACAGAAACAAAGACGGTACCTGCAGGCCAATAAGGCACTGTTTGGTCTAATCTATATGCCGCTTCCCAAATATTATACGCAGGAATCTCTTGTGTTAAATCATATAATTTCAAATTAGCGTTCACACTACTTGCAACCCCTTTCATTGCAGACACTGCACCATCTTTAGTACCAAAATCTGTTTGAAAAACTACAATGCCATTCTGAGCTGATGCGCTTAAAGTTGTTAAGGCGATCATTGCACAACAGACAATTATTTTTTTCATAGTGGTCATTTTAAATTGAATGAAATATAATATAATCATATTTTAAGTAAATAAATAGTTTATGAGCAGTGACGTTTTTAGGAGCCGCGAATAAAGCTATTTATTTACGAACTATAAATAGGTGTCTTAAATAAAGCTATTTATTTAAGAGCCATTAGTATAGATTAAAAAAGCCTCCCTAAATAAATAGAGAGGCTTTAAAGTTATTACAATAAAACGATACGATTTAGAATCGGAAAGCTAATTTGGTAAATAGTCTTAAGCCATTGTAGCCCATTTGAACACCATCCCATGGTCCACCAGTTTCATTATCACCTGCCCAATATTTTGCTTGAGGATTCACTGCAAAGTCAGGGTGCACATTGAATATATTGTCTGCACCAAAGATGAAACTTACTTTCTTACTCAATTGAATATTGCTATAAATATCTGTTGTGAATTTGCCACCATAGTTAAAGTGTTCAGGCACAAAGACATTCTCGTCTGCATCCGTTGGCACTTCTGGATTGATACCATCTCCATTATATCCAAATCCTGTCAAGGTCAACTTGCCAAAATAAGTCACTCTTGCACCAATATTCACTTTCTTTTTTGTATAGTCTGCTGTGAAAGAAAATTTAGAAGCAGGCGCAGAAGCTTTTAAGAAAAATTTTTCTCTATCATTAAAGAAGGTGTTGGCATTGTATTCATTGGTGTTCAATGCATCTGGTACATTGATTGCGTCAATATCAATTCCTTGTAAGTTACCTACTAATAAGAATTTTAATTTCTCTGTAGCAGAAAGTTTCTTTTGATAGTCCACAACGATATCTACACCTGTATTGGTCGTATTCACAGCGTTGGCAAAGAATTGTGCTGTTGCAACTCCAAGACTATTTAACTTATCTGTTAATGCAGTTGGTAAAGTGGCATCGCCTGCACTAAATAATCCAGACAATACAACACGGTCTTTCATTTTAATTTGATACCCGTCCACTGTTACAGATAAGCCTTGCATAGGTTTCCAAGAAAAACCAAGACTCATATTGTTAGAAGTCTCTTGTTTCAAAGCTGGGATACCAGCAAGTCTAGTGATGGGGTCGTTATTATTTGCTACGCGAGATTGAACCAAACCACCTTGAGAGAAAGAGGTAAGGGTATTGCTAAAATATTTTTGTTGCAAGGAAGGGGCGCGGTATCCAGTACTGAATGATCCTCTGAAATTAAAGTTATTGGTTACTTTATATCGGAAGGATGTTTTGAATGTACTTACTGCACCAAAGTCAGAATAGTTTTCAAATCTTACTGCACCAGTAATTAAAAAGGCTTCAGATGGTGTGTATTCCAAATCACCATACATACCTGTGACCATTCTGTTTGCATCTACCTCATCGTCTGGGCTAAATCCAGGAAAACCCTGTGCACCAGGTGCTTGCTGTAAACCAAAATTATTTGGATAAGCCTTATAAGAAGCGACTTCACCTCTGTTGATACGGTATGCTTCATACCTTAACTCAGCACCATAAGCTACTCTAAGCCCACCGTTATTCACTGTACCAAATTGCTTAGACAAATCAAAGTTGGTGGTATTTTGTAAGAAATTAAATCCACCATCATCAAAACTTGTTTTTGTAACATTGCCGATATCAGAAGCATTGAATGTGCCGGCTCCAAAATAATGAAAATCATTGTAACCAAATGCATTACTGAAATCCCAGTTCCATCCATTTTTATTTTCTTTAGAAAAACCAGTCACCATAGAGATGTCTTGGATTTGTGCTTGTATGCGAGGATTATAACTTGTGTCACCAGAGCCAGAACGGAACATAATGTCTGGTACAAATTTCAAACTTCCGTTGCTATTCACTGGGAAACGTGTTGGTCTTGCAGACCAGTTTCTTGTGTATGCGTAAGCGTCTGATTTTTTATTATTCATTCCGCCAAATGCATAAAACTTAATATTATCTCCCAATGGCAATTCTAAGTTCATCATGGCACCATAGGAAGTTAAAGAGCCATCTCCAAATCCTTGTCTCCATGTGTTGGTAGGCAAACCATCTTTGTCTGCAATATCTGAACTTGCTGCTTGACGGAAAGTTTTTCCTTGATCCAATACATCAAAAGACAAATTAATAAATCCACCTTTTTTACCTAAATCAAACCCACGGTTGGCTTGAATGGCACTTGTTACGCCATCTATAGGGTTGCCGTATAAGTAGTCATTCTTATCCTTGTGTTGGTAGGTATTGAATTTTTTGTCATAGTAACCAGCTAAGCCTGTAATAATATTCCACTCGTTGGTATTCTTTTTTAAAATCACGTTCATGACTCCTGCAATTGCATCAGATCCATATTGTGCAGAAGCGCCATCTCTTAAAATTTCAATTCTATCCACTGAAGCTTGAGAAAATCCGTTCAAGTCTACCCCTGAATTACCACGGCCTCTTGTGCCAAATAATCCAACAAGGCTTGTGCTATGTCTACGCTTACCGTTGATTAAAACCAAGGTTTGGTCAGGACCTAAACCTCTTAATGTACCTATATCTACGTGGTCGGCACCATCAGCTCCTGATTGTTTATTGTAGTTAAAAGAAGGAGCGGCATAATTTAAAGATGAAGTCAAATCCATTCTTGCCGTGTTGATAGCAACTTCTGAAATTTTAATGACATCTACAGGTACCGGCGATTCTAATTTAGCTCGACCTGAACCACGACTTCCCACCAAGATCACGTCCTGTAGGTCTGTTGTAGCTGCATTTAAAACAACTTTCATGGAACCATTGGTTGCTTTCACTTTTTTTGTTTCAAAGCCTACAAAACTAAAATCAATAAAGTCGTCTGTTTTGGCATTGATGTTGAATTCACCAGATTTGTTAGTAGTGGTCAAAGCATTGGTAGTTTGAACTTTTACAGTGACACCTTCTAAGGGGCTGCCTTTGCTGTCCACCACTGTTCCTGTGATTTTTTGTGCTTGCGCGATAGCTGCTACTGAAAAAAAGGAGAGCAACAGCATTAACATTACTTGTCTCAATGACATAATTTGTCTGTTCATAAGGGGGTTAATTTGATTGAATTTACCGCTTTTTTTAGTTTTTTCGTAAGCTAAATTTATTTAATTACTTTTAGAGCTGTTAAAACCCCTACTCAAAGTTCATGGAAGCAATTAAGGAAGCAATCAAACAAATTTATTTATCCTACACAGGTAAGGCATGCGAGCACATTGAAAAAATCCCTCAAAGTGGCGGGGATAGAATTTATTTTAGAATTAAAGAAGGTGCTGAATCCTATATTGCTACCTATAATTTGAACCTTAAAGAGAACGAAACTTTCATTTATTTTGCCCAACATTTTCATTCAAAAGGATTACCTGTACCAAAAGTATTGGCAGTTAGTGCAGATCAAAAAATTTATTTACAAGAAGACCTTGGTTCTGAATCTTTATTAGATGTATTAGAAAAAGAAGGCAAGACGGAAAGGGTATACCAACTTTTCCAAAAAAGTTTAAAAGCATTGGTGCAATTGCAAGTGAAAGGCAGTGAGGGGTTAGATTATTCAAAATGCCTTACTTCCAAGACATTTGGCAAGCATGCAGTGATAACTGACTTACTTTATTACAAGTATTATTTCTTAGATACCTTACAATATCCTTATGATAAACAAGCGTTGATTGATGAGTTTGAATTATTAAGTGATCAATTGTCCGACAGTCATTTTAATTATTTCTTGTTTCGTGATTTTCAAAGCAGAAATATTATTGTTAAAAATGATGAAGTATTTTTTATAGATTTCCAAGGTGGTATGAAGGGCGGCATGCCTTATGACGTGGCCTCTTTATTATGGCAAGCAAAAGCAGAACTATCCAATGAATGGAAAGAGCGATTACTGAATGATTATATTAAAGAAGCAGAACAAGTATTAAGTGAAACCATTGATGCTACTTTATTTAAAAAACAATACCATGGTTTTGTTTTATTAAGATTGTTGCAGGTATTGGGTGCATATGGATTTAGAGGTTTGTTTGAACGTAAGGCGCATTTCTTAACCAGTATCCCATTGGGATTGAGAAATTTAAAAAGCTTTTTAGAGGTCTACACTTTAGATAAAGACACGCCTGTTTTTGCAGGTATATTAAAATGGATGGTGGGCGATGATGTATTGAAGAGATTTACACCAACGCAAGCCACTGAAAAAACACCATTGGTGATTACCATCAATAGTTTTAGTTATAAAAATGGGTTGCCTTCGGATGCGTCAGAAAATGGCGGTGGGTTTATTTTTGATATGCGCGGAATTTTAAATCCAGGCAGGTTCGATGACTATAAAAAACTTTCTGGATTAGACAAACCGGTACAAGATTTCTTAGAACAGAAAACTAAGATGAATACTTTTTTAAATAGTGTATGGGATTTGATTGATATCACGGTTGAAAATTATTTATCTAGAGATTTTGAATCCCTGCAAATTAATTTTGGTTGCACGGGTGGCCAACACAGAAGTGTCTTTGCTGCAGAGCAAACTGCAAGGCATTTAAAGAATAAGTATAAAGTAAAGGTCGTTTTAGTGCATACTAATCAAGCGAACTGGATAAAATAATTTTTTTATGAAGGCAATGATTTTAGCTGCAGGATTAGGGACTAGACTGAAGCCCTTTACAGATCATCATCCTAAGGCATTGGCTATAGTGAATGGAAAGTCTTTATTACAACGCAATATTGAATACTTGCAAGATTATGGGATTTACGAAGTAGTGGTGAATGTGCACCATTTTGCAAATCAAATGAAAGATGCGATTCAAAAAAATAAGGGCTGGGGATCCAATGTCACTATATCAGACGAGTCGGAGGAAGTGTTGGAAACGGGTGGTGGATTATTAAGAGCGAAAGCGCATTTTGAGAACGAAGCTAAATGGTTGGTGATGAATGCGGATATATTAACCGATTTAGATTTGGGTAAAATGCTTGAAGCGGATAAAGCATTTGATGCATCATCCGAAGGAGAAATGGTGGCTACCTTAGCTGTGACCAATCGTACCACAAGTAGAAATTTAATTTTCAATACAGCAGGCACATTATGTGGATGGAAGAACAATACAACCACTGAGGAAAAATGGGCCAATCCTTTAGAAGACCCTGCTATGGCTGTTCCAAAAGCGTTTAGTGGAATACAAATTGTACACGCTAATTTTTTTGAAGCCTTGAGTCTGCAAGGAAAGTTTTCTTTGATCGACGCTTATTTACAAATTGCACAACATTATGCCATTCATTTTTATGACCATAGTGATGGCGTTTTGTTAGATGTTGGCAAGCCAGAAAGTTTAGAAAAAGCAGCAGGACTTTTTAAGTAATTGCTGAAGGGTTAATTAATTTTTCCTTCATTCTTTCTTTCTTTCCTTTTTTATCAACACACTGATTGATCTCTTATACTTTAATGTATATCTTTTTCTTATCCAGAATATTTGCAAGTACCGCAAAGAAGGCAATAAAGCAGATGGCATATACAAAAGAGCCAACACGTAGATCGCTCGAAATATTTTTACAAATATGTTGGTAAAACCAAGGCAGAGCTGAAGTATAAACTGGTTCTCCTTTTTCATCTGTATGATCTACCCATCTTAATAAGGCCAATACTCTTGGCAAAAAACCACTGAGTACAAAAATGAATAAAGGGTTCTTGCCAAATACATCAAAGAAATGGCTCCATCTACCTTTACTATTTTTAAATTCTAATAAATATATGAGAACACTAATGGTAATAATTGCTAATCCAGAAGTATACAAGACATAACTACTGGTCCATATTTTTTTATTGATAGGAAAACTAAAATCCCAAATATATCCAGCTAAAACCAATACCACTCCAGCTAGTAATAACTGCGCAAGCATCTCAAAACTTTTGCCTTTTGCTTGAATGTATTCGCCCACTAAAAATCCAAAAATCACTTGTACAATGGCAGGTATGGTACTGATCAATCCCTCTGGATCAAAGGGTACGCCTTCGCCTTTATAAATATGGTTCACGCCTAAAATAGTTTGATCAATCGCATTGCCAAAAAATCCAGACAAGCTATAAGGGTGCCCTTGGGTGCCTAATAAAAAACACAACATCCAATAAGCAATCAAAATAAGTCCGCCTATTAAGAAAGCCATTTTTGATTTACCATAATACACAATGATGGATGCGAAAAAATAACAAATAGCGATTCTTTGTAAGACACCTAAAATGCGAATGTTTTCCCAAGTTTTTGCGACTAAATGTCCATCGGACCATTTCACAAAAGGACTCCAATTTAAAAATAATCCAATCAAGAAAATCAATACTGTTCGCTTCACTACTTTTTTCCAAAAATCGGTTGGCGTGCCTTTTTCAAATTTAGGCATCACAAAGGCCATGGCGTTACCAACCGCAAACAAAAAGAAGGGGAAAACCAAGTCTGTAGGGGTGCATCCATGCCAGCTAGCATGTGCCAAGGGACTAAAAATATGCCCCCAAGAACCAGGGTTATTTACTAGAATCATCAAGGCCACGGTAGCCCCTCTAAAAACATCCAATGCATAATACCTTTCCTTTTGTAACATATTGTCCAATTAGGGTTTAAATGTAGTAAGAATCTTGGGTTTATACACCATTTATAGTCAAATTACTTTCTAATATATATATCGTTATTAATATCTTTGTGCCTCATAAATGACCATGAAAAAGAATATTTTAATTACAGGTGGAGCGGGCTTTATTGGATCGCATGTCGTGCGTTTATTTGTCAATACCTATCCTGATTATCAGATTTTTAATTTAGATGCATTAACCTATGCAGGTAATCTAGAGAATTTAAAGGATATCGAAAAAGCGGCGAACTATCATTTTGTCAAAGCAGATATTTTAGATGCTGCTGCATTGAAAGAAATTTTTACTAAGCATGCTATCACAGATGTGATCCATCTGGCTGCAGAATCACATGTAGATAGAAGTATTGTATCGCCTTTGGATTTTGTGTACACGAATGTGATTGGTACTGTGAACTTATTAAATACCTCAAAGGACTATTGGAAGGATGATTTGAGTTATGAGAAAGCACATGATGGTTTTTGGGATACTCAAAGAGACCATTTGTTTTACCATGTTTCCACAGACGAAGTATATGGTAGCTTAGGCAAGGAAGGATTGTTTAAAGAGACCACTCCGTATGATCCAAATTCTCCCTATTCTGCAAGTAAAGCAGCGAGCGACCATTTTGTAAGAGCTTATGGGGAGACCTATCATTTACCAACCGTGATTTCTAACTGTTCTAATAATTACGGTCCGAACCATTTTCCTGAGAAATTAATTCCATTGTTCATTCATAATATCATCACTAAAAAACCATTGCCTGTTTATGGAGATGGTTTATATACGCGTGATTGGTTATTTGTAAAAGACCATGCACGTGCAATAGATCTAGTGTTCCATCAAGGTAAGCGTAACGACACTTATAATATTGGAGGTTTCAATGAATGGACCAATATTGATTTAGTGAAATTGCTTTGCAATCAAATGGATGAAAAATTAGGAAGAGCAAAAGGAGAGAGCGAAAGCTTGATTACTTATGTGAAAGATCGTCCAGGGCATGATCGTCGTTATGCAATAGATGCTACTAAATTAAATAAGGAATTAGGATGGAGTCCTTCTGTTACTTTTGAACAAGGCTTAGCCGAAACGATTGACTGGTATTTGAACAACGAGGAGTGGTTGACCAATGTTACAAGTGGCACTTACCAACAATATTATAACGAAATGTATACAAACAGATAATGAGAGTAGAACAGACCCCATTGAAAGATTGTTTTATAATTCACGAGAAAGTGCATGGTGATGCCCGTGGTTATTTTATTGAAACATATAACAGTAAAGACTTTAAAGCAGCTACAGGATTGGATATTGAATTTGTGCAGGACAATCAATCACGTTCTTCTAAAGGCGTATTGAGAGGTTTGCATATGCAAAGAGGTGCTGCAGCGCAAGCAAAATTAGTCAGAGTATTAGAAGGTGCTGTGTTAGATGTTGCAGTGGATTTAAGAAAGGGTTCTCCCAGTTTTGGACAACATCATGCCATTGAATTAACAGCGGATAACAACAAGCAATTTTTTGTGCCTGCAGGATTTGCGCATGGCTTTGTAGTGTTGAGTGATTATGCTACTTTCTTTTATAAAGTAGATAAATTTTACGAGCCAGGCAACGAAGTAGGTATTATGTACAATGATGCTGATTTAAATATTGATTGGAGATTACCGACATCTGAATTGATATTTTCAGAAAAAGATAAAACATTAGGCAGCTTCGCGGAATACGTGGCGAGCCTTTAACACAGAAACATAAATAGTATGAAGGGAATTATATTAGCAGGTGGATCAGGTACAAGATTGTATCCAATTACCAAGGGAATTAGTAAGCAATTAATGCCTATTTACGATAAGCCAATGATCTATTATCCATTGTCAGTGTTGATGTTAGCAGGAATTAAGGAAGTATTGATTATCACCACACCCGAAGACAATGATCAATTTAAAAGATTACTAGGGGATGGTGCTGAAATAGGTTGTAAATTTAGTTATGCAGTGCAAGCAGTTCCAAATGGACTAGCACAAGCATTTGTAATAGGAGCTGATTTTGTGGGGAATGATAAAGTAGCATTGGTATTAGGAGACAATATTTTTTATGGAGCAGGTTTTAGTAAACTAGTTCAATCCTTTAATGATGTGAATGGTGCTGCGGTATTTGCTTATGAAGTGAATGATCCAGAGCGTTATGGTGTGGTGGAGTTTGATGAAAATAACAATGCACTTTCTTTAGAAGAAAAACCAAAAGCGCCTAAGTCCAATTATGCGGTGCCTGGTTTATATTTTTATGATAACCAAGTAATTGAGATTGCAAAAAATATTCCTCCATCTCCAAGAGGTGAATATGAAATTACTGATGTGAACAAAGTATACTTAGAGCGCAAGCAATTACAGGTGGGTATTATGAATAGAGGCACAGCTTGGTTAGATACTGGAACATTTGAATCATTAGCAGATGCTTGTGAGTTTGTTCGTGTGATTGAGAAGCGTCAAAGCCAAAAGATAGGATGTATCGAGGAAGTGGCCTTCAGAATGGGATTTATTGATAAGCCGCAATTATTAGTTTTGGCCGATAAATATGCTAAAAGCGGGTATGGTGAGTATTTGCGTGGACTAAAGAAGTAATTTTGTTTAAAATAAGGCTATAAAAAACTTTAATAGTTAGACAAAATTCGTTTTAAAATACTTATTTTAAAATTGACTGAACTATTCCACAAGATTGTTGTTTTTGTAGTATGTCATCTTATACAATCAAAGATTTAGAGAAAATTTCTGGAATTAAAGCGCACACCATACGTATATGGGAGCAGCGCTATAATTTTTTGCAACCGCAAAGAACAGAAACGAATATCAGGTCTTATTCTGCAGATGAATTGAAAGTGATTCTAAACGTATCTCTTTTAAATAAATACGGATTCAAGATTTCTCATATAGATAAGATGTCTTCCGAGCAGATGGAAGAAAAGATCATGGCCTTAAACCAGTTAGATGCCCAAAAAGAGCGCGTGGTGAATGCCTTGATTAAGGAAATGGTGGGTTTGAATATGGTTGCTTTTGAGCGCCAATTAGATTTATATATTGGACAAAAAGGGATCGAAAAAGCCATCAACGAAATCATTTTCCCTTATTTGGAGCGTGTAGGTATTCTTTGGGTAACCAATCATATCAACCCTGCACAAGAACACTTGGCGACCAATATTGTTCGTCAAAAGATTATCTTAGGGATAGAACGCCTTACACCATTATTAACTTACACTAAGAGAATTGTGTTGTTCCTTCCTGAAGGAGAATACCATGAATTGGGCTTATTGTACGTGCATTTCCTATTGAAGCAAAAAGGTATTTACGTAGATTATCTAGGTACTAATGTACCAATGGTAGATTTAAAATATTTAACTGAGTACAAGAAAGTAGACTATTTGTATTGTCATATTACTATGCCTGCCAGAAATTTCAAATTGGATAAATTCTTTTCTAATTTAGCGACCATCAATCAGCAGATCCCGATCATTTTATCTGGTCAGTTGATTCAAGAGTATAAGGGTAAAATCTCTCCAAATATCCATTTGAAGCGAAGTTTGTCTGAAACCATCGCCTTTTTACAAGAGATTTAAATATTCGTCCGCCCATATACACCTACAACTTGCTTCCAATTGAAGCTTTTCCTACTTACTTAAGTGTCTATTTTTCAATACTTTATGTATTTTTTAGCCTCAAATATACCTGCCTAAGCCAGTTCTGTTTAATAATTTTTAAAAATAATTAAACAAAAATGCGCTTTTGTCAATTTATTATGTTTAACTTTAGTCTTCAAACATTAAACATAATTGTATGTCAAACGCAGAATTTAGTTTACTACTTACCGAAAATGCGGAGTTTTTAAGACCATTTGCTATCAATCTTACTAAGGATTATGAGTCTGCCAAGGACTTATATCAAGACACATTGTATAGAGCGATTTCAAATAAAGACAAGTACAATGTAGGAACCAATATTAAAGCATGGTTGTATACCATTATGCGTAATATTTTTATCAATGATTATCGCCGTAAAGCTAAGCAATCAACTGTGTTGGATAATAGCCCGAATGATTTTTTAATCGATCAAACTTTCAATAAGGTGGTGAATGATGGAATAACTAACTTAAATTTGAAGGAAGTAAATCAATTCATACATGATTTACCAGAGTTATTTAGAACACCATTTAATTTATATTACGAAGGTTATAAATACAATGAAATTGCTGAAGCACTAAATGAGCCTCTTGGTACAATCAAAAGTAGAATTCACTTTGCTAGAAAAATTTTAAAGCAAAAAATTCAACGATATTAAATTCATGTCATCGACATCAAAAAAAGTAATTATTATTGGAGCTGGTTTTGCAGGTTTGTCTGCTGCAAGTTTCTTAGCAAAAATGGGTTGGGAAGTTACAGTGATTGAAAAGCATGATTTACCTGGTGGTAGAGCAAGAAAGTTTAAAGCCGAAGGTTTTACATTTGATATGGGTCCTAGTTGGTATTGGATGCCAGATATTTTTGAAAGGTATTTCAATGCTTTTGGAAAAAAAGTAAGTGATTACTACGCACTTAAAAGATTAGATCCTTCCTACAGAGTTTATTTTGAAAATGAAGGATGGGATATTCCCGCTAATTACAACGAATTACAAAATTTATTAGAGTCGGTAGAGCCTGGTGCAGGCAAGGCTTTGGATGCCTTCATGGCAGAGGCGAAATTCAAATACGATGTAGGTGTCGGAAAGCTAGTACATAATCCAGGTTTGTCATTGACAGAATTTTTGGACATGGATTTAGTGAAAGGCGTTTTTAAATTAGACGTTTTTCAATCCATGAAAAAACATGTCTCTAAATTCTTTAAACATCCATCCATTCAATCTTTGATGGAATTTCCAGTATTATTTTTAGGTGCGCTTCCAGAAAAAACACCCGCATTATATAGCTTGATGAATTATGCAGATATCAAAGGAGGTACCTGGTATCCAGAATTTGGTATGTATAGCATTGTGCAAGGGATGTATGATTTAGCTGTTTCATTGGGCGTACAATTTAAATTAGGGGAGGAAGTGACTTCGATCGAAGTGCAATCTGGTAAAGCTGTTGCTGTACATGCTTTAAAAACTGCAACAGGGAAAACGCAACAATACACCATGGATGTATTGATTGGTGCGGGCGATTATCACCATATTGAAACTAAATTATTAGCACCAGCCTACCAGTCTTATTCGGCTTCTTATTGGGATAGCAGGGTGATGGCGCCAAGTTCTTTATTGTATTATGTGGGATTGAATAAAAAATTAGAAGGGGTATTGCATCATCAATTATTTTTTGATACCGATTTTGGTTTGCATGGATACGAAATATATACGGATCCTAAATGGCCAACAAGACCTTTGTTTTATGCAAGTGTGCCTTCGGTAACAGATCCAACTGTAGCGCCAGAGGGCTGTGAGAATTTATTTTTATTGATTCCCATTGCAGCGGGTTTGGAAGGAGATACAGAAGAGATTAGAGATCAATATTTCGAGATGATCATTCATCGTTTCGAAGAACGTATTGGTCAGTCTATTCGAAGTTCCATTGTATATAAGCGTTCATTTGCAGTGAAGGAATTTAAGGAAGACTATCATTCCTTTAGAGGAAACGCATATGGCTTAGCCAATACTTTATTGCAAACGGCAAATTTAAAACCAAGTTGTAAAAGTAAAAAAGTAAATAACTTATATTACACTGGTCAATTAACAGTACCTGGTCCAGGTGTGCCGCCAAGTTTAATTAGTGGAGAAGTGGTGGCGAAGCTGGTAGATCAAAAACATAAAGCATAATTGAATATGTCTTCATTAACATTATACAACGACGTCACAGCGCAAAGTAGTAAGTACACTACTTTAATGTATAGTTCTAGTTTTTCATCTGCTATTGGTCTATTAGATAAGACACTTCGTCAACCTATTTATGATATTTATGGATTTGTAAGATTTGCAGATGAAATTGTAGACACTTTTCATGAGTATGATAAAGCAACATTACTTGCCACATTCAAAGCAGATACTTATGCCGCATTGGACAATGGCATAAGTTTAAATCCAATCTTACATCGTTTTCAATTAACCTACAATCAATTTAAAATTGATAGGGCCTTATTAGATGCATTTTTATATAGTATGGAGATGGATCTTTCTCAGCAGTCCCATGACCAAGCAAGTTACAATCAATACATTTTTGGAAGTGCCGAAGTAGTGGGTTTGATGTGTCTTAAAATATTTTGCAATGGGGATGAAGGGCAATATGAAGTATTGAAACCATCGGCTCAGCGATTAGGTGCTGCATTTCAAAAGGTCAATTTCTTGAGAGATATCAAAGCAGATTTTGTGGGCATGGAGCGTATGTATTTTCCAAATTGTGATTTCAGCAATTTTAGTTTGGCCGATAAGCAAGCAATTGAGGTGGATATACAAGCCGATTTTGATGCAGCTTTTGAAGGTATTAAAGCCTTACCTATTCCTTGTCGTTTTGGGGTGTATGTGGCGTTCAAATATTATTATGCTTTATTTAAGAAGATTAAACAGACCAACCACGGGGCGCTATTAAGCACTAGAATCAGGATACCAGATATTGGTAAATTATTTATTGTATTCAATGCAAAAATTAGAGCAAGCTTAAATTTGTTATAGTACCTTTATATTCTTAAACCTTTCTTTATGATTTTCTTAATTTCAATGTTATTGACTTTTGCCATTATGGAAGGTGTTACTTGGTTAACGCACAAATATGTCATGCATGGTTTTTTGTGGTATTTACATGAAGACCATCATCAGCCAACTGGTCATTTTTTTGAAAAGAATGATGCATTCTTTTTGATTTTTGCCATTCCTAGTATGGCTTGTATTTTTTATGGTACATTCCATGCGATGCCATGGTTATCTGGTATCGGAACAGGCGTGGCCATGTATGGATTTGCTTATTTTATTGTACACGAAGTCATTATACACCAAAGAATCAAATGGTTTACAAAATCTAATAATAGATATATCAAAGCAATTCGTTGGGCGCACAAAATGCACCACAAACATTTAGGGAAAGAAGACAGTGAAAGTTTTGGCATGTTGATTGTAGCGAAAAAATATTGGGATAAGGTAAGACGTGACGAAATGATTCAAAACAACGGTTAGTCCATTGCAAACCGAAAATAAATATGATTACATAATAGCCGGTGCAGGTTGCGCCGGCTATTCTTTGTTATACCATTTATTACAGGATCCATTTTTATGCAAAAAAAAGATATTGGTGGTGGATACTAATTTCAATAAAGGGAACGATCGTACTTGGTGTTTTTGGGAAGATACAGATGGTCCCTTTGAATCCATTGTCTGTAAAAAATGGTCGAATATAGAAATTTTAAAAGGCAGGATGCAAAGGTTATTACCAACAGCACCTTTTGAATATAAAATGATTCAAGGCATTGATTTTTACCAATATATTAGTGCTTTTGCAAAAGGTTTTGACAATGTGGAATGGATAGCTTCAAAAATTTTAAGTATTAATACAGCACATGGTGGCGCAAGAGTTCAATGGGAAGGAGGCGCAGCCAATGCAGACTATGTATTTTCAAGTATCCATGGGGACCGTATACAATCCGCACTTTGGCAGCATTTTAAAGGAATCGTCGTGGAATTTGATGATGCTGTTTTTGATAAGTCGGTTGCTAGATTAATGGATTTTAATGTACCTCAAATGGATGCAACTGCATTCATGTATTTGCTTCCCATGACGGATAAAAAAGCCTTAATTGAATATACTTTATTTTCTCCTAACATTTTAGAAACAGCCGAGTATGATCTTGTTTTGAATACTTACATGGAGGAACATTATAAAGGACAAACCTATAACATAGTACATACAGAACAAGGCGCTATACCAATGACCACAAAAAAAATTACATCAAACATAAGCAGTGTTATTTCAATAGGCACAATGGGTGATGCAGTTAAAGCAAGCACGGGGTATGCTTTCCAGTTTATCCAGAAGCAAACACAACAAATAGTAAAGCAATTAAAATTGAATCAAACCTTGGATGCATCGGTGCATTATACAAGGCATCAATTTTATGATGCTGTATTATTATATATTCTTGAACATAAGAAAATGGCAGGTGATGAAATTTTTGCAAGAATATTTAAAAAAAATGATGCAGCCACTGTTTTTAAATTCTTATCTAATACATCTAACTTAATAGAGGATATCCGCATTATGCTGAGTCTCCCAACACAAATTTTCCTGCCTGCTGCCATTAAAGTATTGTTCCGACGGTAAGTTATTGTCTCAATTTCATAATTTTGTTTATGGCCTTGTCGTACAATGGTTAGTACAAGCGTTTCCGAAGCGCTAAATCCCAGTTCGATCCTGGGCTTGGCTACATGTTAAGATTTCACAATTACCCTTTTTTTTCCGTACCTTAGGTTTCTTGAAAAAAGTGATTGCCATATGTTGTTTTGCAGCCTTGTTGTTGTCAACAAGCAGTCTAAGCTATTTTTATTGGCTTCAGGAAAAAGTGCATGAGCAGGAGCGCTTTGCAAATATTGACGCAGGTAAATTTGAAGAAGATGATGACAGTGACAACAAGGATCAAATCACACTCATAGTTCAAGATAAATCTGTTTTACCTGAAGGCTATCATTGGGAGGAAAAAGGCCGCGAGTTTAGTTATAAGGGGATGTTCTATGATATTGTTTCAATCAAAAAAACTACTAAAGGCTGGGTGATAAAAGCTGCATCGGATGAAGAAGAAGCGGCTATTGTTGCGAATCAGCATAAAGTTCATTCATTCAACAAAGATCCAAAGTCTAAAACTAGTTCGGAATCTTCTAAGATTAAATTGAATCTTAGTTTCGCGTTCTATGATTGCAATCAAGTTTTTGATCACAAGTTCAGCACTATTATACAGGATAAAAAAGGCTACTTTATTAATACTACGCCTATTTTGAATACCTATTTAGGAGAAATTACACATCCGCCAGAAGCTGTTTAATCTATAAGACAGTTCAATCAAATGGGCCATATACTATTTGATTGATTTTTCATTTCCATTTAAATTATATTGAATGCGTTTAATATTAAGCGTACTGGTATTTTTTAGTATGAGTTTGAATCTTTTGGCGCAATCTGACACTACGACTAAGCAATTACAAGACGTCGTGATCTATGCCAATAAGTTTCCAACGCTTTCTAAAAATATCGTACAGCGTGTTGTTTCTTTAACTGATAAAGTATTGATTCAGCAACAAGCCAATACTGCAGATATCTTAACTGCTTCTGGTCAGGTCTTTGTTCAAAAAAGTCAAGCAGGTGGCGGAAGTCCTGTGGTGAGAGGATTTGAGGCGAGTAGGGTATTGTTGATGGTAGATGGTATTCGTATGAATAGCGCGATTTTTAGAGCTGGTCATTTACAAAATATCATCACGGTAGACAATATGATACTAGACAGGGTTGAAATTTTGTACGGCCCAAGTTCTACCATGTACGGAAGTGATGCATTGGGTGGGGTAGTTAATTTATATACCAAACAGCCAAAATTGTTTATTTCTAATGTGGCGTCTAAAAAAGCACCTTGGAGTGTCAATGGTAACCTAATGTATCGATATGGTAATGGGCAAAACGAAAACCGCCAACATATTGATGTCAATATCGCTAATAACAAATGGGCTTACCTTACTTCATTTACCTATAGTAGTTTTGGTGATTTGCGCCAAGGTAATCAAAGATCAGCGGCTTATCCAGATTTTGGTAAAAGATTATTTTATGTAGCACGTGAGAACAATACAGATGTGGTGAAGGACAATAGTGCTTCAGTGAATATTCAAAAATTAAGTGGGTATACACAAACGGATTTTTTACAAAAAATATTGTTCAAGCCAAATGAAAATACAGAGCATTTACTGAATGTACAAATCTCTAATTCTTCTGATATCAATCGTTATGATCGTTTAACAGAAACAAGTAATGGATTGCCTATATTTTCGGAATGGTATTATGGGCCACAGGTGCGTAATATGATTGGTTATAAATTAACTAAATCAAATTTGAATGGGTATTTTCAAAAAATGACTGCAAATCTGAATTACCAATACCTTGAAGAAAGCAGGATTACCAGAAGATTCAAATCCAATAATAAGGATTATAGGTTTGAGGAAGTAGATCTATTTGGATTGAATGTAGATCTTTTACGCCAAGGTAAATCTAGTGAACTACATGTTGGTGTAGAGTCTTATTACAATAATGTGGGGTCGACTGCCTATCGCAATAATATTGCGTCTAATGTGCGTAGTGCTATTACAACTAGATATAGTGACGGGCCTACCAATATGTCCAATTATGCGATATATGCGCAACATACTCAATTTTTAAAACGAAATTGGGTATTGAATAGCGGTTTGCGTTTGAACAATGTTCAATTGAATGCCAATTTTAAAGACACTGCACTCATGCGTTTCCCATTCACAGATGCGAATCAAAATAATACTGCTTTGACTGGTAATTTAGGTATAGCATACAATGGTGTTGATGGATTCAGAGTTGCTTTTGGTTTTAGTAGTGGATTTAGGGCGCCGAATGTGGATGACCTGACAAAAGTCTTTGATACTAGAACGGGATATGTGGTAGTTCCTAACAAGGATTTAAAACCAGAATATACTTACAATACAGAATTGAATGTTACTAAAACTACATCTAGCTTTAGCATTGGTGCGTCTTTGTTTTATACTTGGTTTAAAAATGCATTGGTAGTAGATAAGTTTAAATGGAATAATGCATCTGCAATCCTATATCAAGGTGTACTGAGTGATGTATACGCTTCACAAAACAAAGCTAAGGCTGTTGTTTATGGATTCAATATCAATGGATCTCTCAACTTTACGCCTAATACGACTTTGGCTGCTACCTATACTTATACAAAAGGTACTTATCAAAATGGAACAATTGAAATGCCCTTAGACCATATTCCTCCAACCTATGGTAGAGTGGGATTAAAGCATGATGTAAAAAAGTTTTCTGCCGAATTGTTTACTGTATTTAATGGGTGGAAGCATATCAAAGATTATAGTTCTAGTGGGGAAGATAATCAAATTTATGCGACTAAGGATGGCATGCCAGCTTGGCAAATTTGGAATATCAATACAAATTACCAGTTGACTAAAAAATTAAATTTCAGTTTTCAAATCGAAAATATCGCAGACTTAAATTATCGTTATTTTGCGAGTGGCATTTCTGCTTTGGGTAGAAATTACATAGTTCAAGCCAGGTATAGTTTCTAAAAGTAAATGCTGAATAAAAAAAGGGTTAGCCTTATTTGTGCTAACCCTTTTTAACTA
>Ga0315906_10003650_pt1 | contig 20368 bp, 15 predicted proteins | sample LakEriMetagenome_4_FD_203526 | JGI IMG/M metagenome (GOLD analysis project Ga0315906, IMG submission 203526) | Freshwater fungal communities from buoy surface, Lake Erie, Ohio, United States - Buoy 2 MA122 | ecosystem: Environmental > Aquatic > Freshwater > Lake > Lake biofilm | place: USA... | reverse complement strand
AACGTCATGGTTCCTTCGGGAACCTCGATCCCGTCACGCCACAGACGAGCCGTGAGGCGGCCCGAGAGGCCTGCGGGAAGATGAAGCACCGCGGTGGGTGCACTGTTGGTACCCGTTCGAACACCCGGCGACAGCGTGGCAACAGCATCAGGCCTGTAGTCGAGAGGGGGACCGCCGGTGGGATATCGAACGCCGGGAGGCAGTGGGGACACCCCCGGAGCTTCCGGATGAACCGTCTGCGAAAATCGATTCCACCGCTCCATCTCCCGATCCCGCTCCACCATCCTCAGAAAGAATCCGGAGAAGACCCAGAGAAACAGGAGGGTAAGCCCGCCGTGGAACCACGCTTGGAACCTCGAGACGCCGCCGTCCGGCGTCAGGCTGCCCGGGCCCCGGAGGTGACGTGCCAGGAACCGAGGCAGGATCATTCCGGTCGCCACCACCGCCACTGGGGCGGCCGCAGCCGCGACGGTGAGGGTACGGGTGATCCCCAACCTCAGGCCCACGGCGAGCACCAGACCCACGGTGAGAACCCCCGCGATGAACTGGACGCAGAGGACGGGCCAGGCGCCCAGAGCGAACATCAACCGCCGTCGACCGGCTGCCGTGGCAGGACTCATGCGAAAGGCAGGGACTTCGAGTTCCGCGAGAAGGAGTCCGACAAGGCCACAGACGATCGCCGGGATCAGAGTCGCGGTACTCACCAGCCGTTCGGTCCCCGATACCATCGAGGTGTAGCCCCTCTCCAACACCCACGGCATCGCGATGACGAGGCTGACCGCGATCAACCCGGCGGCCCAGTTCAGGCGGCGTGTGGAGAGAGCAGGCGCGGGTGCCGAGGGGAGCGGGGGTGGGGACGGAGGAGCCCCAGCTGCCACGGGCCGACGGGTCACATCCTCGACCTGGGTCTTCACCTCGCCGACGCTCTGCTGACGGAGTTCCCGCTCCTTGGCGAGGGCGCGCAGGACGATGTCGTCGATGCGGGCGTCCAGGGCTGATTTGGCCGAGGGCGCGGCGAAGCGTCCGAGAGGCAGCTCGCCGGTCAGCAACTCGTAGAACACCACGCCCAGCGAATAGACGTCGGCCCGATGATCCACCCGGGACGGGTCCTCGATCTGTTCCGGAGCCATGTAGTGGGGCGTACCCAGTCGGGCACCGTTCTCCGTGAGGGTGATGTCCCCGAGCGGATCCCCGACCAGCTTCGCGATGCCGAAGTCGGCGATCTTCACCCGGCCTGCCGTGTCGAGCAGGATGTTCTCCGGCTTGATGTCCCGATGCAGGACCCCGTGGTCGTGGGCGAACTGGAGCGCCTCGCAGATCGGAGGCACGAGTGCCAACGCCTGGGCGGGGGTCATCCGTTCGGTGCGGAGGGCCTGACGGAGAGTCACCCCATCGACGTATTCGAGGAGCAGGTAGCAGAAGGGCCCGGCCTGACCGAAGTCATGGACGGCCACGATCCCCGGGTGGCTGAGCCGGGCGAGCAGACGGGCCTCGCGTTGGAAACGCTCGACGAACGACGGATCGCCGGCGAGGTGCCGAGGCAGGACCTTCAACGCCACCCAGCGGTCCAAAGTCCGTTGGCGGGCCTTGAACACCACGCCCATCCCACCCGCCCCCAACCGCTCCACCACCTCGAGCGCCGGAAAGGCGGCGCAGACCTCCTCGAGACTGGGTTCCGCGGCGGCCCCGCCCAATCCAGCGGGCTCCGAGGGCTGGGCGGCTCCCAGGAGGACGCAGCGGGGACAGAGCCCGCTGGGAGCGTCCGACGGGATCGAGCCGCCACACTGGGGGCAGGACGGACTGGGGGGTTGGGATTCGGTTTCCGGTTTCATGCACCGGCTTCCTGAGGCGGTTTCCCGCGGCGGTTACCGGAAATCTTCAACCGGGACATCCTATGGGGATCCCACGGCCTGCCGGACCGGTGCCCGACGCCATTCGTCCCGCACCGCCCACAGGTTCTCGGGCGAACTGGAGCGTCCGAACTTGAGGAACCGGGCACTGCCATCGGCGAAGGCGAAGTTCGAACCGCCCGCCTTGTTCGCACCACTGGCATGCCGCGCCTGGTCGATCTCCTCGACGTCGTTGCCCGCCTGTCCCTGCGAGAAGTCCATGTGGACGTGATATGATCCCTTCCGTTTCTCGCCGAAGACGATGGTCTCGGTCGGATTGGGAATCGACGCCGCCTTCATCCCCTGCGGCCATTGCCAGGCCAGGAAGGCCTGGTAGTTCGAGGCCGACAGCTCCGACTGGAACCAGTCGTTGAACCCGTTGATCACGAAGCTCCGTCGCAACACCAGTTTCATCTCAGGGGCGATCATCGGCAGGAGCCACGAGAAGCTGTCGGACGGACACTCCAGCATCTTGGCATCCCGGTAGTAGGGCTGGAGACGGTAGGGCCAGGTGTTGGTGGACTGGCGCCGGGGCGGGTACTGCCCCTCGAAGTCGTCGGCATAGAGCATGAGCGACATGCCCAGCTGCCGGACGCGGCTGAGGCAGCTGATGCTGCTGGCCTTGGCCTTCGCGCTGGAGAGGGCCGGCATCATGAGGGCCGCGAGGATTCCGAGGATGGCGACCACCACGAGAAGCTCCACCAGGGTGAACGCACCCTGAGGGTGCTTCCCGGGCTTCCTCCACCCAGTCCCAGGCCGTCCACATGGCAGGTCCTCGTTCATCTGGGTCACTCTCAACGCTCAACTCTCAACTCTCAACTTTTCCCCCCAGCTCCATTCAACCACCGTCTCGCACGCATGGCCGCCCAGCGCATCCTCTCGCTCCTGCCCGCCGCCACCGAGATGGTCTTCCTCCTCGGGGCCGGAGAGCGCCTGGTGGGACGCAGCCACGAGTGCGACTTCCCGCAAGCCGCCCACGGGATCCCCATCGTCAGCCGGACCCGCATCGACCCCTCCCAGGGCTCCGCGCGGATCGATGCCGCGGTGAAGGAGTCCCTCTCCCAAAACCAGGCCCTGTTCAGCCTCGACACCGCCCGCATCCGGGAACTGAAGCCGGATCTCATCCTCACCCAGGGCCAGTGCGCGGTCTGCGCCATCGACGCCTCGGAGCTCGACCAGCTTCTCGACACGTGGACCGGACCGCGGCCGGAGGTGCTCTCGCTGTCGCCCGCCCGGATCAAGGACCTCTGGACCGACCTGCGTCAGGTCGCCCAGGCGCTCGGGGTGCCCGATGAAGGGCGTTCGGTGATCGGAGCGCTGAAGGGTCGGATGGTCGACGTGATCCAGCGGGTGGGAGCGTCGGAGGAACGTCCGACCGTCGCCTGCCTCGAGTGGCTGGATCCGTTGATGGGCGCGGGCAACTGGATCCCAGAACTGGTGGAACTCGCGGGTGGCACCCCCGTGCTGGGCAAGGCCGGGGTGCATTCGGAATGGATCACGTGGGAGGAGCTGGTCGCCGCCGACCCGGAGGTCGTGGTGGCCCTGCCCTGCGGATTCGACCTCCACCGCACCCTCCTCGAACTGGCACCGCTCCGGACCCGTCCCGAGTGGCCCCGACTCCGGGCGGTCCAACGCCGCCGCGCGTTCGCTGCCGACGGCAACGCCTATTTCAATCGTCCCGGACCACGGCTCATCGACTCGCTCGAACTGCTTGCCGAACTGATCCATCCGCTTCCCGAGCCTCGACGCCGTTTCCAAGGCACCGGATGGCATGCGGTGGAATAGGCGGGCCTCTGAGCCTCCTTTTCCGTGTGGAACCCGGAGGGTCCGCCACATCCCGGGACAATCTGCAAATTCTCCTCAAAAATGCGTCACGGCATTGACTCGACCGTTCCACGATCGAATTCTCCCCCCGTGCTTCCCCTGACAGAACCTGTCCCGGCCAACCGTTGCTTGGCCTTCTGGAAGCTCTTCTCCACGAAGGACCTACCGGAGCTGGGAGCGGGGCCGCGTCCCGACGCCATGGCGCTGGGACCCCTCGAGACTGCGCTTGATCGGTTCCGGAGGGACACCCAGCTCGAGCCCGACCAGTCGCTTCGACTCCGCGCGGCCACCCTGCTCTACCACGACCATCACGACGCCGCGCACGACATCGTCCAGGATCTCCAAGATACCGAGGCGGCGATGATCCACGCGATCCTGCACCGTCGGGAACCGGACTACTGGAACGCCAAGTACTGGTTCCGGCGCTTCGACGCCCACCCGGTCTATCGCAGCCTGGGCCGACGCCTCCCGTCGCTGGTGGTGACTGCCTCCGAGGCTGAGATGGCACGCCGACTGACCCTTCCCGGCCCATTCGATCCCTTCGCGTTCGTCGACCTCTGCGAAAGCCATGAGAAATGTCCCGCCAACGATGCCGGGGTGACGTGGCTGCGCCGGGTCCAGCACGCCGAGTTCGAGGAACTCGCCGCACACCTCCTCGCGTAGGGTGACAACGCTGGGCGCCTCGCACAGGCAGGCAGGCCGTGCAGTGCTCTGGAGCACCCACAACAAGACGCGAGGGGCCGCATACGATTCGGCCCTGACTCCGGGCACGGAGTCACCCACCCGCTCGGAACGGAGAACTAGGCGTCGCCCAACTCCCGCAACGCCTGCTGGCAGTACCAGCGGACGGCACCCGAGAGGGGCGGATCGAGCCGGTCGAGTCCCGCAGCATCCACCCACCGGATGTCATGATGCTCCTCGGGGGCGAGCCGCAGGGTCCCCTCGCGGACCCGGGCCAGATAGATCATGCCGATGTGCTCGTGCTCAGGATTGATCCGGTGGATATCGAGAAACCGGGGGGCGATCAGGGCCCGTGTTCCGGGTTCCGTCGTGGGCGGCCGTTCCCCGACCAGTTCCACATGCAATCCACTCTCCTCGAAGGTCTCACGGAGCGCTGCCGCCTCGGGATCCTCATCCAGCTCGATGTGTCCTCCGATCGGCAACCAGCGGCCGAGGCGACGGTGGTGCACCAACAGGACCTTCCCCTGGTCGACCACGAAGATGGCCACGGTGAAGTCGATCTTCTCATGGATGTGCGGCATGGCGGTGAGGGAAATCCCGCGATCGCCGGCTGGGAAGTCCCAACTACCGCCGGATGCCAGCCCAACTCCAGTCCAGGACTGGATTCGGATTGGACCCCACTCGGCGGGGCTGGAAGGATCCTCCGCCATGCCACTGGCCTATTCGACCCAGTACTACGAGGGCTTGAAGGAAGATTCCGCCGCCTCGGCACGGGAGGTGGTGCCGCTCCTCCTGGGACTGATCCCCGCCCGCCAGATGATCGATGTCGGCTGCGGGTCCGGGACCTGGACGAAGGTGTACCTCGAGGCCGGGTGCGAGGTGACGGGTGTCGATGGATCCTTCGTGCGCCCCGACCAACTGGTGTTTCCCGCGGAGCGATTCCAGTCCCACGACCTCGAGAAGCCCCTGAGCCTCGGACGGCGGTTCGACCTCGTGAACTGTCTCGAGGTGGCAGAACACCTTTTGGAGGGTCGGGCGGATGGGTTCGTGGCGGATCTCTGCCGGATGGCAGACGTGGTGGTCTTCTCCGCCGCCGTGCCGGGACAAGGTGGGACGCACCACATCAACGAACAGTGGCCCAGCTATTGGCAGCCGAAGTTCCGCGCCCAGGGATTCGTGCCGCTCGACTGCATCCGACCGGCGATCTGGAACAACCCGAAGGTGGCCTGGTGGTATGTGCAGAACCTCTTCGTGTACGTGCGGGAATCGGTCCAGGACCGTTACCCCGCCGCCGTGGCGGCCTCGAAGCTCTGGCCGGTCGACGTGGTCCATCCCCGGGCGTACATGCGGGCGACGGTGCCCAGCGAGATGTCCCCGCGCATGCTGAAGGAGGTCGCCCGGGCGCTGCCGTATTTCCCGGGGAAGATCCTCAAGGCTGTGCGCGGGTAGAGCCCAGTGCGGTCTCACGCTCAAGAAGCGTGGGATGCGAGTAGTGCCAGGCGCTGAACCACGGGTGGGGCGTCAGGTTGGACAGGTTCTTCTCGCTCAGCTTGCGGAGGGCGCCGATCAGGGAAGCCGGCCCCCCCATGGTCCGGGAGGCGTAGGCATCAGCCTCGTACTCGTGGACGCGGGACCATCGATTCGACAGCGGCCCGAACCAGAACGCGACCGTCCCGCCGAGGAATCCGAACAGCAGCAGGGCGGGCGCGAGACCGGAGCCGGAAGGAAACCCGAAGGCACCGACGAACTCGGGTCGTTCGGCGAGCCAGGCGATCGCGAAGAGGGATCCCAACAGGACCAGTCCCGACCACACGATCCGCTTGGGGATGTGATGGCATTTCGAGTGTCCCACCTCATGGGCCAACACCGCCTCGAGTTCCTCGCCGGTCAACTGGGAGATCAGGGTGTCGAAGAGCACGATCTTCCGGAACCGGCCGAACCCGGTGAAGAAGGCGTTGGAGTGCCGTGATCGCTTGCTGCCATCCATCACGAGGATGGTCCGCGCGCTGAACCCAGTCCGTTCCCCGAGCGCGAGCAGTCGAACCTTCAGGTCGCCTTCCGGCAACGGGGTCAGCTTGTTGAAGAGCGGCAGGATCAGGATCGGGGCCAGCACCAGCATCACCAGCTGGAAGCCCAGGATCACCGCCCACGCCCACAGCCACCATCCGGATCCCATCCAGCCCACCAGCTTGAGGATCAGCAGCAGCAGCGGCAGTCCCAGGGCGAGACCCAGGAGCAGCCCCTTGAGACGGTCCATCCACCACAGGCCCTGCGTGCTGGTATTGAACCCAAACCGCTCCTCCAGACGGAACTGCGCCCACCAGTCGAACGGAAGCGACGCCGTCGAGAACCCCAGTCCGACCAGCACGACCCACGCCGCGTCGACCCAGGCCGAGGTTCCCCAGGCACGATGGATCCCGGCGAACGACGCCGGCAGGAGACCCGAGACCAGAACCCCCAGCAGCACCGCGACCTCCCAGACCGCCTGGACCTGTCCGAACCGCGACTTCGCGAGGGTGTAGTCCGCCGACCGGGCATAGGTCGCGTCGTCCATCACCCCACGGAAGACGGACGGCATCGCCCCGGCGTGGACACGGACGGAGCGCCGATTGAGCCAACCCAGGAACGCCTCCATGGCCGTCTGGGCCAGGATCAACCCCACCACCACCGGAAATAGCATCGACCAGTCCACGCCCCGACGGTGTCAGGGACACCGACCCGGGTCACGCCCGGGCTTCGTCGGTCGGCCGGCCACCGTCAGAAAAATCGCAACTCCTTGAAATTAGGTGAAATAGCAAATTGAACGTATGCGTATGATCCATAGCATGACCGAACGCGTCGCATGAAGATCCTGATCGCACTCTTGTTGGCCGCAGTCCTGGGCGGGGGCGGATGGTACGCCTGGAAGCAGCGGCAGGCCGCCGCCGAGGCGGCAGCCGCCGCGACCGCACGCCCGTCCACGGCGCCGGTCGAGACCCGTGACATCCGGTTCGCGGTCAGCGCCGCCGGTGAGATCACGCCCTCCGAACAGGTCAGCGTGCGCCCCGAGGTCAACGGCAAGATCCTCACCCTGGCCGTCGACCTCGGCGACCAGATCAAGAAGGACGACCTGCTCTTCCAGCTCGACGACCGGGATCTCCAGATCGAGAAGCAGCAGCGTGAGACCCAGATCGCCCGCGCCCGACTGACCCTCGACCAGGCCCGGCGCGACTTCGAACGGGCCGAGGAGCTCATCAAGGAGAAGCTGCTGTCGGAGCAGGAGTTCGAGACCGCCCGGACCGCCTTCGAGCTGGCCAAGAACAGCATCCAGCAGGGCGAGAAGGAGCTCGAGCTCATGAACGACCGGCTCCGCAAGACCCGCGTCACCGCGCCCTTCGACTGCACCGTCCTCACCCGCCCCATCTCGGTCGGCCAGGCCGTCAGCGGCTCCGGCGGGTTCAACGCCGGCACCGAGGTCATGACGATCGCCAACCTCAACGACCTCGTCATCAACGCCCACATCAACCAGGCGGACGTCGGCCGGCTCAAGGTCGGACAGGAGGTCGACGTCACCGTCGAGGCCGTCCCGGGTCTCAAGGTCGTCGGCAAGGTCGAGCGCATCGCCCCGCAGGCCGTCATCAAGAACAACATCAAGGGATTCCCCGCCCGCATCCTGCTCAAGGACGTCGACCGCCGCGTCCGCCCGGGCATGACCGCCAACATCTCGATCCCCGTCGCCAGCGCCGCCGGCGTCGTCGCCGCCCCCCTCGCCTCCATCTTCACCGAGTTCAATCCCCAGACCCGCCAGGTCGAACGCTTCGCCTGGGTGCGGGACGGTGAGAGCTGGACGCGCCGTCCGATCCAGATCGGCGTGAGCGACTACTTCTTCGCGGAGGTCACCTCCGGACTCCAGGCGGGCGAGACCGTGTCGCTCGAGGACCGCTCCAAGGAGGCTGGCACCAAGTCCAAGGCTCCCGCCGCAGGCGCCACGGCCGGGACCGCCACCGGATCCGGCTCGGGCACCTCCGGCGGGACCCGTCCCGGCACCGCACCCGCCCGCTGAGAACCCCATCGCGCCCCCTCCCGTGGCCCTCCTCGAACTCCGCAACGTCAGCAAGATCTACCACCTCGGCGGGGAGGAGATCCGGGCGCTCGACGACGTCACGCTCGACATCGGCACCGGCGAGTTCGTCTCGATCATCGGCCCCTCCGGCAGCGGCAAGTCCACCCTGATGCACATCCTCGGGTGCCTCGACACCCCGTCGCACGGGACCGTGACGCTCGACGGGATCCAGGTCCAGAAGGCCACGGCCCGGGAGCTGGCGCACGTCCGCAACCGCAAGATCGGGTTCGTGTTCCAGTTCTTCAACCTGCTCCCGAAGCTGAACGTCGTGCAGAACGTGGAGCTGCCCATGATCTACGCCGGGATCGGCGGTCGGGAGCGTCGCAAGCGCGCCGAGCATGCCCTGCAGCTCGTGGAGATGGGACACCGCCTCAAGAACCGGCCGTCCCAGCTCTCCGGCGGCCAGCAGCAGCGCGTGGCCATCGCGCGGGCCTTGGTGAACGACCCGAAGATCATCTTCGCCGACGAGCCGACCGGGAACCTCGACACCCACACGGGCGAGATCATCCTGACCCTCTTCCGGAAGCTGAGCGAGGAGGGCCGCACGATCATCCTGGTCACGCACAACCCGGAGATCGCTGCCGTCACCCCACGTCGGATCGAGATCCGGAACGGCAAGATTGCCGAGCGGGTGGACGAGCGGCTGGCTGGACTCGACCGCGCCGCGGCCAAGTCCCAGGCGCAGGCCTCCACCACGCCTTCCATTCCGTGAGCCCTGCATGTCCCTCTGGAATGCCATCGCGGTCGGCCTGAAGGAGATCTGGGCACACAAGTTCCGGAGCCTCCTCACCATGCTCGGGATCATCCTGGGCGTGTCCTCGCTCGTGGCCATGAACGCGCTGGTCCAGGGCATGGAGAACGGCGCCCGGGAATCCCTCATCGCCGTCGGCGGCCTCGCCAAGGTCCGCGTCGAGGCCCAGCCGGTGCCCGTCGAGCAGCGCCACATGCGCGACCTCGCCGTTGGGCTCACCATGAACGACGTCCATGCCCTGCGGAACTCCGCCCCGGAGGCCGCCAAGATCTCGCCCGAGATGCGGATGGACGGCATGAACCCCACCCTCGCCGCCAACGGGAAGACCTATCGGACCTTCATGACCTCCGGGGTCTGGCCCATCCAGGCCGAGCTCATGGAGCACAAGATCGCCCACGGCCGCATGTTCACCGATTTCGACGACGAACAGGCCCGGAATGTGGTGGTGATCGGCACCGGCATCCGCGACGAGCTCTTCGGGAAGCCCGAGGACACCGGCGAACCAGTCATCCCGCTCGGCAAGACCATGACCATCAACGGCTATCCGTTCACGATCATCGGGATGTTCGATCACTACGAGAGCGAGCAGGAGCGCAAGACCCGTGAGCTGCGCGAGCAGGAGCAGAAGGCGCGCATGGCCGGCGGGATCACGAACAGCGCCTCCGGCCCCCAGCGGAGCCGCGGTTGGGGCGGCGGTGGACGCCGGGGCAACTTCGCGTTCTGGATCAAGAACAACACCGTCTACATGCCGCTCAACACCATGTGGATGAAGATGAAGTCCGGTCAGACCAACATCTCGGCCATCCCCACCCTCAACAACATCGAGATCCGTGTGGCAGATCCCGAACGCATCAACGAGGCCCTCACCCAGATCCGCAACGTCCTCATGGTGACCCACCGGGGCATCGAGGACTTCTCGTTCCGGACGCAGGAGGACTGGGCCGACCAGATCAACACCTTCATCAGCGCCGCCCGGATCAGCGGCGGCCTGATCGCCGGGATCAGCCTCCTCGTGGGCGGCATCGGCATCATGAACATCATGCTCGCCAGCATCAGCGAGCGCATCCGCGAGATCGGCATCCGCAAGGCCGTCGGGGCCGGTGACATCGAGGTCTTCATCCAGATCCTCATCGAGAGCACCGTCATCGCCGTCATCGGTGGCGCGGTCGGACTCGCCACCAGCTTCGGGCTCATCCAGCTCATCCGCGCCGTCACGCCCACCGACAACGCCCCGGTCGTCACCCTAGGGTCCATGGGCCTCGCCTTCGCCGCCAGCGTCACCATCGGCGTCCTCGCCGGGCTCATCCCCGCCTTCCGCGCGTCCCGGATGAACGTCATCCAGGCGCTCCGATACGACTGATGATCCTCCTCAACTCCATCGCCGTCGGACTGAAGGAGATCTGGGCCCACAAGTCCCGGTCCTTCCTCACGATGCTCGGGATCATCCTCGGGGTGACCAGCCTCGTGGGCATGTCCGCCATCATCAAGGGCATGGAGAACGGGATGAAGGAGACCATGGTCGCCATGGGTGGGGTGGACAAGGTGCTCGTCCAACCCCAGGCCGTCCCGGCCTGGCAGGACCACCTCGCCGACTCCGCGCCCGGCCGCACGCTCGTCGACGTCGAGGCCCTGCGCCGAAGCGCCCCCCTGCTCCGCGTCGTGTCCCCCGAGATGGCCATCGAGGACGTCACCCTCAGCCGGGGCGACAAGCGGACCGAACCCAGCGAGTGCGTCGGTGCCTGGCCTGCCGTCCTGGAGATGAACCTCCACACCCTGGCCCACGGACGGTTCTTCAATGAGATCGATGAACAGGAGGCCCGCCCGGTCTGCGTCATCGGCACCGGGATCCGCGACGAGCTGTTCGGTAAGCCCGACGATGTCGGACGCGAGATCATCCCGGTCGGTGAGACGATCCAGATCAACGGACAGCCCTTCGTGATCGTCGGGATGTTCCAGGAATACATGGGCGAGCAGGAGGCCAAGGAGCGGGCCCGCCAGCGCGAGCAGAAGGGCAAGCCCGCCGAGACAGGGGGCCCGAAGCGCTCCCGGGGCTGGGGCAAGCGCGGGGGCTGGGCGTTCTGGCGGAAGAACATGACCGTCTACATGCCGCTCAACACCGTCTGGGTCCGGTTCCGCTCCGGAGGCACCGTCCTCAACAGCGTGCCCGACCCGCGCCTGACCGACATCGACATCAAGGTGGCTGACTTCAGCCGACTCGAGGACGCCCTCCAGCAGGCCAAGAACGTCATGCTTCTCACCCACCAGGGCATCGAGGACTTCACCTTCGAGACCCAGGAGAACCAGGTCGAGAGCATCAACAAGCAGATCCAGAATGCCCGGCTCAGCGGCGGCATCATCGCCGGCATCAGCCTCCTGGTCGGCGGGATCGGCATCATGAACATCATGCTCGCGAGCATCAACGAACGCGTCCGCGAGATCGGCATCTGCAAGGCGGTCGGCGCGACCGGGGCCAACATCTTCATCCAGATCCTCATCGAGAGCGCTGTCCTGGCCGTCATCGGCGGACTCCTCGGCCTCGGGGTCTCCGAACTCTTCGTCGACCTTCTGGCCAAGGTGACCCCGACCTCGAACTCCCCCATGATCACTCGCAACGCCGAGCTGGTGGCAGTCGCCTTCAGTGCCGCGGTCGGCGTCCTCGCCGGAGTCCTGCCTGCCATCAAGGCGGCCCGGTTCAGCCCCATCGAGGCCCTCCGCTACGAGTAGGTATCGGTTGGCGATCCACGCGATCCCAAAGGTAGGGATGGCGTCCCTGCCGTCCCCATCTCGATCCCTCCGCTGCGCTCCGATTCACCCATCACGCCATCGGGTCCACCAAGGCGTCCAAAACCCCCATCCAACTCTCCCCAGTCCGCTCAACCCTCGCGGTTCAGATGGGGACGACAGGGACGCCATCCCTACCCTTGAACGATCCCCGCTCGTCCCTACCGAACCACCTCTTGCACCTCTCGGACAAACGCCTCGGGGTCAGCGGGTGAGACCACCACCGTCCGCCGCGGTAGCCGCAGGACCACTGCGCGACGAGGATCGGTGACGAAGGCCCGGTACATTCCCAACGTCCGGTTCCGGAACAGTCCGGTGAACGAAAACAAACCCCCATTCCCGAGCAACCGCAGGCTTCCCCGCATCGCCTCCGGATCCCGACGAACCTCCTCCAACCCGTCCAAGCCAACCCGGGTGGTCCACAGAAGCCGATGGATCTGCAGTCCGCCCGGCCCAACGGTATAGCCCCGGACCTGGAACAGTGCAGACGTCACGACCATCACAAGGGGCAGGAGGCCAACACCCCACGGTCCGCGCTCAAGGAAGAGGATCCACGTCGAGATCCCTGCCATCAGCAGACTGACGCTGACCGAGATGCCGATCAGGGAGCGGCTCCAAGGGGCGGCGTGCATGAAGTGCCTCAATGGTTGAACACGAACTCCGGCGAGTTCAGGAGCGCCCAGAGGAGGTTTTGAACAGGACCCGGTCGTGAAGACCACTGTGATTCCGAGCGTGGTCTCATCGGGAACTCGGATCCCAAAGTTCCAGCCGGTCGAAATAGTCACGGTAATAACCCCGATCCCGAGCCAGCAGTCGGTCGGCGAGGTGCTGCGCATGCGCGGCGATCAGAAAATCGGGAACGACCCTGCCCCGCTTGCCGCCCCGCTGGAGATAGGCGCGGAACATCTCTCCGGCGGAAATCGCAACAGGCTGGGTCGAAGACACGAAACGAAGCCGCCAATCCGAGAGAAAGGAATCCACGTCACCGGGAGGAATCACCGGGAGGATCTCCGAGAGCGCCGTCTCGGAAATGATGAGGACCCCTTCGTTCGCGGCTCGCCGAAGTGCAACCAGCGACGACGGCGCATGACGCGGATCGTCCAGCAACACGTCGAGCAGCACCGACGTATCAACAGCCGTCACCATCGCGCATCACCCCGAGATACTCGTCCGCGGAGCGGCCGAAGGGGAGTCGGCCGCGACCCAACCATTTGGCGAAGGGATCCGACTCCGATTTCTTCCATACCAGGAGCAGCCCGCCATCCGCCTGCAACTCCACGGCCTCACCAGCCTTCCATCCAAGGGACTCGCAGGCCTCCCGGGGTACGATCAGCAGTCCGTCTGGGCTCACCTTCACCGTCATGCTTGGACCGTATCCGCGGCGGGAATCCCAACCAAAACAAAATGCAGGTCGCGACCCCGTCTGCTGGCGAGGCGAGACCCCACGACTGGTCCGACAGCCTCAATGGTTGAACACGAACTCCGGCGAGTTCAGGAACGCCCAGAGCAGGTCCTCGGACGCCGTCTCGCGCGTGGCTCCCGGGGCCTCGAAAGCCTTCAGGGCGATCGACAACTCGGAGGCCCCCGGTTCGCGCCCGAGGGCCGCCAGGTAGAGGGCCACCACGATCTCCCGGGGAGGACGCTCCCCCGCCGTCAACTGTCGGACCCGACCCTTCGGATCGCTCAGCTTCGACTGCACCGTCTGGGAATTCATCAGGTGCAGCGACTGCACGACGCTCAACTGCAGATCCCGCTCACACGGACAGTCGCTGCTGGAGTTCGGGCGGCCGAAGGCGTCGAGGAAATGCGACCCGATCTTGTAGCTCCACGCCTGCATCGCCCGGGAGCCCTCGGGCATCGCCGAGAGCGCATCGGACACCCCAGTGACATCCCGCACCGCATCCATGAGCACCTCCGCCGGGAGACGCCGCCGGTACCCGCGCGAGAACCGACGGGTGTCGGTGAGGTTCGTCTCGTTCGGCACCGTGCTGAGCTGGTACAGACGCGACTCCAGGATCACCCGGATGAGGTGCTTGAAGTCATAGCCATGCGATGCGAAGTCCGCCGCCAACGCCTCCAGCAGCTCCGGCTGGACACAGGGGTTCGACGTGCGGAAGTCGTCGACCGGGTGGACGAGTCCACGACCGAAGAAGTTGGCCCAGACACGGTTCACTGCCGCCTTGGCGAAGAAGGGGTTCTTGGGATCCAGCAGCCATCCCGCGAGCCGATCCCGAGGGTCTCCCGCACCTTTTGCGAGGTCGGGTCCGTCCGGCGGACGCGGGGTCATGACCGCTCCGGTGACCGGATGCCGCACCTCGCCGCCCGCTGCGTAGTAGAAGCTCTCGATCCCCGCTGAGATCGGCGGCGACAGGCCCGCCCCCTTCTGCTTCACCGGACCGAAGAAGGCCGCGAGCTGGTAGAAGTCCTCCTGGCCCCACTTCTCATTGGGATGATGGTGGCACTTGGCGCACTCGAGTCGGGTGCCCAGGAACAGCTGGCTGAACATCGTGGTCAACTCGGCCGGCTCGCGCCGATCCCGGTAGACCACCGCCGGACCGTTCCTGTGGTTGGAACCCTCGGCCTGGAGGACGTCCCGGACAAAGGCGTCGTAGGGCCGGTTGTCCCGGAACTGCTCCCGGAGCCACTGATCGAGGGTGAAGACGCTCTTTACCCCCACGCGATCGGGGTTCGGACGCAGCAGGTCGGCCCACTTGTTGGCCCAGTAGTCCCCATAGGCCGGATGGTCCAGGAGCCGTGTGATCCACCGGGACCGTTTGTCGGGCGCCGGATCGGCGAGGAACTCGCGGACCTCCTCGGGCGTGGGCAGGAGTCCCACGGCATCAAGCTTCGAACGCCGGAGGAACTCGGCATCGGTGCAGAGGTCGGAGGGCAGCAGACCCAACCGCTGGAACCGGCCATAGGCGTGGTCGTCGATGAAGTTGTTCCGTGGCAGCGCGGCATAGCGCTCCGGCGGGAACACCGTCTCCGACGGCACCAGCACCTGTGCTGCCGCGACACGACCCATGTACCGGGCCACCACGACCGCCTCGCCTCCCAGGGCACCCACGGTCGCCCGCCCCGGACCATCGATCCGCACCGTCTCGGGATCATTCGACTCCAATGCGGTCAGGGCGGTGACATCCCGACGGCTGCCGTCGGAATACCGGGCCATCACCAGGAAGGTCTGGCTCGCCCCGCGCCGATAGCGGCGCTCGGAAGGGAAGATCGTCACTTCCTCGAGAACGGGTTCGGACGGCGCTGCGAACGGCATGCCGGCACGGATCCATCGCTCGAGCAGTTGATGGGTCTCGGATCCCACCGCGAACCGCCGTCCTCCCTCATGAGGGACGAGCCCAAGGGCCTTGCGCAGCAGCAGGCTCTGGTCGGGCGCCGCGGGGAACACGCGACGTTGTCGGCCCTCCCGGACGATCTCCTCGTGATCCGCCCTGGGGTCATACGAGAACACCGTCAGCTTGAATCCATTCTGCCCCTCGGGCTTTGAGTGACACCCGCCCGACAGGCATCCCGCCTGGCTGAGGGCTGGAAGGACATCCCGGACGAAGCCCGGCACCGGACGGTCGGCCAGAGAATCCCGGACCGTCACCGGCACCTCCACCTCCCGCCCCGCGGCCCGGACCGTCACGGAGCCCTGTCCCGGATGCACCGCCACGATCCGACCCGTGGGCTCGATCCGCACCGGAGAACCGCGGCCCACCGAGAAGCGCGCACGGGGGGTCGCATCGACCTCGAACCCATCCCGAAGCGTCGCCGTGACCACGACGCCCTGCGACGCCGCATCGCCCGTGAGCACGATCTCGGCAGGTTCGACCTGGACCGAGACGACGTTTGACGATTTCAACGCCCCCTGGTTCGCCGACGCCTTGGCCCGGGGTGGTTTCGAGGAGCCGCGCCCGAGCGACAGTCCCACGGAAGCGGACGGACGGTTGGAGACCCCGCTCCACGATCCGAGGAGCTTGCCCTCGCGATCCCAGACCCGGACGGAGCCGTCCTGTCCCCCGACGGCGATGCGGGCGCCGTTGGTGGAGGCGCTGAGGCAGACCGCACCTCCAGCGAGATCCCCCAGGTGCTTTTCGTCGGCCGTGGCCGAGCTCTGCTCCCCGGAATGGGATTTCAGCTGGGTGTAGCGGTGCACCGCACCCGACTCCGACGCGGTGAAGACGGTGGAACTGTCCGCGGGCCAGGCGACCCCCGGGACACCGGAGGCGGGATTGCCGAGCGTGACCAGCTTCTCACGCGTGGCGATGTCCCAGACCTTGATCTGCCGATCCGCCCCACCGCTCACCACCTGCGTCGCGTTCGTGTTGAACGCCGCCGCAAAGACCTGGGCCGTGTGGCCCTCCAGAGAGGCGACCTCCTCGCGGGTCGCGGGATTCCACACCCGGACCCGATGGTCTCCGCCGGCGGTGACCAGACGCGATCCATCGGCGCTGAACTCGAGATCGAAGACGGCATCGGCATGGGCCTTCCACGAGACCGGCCTCCGTGACGGATCCTGCCAGGCGATCAACCGGACCCGGCCAGCGCGGCCCTCGACCCCATCGGCCACCGCCAAGGTCCCTCCATCGGGCGCGAAGGCGAGGGCCTGGATGCGTCCCACCAGACCGTTCGTCCACTCGCCGTGCGGGTTTCCGGTATCCGCGTCCCAGAACCGGATCCGACGGAACCCCCCGGTCGCGACGATCTTCCCATCGGGACTCCAGGTCACCGACTGGATCCCCTCGGGATGCGCCTCCGGCTGGACGAACACCGGCCCGTTGGTGCGGGTGAGGTCGTGGAGGGTGAGCAACGCCCCCTGCCCCACGGCGACCCGATCGCCCTGCGGCGAGAGTGCGACGCCGAGTGCGGGTGCAAGTCCCGGCGGCAAGGGGGAGAGGGTGACGGGTTCCGGGGCATCCTCTTCGTCGAGGAACGCCTGATCCCAAGGCATCCCGGAGCGGATCCAGTCCCGGAGGAGTCGGAGCTGGTCGGGGTCCAGCTGCTTCTTGGGCGGCATGTGCGGGTCGGCTCCCGGCTGGACGAGTGTCAGAAGCCGACTCTGGTCGGGCTTTCCAGGAACACCCGCGGGACCTTCATCGCCGCCCTGTAGGATGGACTCCCGCGACGACAAGGAGAGCCCACCCTTGCGCTTGGCATCCCCATGGCAGGCGAAGCATTCCTGCTGGAGGACCTTGAGCGCCGCCCGGGTCCGGACCGAGGAACCCGGACTCCCGGCCGGCAGATCCAGCGCGCCCAGCCACGCCCAGGCGACTGCCGCGACGAGCAGCACCCCATGACGGGTTTCCGAGGGCCGGGAACGCATGCGGCCTACTCCCGGGGGATGGGTGGGGGCGTTCCCATCGGGGTGTGGCTCAGGACAGGAGACCCTTCACAATGTTGGCGGGTTCCACACCCGTCAGACGCTGGTCGAGCCCCTGGTACTTGAAGGTGAACCGCGAGTGGTCGATGCCCATGCACTGGAGGATCGTCGCGTTGAGATCGTTCAGATCCACCGGATTCTCGACCGGGTTGTAGCTGAAGTCGTCGGTCTCGCCGTAGCTGATGCCGCCCTTGATCCCACCGCCGGCGAGCCACATGCAGAAGTTCTTCGGGTGATGGTCGCGACCGTAGTCGTCGCGCTTCAGCGTCCCCTGCGAATACACCGTTCGACCGAACTCGCCACCCCAGACCACGAGGGTCTCGTCGAGCAGGCCGCGCTGCTTCAGGTCGGTGAGCAGTCCGGCCGTCGCCTGGTCGATGTCCTTGCACTGCGCCCGGATGTCGGTGGGCAGGCTCCCATGCTGGTCCCAGCCCCGGTGGAGGATCTGGACGACCCGGACGCCGCGCTCGACGAGGCGCCGCGCCAGCAGAGTGCTCGCCGCGAAGGTGCCCGGCCTCTTCACCTCGTCGCCATACATCGACAGCGTGGCCTCCGACTCCTTCCCGAGGTCCACGAGGTCCGGGACGCTCGACTGCATCCGGAACGCCATCTCGTACTGGGCGATCCGGGTCTGGATCTCGGGATCCCCGAACTCCCGGAACGAGCGCTCGTTCAGCTTGTTCAACGCGTCGAGCATCGTGCGGCGATCGCTCCCGCTGACGCCCGGGGGGTTCTGGATGAACAGGACGGGATCTCCGACCGACCGGAGGGCGACGCCGTTGTAGCGTCCGGGCAGGAACCCGCTGCTCCACATCCGGGTGAACAGCGCCTGGGCGGCGGACTTGGAGGACCATGTCGGGGTCAGCACCACGAATCCCGGCAGATCGTTGTTCTCGCTGCCAAGGCCGTAGGTCAGCCAGGAGCCGAGGCTTGCCTTCCCCGCCACCTCGGAACCGGTCATCACGAAGGTGCAGGCCGGGTCGTGGTTGATGGCGTTGGTGTGGACCGTCTTCACCAGTGCGATGTCGTCGACCACCCCGGCCGTGTAGGGCAGGAGCTCGCTGATCCAGCGGCCGCATTTGCCGGCCTGGGTGAACTTGAACATCGAGGGCGCCACCGGAAAGCGGGCCTGTCCGGAGGTCATCGTCGTGATGCGCTGTCCCATCCGGATCGACGCCGGCAGGTCCTTGTCGAACTGCTCGTGCAGGTTCGGCTTGTAGTCCCACATGTCGAGCTGCGACGGCGCCCCGTTCATGTGGAGGTAGATCAGCGACTTGGCCTTGGGGGCGAAGTTGGGGAAGCCCGGCAGAGGCGGGTGGACCCGCTCCACGGGACCTGCCGCACAAAGGGGATTCATGCCGGCCTTGGCCCCCATGAGGGCCATCGCGAGGCCGCCCATGCGGAGTCCGGTGCTGCCGAAGAACTGGCGACGGGTCTCGTGCCGCTGGAAATCGAGGAGGGGTTGCATGGTTCAGTTGCGGGTGACGGTTTCGTCGAGGTTCAGGAGGAGGTTGGCCGCGAGGGTGTAGGCCGCGAGCTCACCCTCGGGCAGGGAGGGATTCGGACGCGACTCACCGAAGGTGGTCGCCTTCTTCGCCGCGTCGGCATCGCCGGCATAGCGCTGCAGATGCCGCTTCAGGGCATCGGAAACCACCGCAAGCTCGTCGGCCGAGGGCTTGCGGGCCAGGACCGTCTGGTACCCGTAGGCGATCCGGTCCTCCGGAGTCTTTCCGCCCTCGAGCAGCATGCGCTCGGCAAGGCCCCGCGCGGCCTCGAAGTGCTGGACGTCGTTCATCAGCTGCAGGGCCTGCAGCGGCGTGTTGCTCCGCTCGCGGCGCGTGCAGAACTGCTCGCGGTTGGGGGCATCGAACGAGGTCATGAACGGCGCCGGGGCGGTGCGCTTGAAGAAGGTGTAGAGGCTGCGGCGGTACAGCGACCCACCGGCGTCCTGACGGTAGTCCTTGGTGTTGGACCCCGAGTAGGCCACGGGCTCCCAGATGTTCGGTGGCTGATAGGGCCGGACCCCCTTGCCCCCGAAGGTGCCGTCGAGGAGTCCCGACACGAACAGCGCATTGTCGCGGAGCTGCTCGGCATCGAGACGGTACCGCGGTCCCCGCTCGAACAGCCGGTTGGCCGGGTCGCGGGCGATCATCTCGGGCGTGACCTTCGAGGACTGCCGGTAGGTCGCCGAGGTCACCATCAGGCGGACCAGGTTCTTCACGTCCCAACCGGTCGCCTGGAAGTACGAGGCCAACCAGTCGAGGAGCTCCGGATGGCTGGGCGGCTGGCCCTGCGACCCGAAGTCGTCGGGCGTCGCCACGAGTCCGGTCCCGAAGAACTGCTGCCAGAACCGGTTGACCGTGACGCGCGAGGTGAGCGGGTTCTCGGGGGCGACGAGCCAGAGGGCGAGGTCAAGGCGCTTGGGACGCGGGGCCGGGGCCGGCTTCGCATTGCCCGGGGTGTCGCTGCCCAACGGGACAACCGCGCCGGAGGACGACGCCAAGCGGAGCGGTGGGAAGATGGCGGGCACGTTGGGCTCGACCTTCTCGCCCGGCTTGTCGTAGGCGCCTCGCTGCATCACGAATGCATCACGAGGCTTGTCGAGATCCTTGAAGACGAACGTCTGCGGGATGGCGTCCACGAAGGCATCCCGCTGCTTGCGCAGCTCGGCCACCTTCTGCCGGAGCGGCTCCACCTCCCCGCGGGTCAGATTGCAGATCCGGCTCAGGTAGAAGTCCCGGAGCCCGATGTTCTGCTCGGGGGTCCGATCCTTGGCCGGGGTCTCCTTGAGCGCCTTGCGGAGGGGCTCGGGGAGTTCACCGACCTCCTTGCCCTGGTTCTGCGACAGCCAGGCCAGGAGAGACTGCGACGGGTCGTTGGCCGGATCGGTCTTGCCAGTCACACCCGCCTTGTCCCAGACCACCGTGCCGCCGACCTGGGTGTAGGCCAGTCCCTTGACGGCA
>Ga0315906_10003649_pt1 | contig 20370 bp, 32 predicted proteins | sample LakEriMetagenome_4_FD_203526 | JGI IMG/M metagenome (GOLD analysis project Ga0315906, IMG submission 203526) | Freshwater fungal communities from buoy surface, Lake Erie, Ohio, United States - Buoy 2 MA122 | ecosystem: Environmental > Aquatic > Freshwater > Lake > Lake biofilm | place: USA... | reverse complement strand
GATTTCTGTGTTAGCTAGTCAGAAAAACAATATTGTCAAATTGTCTTTAGATAGGGACAATCAACTAGTAATTTTGTCCTGCGAAACTCAAGATGTGGGTAGTGCTATAGAGTCAATACCAGCCCAAGTTTCTGGTACTGATATTGAAGTCGGGTTTAATGTTAGATATCTTTTGGAAGGACTTAAAGAGTTATCTTCCGCAGAGATTCAAATTCACTTAAATCATCAGTTGCAACCAGTTATTTTTACTCCGTTAAGTGGATTAAAAATGACATATTTAACCATGCCTGTGCAAATAAGAGATTAAATATTTACCCTGGTAGTTGCTCGCTCTACTATTGATTTATTGTGCATTACCAGGGTTTTACAACAGTTTAATTTTTGTCCTTTATTGCTTCACCGATCATAGTAGATAGCATCTTTAATTGTGGTTCACATTTTCCCATATCTTCATTAAAAAACCAATTCTCAAAGAAAGATTTAGTCCATTCAACTAATATAAATCCAGCAAAATTTTCTTTATAATAAAATAAATATATAGCATAACGTCCCGTGTCTCTACTGCTTAACCAAGTAGAACAAACCTCACCTTCACTACCGCAGCAAGAGTAGGAAATTTTATTATCAATCATAGGTTTAATGGCACTATCAAAAAAATGCCTAGAAATTGGCGGGCGACTAGCCATTGAGTGTTTGCCACTAGATGCTACTTCTAAAAATATAGAATGGTTGTCTAAATGGAATTTAAACAAAGATATTCTGACTGCTTTTAAGTCATACCTAATCCTTTCCATCATTGCATTGATTTCTGTAATTTCTGAAGAGGATATGTTGTTAAACATCTGTTGATTACCAACAACTTCAATAACAATATTTTTGATTTGCTCAATAACTCGCTTAACCAAAGCCTCACCCATCATAGATACAATGGTTGTAAAAATACACCCAGAAAGAATTATTAAGGCTTTGATGATATCAAGGGATCTTAGTGCATCACTAAGTTCATAGTAATCTTCTTTTTTCTGGACTTCTGTTTTTTGAGGAACAGGTGCTTGGGCTTTGATCAAAGATGACTCATTTCCTGCAATTGCCTTTTTAGTAATTCCGGTTTCAGAATGTATTGCCGTTTGTAGCACCAACGACAGAACCATCAACTGTATTAATAAGTTATTTTTTTTCATAAATTACCTCTACCAGATGACTTTAAAAATAAAAAACTCGCGGAGGAGGCGCGAGTGGTTATACAACAGGGTAACAGCCAAAAGACTTTTTTATTATACCATTTATTTTTATTAATGTGTGCAATAAAAAAAGATGGGAGCGCAGTTTCCCATCCTGGGGTCTTATTACACATTGACATTATATCAGGTTTATGCCTTCATATAATAGCCTGTAGCCTAATTTTAGTCTTTCTAAAAACTTGGTGGTGTTTCTATTTTTCCACAATTGATTTTTGTGGTCTATAATCCAATTCTTGGGGTCATGACAGATAGTTTGATGACAACGTAAGCAAACAGGAAATACCGATTCTCCTATGACATCCTTGCCGTAGTAGGCATGATGTAATTCATCTGATTTGCTAGTAATGCAATAACAGCATAGCCCATGGGTTGACTTGTGAGCGATCGCGCATTGTTGGCGATACTTTCTAGGATTTCCGTATCGCTTACTGTAGTCTATTTTGGATTGAGTATTTTTCATAGTTCCCAACTGCATAATTGATCTTTTTGGTGGGAACTTGAGTGTTGATTTGACATGGGAGTAGTAGGTTCAAAAACTATTTTGATCTTAACTTAATTCAGGGGAGAAAACTTTGTTTTTTTTAATTTTTGCAGACTTGCTATTGCTTTTGTGTTGTCTCTACAAGCATAGTAAAATTCTTTGTTACTAGGAACAACATTGCTTTGAGCAATGCCGTCCTGAATAAGTATTGACAATATTCTTCTGACTGTATATGCGGACAATTTAAAGAACAACAATGCAACAACATCTTTTACAGACAACGCTTTATCTGCGGTTTTTAAAACTTCTAAAACAAGGGCTTTGTTTCTGTCTCTTGGTACATACATTGCGGGAGCTTTGTTCAATAAGTCTTTTTTCTCTATACTTACCCAAAAGATAATATGCCAATCAAATGAGGTGATTAAATTTTGTTTTTCAAGACTTTTTAAATGGTAGTAAACCTTTTTTGCACTCATATTTAAAGTTAGTGCCGTTCTTATGTCCTCTGTGGACATGGGTTTATTGGACTTTTTGATTTCATTAAGTATTGATTCTCTTAACAATTTACACTTAGTTTTTATCCCTGGGGCTTTTTCTTTTTTGGGTTTAAGTCGCCTATATGGTGTTTTAGGCTTTTTTAATTTTGCCTTCTCAGGGTGTTTTGTGGGTTGAACAATGGTTTCAGTGGGTTCAATATTTTTCTGTTGCTTGCTGTCAAAATTACTGCAAATTAGAGATACTTTAAGTTCCCCTACCCTACCAGTTATCTCAATACATCTTGCTGCTTCTAATCTTTTGATTAAACTATTGCCAAAGTGGTTTAAATCCCTTAGTTCAACATCGCCACCCCGCGTTTTTATGTAGTCTAATACTTGCTGTGGGCTAAACATAATCTTCGCTCTAAACCAAAATTAAAAAAATAAATTAGTGAACTTTTGTTATTATACAACAATATATTAGCATAGGTAATCAAACATAAATAACGATAATTTTTAATGCTTAAAAAGAGTATACAATTACTCATATACTCTTTTGCCAGCAAAGTATTCATTATGTTTGTTGACAGATTTGATAACAAGTTAGTGGCATCAAATCTAATCCTCTTAATGTTTTAAAAGTGTCAACTTCACGTCTTGAATTAAACAGTCTTGCTTCCCTTATTTTGGTGGTGAAAATAATGTCATAAAGTCCAGTATTCTTATGAATTAATCCCTGTTCTGACCCTAAGATAAAGCCCTCTAACTTCTTACTCATTTTCCCATTCCTCTTTTAATTTGGCTGCTAGTAACTCAACCCCGTTATCGTTTAATTCCTGTTCAGTCAAGTGTTTCCAGGCTGCTTTTAGTTCATCGTTGGTGGGGAATCTCTCTAATTCTTTAATCCATTCAATCAGTATTTCGTAATAGTTAACTGCGTCTTGCTTAGGAGCAGTTTCTTGGGGTTCGTTGACCTGTTCCATTGCATCAATATCAAATACCGGAATTAAGGCTACAAATGGATTACCACGAGTAGGAATTACCAGGGCATATCTCACCTGTTCCCTGTCTAAGAGTTCACACACTTGACTAAACAAATCAGATATTTCTGCTTTGACATTTAACAATTCTGGCATTTTAGTAAGTACATAATTAGACACTTTTCCCAATGCCAAAAAGCAAATATTTTTAAGTGCAGGACGGGGAAAACCTGTGTAGGTACTTAATGGGTTTTGTCCCATAAAGATACCGTGAATTTTCATGGCTGCGGTGAAATTAATAATATAATTCCACATGGCACAAAGGCTCGTTGCTGTGTCTTTTGGCACTTGTCCAAGTAGTCCTTTACCTTCGCCATAAACAACATTAACCTCGTCTTGAACTAAAAATATTTCACCCAGTCCTTCACCCTTGCGGTTATTGTTAAACTCATTTTGCCTTGCATCTATGACGCTCGTGGCATACGTTACCCACTGATCTAAGTTGGTTTTGAAACCATCAAATTTACGACTAAATTTGCATAGCCAAGCTGTTAAAAAGTTCTTAGGATCTGAACCAATGACTATGGCTGGTTTCCCTGATTCTGCAATGATTTTATTGATAAAAACACCTGCTAAAGTTGATTTCCCTGATTGGGTTTCTCCCCAAAAACTAAAGTGATGATTTGCGCGATCGCTCATGTTTTGTCTAGCTGAACTTTCACACAATTCATCAACCCAGAAATCATCTATCCGCACATATTCAGGATACTGAGATGCTAATTCTTGCAGTAGTTGTCTTACGCTAGGATTGATAATTGCTTGTACTGATTGTTCGTCAATGGTGGCAACCTCTGGGTTGGGGATATTGCGAGAACCGGGTAAATGCTTAGGCTGTTCAAGAACCGCTTGCTGTACTTGCGGTAACTCAACTAAACCATGTAGCCCAAATTCTTGTGTCCATCGGGGTCGTTCTATTTCTGGCAATAAGTTGACATAAGAAGCTAATTCCCGCTTAGAATCAATCTGAGTTCGACACTGTTCAAAGGCAAAAGACCCTTTAAGTTGATTGTTGACAATAGCTAGATTCGCCTGTTCTATGGAGTTGTAGAATTTTTCTTTTTGCTTCCTGCGATAAGATTCTCCAGTAAAACAAATACCTGAGAATAATCCAAATATTTGCTGAACCAACTTAACTGAGTTATTTTGATAGGAAAATAGCACAGGGGAAAAAGTACCTGCTATGGCTGTAATTGCCAGCGTTCCCATTAATAATCGTTCTGTCATCATTAATGGGAGAAAGTTGTCTCTATCCTTGGTAAAAGGGGTTTCACGAATCTGCATAAGGTTTTGGTAGGTTAGGTGCTAATGTTATGTAAGGGTCTTTATTCGTGGGAATTACCAATGCACAAGGAATGTATTCGTTGTCAAGTAAATCCCGTACTTCTTCAAAAAGCACACCTAATTCTGGATTAATATTCCAGTAATTAAGACTGCCTAGTAAGTACCCCATCACACGAGTTCCCATTGCAATAAAAGAGATGTTTTCTCGCTGTTTTTTGGTAAGTCCAACTTTTGCAATTAGTGGGCTTTGTCTTTCCAAGATGTCGTCTCTGCGGAAACCAGTTCTTTCCTGAATCATCTTAATCAAACTTGATTTACCAATGCCAAATTCCCCAGTTACTATTAGTTGAGGATACTGATTCTGACTTGAGTTTTGTTTTTGTGCTACCAAACTACTGCATAGATTATCTAACCAGGAATCATCAAGTATGATGTGTTCAGGGTTATCCAAAGCCAAAGTTTCTAATCGTTTTAAAATTCTCTCAAGATGCTGCATAAATCCCTGCCATGACTGCAAATAAAGCTAAACTTCCTAATATGTAAATAGGTGCAAAACCTACTATGTTTTGAGTTTTGTTGACAATTCCGTGATGTTTGTAGTACAAGCCCAACCAGTTATTAATCCCACTAATTACTATTAGCAATAATCCTAAAAATATTAGTGCGATTGCCCCTCCGGTGGTAACAGGAATTGCTTTTAGTAAAAAGCCTAAAAGCTGAAAGGTTGCGTAACCACAAAACAGTAACCCCCCGTAAAATTCTTTATCCATTACTTACCTCCTCATGTCATATTGCAAATACAAAATCATGCCTAAGAACAATGCGATTAATAGTATTGTAACCACGCCTGTAATGTCTGGAATTAACATCTTAGCCTTCCTCTTTGCTTGCTAAATAAAAGACATTTGCACAGCCAAAAGCTAATTCACTACCAACAACAAATACCCCGCACAAGACCTTTAAAAACATCAAGGAAGGATTGCCTAACTGTTTTAAATTGATTTGATAATCAGTCCAAAAAGTGTAGGCTGCTATTAGCAAAAAAGCTGTTATACCGATAAAAAACACTGCATCAAATATTTGCTTCACCTCTTTATCTGCTCTAGGTTTTTCTAAAATCTTAACTAATATTTTGGGGTCAAATAAAACCGTGGTTACAGATAATTCAATCCCCAAAATCAAAGCAACTGTTACTGCACTTGCAAAGATTCTTTGCCAATATTCCGCACTCTTTAATAAGTTATAAAAGTGTGGGTACAGGGTGTAAGCATTGTACAAAAGCACACCCCAGCCAACTTTATTAAAGAATCGGAATAGAGTAGCGTCGGCTTCACTATTCCTCTTGAATATCATGAAAATATCTCCGTAGCTTGAACTGTATAGACTGTTTCGTAGGCGTTTAAGTTAACTTGAGTTTCTGCTGCGCCTAGTTGATACCTAGATACAACTTTACCGTGACTAGCTTCAATCCCTCTTAAACGTTCATCAACTTGCATCACTTTTTGAGTGTGCTGAACATTTAATTCATGAAGCCTTAATAGCTGATCCATTTGCTGACTTCTACTGGTAACTATGTCTCTTGCTAATTCTAGTTGGGCTTCTATTTCCCCAGTGTGTTTAGCTTCGTTTAAAACCTGTTCGGCGGAAACTGATTCTGGAAGGATCATTCTCTCTTTAATTCTTGCTAAAGAACTACCCATGTCCCCAATTTTTGTGACATTAGTTCCAATTCCTTTTAGATCAGTTTTATTATTGCTGGACGCAAGTCCCCCGAATATGTTGTCTAACATTTTGATGTTCCTGGTTGGTTGATTTGTTGATACTTAAATATGCACAGAGAATTAATACAAGAAAGGTCAACCCCAAAAAACTAATAGTGAAAATATTAGTTATGGTTGCGTCGCGCTGAATCTGTTGTTCAATGCGATACTGCTGATCTTTGTGGTACTTTGCGTCGCGCCGACTTTGCTCTTCAGCGCGATACTGTTTATCTTTGTAATAGTCAGATGACGTGATGATCCTGTCAAGGATATCTTCAGGAATAGAACCTTTGACTGCAAACTCACCACCGGGCTTCACGGTAAGTTCTAGTGGGTTCTTCTGGGTTTGTTGGATATCCTCCTGTGTCTCTAGATGGCTGGGAAACTGCATAAATTACTATTCCTGATGCTATGAACAATTGAGCAAATATGGCCGCTACCAGCCAATAGGAAGGGCTAATAATGCCACTAATTACCCCATGCCTCGTCAAAAGCTGACTCAAATTCTTCGAGAAAGTTTTTGTTTTCTTCCGACCTCTTCTTGAGTTCTGCCGTAAACTTTCCTACAATATTTGATTCCATGCCGTCAGTTATCCCAACCAATTCAGCTACAATCAAATCCTCTTTTTCTCCAACTTTTTTAGCAACAATATTTTTCATAGTTGTTGCCTGTGAAGATATTGTTTGATTTAGTTGTCTAATAACTGGCTTTAATTCCTCAACAGGATTATGCCCGGTGCTTTTATTCTTGGTATTTCGGGTTTTCTTTCCTGGTTTTTCAGTCACTAAATCAATTGAGTTGCTGTTAGGAATTAATGCTATTGACCCGGATTGTTTATCAATTTCCTCAGCAATAAATTTGACGTTTGGCTCATTAAAGGTTTCAGATTCAGGGTCGTAAATACTGCTTAAATCTAACTCGACTTCGTGGGCGATCGCTATGGCTCTTGCTTCTAATTGTTCATCAGAAATATCTTGAGTTAAGTAAGTTCTGATAATATCAAATACGCTCATTGGTGACTCCTAGTTTTTGTTTGATTTCTTTTTTAGCTTTGGCTGTAAAGATGCTTAACGGTGCATCTGTTCTCCACTCTATATAGCCGTCTCCTTCTGGTTTACGGATTAAAATTATCACTTGTGCATTGCTCACTATCAAACTCCTTTTTGATTTGTTGATGACTGTTTCTTACGTTTTTGTACTTACGTATTAACTGCTGTATCTTAGTTAGTTCGGCAAGTTCTTTTTCTGTTAGAGGAAAGCCATTTAGTTCCTCTGATTGGGCGTTAAAAAAGTTTTCAAACACCCCTAAAACTTCAAATCCAAACCGGATATATCGCTGTATTTGTCTTTGGCTTACGCTTAAAGTTACTCCCGCCTCTTTTCGGCTGATCTTTGGTAGATTCATCTCTCATGTCCGGGTCATGTCCGGTATGTATTCACTATAAAACCCCTCTAATAGAGCGTCAATAGATATGTGGGATTTCCCACATTTGCTGACAATTAAAGGGGTTTTGGATTAGTTATTTTTAGCTAGATTCAGCAGGAAAACAGCCACCCAGTCCGGTAATTCGTCGGCGTAGAACCATTTCTGGACGGTTGCGGTTACAGGTGGTTGTAGCCCAGTTCCTTCATAATATTTAGATATTTTTTGCTCAACCCAGTTGATACAAAACTTTTGGTAGCCGCGATCGCCGGGATTTAGTCCGGCTGCTTTTGCCTCTTTTTGGGGTAAAACTGGTTCAATTAGCTTCATTCGTGCCATAATTAGTTAGCTCCTGTGCGGGGTGACATATCCCTCTAATTGCTCTCAACAATTAGAGGGATTTTAATTTTAAAAATAGCATATTCCTCTATTAGTGTGCTATTAGTGGAAATAATAGTTTTAGGTTCTATATGACTAAGCCACGGACAAGAGAAGAGATTGAGAAGGATATTGCCACCCATCCTGACCGGGGGTTGATCAACGGCAAAAAAGTAGTTAACGACGAACCCAGGGAAGTTCGCGCTAAAATCTCTAGTGCGTTAAAGCGCAAGGTGTTAAGAATAGGTGCGTGCTATGGCATGGACATAACGGACGTAATCAAAATGGCTGTAGCGACTTTATGGAGACAGGAACAGCAAGTAGTTGAGTCTCACGAAAAAGAGAAGGCTGCTGAGTTTGGAGTATCAGTACAAGATATCCAGATGAAATCTTTTGGTCACTACAAAAATGTCAGCAGACGAAAAAGATTAAACTTCACAAAATCTAAAGAAGATGAGTAAGATATTATTTTTGTCCCTAAATGCCATTAGGCAATCTAAATCAGGAAGTAGTATTATCCTCAACCCACGAGACCAGGAATTAATACCAGGGGTGATAGACATCGTTAGTAAATATTCAGATTGGGATATTACTGGAATTACGAACCAAGTGGGAATACAAGGGCGCAAAAAGACATTATCATCTTGTATTCAGGAACAAATCTACACAATGGAATTGTTACCCAATTTAAGTTCTGTTAATTTCTGTACAACCTTTGATGGAAGTACGGCTTATAGGTGTCATCGTGATACTGCTTGGGTTGAGTTACCTTTTGGGCGTAATTACCGCAAGCCCGCGCCTGGTATGATTCACCAATTTATTGAGGATTATACATCACTACCATTGACTCATGCTTTAATGGTAGGTGTAAACAGAGATGATCAGCAATGCGCCTTGTCTGCTGGTATTGATTTTATTTGGGCTGATGAGTGGAGGTAAGTATGTGGAAAGTTCCATTGTTGACTGTATTGCAATACCTGAATAGTGAGTGCAATGATCTCAAGAATCAAGAAAAACAGGTAATCAAGGTTTTAGAAGCATTGGTTATTATTTGCGAAAACGAATATATAGCTGAGAAAATTCTAGACACTGCGGAAAAATACCGTAGCAATTCTCACGGTTTTACTACATTACAAGAACTAATGGAGGCAATTGTAGTTTATGAATGAATACCCTGAACGGTGGGTACGGGCTAATTGTGTAGAACTCTATAATGGTGCAATATGCGATCGCACCTGGCGGAAATACAAGCGTATATGTCGAGTACCGGACGGTCGCAAAAACCCAAAAGACACTGAACCAATGGTTGACAAGACTTATGCCCAGCGGTTATTCATGCTTGCGTATATGCGGTGTGAGCAAAAGCGAGGGAACAAACACCCTGCTGGTTGGCAGTCCCGTATTAGTTTAAAAGAAATAATTACACGCCTAAACCAACCTGCAACAAAAGTAGCATTGGATCAAGCGTTGGGAAATGGGGTACGCATTGATGGTGTACTAGGAAAGGATGTACCGAACTGGCTACAGAGACAGCTAGGCAAATCTGTATCTGTGCGGACACTAAGAAGATGGGCAAAGAAAAACGGGGTAGACTTTTGCTCTCATCTCCCCGTGCCTATTCCCACATTAAACTTGTTTCTTCAGATTTAGCCCGCTTTTTGCCAGGTCTGCTTTCCTGGCATTTTTTGATTTTAGCACAAACATAACCAGGTGACAAATATGTTATTAAAAACACTAGGAATTGGATTATCATTACTATTGATGGCTACGTCCCCGGCAAAAGCTCAATGGGGTGGTGCTAAATGGGGAATGACCCTGGAGCAGGTGTCTAAAGTTGCACCAAACAAGCTTGAGATCATGAAAGGTACTTGCGGTGAAGACTTTAAGTTAGGCAGAGAAGTTTACAATACCTACTGGACTGGCTATAACGCTGTTTACGTTGTTTGCTATATTTTTGACAGCAATAAATTAAATGAAATAATATTATTGTCTACTAATGTTAGCACCCATTTGGAACACTTAACCAAAAAGTACAAAGATGCTCCGGTAAAAACAAATTCTGTGGGTGATACGATTACTCCCACAGGAGCGCTTAGAAGGTACGTTAGAAGAAGCTGGAAAACAAAAAAAGAAGAGGTGACATTTAAAACAGTTCATGATGACGGTAAGCTTAAATTAGAAATGGTTATCTTTTCAAATATCCAGGAAACAGATGATTAAAAATGATGTTTGGAACAAGCCTCAAGAGGGCATGATTAAATATCAACATTAAAAGTTGTAACCGTAGCTAAAGTTTGATTTTTGTGATATAATTGTAGATGTCAAACTCTGATAAATTAAGGGTGCTGTTGGCTAATAACCAACAGCTTTATCATTATGTATGCAGTTGCACCAAGTTCTTTAAAATTAAAGTGGGATAATGCAGTACAGTATGAATCTTTTTTCCTTTCTCAGAATTACCAGGGTGGGGTTGACGAGAGAGGAAACAGGAATCAACTTAATCAAACCACGGCAACCCAAACTTTAACCCTGACCATAGACAATCAGTTTGAATATGTAGAAATAGATGAATTTTTAACAGAAAATTTAGGTAGACCATTCTATTTTGATTCAGTTCTTTATCGTTGCGAGACATTCAAATTTACTTATTTAAGCGCAGTTGTTTTTGAGTTAGAACTAAGCTTAATTCAAGTATTCAGACCTTGACGTTATCCGTAATTTGATATATGATAATAATTAATAAACAGGAAACCAAAAGGGAATTTAAACTATGAAAACTTGGAATTTAGAAATTAATGTTATAGTCACTCCAAACCTCTCACAAGAGGATATTGTTGCCATACTTCAGACGGAACTTGATCATCCAGACATAGAATTTTTGGTAGTTTCAAAAGCCAAAGAAGAGAAGGAAAACAGGTTTTTAAGGGGATTTTCCCTTATTAAAAATAATTTTACTTGGTGGTCGTATCACATTGATGCAACCCCTCGTGATTGGAGAGATGATACTTTTTTCTGGAATCTTCTTAGTATCTAAATAAGGGAAAAATGAGTGCTTGGTTAACTAGTTATACGAACAGTCAGAAATACGCAGAAGAAGCAGAGCATCTGCGTAAGACACACAGAATAGAGGAGTCTACGCAGATGTTCCTTTTGGCTGCCCAAGAAGAGGAACGGGCATTAAACTCTGTTGACCCTGGAAATACCAAGAGGGTTGCAACAATAGTGGTTAAGTGTGCGTCTCTGTACGTAAAAGCTGACAACCCTGAAAAAGCAAAAGAGATTGCGGAAAAATACTTAAACGATAAGCTGCCAGTTTTTGTATCAAAGCAATTAAAAGAAATTGTCCGTTGGTGCAACAAGAGCATGAAGTTATCTATCAGTGAAGAATTGATTTTAAGAGCTATCTGCGATCGCACAATGTACGGACTTGAGATCAAACAAGCACTTAGCAAATGCTGCGGACATGACATTGGTTATGGGAGTTTGTACCCATCTCTGAACAGGCTGACTGAGAAAGAACTTATTGAAAAGGTTAGTAGCGTGGTAGTCAAGGGCAAAAATCGGGACTACTACCGATTAACCAAGTTAGGCACTGATGTGATGAGTAGCATAGAGGAGAATTACGTAAAGCTTAAACATTGGAAACAAAATAAATAACAAGTATTGAGTAAGCGGGCTGGGTTAATACTTGACCCGCTTTTATTTATTAATTATGCTTAAATAAAATATTGTATTAAGATTAATAAAAAAGCAGAGCAATTAACTAACATATATGTATGATTACCGGAAATTAAAATAAGAGGGGTCTTATTATGAAATGGGAAAAACTACCAAAACCATGGACTAAAGAACAGTGTCGTCGTCGTTACGTTGAGAGCGAGGAGGATATAGGTATCAGAAAACTAGCTGTCCAGGCTGGCTTGAGTAAGGGAACCGTTGAAGGATGGGTAAAGCGAGAATTGTGGGTAGACCAAAGAAGACGCTACCAAGACACTTTGCAGACAACTATTCAGGTTAAAACTATACACAGGGTATCCGAGAGAATATCAGATGAATTGTCTCAAATTATCATCGAAAACTACAAAGTACACAAACTCACTAGGGATTATGTAGCTAAAATAATTGAGCAAAAAGCTAGGCAACTAGCAGAAGATTTGGAACTGCCGGGAGAAGAAAGAAAGAGGGCGATTTCCCAACATAGCGCACCTGAAACAAACCAGTGGTCACAAGCCCTACAGCGGTCAACAAATGCCATTAACGAGACTAGAGGAATAAAATATTATGTTGATGTTAATGCGGCTGTTGATAAGTTAGCTAAAGAAGGCTACCAAATCATTGATCCAAGCAAGAATGAAGATGATGATGAAGATATATAAAGTTTTTGATGTCACTGGACATGGCGCGATCGCGCCAGCGATCGCTATTGAACACGGACAAAGATTGTACAGATTAGTTCATCCCCATTTGTTAAATGGGGAATCATTGCAATTAGATTTTACAGGAGTAGAAACATTGACTGATGTTTTTATAGGTCAATCACTTGGGCAATTATTCAGAGATATTCCTGCCCAAAAAATCAGAGAATTGATTGACTTTAAAGGATTAGACAATGACAAATATGGTATGATACAACGTACAATGAACAGAGCCTACAGGTGGTATTTCAATGAGCAAAATTAACCGTGGACAAATTGAAGAATGGGATATTGATGAATTAACTCCCTATGGAAATAATGCTAAGTTACATCCTGATTCCCACATTGAACAAATAGCTAACTCCATTAAGGAATTTACTTTTCTTGACCCAATAGCGGTAGATGAGAATGGTGAAGTATTGGAAGGTCACGGACGGCTTTTAGCAGCCAAGAAACGAGGTGACAATACAATTCCCGTAATTCAAATTACTGGGCTGTCAGATGCTCAAAAAGTGGCATATCGGTTAGCACATAACAAACTGACCATGAACACTGGATTTGACCCGGAAATGTTAAAGATTGATTTTGAGTTTCTACAGGATAGTGAATTTGAGTTAAGTTTAACGGGCTTTGAGGAATTGGAATTGAGTTTTTTAGATGATGAACCGGAAGATAATAATAATAATGATGATAGTAACAGTGGTGAGGATGATTATGAGCAGCCAGAAGAGATTATTTCACGGGTTAAATTAGATGAGATTTGGCAATTAGGACGGCATTTTATATGTTGTGGTGATTCAACTATCGAAAGTAATGTTAGGGCTTTGTTGGGTGATAGATTTGGTGATGTGGGGATGGTTTGGAGCGATCCGCCTTATGGGATGAGATTAGATGCTGACTACTCAAAAATGGGCAAAGGTATCCCTGAGATTGGGGTTAAAAAAAGTAAGGGGTATGCCAACGTAATAGGAGATCACGAAGATTTTGATCCTTCTGTATTAATAAATTTATTTCATTTTGTAAAAGAACATTTTTGGTGGGGGTTTGACTATTATGCGGAAAGATTAAACGACAGAAATAACGGATCTATTATTGTTTGGGATAAACGAGTTTTAGATGCGCTTGACCCCATTCTGGGGTCAAGCTTTGAATTATGCTGGAGCAAAGTTAAACATAAAAGAGAAATCGCCAGGATTCAGTGGAGTGGTTATTTTGGCACTGAAAAAGAATTTGATCGGAAAAGATGTCATCCTACACAGAAGCCTACTCTTTTATGTGAATGGTTTTTTGAAAAATACGGTGATTCTGATGACGTAATATTTGATCCATTTCTTGGTTCTGCGCCGTCAATAATAGCAGCGCAAAAGATGGAAGGCGATCGCACCGTGTACGGATTTGAATTGAGTCCTGATTATTGCGAAGTTATCATACAACGGTTTGAGAAATTTACGGGTATTGAAGCTAAGTTAATAGGTACGCTTTCCACAAAACTAAAGGATGACACACAATCAGAAGAATATTTAAACTCACTAGGGTTTTGAATGTGCCTAACTAAATTACACTGCAAGTGTTTTGAGTGCCTATAAAATGTGTTACAATTGGTATGTAATCCCCTCGCCGGGTGGTGCGACTAACACCAAGTCCGCAGGGGAAGTAACCTAACACCGAGGTCACATGAATAATTTAGCAGTTTTTGATTATAACGGACAAACAATTTCTCGCCGTCAAAACGGGTTCATCAACCTTACCCAGATGTGTCAAGCCAACGGGAAACGACTTGACAACTGGACGCGACTAAAACAAACTCAAGACTACATAAGGATTTTAGCTAACTCACTCACATCTGAGGTAGTTTATTCAGAAGAGGGGGTAAATGGTGGTACTTGGGGACATCCTAGTTTAGCTATCAACTTAGCTAGATGGATTAGTCCAGAATTTGCTGTGTGGTGTGATGGACATATTTTTAATCTGATGTCAACAGGTAGTACAGCGATCGCACGCCAAATACCAAAAACCTATTCTCAAGCGTTGCTAGAAGCTGCAAAGTTGGCAGAAGAGAACGAACGACTAGAAGCACAAAACATCCTTTTAGAACAACAAAATGAGTGCCTATCTGAAGCGGTTGATGAGTTATTCAACTATTCCTCTATTGTCCGCATAGCCAAGTTTAACGGTATTTCAGAAACTCGGTTTAAGTGGTGCAGACTCAAAGCAGTATCCGTAAAAATGGGATTGGAAATTAAAAAAGTGCCATGCCCAAGATTTGTTGAGAAAAATTTATACTCTCACGATGCTTGGCGTGTTGCTTACCCTGGTATTGCTCTACCCGAAACAACTACACTTGTTATTCAGTCAGTAAAGAACTGATTTAATTAGTCAAAAACGAACCCCCTGGACTGTCGCTAATCCAGGGGTTTTTTAATCAATACGTCAATAAAGATTGTTATATTTGCGATTACGTGCTATAATAGTTGAAACCAGCACCGTAAGGAGTGTAGTAGCACTCAGAACGGTTGTATCACTGGTTAACATTTCACCCGAAAAAGGCGGGTTACTTTGCTATGACCATTTTAACATTTAATCAGGAATTAGCGATCGCACTTTATGAATCAACAGAGAATTTTCCGGTTGATTTTGATGACGCTTGGCAATGGTTGGGATATGCTAAAAAACAGAATGCCAAAGACAAGCTAATTAGAAACTTTGATGACGGTCTTGATTTCCGTATTACTCAAATGCGTGAGACTAGGCAGGACGGTACTTTCAGCCATTCTTACGAGAAAATAGAGTTAACCATAGACTGTTTTAAATCACTAGGTATGATGGTTGGTACGGAACAAGGAAGGATTATCAGAAAATATTTCCTTGAGTGTGAGCGCACGCTTAAACATAAGGTACATCAACACGATGTAAGCAGTGATTTAGGAAGACCAGGCATAAGAGATATTGGTTTAGCAATAGATACTGTTTTTGCTGTTACCAGTGTAGACGTGCGACTACAAGCCGCAGTGAAGGCTAACCAAATAGCCAAAATTTACCCGGCGCTCGCTTCGGCGATGGAAGAATCAAAGTCGCTGCTAAGTATTCCCATTGAAGACAAGCTGATCAGACCAGGCAAACTAGCGGAGCTATATGAAGCTAAAACCGGGGTGAAGTTGTCAGCGCAGAAGATAAATTCATTACTAGCGGAAAGGGGCTTACAGGTCAAAAACACTGCTAACAATAACCCTTTATGGCTACCCACAGAGGAGGGGAAACAATATTCCCAAATAGTCTTAGACACTGCAAAGGGACATAACAAAACCGTCCAGTCGTTACAGTGGCATCCATCTGTGGTTGACGTAATTTAATTGTTCAAAAACAAAAACCCCTGGACTAGCAATAATCCAGGGGTTTTAATTAATTAGCGATCGCTCTCAATTCTTCATCTGAGAAGAATTTTGAATATAGAGTACCCTGCTGTGAGCAAACCCACCCCGGTACTTGCTTTGTTATATGGCATTCGATTTTGTGGTGAAAAATATAGGCAACGTTGCCTACAATGAATTGCCGTCCTTCCATGATCTTTGTTTTTTTTGTTTATATAACTACTATAGTCTATCTTTTATTTATTGTCAATAAGTAAATTAAAATAATTTTAGAAAATATTTTTGGTAGTCAAAAACAAAACCCCTGGACTAGCAACAGTCCAGGGGTTTTGTGGTACGTAGGTTGTTTCATTTAATATACTCATATCCTTGGGCGTGAAGCTGATTTGTGTATTTGGGTGAACCAACCCAATACTTTCCGTCATCTCCCATCAATATCATATTTATCTTTACAGCGTTGTCACAAAAAGTCCTGGCGGACTCTAGACTGTTAAACTTGGTCATCTGTTTGGTTAATGCTGAAAATGTTGTAGTAGCCATTGTCTGTCTTCCTTGTTTTTGTTTATATAACTACTATAGTCTATCTTTTATTTATTGTCAATAGGTTTTAAAAAATATTTTGTACTGAATTTTGGTTAACTTTTCATACAGTACAAATAAGCAAGTAAAACAAAGAACCGCTTAAACTTTTGTCTAAGCGGTTACAAGTTATTTAAAGTAGTTTATATAATTAAATTTCTTTTAAAACTATTGTATATTCTTCCCAGCCGTCTTTTTCTATAGAAAGAACTTCAAACCCAGTTAAGGGCAAGAACAATACTTCTTGCTCTTCAGGATACTGGGAGAATTTAGATACGTCCCGTCCAGTTTTAGATTCAATCACAAGTGTGATTGACCTGTTATCTGTTTTAGACAATGGTACACCCAAGCAGTTGAATTTCTGAGCTATGACTTCCTTTTTGGATGTGGACATAAAGCCCATATCCCGGTAAACCTTACTGACCTTAAAAGTTGTTGATATTTCTGACTTGTCAAGGGTTAAGCCACGGTAGACTGTTCCTTTAAAGCATTTAACATTTTGTAAATCTTCAATTATTTGTTCTACTGACTCATGATTTTTCCCGTATCTTAAAACCCGGTTGATTGAACTATAGTCTTGTTGAGTATATTGGTTTAATGTTGTAGTCATTGCCTGCCTCCTGTTTTTTATTTATATAACTACTATAGTCTATCCTACTATTTATTGTCAAGTAGTTTGTGTACTGAACTTTTCCCTTATCTTTGTGCAACTATTTTACGGTTGGGTACTTGAGCGATCGCTGTAGTAATTGTTGACATCAGATTAAAATATGAGATCCAAGTACCAATTTTAATTTACGTATTTGAACATAAAATAACCGCTTAAACTTTCATTTAAGCGGTTACAAGTTATTTTAATCACTAAACTTGTATTTTTCTAGCATTAAATCATTGTGTTTTTTTAAAAACTGGATACAGTGATCCCCAATCACATTTTCAGTTGCGAAACAATTGTCCTCTACTGGTGACAAATCAAGTCTGCCTTTGTAGACTTCCCCATCTACAAAATGGATTGAAAAATTTAACTTATCATACCCAGCATGACCCCATTTTGTCTTTTTATATATTTCTCTAATTGCATTATTTACAGAGTGGAAACTAGAAAATTTAGCACCTTCAGCAATGGTTGGCGCACCTTCATGACACTCAACAGTTATGTAATCTAAGTTGCCGTCATTAACAGAAGCTCCTGTGTAGTCACCTTTAATTAAATTAATTTCAGCTTTTTTACGTTCCTCATTTCTTTTAAATTGTTCTTCTTGTTTTTTCCGTTCATGTTTTATAGTCCAATTTTCTGGATCTGTAGCAAATAAATAATTATCTTGAGCATTCTCAGCTTCGCGGCTGTTTAACTCAATAGCCATACCATTCTCATGGTATGCTTTTAGAGATTCGTTCTGTTGAATAAATCTGTATTTGTAGGGGTGAGCGGGAACTACAAAACAGGCTTGTAATGGCTCAAATACTATTTGTAAATCGTCTATTATTCTACCGTTTATAGATAGAATACCAGGCACTACAAAATCTATTTCTTCTTGAGATAGTTTTCTAACTATCTCAATTTTAATGCCTGTGCAATGGAAGTAATCAACCATTGCATCACTATGATTTTGGTAAGTATGGTAATCATTAGTTATCTCTTTTACTTGGTTTATAAAAGGACCGCCAACCCATGAAACAACGATTGTTTCACATAATCTGTTTTCGGTTTTGACCGAAAACTTAACACCTTTAAATGCTTTGTTAAGTGCTTTTTTGATCTCTTTTGATGTAGTCATTGTCTGTTTCCTCTGTTTCCTGTGTATGTAACTACTATAGTCTATTTCACTATTTATTGTCAATAGGTTTTAAAAAATATTTTGTACTGAATTTTGGTTAACTTTTCGTACAGCACAAATAAGCAAGTAAAACAAAAAACCACCTAAACGTTCTGTCTAGGTGGTTAAATACTTATTTTATTTCAATGTTTTATTGTAATAAAACATTGGAGTTTAAAAACTCTTGGGCATAAGGATCGTCGATCCCTAAGTCATGCCCATAATCGTACCCTTCAAACATACCATTACCGTATGTTTTCTCATAATATGAAGAAAGATTATAGTTTTCGCAATCTTTCTTTTTTTCTGCTCTCCGTTCAAAAGTGCAGTGATTTAAGTAAGGGCGGGTTATTGCTGTTGCGTAGTATCCTTCAGATACTAGAACGAAATTACCCGACTCAGTTATGTCTACTTTCATTGTCTTGTCTCCCTGTTTTTTGTTTATATAACTACTATAGTCTATTCTACTATTTATTGTCAAGTAGTTTATGTACTGAACTTTTAAAAATATCTTTGTGTAGCTATTTTACGGCTGGGCGTTGAGCGATCGCTGTAGTACCTGTTGACATCAACTCAACAGGTACTACCATTTTTAATTTCTTAAATATTCAGCACGCAAGTAACCATTACCATTCTCAGTAACTGTTAAGCAGTTATTTTTATATTCATAAGGTAAAGTACATGGCGTGTGAAACCCAAACTTGTTTATGGTGACAACTTTATTGTTATCTATAGGCATGATTGGACCAATTCCTAGTATTATTTTATCTTTGGTATTAGAACTGATTGTGATTAACCCACTAGTTAAATGCTCCCAAGAAATACTTATATCATAATTAGTCTTGGCTTTTTTTGTCTTTTTGGGTGTTGGTATACTTTTGAGCGCATTTACTAAATACTTAATATTAACTGTAGTGCTAACATCTTCAGTATTTCCAATATTGCATCCAGTTACAGAACCTTCAGTATTTTCAGTCTCAATTAATATTTGACCATTCTTAGTAGTCAAGAAGCAAAATTCTTGAATTTTGCTTAGTATTTCTAATTCTTTTAATAGTGGTTGTTTGTCCACTAACATAATGTTATTTGATATTTTCCAGTGGAAAGAACTGAGATTGTTGATATTATTGATTAAGTTTTGAACCACTGTAGTACCGTCAGACAAACAAAATTTAATCAGATTGTTTTCCTGATCAATGTGTAAAGCTAAAAGCCCCGATTCAGGTAAATATTTAACAATATCAGGAGACACGATAAACTTAGTTTTGTCTCCTAACATCACTGTTGAGAATTTGCCAATAAAATGACCGTTACATCCGATTACTACTGAATTTAATTTGTCAGCACGAACGTGAATACCCGTCAAAGAAATTTTACTTGTATCTTTGCTGACGAATTTACTAGCTTGTTTTAAAACAGTAATAAAATCAGGACTATTAACTATTACTTGTTGAGTATATTTTGACTCTGTATTTATTAGTTCCTTGTTTTCTAAAAGGCCAAAACTAAATTTACCTTTGTATCCATACTCAATTATTAGTTTTTCATTAAAAGTAATTGATACTTCTTCGTCTGGTAGCAACTTGACAAATTTATTTAATAATTCCAGCCATACAGTTACTTGTGCTTGTACTTGCGTAGGATTGTTGATTTGAATTTTTTTAGACAAGAATACTTGACTGTCTTTACATATTAAGTTTAATTGGTTGTCAGCTACTACTAGATTTACCTCTTTAGCCCCTGTCTTAACCAAAGATGCAAGAGCATTACTAAAAGCCATGGAATTAAGTTTAATTTTCAATGTAGGCTGTACTGGACTCGGAATATTTGCTTTTTCCAATAATTCTAGTTGGTTTTCTAACTGGATTAACTGGTCAACGTAGCGTTTTATTTTAAATTCTGTAATTAGTCTTAGTGTGGCATTTATCTGGTTTTTTAAAACATTAATTTGATACATAGTTTTTGTTTTTTGTTTCCTGTGTATGTAACTACTATAGTCTATCCTACTATTTATTGTCAACAGGTTTATGTACTGAACTTTTAAAAATATCTTTGTGTAACTATTTTACGGTTGGGGATTTGAGCGATCGCTAGACTATTGCACCTCAAT
>Ga0315906_10003648_pt1 | contig 20378 bp, 22 predicted proteins | sample LakEriMetagenome_4_FD_203526 | JGI IMG/M metagenome (GOLD analysis project Ga0315906, IMG submission 203526) | Freshwater fungal communities from buoy surface, Lake Erie, Ohio, United States - Buoy 2 MA122 | ecosystem: Environmental > Aquatic > Freshwater > Lake > Lake biofilm | place: USA... | reverse complement strand
TCCCTCCCGAATATTTTCAGGCCCCTGAAATCCGGGATCCGGGCTAACTCCACAGGACAGGAAATTTTAGTTTTCAAAAGGTGGAGGATTATTTATATCAGCTACAACAGAACTCGTTTCAGAGGTGAGCATAACGATCGTTCGTTCACAAGTCAAATGTTGGCCTTTTTTTGCTTCCATGAATGAATGCCCATCGCTTTCTTCACTAAATATGGACTATTGCTCAAAGTCATTAAGTATAAACACTTAGTTTTGGTACCATAAAGGGTCAAGGGGACGTTTTTTTATTAAATTGCCACATAGATTTTGATCTAGGTACATATATTTTAAAGCCAGTCCTGATCCCATAAGTTTACGATGGATATGAATGATCTTGAGAAATATTTCAGAAGCAACGACAAGCGTCTGTTTACCAAATGGAATCATTATTTCGATGTATATGACAGGCATTTTCATAAATACAGAAACAAGCCTGTCGTAATTCTGGAGATCGGTGTATTTCACGGAGGCAGCCTTCAGATGTGGAAAGAATATTTCGGTCCACAGGCCTTGATTTTTGGAATTGACAATAATCCCAAATGTAAGGAGCTCGAAGAAGAGAATATCAAGATATTTATCGGATCACAATCTGACAGAGCTTTCCTTCGGGAAGTAAAAAAACAGATGCCGCCTATCGATATCCTGATTGATGATGGCGGACATACCATGGAGCAGCAAATCGTGAGTTTTGAAGAACTTTTCGGTGCGATCAAAGAGGATGGTGTTTATTTATGCGAGGACCTGCACACCTCTTACTGGCTAAAGTATGGAGGAGGGTACAAGCGGAGGGGAAGTTTTATTGAATATTCGAAAAACTTCATAGATCGGCTTCACGCTTTTCATTCGGAGCAATCCCGTTTCGGGGTAGATGCATTTACGCGTTCTGCAGATTCCATCCATTATTACGACAGCATTATCGTCATTGAAAAACGGCTCAGGCAAAAGCCCGTGAATGAGCAATCCGGCAAGGCATCCTATCCTCCGCGCGAAGCTAAACTGAGTCCTCTCAAACTTTTTATGAAAAAGGTTGAGCGTAGACTTACCATAGCACATAATAAATTCTGCCGTTTCCTGAATATACCATCAAGAGGCTGGTAATTCAACTCCTTTGATATTAAGCCGGTTCTATTTATCGGATGATCTCCATAAAAGATCAATGGATCTTGTTATAGACAAATCGTTTTAGCTTATAGTAACTAGAGAACAGTATTCGTTCAAATAGATTCAGATCATATTTTTTATTGGTAGTTCCATTTCTGCCAATGTACTCAGGGAAACAGGGCAGTAATAAGAAACCTTCTGACTCCGAGAGCAAGCGGTGAATGGCTTTCGCGAGACAATGTTCAAAATAAATTCTACCGGGTTCGTTGAGATGATGTCGCAGCGCTGGTTCAAGATAGGCGGGGTAGAAATTTTTTCTGTAAATGAAAAAGCGGCTGTCAGCCCAGGTAAGATTTTTGCCAATGTTGGCAGACACTGAAAATTCCTTATCGTTTAACTTTCTGAGAATAGCGTTGAGATTTTTTACTTTTAACCTGCCGGTGACTTTGATCACGTAGTCGGCCAGTTTTATTTTTTCCGATACCAGATGAACTTTATCCAAAATTTCCTTTTCTCCATGCGCTTTTCCCAAATGACTTTGCAAAGAGTGAAATGATATGTATTCAATCTGGTCGGAATGTTCGCGGCAGAATCGGCTGATAGGTTCAGATGGCAGATCGCTATTGTCGCAGAAAACAATGGATAGGTCCAGCGAGGCATAATATTGCAGGGCAGTCAGATAATCATGCTCTCTATCGGTGATCGATGATCTTGCTCCTTGCTTTTCATTTTGCTGCCTGATGGAAGCTGTCAATAATATACAAAAGTTTTTCGCCATCATCGCTTCTGATAAAATTAATAAAATACCCTTGTTAAGAGGGTTTTCCATTCAGAATTATTGTGTTTTTCTTCCTGGCTTTCCAAATTCCTTTTTAGTTTCCGATAAAGCGATTGTTTTCGCTGCGAGTAAAAACTTCCATCTTTGCGACATGTATCAGATTCATTCATCTATCCGAAATATCATTTTTGATTTTGGAGGAGTTCTTTTTGACATTGACTTTGGCAGAACCATAGATGCTTTTCGCCGCCTGGGTTTTCCAGCATTTGAAAACATGTATTCGCAATATCAGGCTGATCAGCTATTCCGAAAGCTGGAGAAAGGCGAGATCGATGCCGATACTTTTTGCGACGTGATGATCAAGGCGGGTCCTGAGGGTAATAGTCGGCAACAGATATTGGAGGCATGGAATGCGCTGCTGATTGGATATCGCAAAGAAAGTATGGAGTATCTATCTGTGTTAAAAAACAAGTATCGGATTTTCCTTTTGAGCAATACCAATATCATTCACTATAATAATTTCACTTCTATTTTTCCTATAACCGCCGGTCACCCCGATCTGGAAAGTCATTTTGACAAGGCGTACTTTTCTCACTTCATCGGCATGAGGAAACCGGATGCGGCGATATATGAGTTTGTATTGGAGGATGCAGGCATTCGGGCCGAGGAAAGCCTTTTTATTGACGATACCTTACCCAATATCGACGCGGCTGCGGCTATGGGATTTCAAACCTTACTGCTGGATCCCGGTATGAGGATCGAAAAGCTTGGATTTATTACTGAATGATTATTTAACTTCTTCATAATCAATGTATTCTCCCTTGTCTTCTTTCTTTTCGACCGGTGGAGGACCTTGCTGGCGTTTTTCCATTTCATGCGCCATCGAATCCATATTTTTCTTAATGTGTTTTGTCGTACGGTAAACCGGAATGATCAATTCGAATACGAGCTTGTATAATAGGTAGAGAACAAATAGTTCGAACAACAGCTTTAATAAATTCATTGGGTGAAGGTAAAAAAGTTTTTTAAATTGCAATACATTGATAATCAATGATATTACTGCTATTTGATCCTGATGCTAAACTTGATTTTGCATAGCCATGCGGATTCCGTAATTTTGCACTCAGAAGTAAGAAAGATTTGGAAGGGAACCGATGAGTTCCCTTCTTCTTTTGTAAAAAATATGAGTTCGGAAAATCAGATAGCCAATGTTAAGAAGCTTCTCGAGTCGTTACTTGAGGAAGATATGTTTTTGGTGGAAATCAGAATCAAGCCTACCAACAATGTGAAGATTTTCATTGATGCTGATAAGGGATTGCCTTTGGAGCGTTGTATCAAGGTCAACCGGGCTTTATATAAGCAGTTGGAAGAGATGGCCATTTTTCCGGATGGTGATTTTTCACTTGAAGTTTCCAGTCCCGGAGTGGATGAACCATTAAAGTTGAAGCGCCAATATTCAAAGAATATCGGCAGGGAGGTGGAGGTTGTTTCAACAGATGGAACAATAGTCACGGGGAAATTAATAGCATCGGATGAGGAGGGGTTCAACATCAGCAGGATGGAGGGAAAAGGTAAGAAAGCTGTGGTCAGGGAAGACCGATTCAGCTATGACGGAATAAAACAAGTGACAGTTCAGATAAAATTTTAATTAAAACCAAAATCCCCGGCCGGCGGGGTTTGTCAGTCCGGCATTGTTATGGCAAGTATCAATCTAGTGGAATCATTCCAGGAATTCAAGGAAGCAGAAAATATCGATCGTCCTACCTTGATGAAGGTAATGGAGGATGTATTCAAAACGCTCATCCGCAAGAAATATGGAAGTGACGAAAATTTCGATGTGATCATCAATGACCAGAAGGGTGACCTCGAGATCTTTCGCCGCCGCACTATTGTGGATAACGACGATCTTTATAATACCCTCACGGAGATTGAATATAAGGATGCAATCAAGATAGAGCCTGACTACCAGGTGGGAGAGGAGCTGTATGAGGAGCTTGACATCCAGAAGGAGTTCGGTCGCAGAGCTATACTTGCCGGAAAGCAAACGCTGGCGGCACGTATCAATGATTTGAAGAAAAATATTCTCATCAAGAAATATGAAGATCGTGTAGGCGATATTATAAGCGGAGAGGTTTATCAAGTTTGGAAAAAGGAAGTGCTTATTTTGGATGAGGACGGTAACGAAATGATCCTTCCCAAGTCGGAGCAGATTCCTTCCGACTATTTTAAGAAAGGGGAGACCATCAGGGCAGTAGTCAAGAAAGTGGAGCTGAAGAACAACCAGGCGGTGATCATTTTGTCTCGTACCAGTCCTTCTTTCCTGGAGAAGCTGCTTGAAATAGAGGTTCCTGAGATCTTTGACGGACTGATAGTGGTAAAGAAAATTGTTCGTGAGCCGGGTGAGCGTGCCAAGGTGGCTGTGGAAAGTTATGACGACCGTATCGATCCGGTGGGTGCTTGTGTGGGTATGAAGGGAAGTCGCATCCACGGTATCGTGCGCGAACTCAAGAATGAGAATATCGATGTGATCAATTTTACCACCAATACACAGCTGCTGATACAACGTTCACTTACACCGGCCAAGATCACCAGTATAGAGCTGGATACAGATAATAAACATGCCAATGTATATCTGAAGCCTGATCAGGTTTCACTGGCCATTGGCCGTCGAGGTATGAATATCAAGCTTGCCTGCGAATTGACCGGATTTGAAATCGATGTGTTCCGCGACAATGAGGGAGAGGAAGAGGAGTTGGATATCGATCTTGAGGAATTCAGCGATGAGATCGAGGGATGGATCATCGATGAGCTGAAGCGTATTGGTTGTGATACGGCTCGCTCTGTGCTGGCTTTGACTGCTGAGGAGCTGGAGCGCAGAACCGATCTTGAACTGGAGACTATCACCGATGTGAGAAGGATCCTGCAGGAGGAGTTTGACAGGGAGTAATAATAGAAAACAAAAGAATTTACAGCAGACTTCCTGACAAGGAGTCATAAAAAAAGATAATGTCAGAAATAAACACACCCAGATTGATAGCGGCGGCCAAGGAGTTCAACATCGGGCAAAAAACCCTGATTGACTTTCTGGCGTCTAAGGGTTTTCAGGCTGATGACTTGAAGCCAACCTCCAAATTGACGGAGCAAATGTATCAAGTACTGCAAGCTGAATTCCAGTCGGATAAAGCTGCCAAGCAAAAGGCGGAGCAGATTGATCTTCCTAAGGGTTCGGCTGAAGCCAAGAAGAAGAAGGATGAAGAAGATCTTTCCATCAAGAAGAAAGAAGAGAAAGCCAAAAAGGCCAAAGAAGTTGTTGAAGCTCCTGCAGAGGAGGTAAAGCCGGAGGAACCAAAGGTTGCGGAAATAGCTAAAGTAGAGGTGCCTGAACTGGAGCAGCCTAAGGTCATCACTAAGATCGATCTGGATGCGATAGATTCTTCCACCCGTCCTAAGAAGCAGGCCAAGAAAGTTATCAGCGAGGAGAATAAGCCTGAAGAGCCTGTGGTAGCGCCAACCGAACCCGCTCCCATAGTTGTTCCTCCTGCGGCTCCGGATGCACCACCCGTAATTGAAAATATCCAGGCGGCGAAACTTACCGGACCAAAGATTTTGGGTAAGATCGAACTGCCGGTTGATAATGATACCAGACCTAAAAAGGATGGAGACGAAAAGCACAAGCGAAAGAGAATAATCGTTCAGAAAAAACCGGGATCAGCTCCAATCAGGGGCAATATGGCCATTCCTGACGGAAACGGTCCAAGAGGTGGAGGTCCCAGGGGTGGTGTCGGACAGCGAGGTGGTGTTGGCAGACGTGAGGACAGGGTCATAGATGAGAAGGAGATCCAGGAGAAGTTAAAGCAGACCCAGGCCAAGTTGGCCGGAGCAGGAGGGAAAGGAAAGAGGGTAAAAGCGAAGCTTCGTAAAGCCAGACGCGAGGAAATGGCGGACATGGCTGCTGAGGGCGAACGCAGTAATAAGTTGCAGGTGACGGAATTCATTTCCGTGAGCGAGCTTGCCAATCTGATGGATGTAAGTTTTGCCGATGTGATCAGCAAGTGTATGTCACTTGGTATAATGGTGTCTATTAATCAACGCCTGGAAGCAGATGTGATAGAACTTGTAGCGGGCGAATTCAATTATGAGGTGGAGTTCATTGGAGTGGATAGTGCCACGGAAATGGAAGAGGAGGTTGAAGAAGATGATCCGGAGAGTTTACAACCGCGTCCTCCGATAGTGACCATCATGGGTCACGTTGACCATGGTAAGACTTCACTTCTCGATTACATCAGGAATACCAACGTGATTGCCGGGGAGGCCGGAGGTATCACGCAGCACATCGGTGCTTATGAGGTAACGACCAAGGATGGACGAAATATCACCTTCCTGGATACACCGGGTCACGAGGCGTTTACGGCTATGCGTGCCCGTGGTGCCAAGGTAACCGATATCGCTGTGATCGTGGTGGCCGCTGATGATGCGGTGATGCCTCAGACCAAAGAGGCTATCTCTCACGCTCAGGCTGCCGGTGTTCCCATGATCTTCGCTATCAATAAGATCGACAAGGATGGTGCCAATCCTGAAAAGATCAAGGAGCAACTGTCGCAGATGAATATATTGGTGGAAAGCTGGGGAGGAAAATACCAAAGTCAGGAAATCAGTGCCAAGAAAGGATTAAATGTGGAACTGTTGCTGGAAAAAATTCTGCTTGAAACCGATATTCTGGAATTGAAAGCCAATCCGGAAAAGATGGCGAATGGAACCATCATAGAGGCTTCTCTCGACAAGGGTCGCGGATATGTGGCCACCATCTTGGTACAAAATGGTACCCTTAAACAGGGAGACATGATCGTGTCAGGACAATTCTTCGGAAAGGTAAAGGCAATGTACAATGAAAGGAACCAGCGTATCAACGAGGCACCTCCATCTACTCCTGTATTGATTCTTGGATTGAATGGAGCACCCCAGGCCGGTGAGACCTTCCGTGTGTATGAGAATGAATCAGAAGCCCGTGAGATGGCCAACAAACGCGGACAGCTGTTGCGCGAACAGGGAATCAGAACGAAAAAGCATATTACGCTTGATGAGATCGGACGTCGTCTCGCACTCGGAAACTTCAAGGAATTAAATGTGATCATCAAGGGTGATGTGGACGGATCGGTGGAAGCCCTTAGCGATTCATTACAGAAACTCAGTACTGAAGAAATTGTGGTCAAAGTGATTCACAAAGCGGTGGGAGCCATCACGGAAAGTGATGTGACACTTGCCAATGCTTCGGATGCCATCATCATAGGCTTTAATGTTAGGCCCTCGATGCAGGCGGCCAAGCTGGCGGAAAATGAATCCATACAGATCAAGCTCTACTCTATCATTTATAATGCGATCGAAGAAATCAAGAGCGCAATGGAAGGAATGCTTGAGCCCGGCGTGGAGGAGAAGATCCTCGGAAACGTGGAGATCCGACAGGTATATAAATTTGACAAGGCCACCGTTGCAGGTTGCTTCGTGCTAGATGGAAAGATAGCGCGTAATAACAGTATCAGGCTGATCAGGGATGGCATTGTGATCTACACAGGTGAACTCGGAAGCCTTAAGCGATATAAAGATGATGTGAAGGAGGTGACTTCCAGCATGGAGTGCGGACTGGTGGTCAGGAATTATAATGATATCAGAGTGGGCGATATAGTGGAAGCGTTTGAGGAAGTGGAAGTGAAGAGGACGCTGTAACAGTTTACAGTTTCCAGTTTAGCGTTCACTGTTTGCCGTTTAGGGTTTAAGAGTTTAATGGTTCAATTGTTTAAGGGTTACCTTTTATTATAATGGATGGTAAAACAATATCCGGAATGATAGAAAAATCAGTATTATCTGCTGTTTGTATATTAATCTCCTGCATATCTTTTTCGCAGCCTAAGAAAGTAGTGGCGGATAAGATCATTGCGGTGGTAGGAGACAAGATCGTGCTTAAGAGTGATATCGAAAACAGTCTTGCAGACATGAAGCGTCAGGGAATGGAAATTCCTGAGGATGCGGCATGTCTTACCCTGGAGCAGTCCATGGGTGTGAAAGCTTTGGTGCTGCAGGCGGAAAAAGACTCATTACCTATCACTGAAGAAGAAGTAGAGGCAGATATTGACAATCAAATAAGATATTTCATTAACGCTTATGGCTCAAAAGAAGAGCTGGAGAAAATCGCGGCAAAGACAATCTATCAGCTGAAAGAAGATTTCAGGCAAGGATTTCGTGAGCGCAAGCTCGCCACTTCCATGCGTAACAAGATTGTTGAAAATGTCAAAATCACTCCGAATGAAGTAAAGGTTTACTTCCAATCCATACCTGTCGATAGTCTTCCATTTTATGAAACAGAAGTGGAGATCGGTCAAGTGATTGTATTCCCCAAGGCTAGCAGGGATGCGGAACAATATTGTGTCGAGCAGTTGAATGAATTTAAAATGCAGGTTGAATCCGGAAAGGATTTCAGGACACTTGTATCATTGTATTCCGAAGATCCGGGAAGTAAAGAGAGGGGCGGACTTTATGAGATCAATCGCAACCAAAAAGATTTTGACCCAACCTGGATTGCAAAAGCATTTACCCTGAAGGAGGGTCAGGTTTCCAGTCCTTTCAAAACCAGGTTCGGATATCATATCATGCAACTGGTAAGCCGGGCGGGTGATGATGCCGCGGTAAGGCATATACTGAAAGTGCCACCTGTTACACAATATGAAATGAAGGGAGGCAGAGAGAAGCTCGACAGCGTCCGCGCTAAATTGATCGCAGGCACTATTGAATTCGGAACCGCAGTTCAGCGTTACAGTGATGATGAATCCGGAAAGTTCACAGGCGGAATGCTTCAGGGAAGAGAAGGTGGTTTTTTGACAATAGACCAACTTGATAAGGATATTGTTTCCATTCTGTCTACGCTTGAGGTAGGACAATATTCACAGCCGATGGAATTCGCTGATGAGCGCGGCAGGAAGGGCGTAAGAATGATTTATCTAAAGAGCAGGACTGAGCCGCATCGTGAAAATCTCAAGGATGATTATAACAGGATAGCTCAGCGAGCTCTCGAAAACAAGAAGGAACTAGAAATTGAAAACTGGTTCGACCGAAAGATCAAGACCTATCATATCTATATTGATGATGAGTTCAAGTCCTGCAAAGTGATGCGCAGGTGGCTCCCTTCAAAACCATGAGTCTTTACGATTCATGATCTTGTTAAACTATGATTGAGAAGAAGTCGCAAATTATCCGGGAAGAAAACGCCATTTTGGTCGGACTGATCAAGAAAGATGAGACCGAGCAACAGGTGAATGAGTATCTGGACGAATTGCAATTTCTGGCTGAAACAGCCGGCGCGAACGGGGTGAAGCGATTTACACAGAAGATGCAACATCCTGACAGTCGCCATTTCCTGGGGTCGGGGAAGTTAGAGGAAATAAAAAATTATATTCAATGGAAGGGTAACGTGGATCTCGTCATTTTTGATGATGAGCTAACGGGTTCGCAGATACAGAACATTGAAAAAATGATCGGTAAGAAAACGATTGATCGTAGTGACCTCATACTGGATATTTTCGCTCATCGTGCCAAGACAGCTCAGGCCAAAGTGCAGGTGGAGCTGGCGCAGTACCAGTATTTGCTACCGAGGCTGAAAGGAATGTGGAAGCACCTGGAGCGACAGGGTGGAGGTGTGGGTACGAGAGGTCCGGGAGAGACAGAGATAGAGACCGATCGCCGGATAGTAAAAGATAAGATCAGTCTGCTTCGAAAGAGACTGCAGGAAATTGACAAGCAGTCACACACGCAGCGAAAGGATCGAGGCGAATTCATCAGGGTTGCTCTGGTGGGTTATACCAATGTGGGTAAATCCACCCTCATGAACCTTCTGAGTAAGAGTGAAGTGTTTGCGGAGAATAAACTATTTGCCACTTTGGATACCACTACCCGCAAAGTAGTGTTTGAACAAACCCCCTTCCTGTTAAGTGACACAGTGGGTTTTATCAGAAAGCTGCCTCACCATCTGGTGGAAAGTTTCAAAAGTACGCTTGACGAGGTTCGGGAAGCCGACATTCTTATACATGTGGTGGACATCAGCCATCCGCGTTATGAAGAGCAGCTGGCGGTGGTGAATAAGACATTATCGGAGCTGAAAGCCGGCGACAAGCCCACTATTACGGTTTTCAATAAGATGGACAAATACGAGGTGGAGGTATTCGATCCTTGGTTAAGCGAGGAGGTGAAGCGGGAGATACGGGATGATCTTGTACAAAGATGGAGAGAGGAAACCAAAGGCAACTGCGTATTTGTATCAGCTACTGAAAGACATAACATCGACTCCTTGCGACAGACCATTTTGAATAAGGTGCGTGATCTATATCGTATCAGATATCCTTATAAGGCTGAGTTTTTCTATTGATTTAATTCAATTGCATGATCAAGATCGCGGATTCGGAAGAACAGCTTTTTCAGAAAAACGAATTACATGCGCTGGAATGTGCCGGAAAAAAGATTTGTGTCGCCAGACATAATGAAAAGATCTTCGCCTTTCAGCGTACATGTCCTCATGCCGGGGCTGACATGGCGGAAGGGTATATTGATCCGCTGGGGAATGTAGTGTGTCCATTGCATCACTATAAATTCAGTTTGAAAAACGGGCGAAATGTCAGCGGGGAAGGATATTTCTTGAAGCGTTATTCCGTTGAAGTTAAAGAAGAAGGAGTTTATCTTTCAATAGGTCAACATTAAAGAAGTAGTATTGAAAGTCAGAATAGATTATACTTCAGGATGCACCACAGCGCCCTGAATCCATCCTTCCAATTTATTTTTTTTCCTTCCTGATAGGTTCTTCCGTAATAGGAGATACCTACCTCATATATTCTGATATTTTTTAAGCGGGCAATTTTTGCTGTTACCTCTGGCTCAAATCCGAATCTCTTTTCCTTTAGCGAAACTGATTTTAGTATTTCGCTTCGAAAAAGTTTGTAACAGGTTTCCATATCGGTTAGGTTCAGATTGGTGAACATATTCGAAAGGTTTGTCAGAATCTTATTTCCAATGCTATGCCAGAAAAATAAAATACGGTGAGGATTTCCGCCTATAAATCTGCTTCCATAAACCACATCCGCGAAACCATCAAGAATAGGTTTTAGTAACAGTGGATATTCATTTGGATCATATTCTAAATCTGCATCCTGAATGATGATGTAATCCCCTGTTGCATTTCTGATTCCTGTGTGTATGGCTGCTCCCTTTCCCAAGTTGAACGGATGAGCATAAGATTTTATTTCAGTGCTATGATTATCCGAAATATATTTTTGTATGACATCACCGGTATTGTCCGTAGAATTATCATTAATAATGATGATTTCTTTTTCTATACCATCAGGCAACATTGCGATTTGAACCTTATCTAAGATAAGGGAAATAGTATTTGCCTCATTGTATGCCGGTATGATGATGCTAAGTTTGGACATAATACTAAAGTATCAAATAATTCAATTTTATTATAGCCTTTATTAAAAGCAATTGCAATTATAATTAAAAGCGATCAACCATCATGCCTCATACCAGCAGCCACCTTAAATAAGTGTAAAACGTATGGAAACAACGCGTCCATGGTTTCTTCAGCACCTCTAGTTGATCCTGGCAAGGTAATTACAAGGCTGTTTCCGATAAACCCGGCAACACCTCTCGATAGCATAGCATAATGTGTACGCTGCTGCCCGTAGTTTCTTGCAGCTTCCATGATTCCCGGAATTTCTCTGTCTAGTAAGGGCTGTATGGCTTCAGGTGTAATGTCTCTGGGCGAAAGTCCGGTGCCGCCCGTGAACAGCAATAACTGATAACCTTCATCACTCAACTTCTGTGCGCTGTTACTGATTACTTCCGCATCATCGGGAATAATATTGTAATGGATGTCATTAACAAGGTATTTCTTAAGTTTTTCCACTATTGTTTTTCCGCTACTGTCTTCTTTCTTGCCTTCGTGTACCGAATCAGAGCAGACAATGACGGCAGCCCTAAAATTAACCGGCAGCCTGTCATTATAATCTTTTTTCCCTCCTGACTTTGAAAGTAATCTGATTGAACTTATCTCTATTGATTCATCTACCGGTTTCAGCATATCATAGAGTGTAAGCGCTGCAACGGAAGCTCCATGCATGGCTTCCACCTCAACTCCTGTTTTATAAACTGTATGTACCTCAACGGAAATATTAATTTCAAGGGACTTCAATGAAAATTGAATATCTGTAAATTCTATTGGCAGTGGATGACAATCCGGAATACTATCGGATGTTTTTTTTACAGCCATCAATCCGGCTGCACGGGCAAACTCAAACACATTTCCCTTAGGAATAGTTCCGTTTTTAATACGTTCAATCGTTTCTGCAGATGACACCTTAACGGTTGCTGAAGCTACGGCTCTACGCAGACTGTTTGATTTATGTGTGATGTTTACCATGTTTATTGATTGACTTTCCACTGATGTTCCTCGTTTTCCAATATTTCTTTTCCCCAGATGGGTAATTCGGCTTTAATTCTCTCCACCAATTCGTTGCAGGCTTCGATAGCAGGCTTTCTGTGTGCGGATGACGTGAAGATGAACAGGCAAATCTCACCTGTATTGACCATTCCCAGGCTATGATATATATGCATGCAAGTAAGCTCATATTTTTTAAAAATATCTTCCCGTATTTCATGCATTTTTTCTAGTGCCATCTCCTCATGGGCCGTATATTCTATAGCGGATACAAAACTAGCCTTCACCGGATCTTTTCTTACCTGACCCAGAAACAGGCTGTGACCTCCAATTGCTGTTTGGGAAGCATGCTTGGCTATACTCTCTGCTATGAAGGAAGATTCAATTCTTCCCTTTATGAAAATATTTTTAGGCTCCTTCTTCATGGTGATTTTGAAATTTATTTCTCAGCAATTGATTCACTCCACCTTTCAGGCTGTAAATTCTTTTTTGTGAACTATATTTCTTAGCCAATTCTCTGGCCAGTATTGCGCTTCTTTGACCTGACTGGCAGATCAGTACGAGGTTTTTCGCGCTTAAGATATTCATTTGATGATCTAATTCCTGCATCGGTATTCTAAGGCAAGGAAACGCGGTAACTGCCGGAGTTTCTTCTGATCCCCTGATATCAACTATATCTGCAGAGGCATTATTGATTAGTTGGAAGAGAAAATCAGTATCAATATTCTGGTGAAGGGAGGTCATATCATCGTAGGCCTGCTCCTGAACGTCAGACTCTATTTTTGAAACATTGTCAATTTTGGTTCTCAAATCACTAAGATCCAAAAGGTATGTTTTATTGCTTTTGCTATCGTATGTCAACAACTGATTGCTTAGATTGTCTCCATATCCTGTGATGATCTTGATTACTTCATTGGCCATTATACTTCCGATGATGCCGGTAAGCACTCCTAAAACCCCGGCCTCAGCACAATTTGGTATCTCATGGGCTTGAGGAGGAATCGGAAAAACATCTCTGTATCGAACAGGATCTCTACCCGATCGATCAGACTTATTAAATACCGCTACTTGTCCTTCATGGGTAGATACGGCTCCGAATACTAAGATTTTATCAAGCCTGCTGCAACTGTCACTGACCGTATATCTTGTTTCGAAATTATCGGAGGCATCTACGATGATATCATACTCCTGCAATAGTTCATCTATATTATTTTCCGTCAGCAAACAATGATGAGTATCAATACGAATGTCAGGATTTAATGCATGCAGCCGGTGGGTCGCTGCCAATGCCTTTGAATTTCCTATGTCAGCTGTTCCAAACAGTATCTGCCTATGCAGATTATCCAAGGTCACGGTATCGAAATCCACAATACCGATCTTGCCGGTACCAGCTGCGACAAGATATTGAAGGCAGGGGCATCCTAATCCTCCTGCGCCAACGACCAACACACTTGCCCGCGATAATTTATCCTGAGCCTCCGTTCCGAAATCTTTCAGAATGGTCTGCCTGCGGTATCTTTCATATGTTGAAATGGTGCTTGTCATCCGCCCGAAAAAGGCGGCATGATGGCCACCTCGTCATTTTCATGTAGAATCTTGTTTTCTTTTATGACCTGTCGGTTGACGGCAAGTAGGAAAGTAGCATCTTTTAACTCAGGATGCTGACACAATAATTTTTCTTTCAATGCATCCGTATCCGACACTTCTTGCAATACCGTGGGATTGTCCATGAAGTCGGTAAATCTGCCAAAAGGAATTATAATGACTGACATAATGAGTAAATACAAAATTAATCAAGAGATATGATATTATCCTGCAGTCAAAAGCAGTTTAAAGGCAGCCAGGGAGAGTACCAGCGCCAGAATGATTCGCAATGTCTTGTCCCTTAATTTCCCCGCGCCCCAGCGACCGCCTATCAGTCCGCCCAAAAGTGCAGCAATTGCCCAGTAAAGCAATTGGTTATTGAATTCAAAGCCTGAATTCAATTGGCCTGTCAGACCTGCAAGCGAGTTCACAAAAATAAACAAGGCACTGATAGCGGCGGTTTGCTTTATGTTCGCCCATCTGAGCATGATCAAAACAGGCGAGAGTAATATTCCACCGCCAATGCCTATCATGCCGGAAATGAATCCGATGACAGCACCTAATAATACAGTTATGATAATGTTGAACTCATCAGTGGCTCTATCTTCTTTATTTGCTGGTAAGATTATTTTTATCACCGGAATAAATAATAGTACTCCGAGTGTTTTCTTATAGATACTGTCATCAATATTAATACTGCTGCCCCAATAAGCCATTACTACCGATGGAATGGACAGACATATGAAAAGTTTTCGATTCCATTCCACAGCAAGTCTGAATTGTAAAAATGCAATAGCTGAAACTAAAAGATTCAACAGAAGGGCAGAAGATTTCATTTCAGCAGGCGCCACTCCCATCAATGCCATGATGGCGAGATATCCGCTGGCGCCACCATGACCCACGGAGGCATATAGTAATGCTATTATGAAAAATAAAATAGGAGCCAAGAAAAGTATGGTCAATTCCGAATTCATCATGGCAATTGATGTATTTCTACTAATTCTCCAGGCAGATAATCTTGTTTTTCTTCGTTCAATACGACCAGACAATTCGCCAAGGCAAAGGAGCGCATTTTGTAGGACTCCTGTTCTTCGAGGATCGTAACGGTATCACCTTCTGCAGACCCTCTTAAAAAATGCATCAGTGATCCTTTTTTAGAGTATCCATTTTTTAACTTCATTTTTCTGGATGCAAGCTCGAGTTTTCTTCCGGTCATTTTTCCTAAAGCGGGGAGGACATATTCATAAAAACAGGTTAGCACTGAAGCGGGATTTCCGGGCAGCCCGAAGACTGTTTTTTCTTCTTTGGCTCCCAGGTACAGGGGCTTTCCCGGTTTTTGCTTCAGTTTATGAAACCATGTTTCTATACCGCAAGCCATGGTTGCCCGTAGCGTGAAATCATAATCACCTACGCTGATACCTCCCGTAATTAATATCATGTCGCTTTTTGCCAATGCTTCGTCCAGCAGTCTGATCAGCTGTTCAAGATCATCATCTGATCTATTGATGGAAATAGTATGAAAGCCGGCTTGTCTCAGTGCGGTCTGCAATGTTATTCCATTAGATTCATAAACTTGCCCAAATGTCAGCGGTTGGCCGGGTGCCGTAAGTTCTTTTCCGGTGATGATAATGGATATGGCCGGCGAGGGAATTACTTTCACTTTTGCAACTCCGATACCGGATAGAAAGCCTATGGCTGCAGAAGTCAACATACTTCCTGCGGGAAGAGCTAGTACATCTTTATTAATTTCAGATCCCGGAGGTCTGATGTTTGCTCCGGGCTTTAAGGTATCGTCCTCAATATAAAGTAAAGCATTGTCAAGCCTTGTTTTTTCCTGCATCACTACGGTATCAGCACCGACAGGAACCGGTGCTCCTGTGAAAATTCTCATGGCTGTGCCGGGTTGTAATTGTATTTTTTCCGAATGACCTGCTTGTATGATGTCTCCAAGCAAAAGTTTGCCACTCGACTTCCAGTCCGCGAATCTAAAGGCGTATCCATCCATCGCTGACTGCGGAAAGGAAGGTATGTCATATGTTGCGTAGATATCCTCCTGCAGCACCAAGCCAATGGCTTCAGATAATGGAATTTCCCTGATGCGCAGAGGTTGCATTTTTGTTGAGATGATATTTTTGGCTTCTTCTACACTGATCATAATACATCAATTCATATAGTAAACTGAATCCTGAAAATATATTTTGTCATAATTGATATCATCCCCCAATACTGATCATGCTTCTGTTGATGATCGCATCCGATTGCAGTTCCTCAAAAGCCACATTCATTTGTCCTCCCAGTTCCTTCGCTTTGAATTTTATATTATTGATGATCAAACTACTGATATCTTTTCCTTCTCTTAAGGCTGTGAGTAAATCTGTTTCGTGATCTGAAAACAGACAGTTTTTCATTTTCCCGTTGGCAGTAAGTCTCATTCGGTTGCAGGTGCTGCAAAAAGGCCCCGTCATGGTGCTGATAACAGAAAAAGTTCCTTTGTGACCAGTAACTATATAGCTTTTGGAGGTGTCATTCGGTTCGGGGGATAATGGCAAAAAAGTAAATTCTTTGCTTGCCATTTCAAGCATCTGTTTCCAGGTGAATACTTTATCGCTGTTCCATTGGTTTCCGGTAAAAGGCATGTATTCAATGAACCTGACATGTATGGGCTTTTCTTTGGTCCATGCTATAAAATCATTGATTTCAGTTTCATTAATTCCTCTCACTACTACAACATTCACTTTCACATGGAAGTTCTGCTCAATAAGCAATTCAATATTCTTCATCACGGATTGAAACTGATCTCTTCGGGTGATGATCCTGAATTTATCCTCTTGCAGCGTATCCAAGCTGATGTTAACGGATTTGATACCCGTTTCTTTAAACAGGCTAACAAATTCATGGAGTCTTGTGCCGTTAGTCGTGATAGTGAGTTTTACAGGGAACTTTGATAACCGTCGGATGATGTCTGCAGCATCTTTTCTGATCAGCGGCTCACCCCCGGTCAATCTGATTTTTTTCACTCCAAGTCCGACAAAAATGGAAGCAATTTTTTCAATCTCAGCCGCAGTCATGAGTTGTGGTACGGGTGTAAATACATGATCTTCTTCCGGCATGCAGTAAAAGCATCTGAAATTACAGTTGTCGGTGAGTGAAATTCTCAGATAGTCGTGTATTCTATCGTACCTGTCTATTAGCATATTTATTCTAGAAACATTTGAGGGAAGCAAGGCAGCCGATTATTTGCCCGTAGAATAGCCGGGTCCAATCAGGTCCCACAAATTTCCGTAGATATCTCGGAAAACAGAAACCTTTCCGTGGGCTTCCACTGAGGGAGGCCGCAGGAATTCGACTCCTTTGGATCGGTAATTTTCATAATCTCGGTCAAAGTTGTCGGTATGCAGAAAAAGAAAAACTCTTCCGCCGGTCTGGTTTCCGATTCTTGAAATTTGTTCCGCATTTGCCGCGCGGGCTAGCAGTAAATTACAACCCGGTTGCTGGGCGCGGGGTCTTACCAGCACCCATCGCTTCTCTTCAGTGAGCCGGGTGTCTTCCACGAGTTCGAAGCCTAAAGTATCCATGTAATAATAAATAGCTTCATCATAGTCAGGAACGAGTATGCTGATATTCGCAAGATGCTGGTTCATACCCTTGAAATTAGGAATAATTCAATTCATATCAGGAACGCCTCCAATCAAATTTTATGTATTTAGTATTAATTACCAGCCTCAGGTCGAAGGCTATGGTAAAAACGTACTATAGAAAGATAGAATACGATCCTTGTATCAGATATTTTAATTTTTTATGCAACGAACATAAAAACCACTTCCTTTGTTACTCGATTTCTTAAGAATTGTTTGATTTTCGGATGAAAGACTGACGGACTTAGCGGTATTATTTCCGTCTGATTCTGAGGTCCACCAAGTTATTATACTACCTTCTGAATCAAAAAAGTGGCCACAACTGCTTCTGTATCCACCGGGCAAGGCATTGAACTGAAAGCTGGTATCTTTTCCGTTATTATTGAACCAACCTTTAATGCTTTTTAATTTCATACCCACATTAGAAGGATCTCCTAATGAAGCAAGCAATTCATTCCAATTTTCAGTTGTTGGAATTTTCCACCCGGACGGCGCTAACCCTCTTGGATCGTTTACAGCATACCAATTGTAAATATGCCCATATTTACCGGCATTCGCTGAGGAATCTCCATATATACAATAAGCAGGCTTTTTCTCAGTTGTTGCTTTTACCCAATCTTCAATGGTATGCACTTGCAGAATACTGTCTCCATTATTAAAGGTTACCACATCTAAATTTTTCTTATCCCAGAGAGATAATTCCGACTTTGAATAATTTGGTGTCTGACAATAAATTGGAATAACAGGATTGATGGAGGCAATCAGTATAAATAAAATGAAAAATAAGCCCCTCATTTTTATCATTTTAACCTCAAAATATTAGATGACATTTCCTACTCCTATAAAGATAAGATAATTAGATTATTTTATAATATTTATAAGATAGTCTTTCTACTACAGCGGATCTATCTCATTAAAATGTATGCTTTCAGTTAGAAAATGGCAATAGCAATCGTGCAAAGGAGTAATTGTTGCCATTAATTACTTTCGGTTGATACTAAGAGGTTTCTACTTAATATTTGGATTCAGGTTGGAGTACAATTTATATGTTGTATGATTTTCTGATCAAACCGAAATACATTTTATCTGAAAGAAATTTCCTCAGTATGATGAGCATAGGCGAGGGCGCTCCAACGGGATAACGCAGCCTGTTGCTTTTGTCCGTTGCTGCCAAGTATATTTTTTTTGCCACTACTTCAGGCTTTTCAGTGGACTTCATGGCTTTCTTTGCTGCCATTTCAAAATTCCTGAGATAATCGTCGTAGGCTTTTGTTTCTGATGGTTTTACGAAATGTCGGCTGGTCCCATAGAATTCAGTTCCAATGAGCCCCGGCTCTATCAACTTTAGTTTGATATTAAAAGGCAGCAATTCATAGTGCAAGGATTCCGTGAAGCCTTCCACTGCGAATTTAGTGGCATGGTAGATGCTATATAATGGGAAGGTCACTTTGCCGCCCATACTTGAAATTTGTATGATGGTACCTCCTTGTTGCTCCCGCATCATTTTTACTGCAGCGCGTGTGATTCGCATTAGCCCGAATACATTAGTGTCAAATTGTTGATAGATAATTTCATCAGACATGGCTTCGAAAATGCCATCTACTCCAAAACCTGCATTATTCACCACTACGTCAATCGAGTTGAAATCCTTTTTTATCTTCTCAAACAGCAATTCTGTTCCCTTCGGATCAGTGACATCAAGTTTTAATAATGTTATGTTGCTTAAACCTGAAAAGTCATTTTCTTTTTCCGGATTACGTTGGGTAGCGATCACATTCCAGCCTTTTGCTGCAAATTCAAATGCCGCAGCTTTTCCAATTCCGCTGGATGTCCCTGTGATGAGTACTGTCTTTTTCATGTGTGATTTGATTTGGAGGACAAACTTATGCTAAGTGGTTCAAACCATGAACATTAGAGTAAGCTCTATGGTATCAATTAATTTATCCACATTATATTTGTCTCATGTTGATCAATGAATTATCTACAAGAACCGGTATTAGTAGCCATACTATCCGGTTTTATGAAAAATCAGGACTTATCAAGGGTAAGCGTGATGACCGAAAGGGTTCCAATAATTATTTTCATTATGATGAGGAAACGGTAGAAAAACTCGAGTTTATTCAGGATGCCAAGTCCGTAGGATTTACCATTCGGGAGATACAACAAATCATTGATGCCTGGTACCATAGAAAATATTCAAAGAAGGAGAAACTTGCCATATTAAACGAAAAGTTGCTTTCTCTGGAAGAAAAAGCGAAAGAAATAAGGCAAATGAAAAAGCAGATTCTCCAGTTTAAGGAAGATATCTTAAGCGGTAATTGTTGAAACCTGCACCTGTAATTATTTAAGCCCAAACAGTAAAGGAAAAAGAAAAGTAACGATGGCAGCCCATATGCCATATGCAGGAAGGAAAGCCGCTATGCTGTTCTCAATTTTTTCAATTGTAGCTTTTTTCCTTAAAGCAAGGATCAGATTTCTGATCACGAGTAAAAGGTTACACAAGATCAGCAGGTTGCCTCCGAGGATAGCTGTTCTATTTACGGTGATTCCAAATGAAAATAGTCGATAAATGATAGCCGACAAAGCGATACCATTGCTGAGAATAGCCAGCAGAGCGAGTCCAAGTAAAACGATAAGACTGATTTCAGGCCGGATGAATTTTCCTATTTCATTCAATGAAAAAAGGATGATAGCCATTACTCCGATCAGAATACCGTTAAAAATCAGCAACAGATCTCTATCATTGAAAGGACTCTGCCCTTTACCC
>Ga0315906_10003647_pt1 | contig 20384 bp, 15 predicted proteins | sample LakEriMetagenome_4_FD_203526 | JGI IMG/M metagenome (GOLD analysis project Ga0315906, IMG submission 203526) | Freshwater fungal communities from buoy surface, Lake Erie, Ohio, United States - Buoy 2 MA122 | ecosystem: Environmental > Aquatic > Freshwater > Lake > Lake biofilm | place: USA... | reverse complement strand
AGTGGTTCCAAATGAAATTCTCGATGCTCCAGTCTATTACGTTTTGCTCGGGATGCATAATGTAAAAGTACGCGCAGAGAATAAGGACCTTTTGTACCATTTCGTATATGCGTTCGGGATTTTTTGTGCATATGTGATCCAGTCTGGGAGGAGGGTTGCTGAATTTCAGAGACTTCATGACCAGTATTTTGTCGCCGACTTTGGGTAAATCGATGTCTGCAATCCATTCGCGGATATTCTTTTCTTCTACGGGGTCGTTGAAAACGCACAGCGTATTCCGCAACTGAGCGAACATGATGTATCTTTTGTAAGTATCCTTACTGAATCCCGATTGGACCAATCGGAAAGTTCGCTTGGCCGATTCGTACCTCTTTTTGGAGAAGAACAGCTTTATCGCAAAGTGCACGCCGTCCGCGCGGATCACCTGATAGCTCTTGCCGTAATCGCTGGTCGCCGCGACAGAAGCCACGTAGTTGTTCGGCCCGTTCAGCGATAGCCTAGTTTCGTGTCGCGATGCGCGAACGTCGTACCTGCCGTGCAGCAGCGCGCCGTCCACGAAAACGTGGCACAATCGGGTCGTATTGTTCGCGCAGTCGTCCGAAAACATCCAGTACTTTTTCTCGCGGCGCTGTTCGAGTACCTTCACGAGCATGAAGCAGCCGCACTGTTTATCCACTGTAACCTTTACCGGATACTGGTTCTCCGTCATCGTCAGTTCGTTTTTCTGTTTCAGTTGGAGAGCCACTGACGAAGCTTTTCCCGGAAGAGCATCGACGAGAGAGTACAAGTTGTCTATCTCTTCGCCGATAAGGTCCGGGGGGATGGACGTGTGCTTCGTAGCGTGGTTAATTTTAATTTTTTTCCAATAGTTCGGCATTTTGTTACCGACGTGCTTGGCTAGCACGGCGCGCTCTTCCCCGGAAAGCTCCAGCGTGCTCGTTTGCGCTAGAACGTCGTCGATCGCTTGCGTGATACAAGATATCGCTTTCGTGACGATCGCCTTGCTGTCGAAGTGCACCCCCAATCGCAGGAGGTCTTCCAGGTGCTTCGCCTTGACGGCGTCGCTCCTCGACACGCATATCTTGAAGTATAGCAGCGGCACCCTGAAAACGGCGTCGAACATCCATCCGAAGCGCATCTCGCCCCCCCTCCAGGGTTTTTGTTCTTCTCTTTCGCTGGCCGCCTCCGAAACGATGCGCACGTATTGATCTGGCGCCAATTTTGCCGGAATAGACGGGAGACGGGATAAAACGGAAGCATCCATCCTTCGCGCACCTGCCAGTCGGGACGCAGAAACATATTCTATCATCTTGGCCTCCAGCTCTCCGGCGACTTCCTCGTTGAAGCGCTCGACCGTTTCGTAAATGCGCCTGAACCTGTCCGACAGTGTCCCGTCCGCGTTGAACAGCGTCGGATACTGAAGCGGAGCGTCCGGTTCGCGGTCGGAGAAACGGTGAGGCGGGGGATTTTCTACCTGCGTTTCTAGTTCCGGCTCGCTCTCTATTGCCGTTTCGATTTTCGTTTCGATGGGTTGTTTTTGTTCACCTAGTATCTCATCAAACAAATCTGGAGGTGTGTGATTCCGTCGATCGCCTCCGTACATTTATTTTACAGTGGTATAGATAAAAAATAGTTCAATTTATAAAACTCCTCAGTCTTCGGTGTCGGCCTCGGTGTCTTCGGTGTCGGCCTCGGTGTCTTCGTCGTCGTCGTCTTCCTCGGTGTCTTCGTCGTCGTCGTCGTCCTCCTCGTCGGACAGGCTGACCGGCGGCTGGCTGGTGAGGTACATGTACAAGGACACGACGCTCTTCAGCTTCTCGTCCATATACACGATGCACCTGCCTTCTTTGACCCTCATGACGATGGGCCCTCCGTATCCTTCTGGAGCGCTGAACCAGCTGATCGGCATTATCCTTCCGGATATGTCGGCGGAACCGTACGGGGCCACGATGTCGCTTTTCTGAATCAGATCTGCAGGCAGCCTCATCGGCTGGCGCATGGTGGGCACGTTTTTCGGCATAACGATGGTGCACGGAACCATCTCGCTCCTCGTTCCGTTATTGCGCTTGAAATATATTTGCCCCACGATGCCGATGTGGCTGTCTGGAACGGTCGGCGGCGGATTCCTCGGAATACCCATTGTGCGCTATTTTTCGTCGAAAGTTGTTTGGATTGGGAAAATTGTGCGTTGCGAGACTCAATTTTTTTTACACGAGTATTTTTCTGCTCGCTTCAACCAAAGTAGTACCTACGATGGGCACGCCAGCACCGATCGGCGTATCTATAGACGCAGGTCCTTTCATGAACAGCACTTTTGCGGACGTCACCGTCACGGCGACTTCCGGAATCGTCGTAGGCAGCTACGTGTTACAGACGGCGGTGGCGGCTTCTTCCGGACCTGCCAGCGTCGGGGCGACGTCCGCCGTATCGGCTGTGTCGTTCGGGTCAGGGTCGCCCGTCACCTTCGCGTCGGGAACGACCCTCGTGGCTGCTAGCTCCGGGCTCATCGTGCTCGGATCGGCCCCGTCTCCGCCGTCTCTCTCCGGATACACTATCGTCGTGGTGGCACATCCCGGGTCGGTCACGGCGGCGGACGCCGACCTCGCGCTCGTCAACGGCTCGTACGATCCCTCGAAGTCGGCCAGCTTCTCGGTGCCAGCTTCCGGACCAGCGACCGCGACTCTCAGGGTCGAAAACCTCTCGAAAAACACGCTGTACACGTTTGCCGTCCACGCGTACGATCCGTCGGTGAACCAGGTCGCCACCGTCGTCGCTCCTGGAAAGACGACAGCCGACCCCGTGATAGACAGCGTGTCGGTGACCAGGTTCGTATCGGCGGCCGACTTGGACGTGCTGGTGACGGACGCGGACAGCACCGCGACTCTGCGGGTGGCTCTCGTGCCGTCCGCTTCCGCCGCCGCCGCCGCGCAGGCCGAGGCCGAGCTCGCGACTCGCTCGTACGCCGGTCCTTTCCACGAGGCGCTCGCCTTCTCCGGCTCCAACGTCGTCGCGTCGATGAGCAACCTGGCGCCGGGCACGAGCTACAGGGTCGTCGCCGTCGCCGTCGACTCCGTAACCGGAAACGTCGTCTCTGACACGTCCTCTGTGTTCGCGACGTACTCCGCCCCCGCCGTGTCCGTCTCCCAGTCCGGGAGAACGTTCGACTCGGTCACCGCCCTGTCGACCCACGTCTTCGAGATGGACGGCGTGGACCTGTACACCGCGTTCGTGCCAAACACCCCCGCCGACGTCGCGGCCTTCGTGGCCTCCAACGCCGACCCCCTCGGCACCATGATAGTCACCAACTACCCGGCGTCGGGAGCCTACTCCCTGCCGTTTTCGGCGTCCAACCTGACATCGGGAGCCGCCTACGCCGCGGTGTCCAAGGCCGTTCCCGCGATACAGCCCTCCGAGCTCCGCAGCGCTTCGGCGACGGCGGTGACGGCCGTGCCCTCCGCCATCTCGTTCTCCTCGCCCGCCGCCAACTTTTACGACGCCAGCGTATCCGTGACGGTGACCGACGTGGACGGGCCGGTCGACATTTACGCCGCGATCCACGACGTCTCGGTCACCCCTGCCGCGGCGCAAGCGAGCCTCTTCGCGCTCGGGTCGATCGCGTTCCCCGGAGCGGTCGTCGCGGTAAATCGCTCGACGTTCTCGGCGACCGTATCCAGGAAGAATCTATCCCCCGGTTCCGACTACTGCGTCACCGTGGTGTCTGTGGATCTCGGAGGCCTGATCTCGTCGAAGACGATCTTCTTCAAGACGGCCGCCGTGCCCGACCTATCGGTGACGCTAAACTCGGTGACGGACGAGTCGATCAAGGTCGACGTCGCGTCTTCCGGGCCGGCGCACGACCTGTTCGTGCACGTCACGCCCTTCGTCGTCGGCAACTCTCCGGTATACGATGCGAACGCGATCGCCCTCGTCGCGGCTTCCACGAACGACACCGAGCTGGTCCCGGGAGTCACGTCGACGTCCCTGTCTCACGAGTTCACGGGGCTGATCGAGCACACCCGGTACGGCGTGGTGGGCGTCGCGTCTCAGATCGGCAGCCACCAGGTCGTCGTGGACCGCGCCATCGTCGTGAAGACGGCGTCCGCGCCGGACGTTTCCCTGTCCGTGACGGCCGTATCTCCCGAGTCCGTCGACTTCACCGTCACGGGCGTCGACCTCGACGGGCCTTTCCGGCTCTTGACCTGCCTGTCCTTGACCCCCTTCGCCGCGGCGGACGCGCGCGCGCTCGCGCTCGCGGGGATGGCCAGCGCCGCCCCAAACATCGTCTCCGGATCCATCACCGATTTCCCCAACCAGATATCGACGCCCAGCGTGACATTCGGCATGAGCGTGCCAGGGCTGGACGACGACACGCAGTACTTCGCGGTCGCCGTCGCCGTCGACCAGCCCACGGGGGTGCTGCGCTGGGCCCAGCAGGCGGTCCTCACCGACTTCCGGCCGCTGCTGACCGTCGCCAACCATTCGTCGACGTCCTTCTCGGCGTCTTTCTCCCTGCGCGTCGAGGACAGAGACGGCCCAGCGCTCGCGATAAAGTACGCCCTCTACCCGTCCGCGGTCGGCCTCTCGGCGGCCACCGTCGCGGGCGACCCCGGCGCCGTCACCGTTTCCTCGCCGGGAAAAGGGCCTCGGTCGCTCGCGATCCGGATGCAGGGCCTGAGCGAGGCGCGGCAGTACTATTTCGGCGCTGTTGCGATCGGGCCCAAGGGCGAGACGTCGGCCCTCGCGCTCCTCGCCTTCGCCACCGACCCGCGCCCGGTCGTCAACCTGGAAGTGCAGACAGTCCTCGCGCGGTCCCTGACGACGCTTCTGGACGTCTCCAAGGGCGCGGTCTCCACGTACGACGCCACGCTCGCCGTCTTGCCCCATGGCGCTCCCGTCGACGACGCCTCGGTGGGCGCCCTGTTCGACGGCACGGCGAGCAACCTTATCGCCCAGGACTCGACGCTCGCCGGCTTAGGCGCGAGCGTCTCGCACCAGAGGACGTTCTCCTCCCTCACGCCCGGAGATAGGGTGACCGTCGTGGGCGCGGCGACGAGGGACGACGGCGAGGGGGACCTCGTGTACGCCTCGAGCAATTTCTGGCTGCGCGTCGAGCCCTCGGTCGTGCTGTCCTCCGGGAGCCTCGTCGCGCGGACGACCGGGGCGAGCGCCGTCGCCGTCCTGGCCTACAACGATCCCGACGCCTCGCGCTCCAACCTCGCCGACGTCTTCGCGTCGGTGATGCCCGCCGGGGACTCCAACTACGCCTGGCTCACCTCGGCGGCGCTGTCCAACCCCGTGATCCCCGCCGCCGCGCTGCAGTCGCACTGCAACGTCGACTCGGTCAGCTCCCTGTACTCGACGGCGGGCCTGTCCCCGGCGACGGACTACGACCTGGTCGTCGCGGCCGCCGACCACTTTCTGGGCGAGTCGTTCCTGTCCGTCACGCCGTTCAAGACCAGGCACGAGGTCGCGATGTCCGTATCGGTCGCCTCCGTCTCCCCCGGGTCCGCGTCCGTCAACGTCTCGGCGGCGCTGGCCGACGGCACGTTCGACCTGTTCGCCGACGTTTTCCGCGACCTGGCGGGCTCCAAGATCCCTGATCCGGGATGGAAAGCCGTCGCGCCGGTCTCCGGGTCCAACGTTGCGACGGGGGTCTCCTTCGCGGCGTCCCAGCTGTCTTTCGGGGGCCTCGCGAGCATGAACGACTACGTAGCCCTCGCGGTGGCGGTGGACCGAGTTTCCGGAGAGACGTTTTCCGCCCACGCTGCGTTCCGTACCAGCGCCATCCCCCCCGAGCTGGACATCGTCAACGGGTCGGCCGTCGCGACCTCCACCTCCGCGACCCTCCAGCTCCTGGCGCGGGACCTCGACTCGGACTTCGCCTGCTACTCCAAGGCCTACCCCAGGGCGTCTGCCGATCCCGTGACCCCCGCTATCCTCGCGGACGTTGTAGCCAACCCGGACTCCACGAAGCCCTTCCGGTCTTCCGTCGCGAGGGCCCCGTTCCAGATGACCGTTACAGGCCTCGCGCCCAACTCGCCCTACCGCCTCGTCGCCGTCGTCGTGGACGCCGTCACCGGACAGACCGCCCACGATTTCGAGGACTTTGACACGCTCAAGACGGAAGACTACCTGGACGCCGCCGAGTACGACAACGGCTTCGAGCTGACCTGGAGGAAGACCGCGACCTACAGCTCCAAGGTGCGGGGCGTGCAGTCGGGCAACGGCAAAATGGCGTTCCGGACTAGGATGGACGACAAGATCGGCGTGGGAGACGTGATGATGGCCGGCGAGTTCGACTTCAACAGCTACGGCGGCTACACCAACAACATCGTGCGCGCGTTCGACCCCTGCACGGTGAGCCTCGTGGACCACTCCCTGTCCCCGGACGCCGGACGCTTCACGCTCGAAAAGCAGGTGTTGGACATGCACGCCGGGCTCGTGCGCAACTCTGGCGTGGTGACGCACCACTCGGGCTCGTTCCGCTTGCAGCACGACGTCATGGCCCTGAAGCAGATGCCGTACTGCATCCTCAACGTGTACGCACTGACCCCGGTCTCGGCCGTCGCGGCGCCGTTCAAGCTGTTCCACGAGATGTCGCGCGGATCGGGCAAGGACAACGTGCGGTTCGACTCGGTCACCATGTACAGCCCCGGCTCGGACACCACTGTCTCGATATTCAAGGCGGACGGCGACATATCCGGATCGTCGCACACCCTGTCGTGCGGGACGGTCTACCTGTTCGACTCCGCGAGCATGGCCGGCGTCCAGCACGTCGGCTACAACACCTTCAGGGACCTCGACGTCGCCTTCGACTCGCACCGGATCCCGTCGGCCGCCGCCGGCGCGACGATCAGGTGGGCCACCCTGACCGCCCAGGCCTCCTCCGCCGACTTTGCCCGTCCCTCGCAGGAGATCCCGCGTCTGCTCGCCCAGGTCGTCGGGTCCTACGGGCGCGCCTCGACCAACCTCTACGACGTCGCGGTGAAGCTCCGGGCCGACCACGTCTCGGCCTGGAACAGCGCCTGGCTGCACTCGGCGACCCTGGTCCCCAAGCTCGGGCTCACCCCGGCGGACGCCAAAAACTTTTACGCAGTGAAGCGAGCGATCCGGTACGCCCAGTTCCAGCTGTTTTCTTCCGTGCGCGACTTCGGCACGGGCGAGCTGAACCCGCTCCAGATATCGTCTTTGGACGTCGACGGCAACATGTTTTGGAACCGGGAGCTATGGATCGTCCCTGCTCTTATTTTCCTGAAACCCCGCGCCGTTCGCTCCCTGCTGGAGAACAGGTTCGAGGCGCTCCGAGCGGCCAAGAACATCGCCTCGGCTCAGGGATACGAGGGCGCCCGGTTCCCGTACGTCGGAGACGTCGTCAGCTACGGGGTGGCGGCGCCCTACTGGGACGTCGCTTCTGCGGGGTACGTTTTCAACAGCGCGCTGATCGCGGCCGCCTCCTTCGACTATTTCCGGGCGACGCACGACAGGGCCTGGCTCGCGTCCAAGGGCTACCCCATCATCAGCGCCGTTGCCGACTACATCGTCGACGTTTCGTCCGTGAATCCCGTCACCGGAAACACGTCGTTTCCCGACGTCCTCGACGTCAACGGCCAGCGGGTCACCGACCCGTCGTTCACGGCGTACGCTTGCCGGCTCGCGCTGAAGGCCGCGATCGAGGCGTCGTACGAGCTGACCTACCCCATCAGGCCGGAGTGGAAGGAGACGTTCGCCGGAATCAACCTCTCGTTTTTCGCGCAGCAGCCGCGGATCATCAAGCACCACTCTGCGGCGTCGCTATCGGACAAGACCAACATCCTGGAGCCGCTCCTGATCCTGCAGCCCTACTACGCCGCGGACTTTCTCAAGTACGACTCTGACCGGATAGACACTCTCCTGAAGAACGCCGACCACTACGGCCAGGCCATCTCGACGGCGTACAAGGACAACCCGGTCAACACGCTCCTCCGGATGGCGGTGTACGCCCAGGTCAACCGGACCACGGGCACCCACTCGGCCGCGATCCTGACGCTCCTCCTGAAGGCGATCGCCGACTCCAGGACGGACATCTGGGGGGCGATGTCGGCCCAGCCGGACGCGCAGTTCAACGACGTCTCCCTGTCGGCGCTGCTCGTCCTGGCGTTCGTCACCTCGTTCGCGGGAATGCACGTGAGCGGTGGTGTCAGCCCGAGCTCGTTCTACTACGAGAACTTCGGCGTGAAAGCCCACGCGACGAGCTACCTGCCGAAATCCTGGCAGAACGTCGTGGTGACCGGCGGCGACGGCAAGACCTTCAACGTCATCAACTCGGACGTTTACTGAGCGCGCTCGCGCGTCTATTTCCGAAATTTTATTTTACCGGGTTGCAATCAAAATAACAAAATGGCACCCAAGCGCGGCGGTCGAGGCGGTCGAGGCGGAGGTCGCAAGTCTCGCGGCGGCGGAGACAAGCCGATGATGACATTTGACGGACAGCCGCAAACCGTGGACTACTGCGTGATTTCCGATTTCGAAGCGGACGATTTCATCGCGATACTAATACTAATGCGGCACATTACCACTGAACCGAAAACAGACAACAAACCTAAAACTCTTCATATTCACATCTCGGGATCAAAAGGCAAGCCTGAAGGTCCAGATGATAAATCTGACTACCACGGAAATTGGTACACAAAGCACGCTACAGACCTGATACAATTCTTAGATGCAATGTTTCCTTTTATTAATATGAAAATATCCACGACGATAAGTTGCTCGAAGAATTTAGACGTAGCATATAAAGAAAAACAGATAACTCAACCTACAAATCAGATAAAAGCGGAAACGTTATTTTTGTTAGGGCCGATGTATGATATGGGAATTTGTTGCGACACGGAAAAAAACACGCTGATATCGGGAAATAAAGTTTACGCGTATTTCGGATTTAATGTTCCACAAATGTATGTTGATCAGACCAGATTTCTATACGAAGGAAAATATGCTAACGTATTTGATAATATAGGTGAATCAGATATTACGAATATTAACAGTTATAAAATTGCCGATTCTGATGCTGCTGCAACAGACTGGTTACGAGTGAAACTGAACAAATCAGAAAACACCGTATTTTGCTACAACAAGCCAGATATGTTTAAAACTAATTTGGAAAACATCGGAGTTGAAAATATGGCGGGATTCAAATTAGCCTCCAAATTGGAACCTATACGCAAAGCTTTGAAATCAGCAGAATACTTTGAACCTACAAGTTTTGCAGACTTACTATTCAAAACGGGAATGCCTAAATTCGCTCAATTATGGATAGATAAAATCATAAATCCAATACTCGAAATAGATATTAATACAACTATAATAACCCAACTTGAAACCTTAAAAACTAATCTGAATCAGTTTGTAAATGATAAAAATGATGGTAAATCAACGATTAATCCTAATATAAAACAAATATTAGGTAATTGGTTTGAACAAGTAAATATAATCTACCAAGATAGAGTCCCAGTGAATCCCGGATGGGCCGACTCGATGCCGATTGTTGCATTTATTAAACATCAGAACCAGAACACAGAAAAATCCAGCGAATATTCTCCCACTAAAGCCGAATTATTGAAATATTTAAATCTTACAATTAGTAAATTTGATGATGTATATATAAAATCGTTTCCACAAAATCCATTACAAAGAATTGGCGGCGGCAAGGCAAGGAAGGCGACTAAAAACGCGTGGATCGACCACGTCCGGTCGGTCTACCAAAAGAGCATCGGTTCCGCCAACCCGCTGTCGTGGATGCAGGCCATGAAGGCCGCCAAGAGCACGTACACGAAACGAAGCTGATCGTGTAGAAATCGATCAGCCGGCCTTGTTGCGCCGCCTGGCTCGCTGCACCACGTGCGGCACCGCGTCGTCCATGCTGCTCCCCGACGCCAGACACGACGCCTCGTCCGCTCGAGGGGCCTGAGAATCGTCCGACAGGAACTCGGTGAGCGCGTCCGTGTCCGGAGGGGACGGCGCCGCGTCGGCGGCGGCATACAGCGGGGATGGGGCCCGAGGCAGGCTGCAAACTTTGGCCGACAGCATGTCGACTCGGCCGGACACGACGAGCATCTCGAGCTCCGGGTCTTGAACGAAGCCTTGAGCGCACCCCGCGACCAGCAGGCAGGACGCGACGCCTCCCACGGCCTGACGCGCCACGGACACGAGGGATTCCGACGACGCCGGACGACGCATGATCGGCACCGGTTTACACACGTGTTCATCGCCGTATACACATTCCAACGACCTCGGCCTCGGCATTCTGCTCGGAGGAAGCTGCTGCACCATAGAGGCTTTGTCCGAGCGCATTGCGAGAAAGGCCGAGTCAGATCGGTGTTTGTTTGGATTGGGAGAATTGTGCGTTGCGAGACTCAAATATTTTTGTCACGAGTTTATATTGATATATTTACTGTAATCACTTGCGCGTTCGATACATAGCACGTTCCGGGCCGGTCCGAAGCTGTAAACGTCCAGAGCAGCGTCGGCACGCGCCTTTTTGGACCGATGATAAACGGGAAAAAAAATGAATTCGTCAGTCACATATATACCGCCATAGCAATATATCATGGATACGGTGGACTGTTGGCGCGCCGCCACCACGCTCGCAGAGAAGTGCGGCGTACTGAACCCGGATATAGAGAGGTTTCTGACGCAGATGTCCGGCGACTGGCGCGTGGAGCTCCCCTCGGACCTGCGCGCGATGCCCGCCCTGTACGCGAATGAGACGTGGCGGGTTCTCGAATACGAGTACAATATAACTCCGGATACAAACAACGCGACGGCGGAATTGCTTATGACCATCAAGGCATACAACCTGGCTTTCGATTTGATAGCGGATTGATTTTTCCACCCGTGTAACAAAATGCGCGCGATCGGCATAGACCTGGGCACGACCACCGCTCGCTGCGCGATAAGGCACGAAGGCGAATTCAGGTTCATATCGATTCCGAGCTGCGTCGCTTTCGACGACGAGGGCCGGCCTACGGCTGGCGAGGCGGCGACCGGAAGCGCGAACGCGGTTCGCGGCGCCAAACGATTCCTGGGCCGAAAGTTTAGCGACCCGTATGTCAGGAAGGACGTCGAGCGCGCGTCGTACGAGGTCCGCAGCGACGAGGAAGGCGGATGCGCGATATTTGTGGACCATCGCCGGTTTAGCCCGGAAGAGATATGCGCCGAGATCCTTCGCGAGCTGAGGCGAGCGGTCGAGTCCTCTGTAGGAGAGCCGGTAACCGACGCGGTGATGTCCGTTCCCGCCCACTTTGGAGACGCCCAGATGCGGGCGACGAGGGCGGCGGGAGAGATCGCGGGCCTGAGAGTGCTCCGGGTGGTGAGCGACGCCCACAGCGCTCGTCTAGCAGCCGGTCGCGACGATATCGAAGCGTCGATAGATTGCGGGGGCGGTTTCCTCGGCGTTTCCTGGGCAGAAAGGACAAACGAGGGGGGCGCGGGCGCGCGACTGGGCGGGGACGACTTCGACGACCTGTTGGTCGACCATTTTTCGAGAGAGTTTATGAAAAAGAGAGGCATCCCCGTCTCAGCAGCGTTACGGCTCCGCGTCGCATGCGAAAAAGCCAAGAGAGAGCTTTCCGGTGCCCTCCAAACCACCGTCGACGTCCAGGACCTCGGCGGAGGCTACGACTTTCACTCCAGCATCACGCGCGAACGCTTCGAGGAGATTTGCGCGGACCTGTTCCGTAGGTTCGACGAGCAGACCGCCAAATGCACCGGCGACGGCAGAGTGCTGCTGTCGGGAGGGACGACTCGCATCCCGAAAATCAGGCAGATGTTCGGGGCAGCGACAGAGTCGGGAGAATACGCCGTGGCCGAGGGGGCCGCTCTCCTTGCCGAGACGCTGCGCATGGGACCGCTAGACGTCGCGCCTCTGTCCCTGGGGGTTGAGACGTCCGGAGGATTGATGACGGTGTTTTTTCCCCGCGACACTAGATTACCGGCGAGGCGCGAGCTGCCTTTTTCAACTTTCGCCGACGCCCAGCCCGGCTTTCTGCTGCAGATATTCGAGGGCGAGCGGTTGATGGCGAAGGACAACAACCTAATCGCAGAGCTGGAGATTTCTAACGGCTTTTCTGTGCAAAAACGGGGTGATCCGGAGATAACAGTAGCGTTCGAGATGAACGCAGAGGGGGTCCTGACCGTCTCGGCCGCCGACGGGTCGTGCGGAACGAGCGTCGAGCTAGATCGGCTCTCTCCTGTCGAGATCGCGCAGAGGGTGGCCGACGCGGAAGCTTGCCTAGACCGGGACTCGGAGGAGGCGCGCAAAGCGAAGGAGCGCGTCGAGCTGGAAGAGTACGCGAACCGAATCAAGCGATGCGGACTAGGTCCAGAGGCCGCGGCGGCCGCCAACGCGGCCCTGGCCGAGATGGACAACGATCCCGGAATATACGCCGCAGAAATCAGACACGCGTTGAAGGCCCGTATAGAAGAACTTATCCTCGGCCGGAATTGGACGTGAAAGTCGGCGCGTTGTAGAATACCGGGGGTGGATTCCTGTATGTGTGGTATACGGAAAAAATGTAGACGGCGTATCCCAGCGCGATAGTTGCGACCGGGATTAGGACAGCAACCCGGAGAGCCGCCTTTCTGCCGCACACTGCGAGCCACACGGCCGAGCTGGTGACGACTACTGCGACGAACACGGTTGCGACCAGCCGCAGACCCCAGTCATTCCTGCCGTCGTACCAAATCAATGCCCCGCTGTCGATGACCACCATCAGAATGCCGAAAAGCAGGGGAGTCACCACGGCGGATCGCACCGCGGCGTCTCGCCCGCAAAATATTTAAGCCGCGATCGTTGTTATCACCGTGCAGAAAATAACGAATTCGATAGCGATCGGTCTCCAAAACTTCCGGTTATCCGGGAACAGCTCTTTGTCTGCCATTTTACAAGATTATTAACAAAAAAATTGATTCTGGTATACTACTATAATAAAAAAACCCAAAATACGACAATTTAAAAACTGACAAAAATGTCCGAATACGATTTCTCAGACTGCGCGGCGATCGACGATTACCACGACGCTCCTTGGCTCTTCTCTAAGGATCGCCCTAAGGAGTTGGGCACGTTCGAGGTGTCGAGCTACGACTGGAGCCCCCACTCTCAGCTGAAGGCTCTTTGCGCCGTCGTCGTGACAGCTAAAAACTATCCGGACATCGAGTACTCTGTCGAAGAGATAAAGTTTTACGTTTTCATGGCCGAGAACGTCGCGCAGTGTGCCGACCTTCTGCTCGACGCCTCTCTCGCGGGATCGAGTTACAACCAATACAGGCTGAAGATCATCGAGCAGCTAGCCGAATCGGTGCAGTTCGCCACGGAGCTGTACGACCGCCTGACTCGTCTCGTCTGTTTCGCCGCGAGCGACGAGCGCGACTACGTTTGCGGCGTTCTTCGAACCGGCGAGATCGGCTCCGAACACTCTAACCAACTCTATACATTCCATTTGAAGAGATCCGGAAAGCTGTTTTCGGAAAAAGCGGTTTTGTCGTGCCTGGAAAAGGCGCATGATAACGACCGTAGCATTCTGTTGACTACTCTGGGCATCGACGTTTCCGGGATTATAGAAGACAACGTCTTGGCCAGCGTCGAAGCCAGCGTCCAGATTGTTCAATATGCCGACCTCGCTCCCGAGCTGCCCGAGCTCTTGTTCGCCGCGAACGAGTCCGTTCCGCATCCAAAGTGGAAGAAGTCCCCGAAGCCGAAGAAGCAGCAAGCATCGGCGGACGAGGAAGCTCCGAAGCCAAAGAAGCCGAAGAAGCAGAAGAAGCAGCAAGCATCGGCGGACGAGGAATCCCGGACTGACGTGAAAGTCCAGACGTGGAAGAAGACCACTCTGAAAAAAGAAGAAGACCCTCTGCCGTCCGGTCTGAAGTGCGCGAACGGTGGGTGTGACAACGACGCCGAACTTGCCGGCCGTTGCGCGGGTCTGTGCTGCCCTAGGGCCCTTTGTACCGCCTGCTATCAGGAGTATGAATTCAGATACATCTGCGACGATTGCAAGCCCGTGACCACCGGGGGGTGTCTGTCTGTCGACACTCATCCTTCAAGGCAGTTCGTCTACCACATGTTCAGAGTCGCCGACCGCGAAGCCTTGTCTGTTATCGAGTATTTCCGCACAAGCAATGGAGAATCGTGCAGCGTCAGTACAAAACCGGAAGAAGACAGGAAGCACTCTCACCTGCGGACCTCCAATTACGTGTCTTTCTACGTCGACGCCGACAGCCGTACTCAGCCTGAAAAGCCCGTCCAGTACGAGACATTCGTCCAAGCCAGGAAGGACGGAGCCAACGGAAGGATGCACAAGCAGATCGACAAGCTGATTTCCGGAACCACCAACATCGTGCACCCGAAAATTGAGAACATCCCGTTCATCGACCAGAGCAGCTACAAAGTGACTGCCGGGAAATGCGTTATCACGCTGCATTGAAAAACCGATCGTCCACTGCTCGCATAGTATTAAAATACCTGCGCACCGCACGCGTCTGTTGTTGCGTTTTATTTTTTTGTAGGCAAAAAAGATGAAAGAGAAAAAATGGTCGATTGTCGACAACGTGCACGCAGAGACCCCAATGGCGTTAGGAACCATGTGCGCGACAGAGGGCTGTCCCAACCTCGCGTGCGTCGAAGGACGCTGCATGGGATTCGATTGTAGTGCGAGCCGGTGCGACGAATGCCTGGCGAAAAGCGATCTCAAGTTTCACTGCCGCAAATGCAGATTGATCAGCACCGGGGGGATCGTCTGTGTAAGCACCAGCCCCCCGACGCTGCTGTACTACATGCTATCCGTCATAGACGAGAAAACAGCCAGGAGGTATTTGCGCTCGGAGAACGGCAGGTCGTACACGAAAGTCAACATTACCGAGACTTTTAGGATCAGTACCTACTCGCGAATCCCTGGAACGGACACCTTTGGAATCAATCCAGGTCCACTGTCCCCCAAAATACCTCACGAGCGGTTAGAACATCAGCTAACCGCACTCGGTCGCCTCGATTTGCCGGATGAAGATCGCTTCCAATTGTTCGTGCCGAAGATATCCGTAGTCGAGAAGTGCATTCTGACGAATATAGGAAAATTAAAGGATCAAGCCAAACAAACTTGCGAGATCAAAAGTATTATTTGATTTAGCCGTATTTTTTTTCTTGCGTGTAAGCAAAATAAAAGATGTTTCTCGGGGTTATTGGCCCAACGATAGCAAACCTGATGCCGGGTAATCAGACAGAGGGGTTTGAAGATGTGACAATAGAAAAAGGAGTAGAATTGACAGAGGCTGCCATATCAGGTATACGAACAATTTACATCATTTCCGTCCTTATACAGGTCGTTTCCCTCGCGTTTCTGGTCTGGGCGCTGTATCTCGCGTTCAAACGAAACGGAGGATTCGAGCTGGGGTCTTTCCTGGCGGCGCTTTGCTGCTCGGTGTGCTACATCGTGTACGCATACGCGACTCCCGTGCAGCAGCAGCAGCAGCAACCGATGATGTCTTAAATGTTGATAAGAGCCGTTATTCCGTCTTTGGCCTCTATGAACAAGACGACTATCGTGGTGGTGACTATGATTAGGTAGGCCATCATCGGGCTCTGCATGTACTCGGCGGCTAAAAGCGCCATGATTTGCAGAACGAGCAGGGCTACGACGACCCAGAAGAGGATCAAGCCGTTCCTGCGCTGGGCCTTGACGAGGTTGTCCGTGTTGGAAAGGCTCTGCAGGTTGTCTCGGGCACTGGATACCCGGGTTTTTGTGTCGAGAAGAGTGTCGCTGTTTTGTTTCACCGCGTGGCTCAGACGCACGTTGCTCCTAAACATGTCGTCCAGCGCGTATTTTTCTTTCCTTTTTACCGGTTGCCCGTTCGCGTCCTCTAGAATATTAGTAGTGTCGTCGATCGTCGAGTACGCCATGTTGTCGCTGTGGATCCACTGGAGAATTTGGTCCGCTTTGGCGGTGTCTGCGGCGATAACGGAGACCCGGAAAACGAACAGCAGTTTCGTCAGCGTCACCAGTCTTTTCAGAAAATAGTAATCGTCGGTGTTTTCTCCAAACACCTCGTCGATGCGCTTGTACGCGTAGTAAAGCCGCATGTTGCTGAAAACGTCGTCGGCTTTTACCGGAAATTTTGTGAATACGCGCTTGTGCGCGTCGGTGCCTTTCTGGAAATCCTCCAGTCCGTCCGCCGTCGTCTTGAAAACAGCGAACCCCTGGGGGATCTCCGCCTCCGTGACGTCCACACCCGTTTCTGCTTTGACGAGCTTCTCTGTGACGTGCCACATAAAGTTGTCGAGCTTTTTTAGCGCTGTTTCCGTGTCGTCGGAAACGCCAAGCGTCTCCCACCCGGTGGCAGCAGCTGTTACCGCCGCCTTCAGTTTTTCCGCCGTGATCTGCTTGAAAAGACCGAATACCGAGTTTGTGAGGATTGTGACCTCGTTGATTTTCAAAACGTCGCCCTTTAGCCAGTTTGTTTCGTTGTAGTAGTCGTATATCGGGTGAGTGTCCGGTATGATCGGTCCGTCCCCGCGGCTTCCGTCGGACAAAGGGAACATGAGGTGCTTCTTCAGTGTATCTACGGCAGTCGCGCTCATTTGATATCCTATAAAGTAAAAAAAAAATGTACGGGAAATATAAACATGCTCGACGGAACCGCGCTGATGGTCGTGATCGCCGTCGCCGTTCTGGGCACGCTTACCGTGATCGCCGTGTGGTACTTTTCGACCGGAAACAGCGTGAAGCTTCAAATCGATGTCAGCGAGGAGGAGAAAGACGACGACGACAATAAAGTTAGTTTTACGAGGGTAAACGTGAATACGAGAGGGGATCCCGAGGACTTCGAGCAGCTGGGGCTGCTGTACGCTACCACAGGGTCGCAAGCGGCCACGCAGGCGAATAACGTGCTTCCCGTGTACGGGCGACAGACGTACAAGCGCGCCCACAAGTGGAATTACTACACCGTCGTGGACGGCATAATCATCCCTCTCGAAATAGACAACGCAGACTGCATGAAGCAGCTGGGATGCAACGAGCTGTACGACAAAGACAGGCTAAACATTCCGCAGCTGAACAACGTGTACAAGTACCAGCATACAGAGGAGCCGCCCATCAAGTACATCCCGAACGTGTAATTTTCCCGAGGAAAAATTTAAACTCGTTAAAAATATAATATGAGCGAAGCCGCCCCGGAATCCAGTCTCCGTAAAATTCTAAAGAGCGTTTTAAAATCTATTTGCGAAGAGTGCGACGCCGAGATCCTCGAGGCAAAAGCGTTGTTCGGCAACAAGATCAACCAGCACCTCGTCGCCCCGGTCCTTCAAAAGGTATACAAGGACCTCTTCCCGTACGTGTGTGCCGTGGCCGCCATCCTGATGGTCATACTCGTTTTCGTCCTGCTGCTGATGTTCGTTGTTGTGACCAAGGGTCTGCTCAGGTAGCCGGTGCCTGCATCTTTTTTTTCTGCAGATGTCGTCAATGAACGTAGCCATCGCTCTCGTGCTTGGCTTCGCGTTGGCGCTGTCCATAGCGGCTTACTTGTTGTTCGGGAGACTGGACTCTATCTCCGGATTCGAGGTGGAGAGCGCGAAAAAGAGCCCGGACCTCACAACAGACAAGGCGTTCGCCGAGCACATGATCGCCAACAGCGTGTACTCCAGAATCTACGACGCGTACGCCGCGGTCTTCAACTCCAAGCCGTCACTGGACGCCGTAGAATACGTCTCGAAGGCTTACAGAGCCGGCCGAGCGAAAATGGACGAACTGGCCGAATTCGTCAAATCAAACAAGCGGGAGATCGAGAACGCGAGCGTCGCTAAAAAAGACGACGGCGACAGCGAAAGCGACGACGAAGAAGAAGAAGAAGAAGAAGACGACGGAAAAGACCGAACTCCGACAGCGAGTCCCGGCGCAGACGGGAGCGACAGAAGCGGAGCTAATCGCAGCGACGGCGGGAGCGACAGAAGCGGAGCCACTCGCAACGACGGCGGGAGCGACAGAAGCGGAGCCACTCGCAGCGGCGGCGGGATCGACAGAAGCGGTGAAAAAGGCGACGAAGAAGAGGACGAGGACGACGAGAGCGACGAAGACAAGGACGACGAAGACGAGGGCGACGAAGACAAGGACGACGAAGACAAGGACGACGAAGACAACGGCGAAGTCGATGCGATATTCGTAAACATCCGTAGAGCGCTACGGCTAGCGGGGGTCGCGATAACCGAAGACAACATGCAAACGTCTATCGACAGGGTCCGCAAGGGTCTGTCCAGCTTGCAAAGCGTAGCGAAAGACATAATGCAGAAAATCTAGCAGAACTGCAACAACATGCAGAACCGGCCTCTGATTCTAATCCTTGTCGCCATAGCGGCCACCGGGCTACTCGCGTTCGTAATTACAGGCATATGCAACGCGGGACTGAAAGATCGCTTCGAAATCGAATCTGTTGCTCCCCGTGACTCCGCATCAGAAGGCAGTAAAATCGATATCGGAGACGCCGAGTGGACTTCCGGAAGAGTGGGATTCTCGACCATATACGTGCCATTCGTTTTGAGGGCAAAGGGCGGTCCGGTGACCCTGGACATCGAGGGAGGGCGTTTCACGATCCTGGCTTCCGTCCAGGTAGACGGCACCGACGTCGCGAAAACGCAGGTCAACCAGAATCGGTACGAGTTCGTGGCGCCGCCGACGGAGAAAACGGCGAAAGGCGTACTGAAACTTTCCCAGCCTTCGGACAAGGAACCCTTTTCGATATCTGTTCGGTACGATAACGAAACAAAAAAGAAATCGTTCGAGCCTCCTCTCGATACGCAGTTTCCTCCGGACACTGCGAGGAGCGACAACATCGACCTGGGCCCTATCGAGCGCACAGGCTCCAAAATACAGATCCGTTTTTCGTTAAAAGAACGGTCGGGCGACAAAGTTCGCGTCCTGTGGCGAGCTCCGGTCAGGTCCACGTTTTTCGAAAGCGCTTCGTTCGAGGGCCAAAAGCTGGCGGACGAACAGGTCAAGTCCGTGTCCTCGGAAAGCGAGAAGGAGCTGATGCTGCCCCCGACCGGAAAATCGGGCACGATCGTGTACCAGCAGACGGGCGAAGTCGACTTCAGGGTCTGGATCGTCCACGGAGAGGGCACCGCGTCATTGATGGTCCCGCGAGGCGTCCGCGACGACAACGAGCCCGGTGACAAGCCGACCCTGCCGCCGACGGTCACTCCGGTCCTAGAAACCGCGAAGAACATGGTTGACCTGAACGCTTTTCCTTTCCAGGCTAGGGAGCCTGTACAGTCTAGGGTCCTGGCTATCAGCAAGCGAATCGAGCTCGGCGTCCCGACCGCAGAGCGAGTTTCAAACACCGGGACCGGATACGTCGTTCGCCTGCCTTTCGAGCTCAACTTCTCGGACGAAGAAGTGCCCCCCGACACCAAGCTGGTATTCACGTGGGACCTCGACCCGGCGACGACGCAGGTGCGACACCTCGCTCGCGGCAAGGCAGAGATCCGACCGACGACCCAGATGTCCAACTCGAGCTCGTTCGAAACGGCGGTAAGGCCCGGGGAAGATTTCGAGCTGGTCCTCGACCAGCCCCTCGGCAGGCGCGCGGTGTCCGTGTCGGTGGCCTACGCCGGGGAGTCGACCAAGGTTCTGCTCGAGGGCGCGCATCCGCAAGAGCGCAGCGCGGGATTCGTGGGGTCCATGGAGCCCGTCGACTTCAAAGGCAATCCCGCTATCCGCTTCACGGACGTCCACGAGACGGCCGAGCAGCGCGTCGTCGCCCTTTACAAGAGCGAGTCCGGTAGCGAGCCCGACGAGCAGACGACCAAGTTTCTCATGACCAAGTACTTTGAGTGGAGCGGAGACATGAAGCGCCTCGGCAACCTCGCGGCCAGCATCACCACCATGGTGTCCAACGCCCCGGACGCCGAATCGAAGGCCGTCCAGAGAGCCGTGTCCGCGCTAGAGGCCGGCGCTAGCCCGGCCGAGGCGGCCGACGCGCTGAAACACTGGAAAGAGTACGAAACGCACAAGGCGATGTGGAGGCCAGACACCACGCGAGGCGGATACCCGGGAGACGCCGCGATGAAGCGCCCCTGGGCAGAGACGGCGGTCGTTCTGTCCGAAGGCCACTCTAGCGACATGCCCGCGGTAGCCGAGAACGCGGCGTCAATGTTCGAAGTAAATCCCGGAGAAAGCACTAAACTGGAAGGCCAGGCGGACTGGCTTTTCGTGTAATATTTCGGAGTACGAGTAATGAAATGAGTACGGGATGTGTACCCCCTACGACTGAAAGGAGTACGGGACATGTGCGTTTAGGAGTGCATTTGTACCCCCTACGACTGAAAGGAGTACGGGATGTGTACCCCCTACGACTGAAAGGAGTAC
>Ga0315906_10003644_pt1 | contig 20388 bp, 20 predicted proteins | sample LakEriMetagenome_4_FD_203526 | JGI IMG/M metagenome (GOLD analysis project Ga0315906, IMG submission 203526) | Freshwater fungal communities from buoy surface, Lake Erie, Ohio, United States - Buoy 2 MA122 | ecosystem: Environmental > Aquatic > Freshwater > Lake > Lake biofilm | place: USA... | reverse complement strand
CCTCAGTCGGGTGTCGTCCCAGCAGCCAGTCATGTTGAGGAGCCGCTCGAGTTCGGCCCAGTGGATCAGTGACTCGAAGCGGCCGCGGTCCTGGTTCGGCGCCCGCGCGTGGAGCGGCCTTCTGCCGTAGACGGTGTTGAGGAACTCGGTCGCTTCAATGTTTCCCAGCAGTGTCTGCAGCGTGGTGTTTGCAGGGGGCTTGTGCACGGTGTTGGCAGCCAGTCAGCAAAAATAAGCGTTGCTAGGGGGAAGTGGATAGCCCGATTGTGATGCGTTTGATGATGCTCGAGCAACGGTTGAAAAGCGAGCAGGGAAGCGATCAGGCCTTGCTGCCCACCGGCATTAACTCGTAACTGGTACTGCGGCCACTGGCCTCGGATTTCCTCAGGAGGCCGCGCTCCAACAGCTCGGTGATGTCGCGGAGTGCTGTGTCCTGAGAGCACTTGGCCACCGCCGCCCATTTGCTGCTGGTGAGTTTGCCGTCGAAACCATCGAGCAACTTGTTAAGAAGCTTGATCTGCCGAATATTGAGGGGTGTCCCAGCCCAATGCTGCCAAAAGCGAGCCTTGGCTAACACCTGTGCCAGCGTTTCCTCGGCGACCTGGATCGCGCGAAGCAGGCAAGCAAGAAACCATTCCAACCAGTCGGTGACATCCCGATCGCCTTTTTGCGTGGCCTCCAGTCGGTCGTAATAGTCTTTGCGCTCTCGCTGGATCTGGGCCGAGAGGCTATAGAAGCGTTGCGGTGACTTTTCAGCGCGCGACAGCGCCATGTCGCCCACGGCCCGCGCGATCCGTCCGTTGCCATCCTCAAACGGGTGGACGGTCACGAGCCACAAGTGCGCGAGACCCGCCTTGACGACTGGATCGTCCTCGCTGTCCACGTTGAACCAGTTCAGGAACTCTCCCATCTCGGCTTCTAGCCGATGCGCTGGGGGCGCTTCGTAGTGAACCCTTTGCCGATGCACCGGTCCTGAGACCACTTGCATGGGCCCCTGCGCATCGTCGCGCCACTGGCCGACACGGATTTTGGTGAGACCGCTGTACCCGGTCGGAAACATGGCTGCATGCCAGCCAAACAGTCGCTCTGCATTCAGCGGCATGTGGTGCCCCTGAGTAGCGTCCAACACCATATCCACCATGCCATCGACGTGCCGGTCCACCGGCGCTAAGGCACCGATATCGACGCCGAGCCGTCGGGCGATGGACGAGCGCACCGAGTCAGGGTTGAGCTTTTCCCCTTCGATTTCGCTGGTCTTCAGCACATCCTCTGTCAGGATGCGAAGCGTCGCCTGGTCACGCAAGTCGAATCCCAGGTCATGCATGCGGCCCAGCAGATGCCCCTGGGCCAGGTGAACCTGGGCGAGCAGCGGCGCCAACCGCCGGTGGTCATATGTCCAATGCGGCCAGTCGTTTTGTTGCCAGATATAGCACTTATCTACGCGATTCATGCGGTGATTGTGGTTGGCTTTCGCCGCATCGTCAATACAATCTACGCATAATTTGCGGATTTAATGTCCGCAATGCGCCGCAATGGCGAGCGCCTCAACCGAAACCGTAAAGTCACGGACCAGGCGCGTCGTGGCAGGGAAGAGGCGGGTACTACGGCGGAGCGCTGCAGCGATTCGGCGTCGCAAGCGTGCGAATGTGTGCGCGTTATATCTAGACTAGACACGAAGCCCGCTGCTGTTGCGACGGCGGGCTGCGTGGGAGAAAGTTGGTAGGTCGTGCCAGATTCGAACTGGCGACCAACGGATTAAAAGTCCGCTGCTCTACCGGCTGAGCTAACGACCCGTGGAAAGCCAAAGATGATAGCGTTATTCACGCAGCCAGGTCAAACCGAAGGGTAAGTGGCGCAGGCCTGACGACCAGGCGGGTTTATCGAGCGGGAGCGGGCGCTGTGGGAAGGGTTTGCATCCGGTCGCGCGCCGTGGCGGCCACCTGCGCCTCAGGATACTTTTCGATGAGCGTCTCGAGCGTGCGGCGCGCGGCTCGCCTGTCATTGAGTTCGATCTGCGTGTAGGCGAGGTTCAACATGGCCTCAGGCGCACGAGGGCTGTCGGCGTGGCGCTGCGCCACCGCGTTCAGTGTGTCAGCCGCGCCTTTGTAGTCTTTCAGCGCGAACTGGCTGCTGCCCAGCCAGTAGAGCGCTGATGGCACGTAAGGGCTGGTGGGGTGGTTGAGCAGGAACACCTGAAAGGCGGTTTGTGCTGCACGAAAATCTTTGGCCCCAAAGGCAGCAAGGGCTGCTTCGAAACTGCGACGCTCTGCCGGATCGACCCGCTGGCTGCGGCCGTCGATCTCGACCGCCACCGGCTCGAAGCGCCGCATGCGTGTTTCGAACTCATCGCCCTTGTCACGCAGCGCACGCTGCGTGTTGGAGAGCTCATTGGTCTGCTCTTCCAACACGCCACGCAGTTTGGCGATTTCCTGCTGCAGGGTCTGGATCTGGGTTTGCAGGGCGAGTTGGCCGCGAGCGGTGGCCTCGAGTCGTTCGAGACGCGCGGTGAGGTCGCTCAGGCGGGCGCCGAAATCAGCCGTGAGTTTGTCGATCCGGGCGCGCTCGGCGAGGATCGCTTTCCTCGCCTGATCATCTTCGAAAATGGCCTGGCTGGTGCCCGGCATGACGAGAGTAGCCGCGCATACTATCGCTGCGATCAGACTGGCTGACTTCATGGGGACCTCCGCGGCGGGTGGAAATGGAGCTGGCGGGCGTTCACCCGCCAGCTGATCAAACCCGATCCATTATTGATAGGCGAGATCGACGCGACGATTTTCGGCGAGGGCCGATTCGTCCGTGCCACTATTGCGCGGACGCTCTTCACCCAGGCTCACCGCTTCCATCTGGTTCTCGGCCACACCAAGGGCAACCATGGCCCGACGAACCGCATCGGCCCGCTTTTGACCGAGGGCGATGTTGTACTCACGGCTGCCGCGGTCGTCGGTATTGCCTTGCAGCACGACCTTGCGTGTGGGGTTGGCGACCAGGAAGCGAGCATGCGCTTCGAGAACAGGACGAAAATCATCTTTGACGACAAAGCTGTCGAAGTCAAAGAAGATGCTGCGACGGGAGAGCGGGTTGTTCGGATCGTTGAACGGATCCTTACTCGGATCGTTGGCAACGTCGAGTTGCCGGACCGATCGGTCGCCGATCCCGGCCGATGCCGCGCTGGAGCCCGCACCCGCCGAGTCACCGCGTGACTCGATCGGCGCACCCTTCTCCTCGAGGGGCGTCGGTGTGCTGCAGGCAGCCAGCAGAGCAGCAAGCGACAGGGCAACTGCTGCGGTTAGGGATCGTTTCATCATGCCTCCGGAGATAAGGGAACGGTGGTGAGCGGTGGATAGGGGATGCCTAGCGGCTGAACGGACCCCAGGTGGGTTCGCGGATATCGGCTGCGTCGGAGCTCAGCCGCTGCTTGGTGCGGCCGTCAATGGAAACCGCCATGAGCGAGTCCCGCCCGGCGGAGCGTGTGGCGTACATGATCCAGCGGCTGTTGGGTGCAAAGCTGGGTGACTCTTCCCGGCCTCCGTCAGAGAGCACCCGCTCGGAGCCGTTTGCCAGATCACGGACGACCAGTACGAGTCCGCTGTCTCGCCGCGAGATGAAAGCAAGCGTGCGCCCGTCGGGGCTTACGCGCGGGCTGACGTTGTAAGGTGAACCGAAGGTGATGCGCGAGACGTCGCCTCCTGCGGCGGGTATCCGATAGATCTGGGGCGCGCCACCGCGGTCGGAGGTGAAATAGATGAAGCGGCCATCGGGCGTGAACACCGGCTCGGTGTCGATTCCCGACGAAGTGGTGAGGCGCACGGGCGCACCCTCGCCGGTGGAGGAGATCAGATAGATTTGCGACAAACCGTCACGGGTGAGGGCGACGGCGAGTGAGCGGCCATCGGGCGACCAGGCCGGTGCGCTGTTGCTGCCCCGGAAATTGGCGACCGCAACACGTTGGGCATCCGAGAGCGAGTGCACGTAGACAACCGGCTTCTGGCTCTCGAACGAGACATAGGCGAGGCGCCTGCCATCGGGCGACCATGACGGCGAGATGATGGGCTCGGACGAACGCAGGGCGACCGAGGGGTTTTCGCCGTCCCAGTCGGCGATCGTGAGTCGAAAGACGCTGTTCTGTTTGGTGATGAAGGCGATGCGGGTGGCGAAAATACCCTTCTGACCGGTGATTTTTTCGTAGATGTAGTCGGCGATCTGATGACCAGCCAGGCGCAGATCGCCTTCGGATACCACCAGGGTGCTGCGGCCCATGGCGGACTCGCGAACCGGATCGCTCAGCTGAAACCGAATGTCGAGACGGCCATCAGCCAACCTTGACACCGAACCACCCAGTACGGCATCCGCCCCGCGCGAACGAAGCGCTGGGAAATCGATGTTGGCCGACTCGGAAAGCGTTCCGGTTTGTTCCACCAGACGGAAAGCGCCGCTTTGCACCAGATCGTTGCGGATCACGTCGGCGATTTGCCGGGGGACCCGGCTGTCGCTGACGAAATTGGCGACTGCAATGGGGTAGCGGGTGGCACCGACGCCAGAGACGTCGATTCGCATCTGCGCGGACACGCCAACTGGCAGGGCCGGAGACGCTGCGCATAGCGCGACAAACAGCAGGCGAAACAGCTTTCGCATGGGGGCCTCGTTCGGATGGGTCCGAATGATGACAAACCCGCAATTATAGGCGATTGAACGCCCTGGAAGGGATCAGTCGCGCGGTCGCTGGGTGATTTCGATCGAGTCACCCGGGCAGTTGCCGTTGGGCATCCTTGGCCAGGGTGACGACTTCCGTATGGCCTGCTCGGCTGCCCGATCCCAGGCCTGCTCGCCGCTCGTACGAACCAGTTGCACCTCAATCACGCGGCAGTCGCGGGTATCGGCCGGCGCCGTGCCTGGAGGACCGCTCAGACGGATGCGGAAACGGGCCTCCGGGTTGGCGTTGCTGGCGGTGGAATAGGTAGTGGCATCGCGTATCAGGCCCTTCACCTGCCCGCCCCACGTCGCCATGCCGGCGCCGCCGCCAGCCGCAGCACTGCCGCTCGATCCCGAACCCGCCCCCTGCGACAGGAGCTGCGTGGCGCGCGCACGCTCCGCCTCGACCAGCTGCTGGCGACGCTTTTCGTCTTCGGCTCGCTGGCGCGCTTCGGCTGCCTTTTTCTCATCCGCCGCCTTCTTTTCATCAGCCAATCTCTTCGCCTCGGCTTCCTTGCGCGCTTTTTCCTCGGCGAGCTTCTTCTCTTCGGCCTCCTTGCGGGCCTTCTCCTCTGCCGCCTTCTTGGCGTCGGCCTCCCGGCGCGCCTTGTCCTCGGCGAGTTTCCTCTGCTCGGCTTCCTTGCGGGCTTTTTCTTCCTGTGCCCTGCGTTCGCGCTCCCGCTTTTCGTCTTCCTGACGTTTGCGCTCCTGTTCGACCGCGATGTCGGGCTTGGGCGCCTCGACCTTGGGTGGGGGCGGCGGGGGCGGCGGCGGGGGCTCGGGCTTCGGCTTGGGAGGTTCGGGACGAGGCGGCTCGACCTGCGGGATGGGGGGCGGCGTCCAGAGTTCGGCGCTCACGCTCTGCGGCTCCTGCGACTTCCACCGAATGCCAACGAACAGCAGCGCCACCAGGAGGCCGTGCATCAGTATCGCCAGGACAAACGCTTTGGTTCGCCCCTTCGGCGCGGGCGGCTGTGTGGGCGGACGAACCGGACCCGACTCGTCGGGCCCCGGACTCTGTGCGTTCATCGGCTACCGCCCGGCGGACGCACCATCAGCGCGATCCTGTTGATGTTCATCTTCTGGAGCTCGCCCATCACTTCAAGGATTACTTCATAGCGTACCTGGCGATCACCGCTGATGACGACCGGCAGGTCGCCGCCTCCGACGGCCCGGATGGCGTCGGCGAGCTCGCGTCGCCCTACTGTGGATTCGGGCGACTCGCCCCGGTTGCGCGCCCTGACTTTCATTTCCCCGGAAGCGGTGACCGTCACCTCGACATAGGCATCGGGCCGCTGATTGCTGCGCCCGGCGCTGGGAAGATCGACCACGCCGGGAGGCAGCATAGGTGCTGTGACCATGAAAATCACCAGCAGCACCAGCATCACGTCGATGTAGGGGACGACGTTGATTTCGCTGACCGGGCGTCTGCGACCGGAGCGACCGCCGCGGGAGGATACGGTTGCCATGGTGGGGGTCAGCGTGCGCGGCGCTGAAGAATGTTGGAGAACTCCTCGATGAAGGTCTCAAAACGTGAGGCCAGTCGATCAAGGTCGTGCGAGAACCGGTTGTAGGCCACGAAGGCTGGAATCGCGGCAAAGAGGCCGATGGCGGTGGCAACCAGCGCCTCGGCAATACCGGGCGCGACCGAGGCGAGCGTTGCCTGCTGCACATTGGCGAGCCCGCGAAATGAATTCATGATGCCCCACACCGTGCCGAACAGCCCGATGTAGGGGCTCACCGAACCGGCGGATGCAAGGAACGGTACGCTTGATTCCAGCATGTCCACTTCACGCTGGTACGACGCCCGCATGGCGCGGCGTGCACCATCGAGCATGGCCACGGGATCGCCCGGCTTTTGCTGGCGAACCTTGAGGAATTCGCTCATGCCGGCTTCGAAGATTCGGGCGAGCGATCCGTGATCTCGCGACTTGTCCTGAACCTGCTGATAAAGCTCGCCCAGATCACGGTCGCGCCAGAACTCGGCCTCGAACTGATCGGTGGCGATTCGAGCTGAGCGAAGCGCGAAGAGCTTGCGAAAAATGACGGTCCACGAGGCGACCGAGATGGCAAGGAGCAGTGCCATGACAAACTGCACCAGTGCGCTCGCCTGCTGTACGAGCGACAGGATTGACATGTCTGAATTCATCGGAGGCTCATCGGCTCAAGTTTCAGTGGCGAGCGCGCCACGGGTGGCAAGTTGGGCGAGCAGCGTGCGCGGCAAGGGCGCCGCGCGCTGGTCGGTGAGGCGGAGTGCAGCGATGCGGACGGTGGCGCGAACCAGCTCCTCGCCGCTCGTGGCATCGAACGCATTCTGGGTGAGAAATAGCGAGGCGCGCCGGGCTTCGGCCAGGCGTAGCTCGGTACGAATCGTCTGATCCAGCCGCCCGGGACGGAGGAATGCGATCTGCATGTCGCGCACCACAAATCCGATACCTGTTGCAGGTCCAAGCGACGACTGCTCGATGCCAAGCGCGCGCAGCCAATCGGTGCGGGCGCGCTCGAAAAAGCGCAACCAGCTCGCGTGATAGACGATGCCACCGGCATCGGTATCTTCCAGATAGACGCGAAGCGTTTGCGTGAGCAGGCTCGCTGAGCCCGCCGTGGCAGCGGAAATGGGTTCGTGATCGGCAAAGCGGTTGCGGGTCGCTGCGCGCGCGACAGATGATTCGGGTTCGGGAGGTGGCACGCGCGCGATTCTAGCCTACTGGCACCCCGCGACATGCTCGCGCTTCTGCGCGTGCGGCCAATCACCCGCCCTCCCCAGGGGCAAGCCCCAACGCTGGGACTGGGGGTAAATGCGCGGCAATGTCCGCCCAGCGCGGCAAAGGGTCGATGGCGCCACGCCCGGTGGTGGCAAGCGCTGCGGCGACGGTGGCGGCTCGGGCGGCAGCGGCCAGCGTGTCGCCTGCATTCAGACGCGCCACCATCACCCCACCGAAACAGTCGCCCGCACCGGTGGCATCGATCGCACGGACTGGATGTGCGGCGATGGCAAGCGCCGTCCCGGGGTTGGCGACCCACGCGCCGGCCGCGCCTTGCTTGACGGCAACCGATCGCGCCCCTGCGGTGAGCGCCCAGTCCGCAAGCCGCTCCGGGTCGGCCCATTCAAAGAGGACCTGCGCCTCGTCGATGGACGGCAGAAACAGGTCGCAGTACGGCAGGGTTGCACGGGCGATGGCCGCAGCGCGGGTCGCTGGCCACAGGCGTGGCCGGAAGTTGAGGTCGTAGCTGATCCGTGTGCCGTGGGCGCGTGCGAATTCGATGGCTTCGAACACCGTGTCGCAGGCGCGCTCGGAGATGGCCTGCGAGATGCCGGAGACATGGAGCCAGCGACTGGCCCGGATGCGGGAGCGAAACGCGTCGGTGAGGCGCATGCCGGTGGCGGCTGAGCCGGCACGCCGGTAGCTGAAGGTATGGCCGCGCTCGTCATAGCGGATGAAGTAGAGGCCGGTCGGTTGGTCGGGATCGAGTTCGACGGCGCCACACTCCACACCCTCGCGCTCCCAGAGTGAGATCAGCGCGCGGCCAAAGTCTTCATCGCCCAAGCGGCTGAGATAGGTGCTGCTCGCGCCCGCGCGCTGGGCGGCGATCGCGAAATTGGACGTGTCGCCGCCAAAGCCCTGGCGCCAGTCGTTCGTGCCAGGTGTCTGGCTGAATTCGATCAGCGGTTCGCCAAGCGCCGCCACATCGAAGCTGCGAGCATCGTCGCCGCGCATGATCGGCGTGGGGGCCGTCAGCCCATGACTGTTACTCACGCGAGCACCCGCCACGCTCCCAGCGCGCACGCGGCTGCGAGTGCAAGCGCCGCACCCAGGCGGAGCGCCGCCTTGACGGGGGCATCCTCCCAGCCGGGGCGGCCGTCGAGAATGGCTGCCAGCACGATGCCGGCGATCAGACCGCCGAGATGCGCGGCGTTATCGACCCCGCCCACGGTAAAGCCCAGCAGCAGCGACACGCCGATGTAGACCAGGAGCGAGCTTTGAAGCGGTCTCAAGAGGGGGGCGGGAAGACTGCCCGGCCTCAGCCAGATCACCGCAAGCAGGGCACCGACCACACCCAGAATGGCGCCCGACGCTCCCACCGAGACGGCGCTACGGCCCGTAAAAAACAGGCTGGCAATCGAGCCGGCCAGGCCCGAGCCCAGATATAGAACCAGAAACTGCAGATTGCCATAGAAGCGCTCGGCGACTCGGCCGGTGTCCCAGAGTGCCCACATGTTGAGAACCAGATGCAGCACCCCCGCGTGCAGCACGGTGGCGCTCATCAGCCGCCAGGGCTCGTGGCGCGTTTCGGCAAGCCTATTGCCGCCCAGGGCGAGGAGTTCAGAGCCGTTCGGGTTCAGCGCCGAGGCGCCGCCCGCGACCGCAGCCAGCCAGACCACGACATTCGCGGCAACGATCAGGTAGGTGACCCAGGTGCGGGGCGTGAGCTGGTGCAGGCGCGCCAGCGGATCGTCATTCACCGCGGGGGTCCCAGAGCTCGGGCGTACGCCCGGCCGGCATGGCAAGACCGAAGTGCTGCCAGGCATGCGAGGTGGCCACGCGGCCCCGCGGCGTGCGCTGAATGAACCCCTGTTGAATGAGGTAGGGCTCGAGTACGTCTTCGATGGTGTCGCGCTCTTCGCCGATCGCCGCTGCAATGTTGTCAAGGCCGACCGGTCCGCCACCGAAACGTTCGATCATGGCTCGCAGCAGCTTCCGGTCCATCAGATCAAAGCCGAGCGAGTCGACGTCAAGCATCTTGAGCGCCGCGTCAGCGATGGGCGCATCGATCTGACCGCCCGCTTTCACTTCGGCGTAGTCGCGAACGCGGCGGAGCAGCCGGTTGGCAATCCGCGGCGTGCCGCGCGAGCGGCACGCGATCTCGCGCGCGCCCTCAGCGGTGATGGTGGCACCGAGCAACAAGGCCGAACGCGAGACGATCAGCGTGAGCTCATCGACATCGTAGAACTCGAGCCTGGACACGATCCCGAAGCGGTCGCGCAGCGGGTTGGTGAGCATGCCGGCGCGGGTCGTGGCCCCCACCAGCGTGAAGGGTTGAAGATCGAGCTTGATCGAGCGGGCGGCGGGCCCCTCGCCGATCATGATGTCGATCTGATAGTCCTCGAGAGCCGGGTAAAGAATTTCTTCGACGACCGGTGACAGGCGATGGATCTCGTCGATGAAAAGGACGTCATTGCGTTCGAGGCTGGTGAGAATCGCGGCGAGATCGCCTGGACGTTCAATCACCGGTCCGGAGGTCTGGCGCAGCTTGACGCCCATCTCGGCGGCAACAATGTGTGCAAGCGTGGTCTTGCCCAGTCCGGGCGGGCCAAACAGCAGAAGGTGGTCTAGCGCCTCGCCGCGGCCGCGTGCGGCAGCGATGAAAATTTCCAGCTGCTCGCGAATCTTGCGCTGGCCGACATAGTCGGCGAGGGTACGCGGTCGCAGCGCCCGCTCGACCACGTCCTCGGTGGGGGACGTGCTGGCTGCCGAAACGATCCGATCGTTTTCAATCATGGTGTGAGCGGGCCCGGCGCAGGTCAGTTCTTGCCGAGCTGGCGAAGTGCCTGCCGGATGCCGTCAGAAACCGATACGTCGGGTGGCAGGCCTCGGAGGGCCGCCTGCGCTTCACGTTCGGAGTAACCCAGCGCGATCAACGCGCGAACGATATCGACCCCGGCATCGACCGTGACCGCTGTGCCCGATGCATGGGGGAGCGCCGGCGCGAGTTTGCCCTTGAGTTCGAGCAGCAGACGCTCGGCAGTTTTCTTGCCAATGCCAGGTACCTTGAGCAGACGCGCGCTTTCCTGAAGCGCCACGGCCTGGGTGAGATCGGCCACCGACATGCCAGACAACACAGCCAGGGCGGTGCGCGGGCCCACGCCGGAAATGCGGATCAATTGCCGGAAGGTGTCACGCTCGGGGGCGGTAAGAAAACCGTAGAGGAGTTGCGCGTCCTCGCGGACAATGAATTCGGTGAGCAGCACCACCCTCGTACCGATCTCGGGCAGGTCGTAGAAGCTGCTCATGGGGACATCGACCTCGTACCCCACGCCGCCCACGTCGACCAGCACGGTCGGTGGGGATTTCTCGAGCAGTAGTCCGGAGAGGCGACCGATCATCTGGCGATCTTAGCAGCCCGCGCCGCTAGCGGCCGCGAAGGCGTCCGCCGCGCGAGCGGGCGCCGCTTCGGGATGTGCGCGTCAGAATGCCGGCGGCCCCCAGCTGCCCGGAGAGCGCAGACGCGTGGGCATGACAGATGGCGCAGGCCAGCGCATCGGCTGCATCGGCCGATGGGTCGCCAGGCAGCTGCAGCAGCCGCCGCACCATCGCCTGCACCTGCTCCTTGCCCGCACGACCATAGCCCACCACCGACTGTTTGACCTGCAGTGCCGTGTATTCGTGAACGGGGAGATCGCGGATGGCGAGCGCCGCGACCGCTGCTCCGCGTGCCTGACCGAGTGCGAGTGTTGCCTGCGGGTTGATGTTGACAAACACGATTTCCACCGAGGCGAGGTCGGGCTTCCAGGTGTCGATCACCTCGGTGATGCCCTCGTGAATGGTGCGAAGCCGCGGGGCGAGTTCGCCGTCGGGGATGCGGATCACCCCGCTTGCGAGATAGCCGAGCGCCGCCCCGCGCTTTTCAATCACACCAAAGCCTGTCCGGCGAAGGCCGGGGTCGATACCGAGGATGCGCACGAGGGTGATCCGCTGGTGCGTTAGTGCCGGAAGTGCCGGACCCCGGTAAAGACCATGGCGATGCCGCGCTCATTGGCTGCGGCGATCACCTCGTCATCGCGTACCGAGCCGCCTGGCTGGATGACCGCGACCGCACCGCCGTCGGCGAGCACATCGAGTCCGTCGCGAAACGGGAAGAAAGCGTCTGAAGCCACCACCGACCCCTTGAGCGACAGCCCGGCCGCTTCGGCCTTGATGGAGGCGATGCGCGCAGAATCGAGTCGACTCATCTGACCCGCGCCCACGCCAAGCGTCATGCCACCGCTGCAGTAGACGATCGCATTGCTCTTCACGTACTTGGCCACCGTCCAGGCAAACATCAGGTCGCGAAGCTGAGCCTCGTCGGGTTGTCGCTGGGTCACCACTTTGAGCTCGGCTGCCTGGAGAATGTGATTGTCGGCGGTCTGGATCAGCATGCCTGAGCCCACCCGTTTCACATCCATTGCGTGATGGCCGCGCTCCCAGTTGGTTGCCCCGCCTGGTGGCAGAGCGATCTCAAGGAGGCGGACATTGACCTTGCCCTTGAAGACCGCGAGCGCCGCTTCGGAAAACGCTGGCGCGATCACCACCTCGACAAACTGTTTCGAAACAGCCTGCGCTGCCGCCTCATCAATCAGGCGGTTGAAAGCGATGATGCCGCCGAAGGCAGACGTGGGGTCGGTGCTGAAGGCCTTTCGATAGCACGCCAGGGGATCGTCACCGATCGCGACGCCGCAGGGGTTGGCATGCTTGACGATCACACAGGCGGGGCCGTCAAAGGACTTGACGCATTCCCACGCTGCATCGGCATCGGCGATGTTGTTATAGGACAGTTCCTTGCCCTGTATCTGACGTGCGGTGACAAGCGACCCCGGCGCAGGAAGGAGATCGCGGTAGAAGGCCGCCTGCTGGTGTGGGTTTTCGCCGTAGCGAAGGTCCTGGACCTTAACGAAGCGGCCGTTTGCCTGACCGCCAAAGAGCGCGTGCGTGCCATCGGGCTGGATTCGCGAGAGGTAGTCGCTGATCGCCGCATCGTAGTTGCTGATCCGGTTGAATGCGGCCACCGACAGCGCGAATCGGGTGGTATCGCTGAGTGCACCCGAGCCCCGAAGCTCAGCCAGCACCTGCGGGTACTGCGAGCTGTCTGTGAGCACGCCCACATCACGCCAATTCTTGGCTGCACTGCGCACCATTGCCGGTCCGCCGATGTCGATATTTTCGATGGCGTCTTCCAGCGTGCACCCGGGCCGAGATACGGTTGCTTCGAATGGGTAGAGATTGACCACCAGCAGATCGATCGTGCTGATGGCGTGCGCTGCGAGCGCGGCCATGTGGTCGGGCAAGTCGCGGCGGGCGAGCAGTCCGCCGTGAATGGCAGGGTGGAGTGTCTTCACCCTGCCATCAAGCATTTCCGGAAAACCGGTGTGGGCCGAGACCTCAGTGACCGGGAGGCCCGCATCGGCCAGCAGTTTCGCGGTTCCGCCGGTGGAGAGCAGTTGAATGCCAAGCGCATGCAACGCTTGGGCAAGTTCAACGATACCGGTCTTGTCTGAAACGCTGATCAGGGCCTGACGGACGGGTCGCATGGATTCAGTTCCCGGAGTAAAGGTAGAGGGCGCGTGCCGCGCGGCAGGCATTAGCCTGCGTCATCGAGCAATCCGTGATTGAGCAGCTTCTTTCGAAGCGTATTTCGATTGATGCCTAGCATTTCGCTCGCCCGCACCTGATTACCGTCGGCCGCTCGCATGACCACTTCGAGCAGCGGCCGCTCGACCGCCTGGATAACCATGTCGTAGACCCCCGACGGCATCTGCCCGTCCAGGTCGTGGAAGTATTTTTCCAGGCTGCGGGTGATCACTTCATCGATCATGGTTCCGCGGCTCATTGGGGCAGACCCTTCATGTCGCAGACGGAATCGGCCATGTGCCGGGAGAAATCTTGATCGAACCAGCGCTCAAGCGCCACGAGCTGCGCCTCGGGGGTTTCAATGGGGTAAAACACATTGCGCAGGAAATCGATTGCCCCGGGTTCGTCGGCCAGATACCAACCCACGTGTTTGCGTGCGGTGCGCACGCCCGTGAACGGGCCATGGAATTCGTAGTGATCGCTCAGGTGCTCACGGAGCAGCGCGCGCAACTCCTCGCGTGCAGGGGCCGCAGGCGGGGCTTCGCCGGCTAGCGCGGCCGCGATCTCGCGAAAAATCCAGGGACGCCCTTGTGCCGCACGGCCGATCATCACGCCGTCGGCGCGCGTGTGCTGGAGCACGGCGATGGCCTGTGCGGGGCTGCCGATGTCGCCATTGGCCACCACAGGTACGCTCACCGCCGACTTGACTTCGGCAATCGTGTCGTATTCCGCCTGTCCCGTGAAACCGCAGGCGCGGCTGCGGCCGTGCACGGTGATCATGGCGGCCCCTGCGGCCTCGGCGAGTTGGGCCAGACGAACGGCGTTGCGACGTTGCCGATCGGGACCGGTGCGCATCTTGACCGTGACCGGCACGCTGACTGCGTTCGCTACCGAATCGATGATGGCGAGCGCGAGTTCCTCGTTGGCCATCAGGGCTGAGCCCGCCTGCAGATTGCACACCTTCTTAGCCGGGCAACCCATGTTGATGTCAATGATCTGCGCGCCCCGGTCAACGTTGTAGCGCGCAGCCTCGGCCATCATGAGCGGATCGGCACCTGCGATCTGCACCGACCGCGGCTCTATTTCGCCGGAATGATCGATACGTCGCGAAGTTTTTACCGATTTCCAGAGCGCGGGGTTGGAGGCAGCCATTTCCGAGACCGCATAGCCTGCGCCCAGGCGCTTGCATAACTGGCGAAACGGCCGATCGGTGACGCCTGCCATCGGAGCCACGATAACCCGGTTGCGGAGCTGGTGGGGCCCGATTTGAATCATGAAAGCGGCTGGCCGGTTCGACGAGAGGCGCGATTCTACTGAAAACCGATCTGCACAAAAAATCGGCAGTTCGTTTCAGCGGCTGCGGATCCCGAACATGAGGCTGCGCGCGATCGTGTGCCGGATGGGTGTGCAGAAATCGATCAGAGTGAGCGCGGCTGCGTGTACCGGCTTCAATATATCCGGGCAGGTGAGCGTAGCAAGCAGATCGGTGGTCGCGACCAGCGTCTCGCGATCACGGCGACGATGGTTCTCAAACCGGTCTAGGGTAGCCGCGAGCGATCCGGACTGCGCCCGCCAATCGCCGAGCGCACGCGCCAGCACCGCGGCATCGCGCAGACCCAGATTGAGACCCTGACCCGCCACCGGATGCAATGCCTGCGCCGCATTGCCGATCGCGACCTGATCCGGGGCCAGCCGCAGCGGCCCGATGCGGCGCGTGACAGCACTGACGTGACGGGTGCTGTGCAGCGTGATGCGACCGAGTCCGGGACCGAACGTCTGAAAGAGCGCACTGCCAAATGCTGTCTCGGACAGTTCTGCCCTCGCCCGACATTGCGGCTCGGGCGCGCACCAGACCAACGCACGTCGGCGCGGCTCGGGCAAGGGCAGCAGAGCGAGCGGCCCTTCGTTCGTAAACCGCTCATAGGCCCAGCCTGGACAGTCGCGCTCCACCTCCACCTCTGCCAGGAGCGCCATCTGCTCGAACTCGCGTGTCCGGTGCCCGGTTCGCTGCTCGGTCTCGCCATCTGCGATCACGGTGAGCAGGGACTGTTCGCCGGAAGCGGTCTGATCGTGAGGCGGCCGCGCGAGGGGTGCGTGCAACGCGATCGCTTCGCGTAGCAGCCGATGGAGCGTGCCGTAGCGAAACACCGCGCCGAGCAAGGGCGTGCCCAGCTCGGTCGCACGGATTCGCGTGCCACCCGAGGCGCGCGCGCGGCTGACATCAACCACCGTGATCGGTGCAGCCAGACCGGGCGATTCAAGGAGCGCATTGGGCGCGCACTGTGGCACCACTCGACCGAGCGTCTGGAGACTGCCGAGCGATACGGCGAGGGCCCGCGAGCCCAGCCAATCGGGCAGGTCGGCGTCAATCGGATCAGCGATCAGCGCCTGGCGATCAATGCCTTCACGTTCAAGAAGCAGCCGGAGCGCAAGCGCAACCGGTCCGCGTCCTTCGATACGGATCATGGAGGCTCAGCCCCGCATCAACGCTTCAATATCGCTCGCGGCCTTTGGCACCTTAGCGGTGAGAATCTCGCAGCCCGATTCGGTGACGAGCGCGTCGTCCTCGATGCGGATGCCAATGTCATGAAAATGGCGCGGAATGTCGTCGGCGGCGCGAACATAAAGTCCGGGCTCCTCGGTGAGCACCATGCCAGGCCGCAGGATCCGCCAGGGCTTTTCCGATCCGGTGGCAGGTTCGCCAGGCTCGCGATAATCACCGCAGTCGTGTACGTCCATGCCCAGCCAGTGGCCGGTGCGGTGCATGTAAAAGCGACGGTAAGCCCCAGACTCGATCGCTGCATCGAGCGGGCCGCTGATCAGACCGCAGTCAATCAGCCCCTGGGCGAGTACTTTCACAGCGGCGTTGTGCGGGTCAATGAAGCGCATGCCAGGACGAGTGGCTGCGATCGCCGCCTGCTGGGCCTCGAGCACGATGTCGTAGAGCGTGCGCTGGGCGCCACTGAAACGCCCGGATACCGGGAAGGTACGGGTGATGTCGCTTGCGTAGCCATCGAGCTCGCAGCCGGCATCGATCAGCAGCAATTCGCCCTCGGTCAGACGGGCATCGTTGGCGCGGTAGTGAAGCACGCAGGCGTGACGACCGCTTGCCACAATCGAACCGTAGGCCGGCGCCTTCGACCCCCCCATACGGAATTCATGTTCGAGTTCGGCTTCGATCTCGAACTCGAACCGGCCGGGGCGGCTTGCCCGCATGGCGCGCACATGGGCGGCCGCCGAAATATCGGCCGCGCGCCGCATGATGTCGATCTCGTGCGCATCCTTGATCAGCCGCATGTCGTCGATGAGCGAGCGAACTTCAAACACCTGACCGGGCGCGCTCACGCCTGCGCGCGCCTGCGAGCGGACCGAGTTCAGCCAGCGGGCGACGCGGGCATCCTGGGCGCTGTCAGCGCCAATGGCGGTGAAGATCGCGGGCTGGTCGGCGAGTAGCCGCGGCAGTTCCTCGTCGAGCTTGTCGATGCTGAGCGCGTGGTCGAAGCCGAATTTTTCGCGCGCGAGCTGAGGGCCAAACCGGTAGCCATCCCAGATTTCACGCTCTTCGTTTTTGTCCCGGCAGAAAAGCCTGGATTCTGCGCCGCTGCCATCGACGCTTAGCACCAGCACAGCCTCGGGTTCGGTAAATCCGGTGAGGTAATAAAAGTAGCTGTCCCAGCGATAGGGATAGTGCGCGTCGCGGTTTCGGATCACTTCAGGCGCGGTGGCAATGACCGCAACGCCTCCCCCGCGCTCGCGGATCAGTTGGGCCAGACGCTGACGACGGTCGTGATAGGGCTGCATGGTGGGCTCGATCAGAAGGGGAAACGGTGTCTGGCCGCGGGGTCGGCGACGCCACCCCGCAATTCTGCATCGAGTTGCGCAAGGCGTGCCGGGGTGCCCACGTCGGTCCAGATGCCGTCAAAGCGTTCGGCGCCGATCAGGCCGCGCCCGGCCGCATCGCGTAGAAGCAGGCCCAGCCTGGCGGCTTCGCCATCGGGCAATGACTCAAAGAGCGAAGGATGATAGACACCGATTCCGCTGAAGGTGAGTCGCTTTGATGAGCCCAGGCCGAGGAGCCCCGAGTCTAGCGTGAAGTCCCCCTCGGGGTGATGGTCAGGATTGGGAACCAGCACGCACCAGCCGATGAGCCCGCCCGCGCTCATCTGACGGGCGATGGTGCGCGCCCGCGCAACCGGCCAGCGCGTAAAGACATCGCCATTGACCACCAGAAAAGGATGCGCTCCCAGGAGTCCCAGCGCTCTGCGGATTCCACCAGCTGTCTCAAGTGCTGGATGCTCGGGTGAATACGAGACCGACAGACCCCAGCGGGATCCGTTCCCCACCCAGTCACACAACACGTCGCCACAATGCGCGTGGTTGATGACCACTTCGGTGAACCCGGCCTCGGCGAGCGCCTGCAGATGCCAGCCCAGTAGCGGCTGCCCACCGGCGACCAGCATGGGTTTGGGGCATTGATCGGTGAGCGGGCGCATCCGCTCGCCTCGGCCCGCTGCCAGAATCATTGCGCGCATCGGAAGCAGGCCCTGCGTGCCGGGGCTCAGAAGGTGTAACCCGATTGGGCCGGCGCGAGGCTCTCGACCGCCTCGAGCACCTGCACCAGACCGGAGAGCGCCTGATAGCGACGAGCGGCTGCGAGCGCATAGCCCAATACCCGAGGCAAGTCGGCAAGGTAACGCGACTTGCCATCGCGGTGCTGAAGTCTGGCGAAGATTCCCAGCACTTTCAGCTGCCGCTGCAGGCCCATCCATTCGAAATCGCGGTAGAAGCTGCCGAAATCGTCGGCCACCGGTAGCCCCGCTTTGCGCGCGCCCTCCCAATACCGGATGGCCCAGTCGATCTGACGCTCTTCGGGCCAGTCAATGTAGGCATCCCGCAGCACGGACACCAGGTCGTAGGTAATGGGGCCGTACACGGCGTCCTGAAAATCGAGCACACCCGGGTTGCGTTCGGCATCAATTTTCATCAGGTTGCGGCAGTGCCAGTCGCGGTGAACATAGACGCGGGGCTGGGCCAAGGCCGCGCTTGCGAGCAGGTCAAAGGCTTGGTTCAGCAGTTCTTTGTGCGGGTCGGAGAGCACCACGCCCTTGTGGCGCGCGACATACCAGTCGGGATAGAGCTGCATTTCGCGATCAAGCAGCGCCCGATCGTAGTCGGGAAACACCCCGGGTCGGCTGGCGAGCTGCAGTTTAACGAGCGCGGCTGCCGCGTCCTGGTAGAGGCCGTTGGCCGATTCAATATCAAGGCAAGCTAGGTACGTGTCATGGCCCAGATCTTCGAGCAGCAGCAGGCCCGAGTCGAGATCAGCATCGATCACCGCAGGCACGCTGAGGCCCGCCTCGCGCAGGACAGCCGCGGCGTGCAGGAAAGGTCGGCAATCTTCGCGAGCGGGGGGGGCGTCCATCACGATCAGACTGCCGCCCTGCGCAACTGGGGCATCGATCCGGAAATAGCGCCGGAAGCTTGCATCATCGGACGCAGGGCGCAGGCTGTCGAGCTGCAGACCCAGACGACCGGCGCGCTGTGTGAGCCAGCGTTGCAGAAGCGGTAGACGCGGGTCAGAGACGGGCGAGGTCATGGGAAGTTGTCGGCGCGCAGGAGGGGGTGATCCCTATAATAGTCGATTGACTCTGACCGCCCGCTGTCGCTCAGGTCTGCCCGGGCCAACCCGGTGCCGTGCCGCCAGCGCAAGCGCCTCAACCCTCGACCCGGCATGCCCCCGATGAACCGTCGCCCGCCAAGTCTGTTGTCCGCCCTCACGCTGGCGGCGCTGCTGGGCTTGGTCGCAACGCATGGGGTGGCACAACCGGCGGGGCCCGGGTTTGTGCTGAAGCTCGATGGCACGCTCACCGAGGCCCGCACGCCTTCGCAGGCGCTCCCCGCCTATGCTCGCGCCTGGGTCATCGAGGGGCGGCCTGAGGAGCAGACCACGCTCATCGGCGACGCGGAGGTGCGCCGCGCAGGCAGCGTCATTCGCGGTGATCGGATCACCTACACCTCGTCGACCGACGAACTGGTGGCAACCGGCAATGTCCGCGTGACACGCGACGGCAATGTCTTTACCGGCCCCGCCCTGCAGCTGCGGGTGGATGCCAACGAGGGAACGTTCACCAGCCCCGATTACTACCTCGCGCTTCAGGGGGGCGGGCGTGGGCATGCGGAGCGAATTGATTTTCTGGGACCCGGGCGTGCGCTTGCCTCGCGCGCCACTTTCACCACCTGTGGTCCCGAGACACCAGACTGGCAAATCTCAAGCCGCTCGCTCTTCATCGATCAGGATGACGACCGAGGGGTGAGCCGGAGCGCACTGTTGTCGTTCAAGGGGGCGCCGCTACTCGCTTCCCCTTATTTCGCGTTTTCTTTGGGTAACGAGCGTAAATCCGGGTTTCTCGCGCCCTCCTTCGGCATCACTTCGCGTAGCGGCGTCGACCTGATGGTGCCCTGGTACTGGAACATCTCGCACAACACCGATGCCACCCTCTATCCCCGGGTCAGCACCCGCCGCGGCGCGCAGCTGGGCGGTGAAATTCGCTATCTGAGGGATAACTTCGCTGGGGAAACCCGCTTTGAGGCCAACCCCTATGACCAGGAAGCGGGCAGTTCGCGTCATTTCTGGCACACCCGGCAGAGCTTCAGCAATCTGGGCGGCTGGGGCGGCGGCTGGGACATGCGTGGGGTGTCGGACGATCGCTACTTTGTCGATTACTCGCGTTCCATCGTCACCAGTGCAGACCGGGTGCTGCCCAGAACAGTGAGTTTTGGCCGCGGCTTGAGCGAAGACTGGTCGATGACGGTCCTGGTTCAGAAGTTCCAGTCGATTCTGGACGCAAGGCCCGGTCCTTACGAACGCGAGCCGCAGGTGGTGACCCGTTGGCTGGCTCGCGATCGAGGCGGGTTCGACATGAACAGCACGTTCGACGTGACCCAATTCATCTCGCCGGATGCCATCCGCCCGTCGGGCACCCGAATGGTGGCTAACCCCTCCGTTTCGTGGCCGATTCGCCGTCCAGGATGGTTTGCGGTGCCGAAGGCGAATGTGCACGCAACCAGCTATCAGGTGAACCCTGCACTGGGTACCGACTATGGGCTCCAGCGTGTGGTGCCCACGCTGTCGTTCGATTCCGGGATGGTGTTTGAGCGGCCGTATGCCTATGCGGGGCGAGACATCACGCAAACGCTCGAACCTCGCCTCTTCTACGTGCGCACCCCGTTTCGCGACCAGAGCGCGTTTCCGGTTTTCGATACTGCACCGGCCGATTTCAATTTCGCCCAGCTGTTCTCGGACAACACCTTTATTGGAAACGATCGGATTGCTGATGTGAATCAGCTCACTGCCGCTGCAGTGTCGCGGCTG
>Ga0315906_10003641_pt1 | contig 20404 bp, 14 predicted proteins | sample LakEriMetagenome_4_FD_203526 | JGI IMG/M metagenome (GOLD analysis project Ga0315906, IMG submission 203526) | Freshwater fungal communities from buoy surface, Lake Erie, Ohio, United States - Buoy 2 MA122 | ecosystem: Environmental > Aquatic > Freshwater > Lake > Lake biofilm | place: USA... | reverse complement strand
GCGTCAGGCGGGCATCGTCGCCGTCGGCCTGCAGGCCATGGAGACGCTGAAGGCTTCGGGCCGTGAGAGCGATTTCCTCGCACGCGTGATGGGTGCCCAGGCGCGCGCACGCCGCAGCCGGCAAGACCTGGAGCACCGTGGGCTGGCGGTCGAATCCGTTCCGCCCTACCTCGAGTCGCTGCTCTCGCAGGCGATCGTGCTGGCCTTCGGCGCTGCGCTCGTGATGCAAGGCGAGCTCACGCTCGGTGGCCTGCTCGCGTTCCAGACGATTCTCTACTTCTTCATGGGTCCGGTCGTCGACCTGGCGGGATTCGCGCAGGAATTCCAGTCCGTCCACGCCGACCTGTCGCGACTCGATGACGTGCAGCGCCATCCCACCGATCCCCTCGCGGCACCGTCCGCCGAGGCTGGCGCGTCACGCATCGAGGGCTGCGTCGAGCTCCGCGAGGTGACCTTCGGCTATGCGGAAAGCCAGCCGCCGCTGCTCGAGGCCTTCAGCCTGCGCGCGGAGCCCGGCCGCCGCATTGCGCTCGTGGGCGGGACCGGCAGCGGCAAGAGCACGGTGGCCAAGCTCGTGACGGGGCTCTACCGCCCGTGGTCGGGCAGCATCGAACTCGACGGTCGCGACCTCGCCGAGTGGCCGCGCATCGAGCGCACCGGCGGCGTGGCGATGGTCGCGCAGCAGCCGCAGCTCTTCGAGGGCTCGCTGCGCGAGAACCTCACGCTGTGGGATGCGGACCTCCCGGAGTCGTGGCTCTACGAGGCGCTTGAAGATGCAGCCAGCGCCGATCTTCTCCTTCGCCGCGGTGGGCTTGGCCAGCGGGTCGAGGAAGGCGGCTCCAACTTCTCCGGTGGCGAGGCCCAGCGCATCGAGATCGCACGCGCGCTGGCCCGGCGTCCGAGCGTCATCGTGCTCGATGAAGCCACGAGCGCGCTCGATGCCGAGACGGAGTTCCGCATCGACCGGGCCCTGCGACGTCGCGGGTGCACCTGCATCATCGTGGCGCACCGCCTGTCCACCGTGCGCGATGCCGACGAGATCATCGTGCTGGATCGCGGCACGGTGGCCGAGCGTGGCACGCATCAGGACCTCATGGATGCGGGCGGTGCCTACGCGGCGCTGGTCCAGGGAGGCAGCCTGTGATCCACCTCGTCGAGCACGCGATCTCGCTCGGTGCGTCGGCGGCGCGAGCCGACCGGCGGGAGCCGATCGAACTCTCAAGCCTCCAAGGAGGGCTCGTCGTCGAGGTCGAATGCGACCTCTTCGCGGTGCACGCCAGCGGGGGCAGGCGGCATCCGCTCGGCGTTGTGCCGTCCGGCGCGTTGCTGCGGGCCGTGCCCGAGTGCCGCGGCGCTCGCGTGATCGCCGTCCCCAGCGGCGATGGCGCCATGGCGCGAGTCGATGCAGGGCTGCTGGCTCGTGCTGCCAAGGATCGTGAGCTGCGACTCGCACTCCACACGTGGGACAACACGCTGGCGCTCATCATCGGTGCGCCAGATGCCACGGATCTGCCCGTCGCGCTGGCTGAGCACGCTGCGGCCCGCATCGAGCGTGACACCAAGCGGCTCGACTCGCTGCGCGGCACACGCGTCGAGCGCACCAAGCAGGTTGGTGGACGCTTCCGCGGCATGCTGGGGTCGCTCTTCGCCACCCCCAACGAGATCCTGGCGGTCGACCCCAACTCCCCGGCAGAACTGCGCGCCTGCCGCCACGTGGCGATCCTCGCGGGCGTCCCGGTGGAACGCATTCCCCGGCGCTTGCAGGAGTCGACGGACCGACCGCCGCAGCAGGTCTTTGCCATGCTGGCTGGCTGCGGCGTTCGCGATGTCGTGCTTGAGGGCCGTTGGTGGGAACTTGATCACGGGCCGATCCTTGCCTTCTCGACCGAGGGCGATCCCATGGCGCTCTACCCGGTGGCCGGTGGAACGATGGCGCAGCGGTATGTGCAGGGCCGCGGCATGCCCGCCGCGATGGTTGACGAGGCCGCCGCGCGCACGATCCGTCCGATCGCGTCGGTCTTCCTTCCAGCCTTGCCGGACGACGTCCGTGATGTGCGCGGTCTCGTGCGCTTCATGCTCGCCGGGAGCGTGCGCGACCTGGTCTGGGCTGCGGGGGCCGCAGGGCTCGCCAGCCTGATCGGGCTGATCGTGCCCTATGCCACTGGGCTGCTCGTCGAGCACACGATTCCGAGCGATGACTTCCGCGGGCTCGTGTTCGTCGCGGCGATGCTCGTCGCTGCACTCTCCGCCTCGGCGGTGGCGCAGTACGTGAGCCGGCTCTACCTGCTGCGCACCGAGGGGCGCGCCGGCCAGCGGGCGATCGGTGCCGTGGTGCATCGCTTGCTCGCGCTGCCGGCACCGTTCTTCAAGCGCTTCAACGCGGGTGACCTCGCGGATCGCCTGGGCTGCCTCGATGACCTGCAGTCGGCGCTCACCCAAGCGGCGATCGGCGGCGTGATCGGCGGGACCTTCGCGGTTGGCTACCTCGTCCTCATGGTGCTCATGGAGCCATCGGCTGCGCTCGTCGCCGCCATGGTCATGCTGGCCATGCTGCTGTTCACGGTGCTCGTCGTGCGCTCGCAAGCAAGACTGAGCGCCGACAGCGCCGACCGGTCCGGCAAGCTGTCCGGTTTTGCGCTGCAGCTCTTCGGCGGCATCGACACGCTGCGCACCGCCGGCGGCGAGGAAGCAGCGCTCATGCAGTGGCTGCAGCGCTTCCGTCGCCAGCAGCGCACCGAGCTCGACGCAAGCAAGCGTGGGGCGGCGCTTCGCGTTGTCGCCACCTGCGTGCCACTGGGCGCCATCGCGCTGCTCTGGCCGATCTTCGCCGCGAGCGGTTCCTCGCTCGGCGAGTACATGGCCTTCAACGCAGCCTTCGTTGCGGCGATCTTCGGCGTGATCCAGCTCGGCGAGTCGCTCGGTGACGTGGCAACGGTCCTGCCGCACCTGCAACGCCTCGAACCGATCCTGCAGGAAGCACCCGAGCGCCTCGACTCGGCGCTGCAGCCGGGGCAGTTGCGCGGGAACCTCGCGCTCTCGAACGTTCGCTTTGGCTACCCGGGCTCAGCGGACGAAGTGCTCAAGGGCGTCTCGATCGAGATCCCGGCGGGAGCGTCGGTGGCGATCGTGGGGGCATCAGGCAGCGGCAAGAGCACGATCATCCGGCTCTTGCTCGGACTGGAGCGCCCCAGCGCAGGCCGCGTGCTGATCGATGGGCAGGATCTCACGCGGCTTGATCCGGTGGCCGTGCGCCGCCAGATGGGCGTCGTCATGCAGAAGGGGCAGATCATCCCCGGCACCGTTGCCGAGAACATCCTCGGCTCCACCGTGCTCACGCTTGACGATGCGTGGGATGCGGCGGAGCAGGCGGGCCTCGCCGAGGACATCGAGGCCATGCCGATGGGTATGCACACCTACATCAATCCCTCGACGCTCTCGGGCGGCCAGCAGCAGAAGGTGCTGCTGGCGCGCGCGCTGCTCGGTCAACCTCGCGTGGTGGTGCTCGATGAGGCCACCAGCGCGCTGGATGAGCAGTCGCAGGCCACGGTCGTCGAGAGCATGGAGCGGCTCGAGGTCACGCGCATCGCCGTGGCGCACCGGGTGAGCACCATTCGCACCTGCGACCGGATCTACGTGATCGAGCGCGGGCTCGTGGCGCAGCAGGGCACCTTCGATGAGTTGCTCGCGCAGCCCGGCACCTTCCGCCGATTGGTCGAGCGGCAGCTCGCTGACCTTGAGCCGGTCGAGGACACTGACTCAACGGGGGCATCGGGGCCCGACGACGAGAGCGACTCCGACGAGGCCAGCTGACGCCGCACGGCGAATCCTGACACCCCATGATCTCAGGGAGGGGCACTCACGCTGCGTGACCGCGCGGCGTGTCGGAGTGCCCACCCAGGTCGCCCCCTTGGGAGCTCCCAAAACGCCACGCGGCGCACGCCCGGGTGGACGCGCGCCGCATGGTGACGATCGATCCTTGACAGCCGGGGTCCGCGGACCATCGAAGCCGTGGTGGCCTGATGCCGAGGGATGTCCCAGCGATCGTGGGCCTCAGCGGCCGCGGGTCGACTTGCGCGGGCCGGTCCGGCCGACCGAGCTGGTGCTGGTCGAACGGCTCTTGGCGCCGCCGGCGACCTTCTTCATGTCGTCCGCCGACAGCTTCTTGGGCTTCTTCGCTTCAGCCATGGTCATGTCCTTTCACAAGGTCCAACGGAACCACGGCCCCCTTGGCCGTGTGACACCGGAGTATTCCATCTGCGTTGCCCGCGTGCAAGCCGTCGATCGATCCTCGTTGCCGATTCCTTTCAGATTCCCCTCCGTTGGTCTTGTCCGCGGCGACGGACAGCCGACAATCATGCAGGCATGCTGCTCTCGCTCGCCATCACCGCAACGATCCTCGCGCAGGCCGCCAAGCCTCAGGCGATCACCCCCGAGCAACTCAAGTTCTTTGAGAGCACCATCCGTCCGATCCTGGTCGACCAGTGCTACGGCTGCCACAGCGCGCAGTCCGGCCGCTCACGCGGCGGCTACCTGATCGACACGCGTGACGCCGCCCGCAAGGGCGGCGGTTCGGGTCCCGGCATCGTGCCCGGCAAGCCCGATGAGAGCCTCCTCATCCAGGCCATTCGCTACCACGACGAGGACCTGCAGATGCCCCCCAAGGGCAAGCTGAGCGACGACCAGATCAAGGCGCTCGAGCGCTGGGTGGCGATGGGCGCGCCGGATCCGCGCGAGTCAGCGACCGCCAAGCCGGCAGCAAGCCGCGATGGTGCAGCGGTCGAGTTGCCCGCCGGCGAACTCAGCAAGGAAGACATCGAGAAGGGGCGTTCGTGGTGGGCCTACGTCGCACCGAAGCCGCAGCAGGCACCGGTCGTCAAGAACGCCGCGTGGCCGAGCGATGACATCGATCGCTTCGTGCTGGCCAGCATGGAGTCGAAGGGCCTCACGCCGGTGAAGGATGCCGCCGCCGTCGATCTGGTCCGGCGCGTGACCTTCGATCTGACCGGACTGCCGCCCACGCCAAACGAGGTTGCCGCGTTCCTGCGCGACAAGCAGCCGGGTGCGTACGAGCGCCTGGTCGATCGCCTGCTCGGCACGCGTGCCTTCGCCGAGCATTGGGGTCGCCATTGGCTCGATGTTGCCCGCTACGCCGAGAGCAGCGGGCGAGAGGGCAACTCGGTCTACCCGTACGCCTGGCGCTACCGCGACTGGGTCATCGATGCGTTTGAGAAGAACCTTCCGTACGACGAGTTCCTGCGGCAGCAGCTGGCGGGTGACTTGCTGCCAGTGGCGGGGCCGGATGATCACGCGGCCAAGACGATCGCCACGGGGTTCCTGGCGGTGGGCAGCAAGGCCCAGCGCACGCGGAGCAAGGAACAGTTTGCGATGGACCTTGCCGATGAGCAGATCGATGCCTTCAGCCAGGCCATGCTCGGCACCACGATCGCGTGCGCCCGCTGCCACGACCACAAGTTCGATCCGATCACGCAGCGCGACTACTACGCACTCGCCGGGATCTTCCTGAGCACCGAGACCTACTACGGCACCTCGCGCAGCCAGGGCAATCAGCAGGCATCGCAGCTCATCGAACTGCCATCGGATGCCAACGTTCCCAACGGGCCAACGGTCACGGCTCTGCAGCGCGCGGCCTACGACCGGATCGAAGTGGGGCTTGAGCAGGCGTCGCAGCGCCAGCAAGGCGCTCAGAAGGCGCTCGCGCGGGCGGCGGCGCAAGGGCTCGCCGACATGCGCGCTCGATTCGACGAGGATGGTCGCGCCACCGCCGCGAATCGCCTGGCCATGGGGGTGCGCGAGCGCGTGGAGGATGTCGATGCTCGGATCTTGGCGCGCGGTGAACTCGACAAGGCCGGTCCGAGCGTGCCACGCGGCTTCCCCGAGGTGCTGACGGCCGGCAGCGCAGCACCGATCGGGCTTGGCAGCGGCCGGCTGCAGCTGGCGAACTGGGTCGCGGGCACGTCGAACCCGCTCACGGCGCGGGTGTTCGTGAACCGTGCGTGGGCGTGGATCTTCGGCGTCGGCATCGTGCCCACGCCCGACAACTTCGGCACCAGCGGCGTGGCGCCCACGCACCCCGAACTGCTCGACCGTCTCGCCAGCGATTTCATGGCCAGTGAATGGAATGTCAAGGCTCTCGTGCGCCGCTTGGTGCTCACGCACACGTACCGCCTTGCCAGCGTGAACGACCGCGCCAACGCCGCGATCGATCCCGACGTGACGTGGCTCTGGCGTGCCCGCGACCGGCGGCTGCCTGCGGAGTCGATCCGCGATGCCATGCTCGCCTGCGCCGGTGCGATCAGCGAGCCGCCGGTGGGCAGTGCGGTGGGGAGCTTCGAGGGTGGCTTCGGGCAACGTGGTGAGCAGCTGGCGCAGGTGCTGCTGCGCGACATCGATGCGCGCAGCATCTACCTGCCGGTCGTGCGCGACTTTCAGAACGAGGCGCTCGATGCCTTCGACTTCGCGGATCCCTCGTTCGTGACCGGCGACCGCGACGAGACGACGGTCGCCACACAGGCGCTCTACCTGATGAACGACGAGCGCGTGATCGAACTGGCCATGCGCATGGCGCGTCGGCTCATGCGCATGGATGCCACGGACAAGCAGCGCATCACCTTCGCGTTCCAGCTGGCCTTCGCCCGCGAACCCTCGGCCGCCGAGGAACGTGCGGTCACCGCCTTCCTGCGGGAGTTCCATGCCGGCGACCCTGGTGCCCCGGGTGGCGAGGCGAGCGTTCGCGACCGCATCCGCCAGCGGGTGCAGTCGCAGACCGGCACCGGCCTTCCACCTGACATGCTCAACGCCTCGGCGGAGGAGCGCGCCTGGACCGCGTTCTGCCAGGCGCTCTTCCAGACCGCCGAGTTCCGCTATCTCGACTGATCCACCCGAACCACCTGGACGATCGCTCGACGCGATCCCAAACCACCCAGCTGCACCCGCCACCGACGACACACGCCACCCCAGCGACACCCGCCCCCGATGACCCAAGGAGTTCCGATGGACTGCAACCAACCCAGCGACTGGATCCCGCCCACGAGCCTTGGCTTCAGCAGGCGCAGCATGCTCGGCACGCTCTCCTGCGGGTTCGGGCTCATGGCGTTCGCCGGCCTCGCGGGCGCGAACGCGCTCCGGCTCGACGATGAGGGCGCCGCGCGGCGCATCGCCTCGGGCACGCACCACACGCCGCGGGCCAAGCGCGTGATCTTCCTCTCGATGGCGGGGGGGCCGAGCCACGTCGACACCTTCGACTACAAGCCCGAACTCTCGGCAGCCGATGGCACGAGCCTTGGGCAGGGGATCCGCCGCGGCGCCAAGCTTCTCAAGAGCCCCTGGGAATTCAAGGCTCATGGCAAGAGCGGGCTCTACGTCTCGTCGCTCTTTCCGCAGGTCGCCGAGCATGCCGACCAGCTCTGCCTGCTTCGCAGCATGAAGACCGACGTGCCGGCGCACCCGCAGGCCCAGCTCAAGATGCACACCGGCTCGTTCCAGTTCGTGCGTCCGAGCATGGGCTCGTGGCTGCTCTACGGGCTTGGAAGCGGCAATGACAACCTGCCCGGCTTCATCACGATCAACCCGCAGGGTGGCGCGCAGACCTACGGCTGCGGCTTCCTCCCCGCGCCCACGCAGGGCACGCCGATCCGCATGCAGGGCGGAGGTCGCGCGATGATGTCGGGTGCAGGCGCGGGGCAGGGTGCGCTGCCCAACATCAGCAACCCGCTGCTCACGCGCGAGGCCCAGCGCGAGCAGCTCGATCTCGTCCAGAAGCTGAACAAGGAGCGCCTCAAGCGCGATCCGCGCAGCGACCAGATCGAGGGCGTGATCGAGAGCTACGAGCTCGCGTTCCGCATGCAGATGGAAGTGCCCGACGTGCTCGACGTCTCCGACGAGGATCCGAAGACCCTCGCGCTCTATGGGATCGGCGAGCAGGAGACGGATGGATTCGGCAAGCAGTGCCTGATGGCGCGCCGGCTCTCCGAGGCCGGCGTCCGGTTCGTCGAGGTGACCGCCGGCGGATGGGATACCCACCGCAACATGAAGGCCGACCTCGAGAAGAAGTGCGGCGAGATCGATCGCCCGATCGCCGGGCTGCTGTCGGACCTCAAGCGCCGCGGCATGCTCAAGGACACGCTCGTGATCTGGGGTGGCGAGTTCGGTCGCACGCCGTATGCGCAGGGCGATGACGGCCGCGATCACAACAACAAGGGCTTCACGATGTGGATGGCCGGCGGCGGCGTGAAGGGCGGCTTCTCGTACGGCTCGACCGATCCCACCGGTGCCGAGGCCGTCGAGAACCCCATGGACATCCACGACTGGCACGCCACGATCCTCTGGCTCATGGGCTTCGATCACGAGCGCCTCACGTACAACCACGCCGGCCGTGACTTCCGCCTCACCGACGTGAAGGGGAATGTGCACACCGGCATCATGGCCTGACCGCACGGGGCAACGCCACGCGCTCGTCCGGAGCGACCGAGCGGTCCCGTGCTGCGCGGCTCCGGGAGTCGCGAAGGCGGCACGAACGGTGACCGTTGATGGCGGGTGCCGGCCCCGCCGAGCGACGGACGAAGAGCGCGCGCGGAGCCGGGTGCAGCGCGCGCGTCCGCGCAGCAGGGACCCGAGGGAGCAGGAGACGAGCGCAAGGATCGCGGCGGCGCGTTCGCGCGGCAAGGACCCGAGGGAGCGCAAGGACGAGCGCGCTCAGGGCGCGAGCGCGGCCGCGGCTTCCGCAGCCACCCACGCGCGCACGCGCGCCTCGAGCAGCGGCAGCGGCAGGGGGCCGGCGCCGAGCACGGCGTCATGGAACCCGCGTACATCGAAGCGGTCCTTGAGCGTTGCCTCGGCGTCCTGCCTGAGCCCGCGGATGCACAGCTCGCCGATCTTGTACGCGCATGCCTGGCCAGGCCAGGCGATGTAGCGGTCCACCTCGCGGGCGATGTTGAGTTCGCTCAGCGCGGTGTTCGCCTTCATGAAGTCGATCGCCTGCTGGCGCTCCCAGCGCAGGTGATGGATGCCGGTGTCGACGACCAGTCGTGTGGCGCGCCACATCTCGTAGAGCAGGCGCCCGAAGTCGGCGTAGGGGTCTTCTCGGAAGAAACCCATGTCGATCCCGATGCGCTCGCTGTAGAGGGCCCAGCCTTCGACGAAGGCGGTGGAGTCGATGCCCTTGCGGAAGTGCCGCGTGCCGGTCATTTCCTCGGCCAGCATGATCTGCAGATGGTGGCCCGGCACCGCTTCGTGCAAGGCGAGCGGGATCATCTCGTAGGTCGGCCGCTGGTCGAGCGCGAAGGTGTTGGCGTAGAACCAACCAGGCAGCCCGCCGGCGATCGAGCCCGGCATGTAGTACGCGGTGGTCTGCTGCGGCGCCATGAAGCGCGGGATCTCGCGCACGCCGTACGGGCAGCGAGGCAGGACCTTGAAGTACCGCGGCAGTTCCGCATCGACGCGCTTGCAGATGTCGCGATAGCCAGAGAGCAGGGCCTCGGCACTGGTGTGGTAAAAGCGCGGATCGCTGCGGAGGAAGGCGATGAAGGTCGCGAAACGAACATCGGGCTCGAGCGCGCCGCGAGCCGGATCGGCTGCCGCCCAGTCCGTGCGCGCGATGACCTCGAGCATCTCGGCCCGGATGCGCGCGACCTCAGACAGGCCGAGCGCATGCACCTGAGCGGGTGTGAGGTCGGTCGTCGTGAAGCGTGAGAGTTCGAAGGCGTAATACGCCGCGCCGTCGGGTGCATCCCAGCAGCCGACCGTGGCACGGCAGGAGGGCAGGTACTCCTGCTCGAGGTACGTGCGAAGCGTGGCCATGGCATCGAGCGCTCGGCTGCGATCACGCTCCCAATCGGCCAGGAGCGGCGCGGCGAAGAGATCGCCGTAGCGCACCGCGGCTTCCCGCAGCGGTGCACCGGTCGACTGGAGTTTCGTCGCCAGCACCGCATCGAACTGCTGCAGCACACCCTCCATGCAGGCCATCGGCGGCAGGATGCCCCGGGCAAGGCCTTCGCGCAGCCTGGCTTCCGTGTCGCTGATCGACTGCGGCACGGCGCTGAAGCGCTTGGCAAAGTTGACGTAGTCCTCGGGACGTTCGAACGCCACGTGATCGGCGAACTGGGGGACCTCGACCTGCGGACCGTTGCGCGCATCGACCGGTGCGAGCCAGCGCGCGAAGTCGTAGGACCTGATGCCGAGCTCGAGCTCGCGCAGCAGCAGATCGCGATCGAGTCGATCGCCCGTCTCGAGCTGCGCGGCATCGATCGCCATGAGTTCCTCGCGCACCATCTTGAGGTGCTCGGCGCGCATGCCGTAGCCGCGAAGGCTCGCGTCGGTGATGCGATCGGACGCGGTCGGGCGTCGACGCGTGATCGCTTGCTCGGGATACTGGTCATCGACCCATCGCTCGTACTCGGCGATGAGCGCATCGAGGGCTTGCCCGGCGGCGTTGCGAGGGGCCTGCGCGGCGCTCCCAGAGTCGGCTCGTGATGGCTTGGCGGCCACGGACGTCGCCGGCGCTTCGGCCTGGGTGTGCGCCGCAGTCGACCCGGCCGGCGCGCCCGTTGTGCCAAGCTGCGGTTGGACCAGACCAGAGATCGAGAGGGCAACCGCGAGCGAAAGTACGTGGGGACAGGGCATGCGGCCACGATACGGCCCGCTTTCGGCCCAGGTCGCTTTGACTCGCCCCGGATCCGGACTACTCTGATAACCCAAGGAGATCCAGGATGCACATGATGAAGACTGCCGTCGCGACCCTCGTCGCGACCGCTGCGGCCCACGCGACGAGCGAAGCCACCGTCTCGATCGCACCCAACACCACGATCCCGGCGACCGTCCGGATCGACATCACCCACAGCACCTTCGGCTCGAGCAACGACACCGAGCAGAACACGCACTCGCTGCAGGGGCCGATGCACATCACGATGAGCCCGAACAGTCCGCCTTGGGCGAACATCGGCCAGGACTCGATGAACCTGATCCTGGGCGGCGCCAACTACAACTTCGCGTTCTTCTGCTTCCCGTTCATCGGCTGCCAGAACCTGAACGTGAACCTTTCGTCGGTCGTCATCTCGATGACGGCTCCGGCTGCCAGCCCGCTGAGCGGCACCGGCAACTACACCATGAACAACGTGCCGGTGAACCTGCATGCCGAGTATTCGACCAGCGGCATCGACACTGGTTCCTATGTGCTCGACCAGCCGGCGGTGGTGACCATCACCGGTCGGCTCACGCAGAATGCCGGCTTGGCCAAGATCGATCAGTTCAGCCTCGGCTCGCTGATCTTCGATGTGCCGGCGGAGAGCCTGCCCGCCAACGTGACCGCCATTCGACTCACCATCACGCCGAACCTCTCGCAGGTGACGCTCACCGGCCCATGGTCGGTGGTGCCCAGCCCCGACTTCAATGGCGATGGCTTGGTCAACGGCCTGGACCTCGGTGTTCTGCTCTCAGGTTGGGGCTCGACGCAAGGCGACATCGATGGAAACGGCACGACCGATGGCGCCGACCTTGGCCTGCTCCTGAGTGCCTGGAACGGCTGACGCCCGGGATTGAACCGCTCGGCCTGAACCCTGCGCGTGCGCGGGGTTCGTGACCGACCTCGCACGGGGCGCCTCGACGGGCGCCCTGTGTCGTTTCGCTACACTTCGCGCCCCATGGCCCAGCTGAGCCCAGAGACCGAGCAGGGGTATTCGCCCCCGACCGTGCGCCAGTTCAGCGTGTTCCTGGACAACAAGGTGGGCAAGCTGCTCGAGCTGCTGCAGATGTGCGAGCACAACGGCCTGCAGATCGCCGCCTTCAGCGTGCTCGATTCGAGCGATCACGCCGTCGTGCGCATGATCTTCACCAACGCCGATGCGGCGCGCCACACGCTGCGCAAGAACCAGTACACCTTCAGCGAGAGCGACCTGCTCGTGGTCGAGATGGTCCGCGGCCAGACCGTCGCCACCGTCTGCCTTCACTTGCTGGCAGCCGAACTCAACATCCGGTTCTCGTATCCGTTGCTCACGCAGCGCGATGGCGCACCGGCGGTCGCCCTGGCCGTCGATGACAACACGCTCGCCGGGCAGATCCTGCTTCGCAAGCGCTTCACGTTGCTGGGCGAGGAAGACCTCGGCTGACGCTCAGACCGCGGCCGGGACGGTCGCGCAGGTCTTGGCGGTCTCCCACACGGTCACCGACACGAGGTCGAGCCCAGCGGCTCGCAGCGGCGTCTGCAGCAGGTTGCGGCACACGAGTGCGATGTGTTCGACGCTGGGGTTGAGCTCTGCGAACTCGGGGCAGTCAAGGTTCAGGTGCTTGTGGTCGAGCCGCGCCATGACCTCGCGATCGACGACGGTCTCGAGCGTGGCCACGGTGTTGGCGACTGCGGGGTTGGTTGCGACCGTCACGTCGAGCCGGTAGTTGTGGCCGTGACCGTTGGGGTTGCTGCACTTGCCGAAGAGTGCGTGGTTCTCGGCGTCGCTGCAGCCGGGCAATGCCAGCCGATGGGACGCCGAGAACTCAAAGGACACCTGCACGTGAAGTTGCTCGGGCATGTCGGGGTTCCAGTGGTAGGCGTGCTGGGGGCTCACGCGGAGGGTGATCCCCGAGAGGGGCGGCAGCGATGCACTGACGCAGGCGGAGGCCAGGGAGCGCATGCACTCGGCAGTCTCGATGGCGCTGCGCCACGTGGGGGCCCAAGCGCGGACGGCCGCGTCGATCGGCGTGATGCTGACGAGGTAGCCCGTGTGATCGGGTTGCCCCCGGCAGCGGACGGTCCACTCGACGTATCGCGCCCCAGCAAAAAGCGTTGGTACCGATCCGTAACCATTGCTTCCTTTCGATCCATCACTGGGCCATGCCACGCGAACGGTTCGTGCAAGCACTGCCGCGAACTGTCGGGGGTTGGCGTTCGTCATAGAAGAAGTCGAGGTGACGGTCCGAACGGTTTGACTGAGTGTCTTTCCGAGTCTATCGTCGTACTCACGGACCCCCGGAAGGGCTCGGCGTGAGCACTGCTCCGCCGGGCCTTTTTTCTTGCCTCGGCGCCGCGGCGCATTGAACCAAGTTATTCCTCGAACCGGTTCGGTTCCTTGCAGAGGCCCATGATGCCATATCCCGCAGCTGCAACCCTGCGTTCGCGCGAAGAATCGGGTCGGAATCGTTCAGTGGCTCCAGCACATTGTCTTCACATGAACGATCGACCTCTGATGCGCTCAAGGGTCCTTGCGATCCTCGCACTCGTCGTGATCGTCTCGTGCCACGCGCCGGTGACCGGACCAGTCACTGCACCAGCGACTTCGCCTGTGACCGCACCAGCGACTGCACCGACCGCCGCGCCTGTTCCGCCCGCATCGTCCATCGTCCAACTCGGCGCGATTTCGGTTGATCGCACGTTGGGTTCGGTTCGCGTGCCGGGCGTTGTCGCGCTGCGCGAGGGTTGGCTTGAGCAAGCTGTCTGCCAGCAGGGCACCCGTGATCACGAGTCGCTCATCACGGTCTCGATGCCGCCGAGTTCGATCCATGCGGCGCTCTTGCTCGCAGGACTCTCGCCCGGCCGGCCCGGACACTGGCGCGTACGTGATGACGGCTCGCTCGAGCTCGTGCCACCGACTGGCGAAGCGGTGCTCATCGACGTCGAGTGGATCGACGCAGCAGGCAGCATGCAGCGTGGTCCGCTCAGTGCATGGATCAAGACGGAGGGCGCTGCTGCGCCTGGCGCCTTCGTCTTCGCCGGCAGCGTCATGCGCGATCGCGCCGTTGCCCCGTACGTTGCCGATCAGTCCGGCAGCGTGGTCGGCCTCGTCACCTTCGGCGATGAACCGATCGCGAGCGTGGCGGTCGTTCCCGACCGCGCGGACATCGCCGAGCCATCGTTGAAGGCCTGGACGGAACGCATCCCGCCCGAGGGGACGGCGGTGACCATCGTGATCCGCCGCGCACCGTCGCGCGTGCCATGATGCACCTGCGTACGATCGTTGCATGGACCATGCGCCCCAGCATGCCGCCTCGTTGCGCGGCCTGACCAAGACCTACTTCCGGCCCGACGGATCAGTGCTGGTCGAAGCGCTCAAGGGCGTTGATCTCGACATTCCCTACGGCCAGTATGTGGCGATCATGGGCTTCAGCGGTTCAGGCAAGAGCACGCTCATGAACCTGCTGGGCTGCCTCGATCGGCCAACGTCCGGCGCGTACTACCTCGACGGGATCGACGTGGCCACCTTGCCCGATGACGAACTCAGCGCGGTCCGTGGCCGCCGGATCGGCTTCGTCTTCCAGGCCTTCAACCTGATCAGCGAGCTCACCGTCGTGGAGAACGTCGAAGTGCCGCTCTTCTACCAGCGGCTCCCGGCGCCAGAGCGCCGCGCACGCGCGGTCGAGAGCCTGCAACGCGTGGGCCTTGGCGATCGGCTCGGGCATCGGCCGAGCCAACTCTCAGGTGGCCAGCAGCAGCGCGTGGCGATCGCGCGCGCGCTCGTCACCAATCCAGCGATCCTGATGGCCGACGAACCGACTGGGAACCTCGACACGGCGACCGGTGAATCGATCCTCGCCCTGTTCGAGGCGCTCCACCAGCAAGGGCTCACGCTCATCATGGTCACGCACGATGACCGCATCGCCGGTCGTTGCGAGCGCGTGGTGCGGCTGCGTGATGGTGCGATCGAGAGCGATCGTGCGGGTGGGCGCATGCAACCCGCGGGGAGCCCTGCGTGAAGCTCGTCGGCATCGACCCCGGCCTGCTGCGGACGGGCTACGCGGTGATCGATGCAAGTCGCCCCATGGCACCGCGCCTGATCGAGGCCGGGCTGATCAGGCTGCCGCCCAGGTCGAGCGTCGCCAGCCGACTGGTCCAGCTGCACGATGACCTTGCGGAACTGTTGGCCGAGCACGAGCCGACAGTCGTCTCGGTCGAGGAAGTCTTCGTGAATGCCAAGTTCGCTCGCACCGCCGTGACCATGGCGCATGCCCGCGGGGTGGTGCTCCTGTGCGCGCAGCGGGCTGGGGCCCGACTGGTCGAGCTGGCGCCGGCCACGATCAAGAAGGCCATCGCCGGCAATGGTCAGGCCACGAAGCCCCAGATGCAACGAGCCGTTGCGGCGCAGTGCGGGCTGGCCGAGCCGCCCAAGCCCGCGGACGTGGCGGATGCCATCGCCATTGCGCTCTGCGCCTGCCTTCGCGGCGCTCGCTCGCGCTGAGTGGGCCTCGTTGCCTTCGCCCAATCAGTTCGCACCCGCCGTTAGAGTTCAGGCATGCCCAGCATGGCCCACGGTGTCCTGACCTGCGCTCGTCGGTTGACGAGCGATCAGTTGTCGCCTGTCTTGGCGTATCGCCGGCTGGTGGCCGCGGATGAGCGCCTGGCGCCGAGCTTCCTCTTCGAGAGCGTGGAGCAGGGCGGTCAGGTCGGTCGATTCAGCCTCATGGGCGCGCGACCGATGCTCGAGGTGATCGCGCGCGCCAGCGCCGTCACGATTCGGCGTCGCGGCCAGCCTGATGAGCATCGCACCGTGGCGAATCCACTCGATGTGCTGCGGGAGCTCACGCCGTCGGGCGAGCCCATGCACCACGGTCCGGTGCCAGCATGCTTCCACGGTGGTTGGGTCGGCTACTGCGGGTTCGATGCGGTGCGCTGGCTCGAGCCCGGCAAGCTGCCGTTCTCGGCGGCGCCGCGCGATGATCGCCAACTGCCGGACCTGCACATGGGCCTCTACGGCGAGGTCGTCGTCTTCGATCATGTGACGAAGTCGATGATCGTCTGTGCGTCGGCGCCGCGCCACGGCGATGCGCGCGACGCCTCGCTCCCACGCGCGCTCGCGATCGAGATCGACCGCATCGTTGCGGCGCTCGAGGCCGACTCGGTGCGCCTGCAGCCCGGTCGCATCGACGACGACGCCAACGCGGCCCCGATGCGCCCCGTCTCTGCGAGCACGCCCCCGGGAGCCTTCCGCGCCGCGGTCGAGCGCGCCAAGGAGTACATCCGCGCGGGCGACGCGTTCCAGGTGGTGCTCAGCCAGCGCTTCGAGCGAACGACCACGACCGATCCCTTCGACCTCTACCGCATGCTGCGCGTGGTCAATCCGAGCCCGTACCAGGCCTATCTGCAGGCTGAAGGGTGCATCCTCGTCGCGAGCAGCCCCGAGATCCTCTGCAGGGTGCGCGGCGGCATCGTGACGAATCGTCCGCTCGCGGGCACGCGGCGGCGCGGCCGCGACGATGCCGAAGACGCCCGCCTCGAGGCTGAACTCCTCGCCGATGCGAAGGAGCGCGCCGAGCACGTCATGCTCGTCGACCTTGGCCGCAACGACCTCGGCCGCGTGAGCGATCTCGGCAGCGTGCAGGTGAAGGCATGCATGGACATCGAGCGCTACAGCCACGTCATGCACATCTCGAGCACGCTCGAGGGATCGCTGCGGCCCGGCCTCGATGCGTGGGATGCGTTGCACGCGGCGCTGCCGGTGGGCACCGTGAGCGGTGCACCGAAGGTCCGTGCGATCCAGATCATCGATGAGCTCGAGCCTGTCCGACGAGGCCCGTATTCGGGGGGCCTGGGCTGCGTGGGCTGGAACGGCGACCTGGACATCGCGCTGACCTTGCGCACGATGGTCGTGCCCACGGCGCTTCATGATGCCGCGCGCGGCACCTGGCGCGTGGATCTGCAGGCAGGGGCAGGGGTCGTGCTCGACAGCGACCCGACTGCCGAGGAGGACGAGACCGTCAACAAGGCCGCGGCCCTCGGCCGTGCCATCGAATTGGCTGAGCGCAGCTTCGCGTGAGGCGCGGTCGCGGTCGGCTCAGTCCATCGGGAGTACGGCCGCACGCGTCGTCTGGCGCCCGGTGCACTCAGTCCATCGGAATGGGATCGTCGTCGTCGCGGCGTCGTGACACGCGTGCAGCGCCGGGGATGGCCTCGGCCGTCTTGCGCCTTGGCTTGCGCGTGCCATCCCAGTCGGGCGGCAGATCGGCCGGTGGATCAAGACCCTCAAGGTGACCGACCGCTTGCGCCACACGGCTCGCGCGATCGACCAGCACGAAGAGCGCGAACACCGCTGCGACCAGGCCGAGCACTTCGATCACGGTGACGAGCGTCAGGATCTTCTCTCCGGCGGAGCCTGGGATCATGAGCGAGAGCGCTCGCCCCACGGGCACCTGGACCCAGCCGATGCAGCCCGCGATCATGGCGGGCAGGGCCAGTTCATCGAACCACTCCGGCGGGGGCAACTGCAGGTGCCGCCACAGTCCCTGCACGATCCGCATCAATCCCACCAGCTGCAGCCCCACGCACGCCAGGGCGCACGCCTGAAGCACACTCACGATGACTGGTCCGAAGCGGGTGCCCGAGAAGATCGTCGCGCCCACGATCAGCACCGCTGCCGACGAGAGTTCGGCGATCGACACACCCTTGATCCACGGCTGCCAGGCGACGAGCGACGGGTGCTTCAGCCAACCTTCCCGATCGAGCCGCCACCAGGCGATGGCGCGGAACCCTCCAAGGCCAAGGATGAGCAGGCCCGTGAAGACTGGCACGACCGAGGTCGCCGCGCAGGTTCCCACGATCGCCGTCATGGCGGCGGCGCGCCACAGGCTCTCAAGGGCCTGCCGGAAGGACGCGTCGGGGCCGTCCTCGCCTGGCAGGCGGGCGCGCACCGACGGCAGCTGATCGCCGCACTCTGGGCAGCGCACCGCGCCGGGGTTGCCGCCGCAGTCGTGGCCGCAGCCGGGGCAGCTTCGGATCCGGTGCTTCGGGGTTTGGTCGCGATGTGCCATGTTCGGGTCGCTTGTCCTGAACCGGAACGGAGAATTGCCGATAGAACTACCACAATGCCACTTGGAGGCCTCATGACCACGCTGCTTGCCTCGTTCGTTGCGATCGGTTCGATCCTGCTTGGGCCCTCCACGGCAGCCGCCGCGCCCGGAGATGCCCCCTCAGGTGCCGCCGCCTGGGCCGATGCGCTCTGGACGGCCGCCTTGGCTGACGACCAAGCGAAGGTCGAGGAGCTCCTCAAGGCCGCACCGGCCGACGACTCGCCCGCGATGCAGAAGGTGCGCGAGCGCGTGACCGAGCGTGCTCGCAATCACGATGCGCGCGAAGCCGAGCGCAAGGCGGATCTCGAGAAGCACGACAAGGAGATGGGCGAGCATGTCACCAAGGGCGAGCTGCTGAAGGCGCTCGTCGACGGCGCGAACATCCGCTATCTGCTCTCGGAGCAGGAATGGAAGCAGCGGGGGACGACGCCCGCCTTCCGCGACCTCGTCAAGACTGCGCTCTCCGAGGCAGCCAAGGCCGAATCGGCGGGCGATCTGCTCTATGCGCAGGAGTTGACCTTCCGCGCGAAGGTCTTGGTTGAGGACGGCATCGACCAGGAAACCTTCGAGCGCACCGAGAGCGCGCTGAATGACCTGAACGACCGCATCATGCTCATCGCGATCTACGCCCCGCGCGCCATGCATGCGCTGCGCGAGAGCGTAGCCAAGCGGGTCGATCCCGATGATGACTTCGCCGACTTCAGCGAGGACGCAGCCGACGACTGGAAGGAAGTCGTGGGCGGCATCTCGCGCAACCTCACGCTCGGCGCGCTCTCGGCTGCAGCCGAAGCCCACATCGGCGGCCAAGGTTGGGAGCCGCTCGTGCGCGGCGGCCTCGAACAGGTCCGCCTGCTCGCGACGACCAAGGCACTCGATGAGACCTTCCCCGCGCTCAAGGATCCCGCCGTCGTGGGCGCCTTCACCAAGGAACTCGATGCGTTGGCCGCGGCCAAGCCCGAGCGTGCCAGCGGCACGTGGGCGCGCGCGACCGTCGACTCGATGCTCGAGGCAAACGATCGCACCATCAAGGTCCCGCACGACGTGCTGCTGCACGAATTCGGTACCGGTGCGACCGAGCGGCTCTCGAAGGACCAGGGCGACGACTACTCGTCGATCATCTGGCCGGAGAACCTGCGCCGCTTCAACCAGCAGCTCGAGGGCGACTTCGTCGGCGTGGGCATCCTGCTCCGCTACGACGACAAGCGCCAGCTCATGATCGCCAACCCGCTCGAGGGCGGTCCGGCCGCGCGCGCGGGCGTGCAGCCCAACGACCGCATCATCGAGGTCAACGGCATGCCGACCGCAGGCTGGACCCTCAACAAGGCAGTCGAGACGATCACCGGCCCGGCCGGCAAGCAGGTCGTCATGAAGCTCCGTCGCGGCGAGGGCGATCAGGCGACCGACCTCGAGGTGCCGCTCATTCGCGAGCGCATCAAGATGCGCTCCGTGAACGGCTGGTGGAAGCGCTCGATCGACGAGGCCGGCACGCCCGAGTGGGACTGGATGATCGACCCCGATGCGGGCATCGGTTACCTGCGGGTGACGAGCTTCAACGATGACACCCTCGACGACATGGCCGACGCCATCGAAGCGATGCGCAAGGCCGGCCAGCTGCGCGGGCTCGTGCTTGACCTTCGCGGCAACCCGGGCGGGCTCCTGCCTGCGGCGGTGGACATGGTCAACCTTTTCGTGAGTCGTGGCCTGGTCGTCGAAGTGCAGGACCGCAACGGCCGCACCGTGGGCACGAACTACGCCAAGCCCAGCAAGGCCAAGCTCGCGGGGCTGCCGCTGGTCGTGCTCGTGAACCGCGAATCGGCCAGCGCGAGCGAGATCGTGAGCGGCGCGCTGCAGGCCTACAAGGCAGGCGTCGTGATCGGCGACCGCACCTTCGGCAAGGGCAGCGTGCAGACCGTGCAGCGCGTGACCGATGGGCCGCGCCAGGCTGCGGTCAAGGTCACGCAGCAGTACTACGCCTTGCCGCCGGCGGCGCCGGGCCAGAAGGGGCGCCTGGTGCACAAGCGCCTGAACACCGGCGACTGGGGCGTGAACCCCGACGTCGTCGTGCGCGTGGGCCCCAAGCAGCAGGAGAAGGCGCAGACCCTGCGCACCAAGGCCGACCAGATCGACGAGAGCGGCAAGGGTGCGAAGGACGAGCGCCCCAACCCGAGCGCACTGGTGGCCGAGGGTGTGGATGAGCAGCTCGATCTGGCGCTCATGCTCTTGCAGGCGCGCCTGGCGACTGAGCCCGCCGTCGGCACGGCCGAGCGCCCCAAGTCCGCGCAGCCTGCGCTCTCGACGGACCGCGGCGCGCCGCCAAGCTGAGATAACGCCCTGGGGCGCAGCGACCCACCTCAGCGGGTCGCGCACGGGCGGGGCCCTGCGATGGGTGACTGTCGCGACCCATCGGCGGGTTGAGTCGCCGCAGCCAGGCACCAGCATGGGTCGGTCTTGCCCCCGACGCGCGGTTCTCCTATAACTGTCGGACTCTCCTTCGGTTGAGAGCCACCATGAGCATGCTTTCCGAACCCTCGACTTCCCGTCCGTTCGATGTCCACGGCAAGCCCGGCGAGCGGACCTCCGCCCCGGCCACCACCGGTCGCCGCGACCCGGTCGACCCGGCGCT
>Ga0315906_10003639_pt1 | contig 20412 bp, 8 predicted proteins | sample LakEriMetagenome_4_FD_203526 | JGI IMG/M metagenome (GOLD analysis project Ga0315906, IMG submission 203526) | Freshwater fungal communities from buoy surface, Lake Erie, Ohio, United States - Buoy 2 MA122 | ecosystem: Environmental > Aquatic > Freshwater > Lake > Lake biofilm | place: USA: Lake... | reverse complement strand
GCAGTTTGAATCACTTAGAGCCCATCCACTTATATATCTATTAGGGGTGTTAGCAACCTTATACATGATGCTCTCTCGTTGACAGCGGCTTAATCGTAATACTCTTCCACGATGATGATACCAGAACCGCCCGCACCGCCAGCAGCCCCGGCGCCCTGACCTGCACCTCCAGTTCCTCCCGATCCGATTGCATAAGAATATGAGGCGGAAGGGGAAGTGTAGGTATGCTCAATATATCCTCCAGCCTGACCGCCCCCACCAGAAGAGGTACTGGCAGTGCCACTTGAACCGCCTCCGCCGCCACCAGAGCCAGAATTTGTCGCAGCACTTCCATTTACGGTGGTTGCACTTCCACCAGCACCACCACTAAATGGGGATGTTCCCCCAACTCCACCTGACTGAGGCTGAGATGTTCCTGAAACGAGCTGTTGTCCGCTAGTCCCATACGATCCTCGAATATTTACAGTATTTCCACCAGTAGAAGCACCGAGAGTATATCCCCCAACACCAACATTCACACCATTTGCAGCTTGACCTCCTTGGCCACCTCCCGCTGTCAATGCCCCAAATGTTGTATCAGTACCATTAGCTCCTGCGGTAGAGGCAAGCCCTTGGTTACCGCCTGATCCACCGCCACCAGCACCTACCATTTTTACTTTGATGTAATTCGGACTAGGGCTTGTAGGAGTCGTGTAAGTTCCCGATCCAGTAACTGCGGTGTAAGCACCAGAAGCAGTTCCAGAACCAATTCCCCTTGTAAGAGTTCCAGTCGTTAGAGGAGCAATACCGGTAGAAGGGCACGAGCAAACCAACGATGTTCCGCCAGTCACGGCGGTCGTGACCGTAAAAGTCTGCCCGTTCGTGGTATAAGTATCGCCGACCCCTGCGGTAAAAGCAGTCACGGTAAAAGTATAGGTCGTATTGGCGGTAATTCTCTGAATCGTAGGCGGTTTTCCAAGATAGATCTTAGTCATCAAACAATCTCCTCGATAAGCGATACATTAGTTAATACCCATAGTCAAAATTTGTTCAAAAACGGCCCCAGCAGCGTGTCCCTATCAAAGTTAACTGAACGCGAAAAAGAGCCTACGGCGATACGAGCTGAAGTTGCGTTAAATGGCACACAGAACACTCGGCCGTCTGGTAGTAGTACTCCACCGGAAAAAGCACCGCCGCCTGGATACGCCCCAGCTGGAGTAGTCAGTGTGTCGTTGAAGGGGTTGTATATGCGAGCAGTAGTCGAAATATACGGCACACAGAACACCCGGCCGTCCGGCAGAAGAACTGCACCAGAAAAGTCAAAACTGCCTGAAAATACCCCAGACGGAGTGGTCAGCGTGTCTGTGGCTGGATCATAGATGCGGGCATTAGATGCGTTATACGGCACACAGTACACTCGACCATCTGAAAGAAGCACTCCACCTCTATAGGCTCCACTGCCTGGGTATGTCCCAGACGGAGTAGTCAGTGTATCTGCGGCTGGGTTGTATATGCGAGCTGATGTTGAATCGTGCGGCACACAGAACACTCGGCCGTCTGGAAGAAGGACTCCGCCCCAAAATGAGTTACTGCCTGGATATGTTCCAGTTGGTGTAGTTAGCGTATCTGTGACTGGATTGTATATGCGAGCAGTGGTTGAGCTATAAGGAACACAGAATACTCTTCCATCTAACATCAATACTCCGCCTCTAATACCAAATCCAGTTGGAGCAGTTGTTGGAAATGTTCCAGACGGAGTGATCACAGTGTCTGTAACTGGATTATAAATACGTGCAGTTGTAGCGGTATTAGGAATACAGTACACTCTACCGTCTGGAAGAAGCACTCCATACTGATAATTTCCCGCACCTGGATATGTTCCAGACGGAGTGATCACGGTGTCAGCGATAGGATCATAGATCCTAGCAGTAGTTGAAGAACTAGTGACGCAAAACACTCTACCATCAGGCAAAAGCACTCCACTTCCGAATGCCTGTGATCCCGGATATGCCCCGGCTGGTGTAATAACATTGTCGTTTGCTGAACTTTGATTAAAATTAGCAGCAGTTGAAGACAAATCATTGAGCGCCCTTGTACCTGCACCAGACAGAGATGCTGGCGTGCTGGAAGACCAACCGTTGATGTCGTTGAAGGGGAACACGCCGCCCTTTACGCTGCGAAAAGCAGCCGCGGCGTCCTTATTCTTAAACCTAATGTTGTGCGCCCCTAAAATCTTAGCCATACTTTTCCTTAAAATTTATTCAAAAACGGCCCTAACAGCGTGTCTCTATTGAAGTTAACCGAACGCGAAAATGAACCCATAGCAATGCGAGCTGAGGTGGCGTTATAGGGCACACAGAACACTCGACCATCAGGCAAAAGCACTCCACCTCTATAAGCGTCTAAACCTGGATATGTTCCAGCTGGAGTAGTCAGTGTGTCGTTGAAGGGATTGTAGATACGCGCAGTGGTTGAGTCGCGAGGAACACAGAACACTCGACCGTCTGGAAGGAGCACTCCGGTATTAACAGCAAAACTTGTGTATGCTCCAGTTGGAGTAGTTAGAACATCCCTAATGGGATCGTAGATACGCGCTGAAGTTGAGACATACGGAACGCAGAATACCCGGCCATCTGAAAGAAGTACGCCACCTTGAAAAGCACCACCACCTGCATACGTCCCAGCTGGTGTAGTCAGCGTGTCTGTAGCGGGATCATATATCCTGGCCGTAGTTGAATCGAACGGCACGCAGAATACCCGGCCATCTGGAAGAAGAACACCGCCCTGAAAGGCAAAACTTCCTGGATATGTTCCGGTTGGAGTGGTTACACTGTCAGTGACCGGATCATATATCCTAGCTGAAGTTGAACTATGTGGCACACAGAACACTCGGCCATCTAAAAGAAGTACCGCACCTGCAAAAGCACTACTGCCTGGGTATGTCCCACCTGGAGTAGTCAGCGTGTCTGTAACTGGATTGTATATTCGAGCGGTAGTTGAGCTAAGTGGCGAGCAAAACACCCTGCCGTCTCGTAGGAGAACTCCACCAGTAAAGGCAAAACTACCTGGAAATGTTCCAGCTGGAGTAGTCAGTGTGTCGTTGAAGGGATTGTAGATGCGCGCAGTAGTTGAGTCGCGGGGAACACAGTACACTCTGCCGTCTGGAAGAAGCACTCCGCCGGTAAAAGAACTAGTGCCTGGGTATGTTCCAGCTGGAGTAACTACGTTGTCGTTTGCTGAACTTCGATTGAAGTTAGCGGCAGTCGAAGACAGATCGTTAAGCACTGTTAAGCGAGCAGTCGACAAAGAAGTGGGCGCGCTGGAAGACCAGCCGCTGATGTCGTTAAAAGGAAATACGCCGCCCATAGAACCGCGAAAATTTATCTCCGCGTTTTTATTTATGAACGATATCTGTTGAACCCCTAAAATCTTAGCCATACTTTTCCTTAAAGTTTATTCAAAAATGGCCCTAACAGCGTGTCTCTTTCAAAGCTAACGGAACGCGAAAAAGATCCCACAGCTATACGAGCTGAGGTCGAACTACCAGCAAAACAAAAAACCCTGCCGTCTGTAAGAAGAACTGCGCCAAACATAGAACCGGCGACGCCTGGGTATGTCCCCGCTGGAGTAGTCAGCGTGTCCGTGACTGGGTTGTATATGCGAGCGGTAGCTGAAGCATTAGGGGCGCAGAACACTCTACCGTCTGGAAGAAGCACTCCACACTGAAAAGCAGCAGCAGTGCCTGGAAACGTTCCAGTTGGAGTAGTCAGTGTGTCTGTGGCTGGGTTGTATATCCGAGCGGTGGCCGAACTACTAGGAACACAGTACACTCTACCATCTGGAAGAAGTACTCCGCCCTGAAAGGCAGTAGCACCCGGATATGCGCCAGACGGAGTAGTCAGCGTATCTGTGATCGGATCGTATATACGAGCTGAAGTTGAGCTAGATGGAACGCAGAACACTCGGCCATCTAGTAGGAGTACTCCACCGGCAAAAGCACTACTACCTGGATACGTTCCAGATGGAGTGATTAGTGTATCTGTAACTGGGTCGTATATTCGAGCTGAAGTTGAGTTATTTGGAACGCAGAACACTCTACCGTCCGCAAGAAGCACAGCACCCGCAAAACCACCTGGATATGTTCCAGACGGAGTGATCAGCGTGTCGTTAAATGGATTGTATATGCGCGCTGTAGTCGAGTCACGCGGCGCACAGAATACTCTGCCGTCTGGTAGAAGAACGCCGCCTTGCATTGCGGCAAAAGTACCTGGATATGATCCAGACGGAGTGATCGTATTGTCGTTTATTGAACTTTGATTGAAGTTAGCGGCAGTAGCAGTTAAATCTGAAAGTATTGACGAACCCAATGTTGAAGTTGGAGCAGGATTTGCTAAGGACCATGTTTCAAGATCGTTAAAGGCAAAAACCCCACCAACGCTGTTGCGAAAACTAGCCTTGACGCTCTTACTCACGAACTGAAAGTTATGTATACCAGCTATCTTACTCATTGTTCCTCAATAAGCTATACAGTAATTGATGCCTACGTTAGCAGGGCGAGTTTCGTTACTTGTTATGGCATTGTTGGTAGCAGTTACGCCTTGTACTTTAACTCCATCGGTTTGTGATGAACCTCCAAAACCACCTGCTATTCCTGCATTAAAATTTGATACGTATGAAGCAGGGGCTGTCACTTCTTTTGAAAAAAGATTACCTCCGTTATGATTTATGTTTGCAGTCAATGTTCCTTCGTTGTGAGTGTGGGCCCCAGTTTGATCGTTTTGAGAAGTCCCTATGGTCGCTGAATATGTGCTCGCCCCTATTACTTGGCTGCCTGCTCCTCTAAGAAAAATACCTCTTGTGTCTGGCACTCTAAAATGAGTTGTACCGACGCCGCCAGAACCATTAGTTTCTCCAAAAGTAATGCCAATTGCTGCGAATAAAGCGGCATAAATAGGATCAGTTTTTGAGTATTGTCCTCCATTACATAGCACTGTGCGAGGCAAAGCGGAACCGTTCCCGCAAGGAAGAATTGTTCCAGCAGGAGTTCCACTATATTGGACACCAGAAATCTTGCACATTATCCCTCCACGGCGTCTGGAGGTGTAGCGCTAGGCTTCTTTCTTCGTTTGGATTTTGTCGGCGCTGGCTCAGCGTTAGTTTCTTCGGCCACAGGCATAGACTTAACCTTCTCCCATGACTGCTCCCAGTCTACCTCTTCGTCAGAATCCCACGGCTCATAACCCTCTTTCAGCCACATCATGTACTGCATGTAGTCTCTGTTTGTTATGTCTACTGGCACGCACGATTCGACGCCAGCGTCATCAACCATGATGATCATGCTCTGTTCATGTTTCTCTTTTGTGTTATTGCCTTTTTTAAACTCTCTCATCACAACCTCGAATCAGCAACAAAATGAAGATATAGCGCAGCACCAGGAGCAGCGCCAGACGCATTGGCACCAAAACCAATCGCGTTGTTGGTTGGATCTATAGTGGCCGCTACGTTAGCATTAGTAGACGTGTCAAGAACGTTGCCCGAAGCGCCAGTTTGAGAATAAAGTGTGACAGTTGGAAAACCACGTTTGTTGACCTTATAGGCGTACATGCTACTGCTTCTGCCGCCTCCAAGACCTGCGGCCCTTGAAACTGAAGCGATCAGCATCACTTGGTTATTTGATGTGGACGTCCCTGGAACCACATCGAGATCGTAGCTCTTTTCGTAATATCTCTGACAGGCTTGCAGCTCAGCGCCTATAGTAGCTTGATTTCTCCTAAAGCCTGTTGCGCCTAGACCAAATGCACCTTCAGTTAAACTGAGTTGAGCTATATAGAGCGTGGCGTTTGTAGTGGCCATCCAATTTACGCTTGTGTTAGAGAAATAAAAGGGAGTAACTGTTGGCGTGGTCCAGGTGTTCAACACGGATGTGCTGTAAGAGGCAGCATTACCGCACACGCCTATGTATATCTCTAATCCAGAGACATTTTCTGAAGAAAGCGGCTGCGGTATATTTGGAAGCGTTAAAGTTATACTCTTAAACTCCCACGTGTTGGCTGCGTTTATCGTAAACGTCGTTACATAATTATATAGACCAACCAGAGGATTATCGGTCAACGCGAAGCTGTAAGTACCGGTAACAGAAGCTCTTGTCCAAAAACCAAATGTAACAGTCTTTCCTAAAATTTGCCTGATATTTGAGTATTCAAATCTCGCAGAAAAAGGACTTACGTAGTCATTGGCCGCAGTAAAGGTTGCTATACCAGTCAGCATAGTGAACAAGTAACTGTATTGACTGTTAAAGCCAGACTGTGCAAACGTGGGCAGCGACGCCGTATTTCTTGCGACAGAGTAGTTTTTAACGGTAGTTCCCTGACTGTAAGCGTTAAACATGTCAGCGGCAAATGTAGTTGTCGCTGTTGCTGTGTTAACCGTAGAGGTACTTGATCCAACGGCTTGCCAGAAATCAAGAGCGCCGTTTATCACGTAGTTTCTAGCATTGGCATTAGCTTGCAACGACGCGATGTTGGTAGTGTTCTGCGTGTTGGTGTCTGTCACAGTGACACGCTGTATGACCTCAACCGCAAGGTTTACCGTTCCATAGTTCTGGTCGAGATCGATTACGTTGGCGTTTACTTCAGTATAACTTGCGTCAGGTGTAACAGTGCTGTTGATGAAACGAGGCAGTATCTGACCGTTGAGATATACGTCCAGCGCGCCGTACGGCGATCCAGACGACACACCCACGGCGTACTGGAAATTTAGGGTAATCCTTGTTTTGCCGCCCACAGTGGTTATGGTGCAGTTAACGCTGACACTTGACGTTGTAGGACTGTCAGTGAAACCTATAGCAGAGTTCTGCGAGCCATAAGATGACGTGCTGTCCTTGAGCAAGTATGTCCTGTAGGTCAACAGGTTTATCGGGCTTGCAGTACCGTCTCCAGACGTCCTGTTAGCAAAGAACCTAACATTAAGCCCAGAAGACGATGAGGCAGCAAGAAACGATGAGTTGGCTGTGGTAGTTTGCAGCGTAGGTCTTACCCCTACAGTAGACCAGTTTGTGCCAAGATCGTTCGACGCGGACCAACCTATCACGGGCGCAGACGCGATGTCAAAAGTGGTGTTGGTGGCACCAGTAGAGTCTTCATAGTCTACCAGTATCTCTTGAAATGCAGCCGCGCTGTATGTGACCGACAGCGAGTCTCCGTCGAAGTTACTGGTGTACAGGTTCTTAGTGACCACTGCCTGAGACACAGTAACTTGAGCACTGACAGTTGGAGCAGTCGGAAACGCTTCTACGGTGAATACCGTATTGGGGGTGACTACAGCGGTGATTCTGCGGGCAATCGGTGCGACAGTACCGGTTCCAACTATAACCATGTCGCCGACAGCGGCTGTATAACCGCTTGTGATCGCGGAATTAAGGACAATGTTGGTGGTTGTGGTACCTGCGGCTATAGTCTTGCTCGCATCATACTGAAGCTGATACATCGGAGCTGATGCAAGAAACGTAGCGTTAGTTACGTTTGCAGTACCGTCGATAGTAGAGGCAGTTGCAGAAGCAGGCTCAGTGAACGTATCAGTTATCTTAGCCCTAAACAGAGTGGTTATAAGATCGTCATTGTACGGGAAGTTAGAGCCAACACCCGAACCGGTTCCACCGACGATATTCCATGTTGCGCTAGTGGCGTCGTATATAAGACTTATAGACGCGTTAGAAGACAATGTCAGGTCTACGCCAGTACCGGTTATGATCTGAGCTCCTGTACCTGCTCCAGCAGCATTTGTGACCGTAAAGCTGCTCGCAGATGCGTTCTTGATGATCAAGAACTGGCCGCTAGAACCAGCTGCTATTCTTCTAAGAGAGGTCGGTGCAGCGGTGAACCTTATGAACGGCGTAGCCTGAGAGGTGAGATCGAATGTGCCGGCGCCAGAGACGTTGGTAGGAACAAAGTTGACGGGCGATATGAACGTCTTGTCATTGCCCATGGGACTTATCTGTCCCTGCACCATCGTGAATCCGTTACGGAAGTACAGGCGAGACGCCATTCCGTACGACACGAGATTGGAGTCAGCAGAGTCAGAGCGCTTGGCGATCAAGAAGACCTGTTGATTGGCCTGAATGGTCGGAAGACCCGTGGCTGCTGTGACAACAGTGTTCGTGACGACTGCACCAGTAGCGCGATTTATTATCACGTACCACATGTCGCCGTTGTTGGTAAAAGTTCTGCTAGAAGAGCCAAGATTTATTGTAGTTGGAGTGCCGCCTGAAGTAGAGTTAAGAACCAAGTTAAGGTTCTGTGTAAAAGTCAGCGTGCCTACACCGGTAGACACGGAGTACGACATTATGCCGCCGTCTTCTAGTGCGGTGTTTCTGTCCATCAGCGGATCAAACGGAGATGTCTGACCTGCACCGTATCTGTTTCCGTCCCAGAGATAGATGTCCGAGCCAGTTATCCTGCTCGCTATCACGAAGATGTTCTCGCCAACAGGAACATCGGTGGTGTTCGTTATGACGATATTATTGGATCCGGTTCCGATGCCAGATATAGATTTAGACGCATTCCTGTCTATTTCTACGTAAGCAGACTGATTTCCGAGAAGACTTATGCCTGGAGCAGAAGAAGGAAGCGTGATAGTTGCATTACCGCCGCTGCCAGGTTGGTTCAGCACTAGAGTAGAACCAGAAGTAAAGGTTATCTCTTGAGCTGCGCCGTTAGTCGTGTTGTCGATAGTGACAAGTCCGACAGGAAGAGGATGTATGTTCTTGTCCTGCGCCCTATCGGCCATCATCGCCGTGAGCTTGCTGAGTCTCGCTGTTACATCGTCTGTAGTGCTAGAGTTAAAACTGCTCTGACCAAACAACGTGTTGTAGCTAGAAGGTAGAGAGTACTGGGGCGAAGTCTGTGCAGACGACGTCATGCCCAAGAACGACATAACGTTGCTAGCAAATGTATCGGTTATGTCTATAACCATGCCTTGAGCAAGAGTTGAATTTCCGTTTTCGGTTCTTACTATAACTCTAGCCGCTGTTGCCGTTGCACTAGATACGGTGGGAGTTCCCAAGGCAGAAGGAATCGGTATGTTGAACGAGGTAGCACTGCGAGAATTTATGTTTTGATACTTGGCATTGTAGCCAGCAATTGAGGCGCCAGCTATGTCTACAACATCACCATTAGCGAAATTATTATCGGCATTCTCGAGCACATAAGAGTTGTACGGAGAATTTTGTCTTGCCGCAGTAGTTACAACAGCAGAATGCGCAGTGAATGCGCCAGTGGCTGTACTGGTAGATGAAAACGAGAAGGTGTTTGCATCAATGCGATCGATTTGTACTTGCGGTATGGAGGCTGGAGCAGTTACAGTTATGAAGTCTTTGTCAGAAAGACCATGCGCCGTGGCGCTTACAGTCACAACGGAACCTGTTGCGCTTAACACGGTACCACTTGTAGTTGCAGGCACTATAGATGCTATATTGAGTATAGTGTCAGATCGTACTGCGAGCCAATGAAAATCTCCGCCTAGTGCCGCGATAGCGGCATCACCTCTACTTGCGACGCTTGCAGTCGCGTATATACCTTGATCGGCAGTGCCTGCGGCGATTCCGTTGCTCCCTGCGTAATTACTGCTGAGCCTTATAGAGCCAGCATTAGCTGGAGAAGAAACTGTGCCGGTACCCGCAAAATTAACGTAGAATTCTTCAACCCTTAGAAACTTATCGTTAGAGTCTGTTGTCTTCTTGACGTAATCACCTAACTTTAAATTAGCAAAAAGTCCTAGCGCGCCGCCAGGTGCTGAAACAAGGGTTGAGCCACTTGTCCACTGTACGCCCTGATTGGCAGAGTTAAACTGATATCCTCTGTCCATCGCGATATACAAAACATGCTCGTTGAGCAGAGTGCTGCCAGTATTACCTGCGCGAAGAATATAATCTCTAGAATCTTGAGTAGATTTTATTATTACATCTTCTGACCATGTAAGGACGCCAGGAGACGCAATAGAATACTCCCAAGTTCCTTTTGATTTTACTGCAGTAGCAAGAGCGTCGACAAAGAGAGACATCAGGCTCATCGTCGAAGAATCAGTGTACCAGTATTGAGTGCCGCCAAGCTCTCTTATGCGGGACATCACGGCGTCCATCCACTCTTTAAGAGAAGCTATGTTTTTGTCGCCGCCTTCAAAGGGGGTTTCTGTACTGCCCAATGTGGCAGTAATTGGCGGTTCATTTCGAGCAGATGCCAAACTAGGCAAATCAGGCCACGAATAAGTATTGAAGGGATTTGGACTTATGCCGCCAGATCCCAAGCGAAACATCATGCTTCTGGCGTCAGTTATTTCGTCTATCTGAGGAAGGTCGCCGTTAGAAGAACACACTACTATCGCGATAGGCACGGTTCCCTGCGGAAAAGATCCGGTAGAAACGTTTATGGTCGCGGTAATAGCCTCTTCTGTGTTTACTGGTGCAGAGTACTCGGAACCTGATCCTCCATTGGCATCTGGGTCCCAAAAAGCCCTACTGTCTTCAGCTGTATTGGTCGTAGACAGCGTTAGATAAATATAGTTGGTCGCGTTGGCTACCAGTACCGGAATCAGCGGTTCGGCGCCTGGAGTTCCTTCGGGCAATCCGTAGAAAAAAGGACCGGCGCTAGACTCGGGATAATAAACCGCTGAATCAGCGGCCCGTATCGATAGGCTTGACTGGTTTATGGCGCTAGTAGCATTTATTACATCAAATCCTTTTATGACGTATGTGCCCGTATCGCCAACCAAGGTCTGAAGAAAATACTTCCAGTCTCCCGCAGCATAAGCATCTATTGAAAGAAAATCTGCAAGGTCTATACGCTGACTTGAACTTAATAAAATTCTACCTAGTACCGCCACTGTTTTCTCCTAAGACTGAATTATACTACAATTAAAGTTAATTTTAAGTTTAACTATATGGACTTGGGCCACCAATGTAAATTTGTTCTGGAAATTTGATCAAAAATTGTGTATAAATACCGGCACTAGCGACCGACTTAATTAAGTTCTCTAGCGTAACCCTTACATCGGGCGGATTTGTCATGTAAGCGGCATACTCGGTTCCTAGTCCGCTCATTATATGAGGCCCTTTTCTACTTAAAGCTATAACCTTAGATCCGATAGAATGAGAATATTGAAATACATACGACTGGTCTATAACCACGGAATTGCTTGATGAGGCGTAAAGATATTTAATGGGGCCTTCTTGCGTATTTAGGCCATAATCAAAGATCAAAAAGCCGCCTTCCAGCGGAATTGTACTAGAATTTAAGTTCAAAACCGGAACAGTAGTACCGGCAACAATTGATGAAGTAAGCTGGCCGCTGTTAGCAGATAAAACATACGGAGCATTTAAGTCCCAAGCATAGCTACCTTTTATCCTTGTCACAGATTCTGGTTGAGATTCGCTCAAGAACACGTCAGCTCCAGCAGAAGCAAATCCGGTAGACTCAACAGAGCTTGAGCCGGCCACAACAGCGGATCCATTTACGCCAGCTTTGACAAACGTAAAAGATGAGCTAGTTGCCGACTGAATCAGTCTTGCGCCATTAACATTGTCATTAAACGATATCGTTGCTCCTACTGCGGTACCGGTTGCAACATTAGACATAAAAACTATAGATCCCGGACCCACTCCTGTGACTTTTGTGCCAGCAGGAACGTTTGTGTTTATTATGAGTTGACCTACGGCTATACCGACCGTAGATGACATAGAAGTTATGCTAGACAAACCTACGCTTATATCGCCGGTTGCAGACACCATGGGTATTCCCGTAGAACCAGTAATGTTGACGCCCATGCCTGGGTAATAGTTGTTAGCTGTGCTCGTTACGGCCGTCACGATGTTGCTGGTCCTAGTAAGAGAGGACAAGGTTTTTGTTGCGATAGCAGATATTGCGGGAAGCGCAGGCGTTATCCCTTGCAACACGTTGCCACCAAACTGCATCGACACAGACGTTGCAGTGATTGTTGCAGGATGTGACAAAGTCACTGTGCTAAGAAATATGCCGACCACAAAGGCATATTGCGGCACACCATCGGCAAAAACGTTCTGCCCAACAGCTATGCCAACCATAGAGCTTATGTTGGTTATAACATTTGAGCCCTCAGTTGTATCTCCGGTGACAGAAGCAGCTGAACGAGTTGTATAGCTGTACCTAACCGGCCTTCCTATCAGTCTTCCTTTGCTGGTACTTGTACCATTGACGCTTGTTACCGCGCTCTGTGGCCTGAGATAAAAATTACCAGAAAGCGGAAAACCTCTTCCACTAACAAGATTTATGGTGTTACCACCAGTTATGCTGGTTACGGTATCGGAAGATCCATTAACATGCTGCGATCCTATCAATGATCGCCTCACTATGGGCGGAGAGTTTGGTAATTCTATTGTCACTTGGCCAGGCAAAACTTCCCATGTTCCAGCTCTGTTACTAGAAGTAAAGGCAACATTCTTGATCGGTGTAAAAAACTTAACATCAGTAGCACTTGTTTGTGTGTAAGTTCCAGGAACCGCAAACAAATTCGTGAAGTAGAGTATGCCTGCAGCTATATCTATATCCGAAATAGCAAAAGATCCCTCGTTTCCGTTCACAACCTGGGGCAACAGGTTTGCCACAACGCCGGGAAGGTGAGATATCATGATATCACCTATTTTTAGGTTGTTTATGCCCGGATTTGTCCCGCCGACAAATTGCATAGAAACTTTGTCACCTGTTCTAGATATGGTCCACTGAGTGTTGCTGCCGTTTCCAGCAGAGGTTATATACCCGTTAAATCTAAGAACATTGTTGGCAAAACCGCCAGTGATACGAACCGACCCGACTGAACCTATAGATTTTGTAAAAATCTCTACATAGTTAAGTTTTGTCGCATTGTCGTATCTATCTATAGCAAAACTGTTTTTTGCTTGGCGATTTATGACCGCTGCTATTTCTGTAGCGGTAGCATTAGCAGGATCCACGAAGTCGGTGTCGAAGAAGAATATAGTTTCAGCGAACTGCTCATCAATAAGATAAGTAAGATTGTGACCATCGGTCATAGCAAACGGCGCAGCCGTAGATTGAGAGTAAGCAGTAGTAGATTCTTTGAAGTAAAAGACGTCAAGAAGCTGATTTATTATCAACCTTACTTGTTTTGGTTTGTAAGACATCACTGGAATAAACTTCTGAAAAGAATTATCAGTCATGCCTACCAGTTTTGGTCTAGTTACGCCTACATTCGCCGCGAGATTATCTAGATATGGTCTTGAAGCAGTTTTTATGAAAAATTGCTGCTTAACCGCTTCAAGAAGATCCATCAGTTTTTGATCCTGTTCACCTATAGCCTCAATTACGGCATTCCAATTAGGGTTTCCCCTTGTGTTGAAATGAGCCGGCATCAAGTCATGCAACTGATCTATTTTTGTGCGATTGTTTGCCATATTATGAAATCACTATGTTATTAGCTTGCACCAGAGCCTTTTCGTTGCTGAGAACCGGTATTGTTGGTTGACTCGACGTAGGTGAAGGACTGGTGATTACCACCGTAGCAATACCTTTAACCGCTTGAATGTTTGCTATAATCTGAGACAACACCGGTGCCTCACCAACAGCAAGTTTTTCTATGTAGTTTATTACGGTGGTCTTAACGTTGTTAGACACATCTGAAAGGTTCACACCGAAATTAGTGGTTATGCTGAGAGACAGATATATCTGCTTGATCAGCGGCGGAAGAGTCTCTATCGCACTCCCTGCAGCTCTTTGCCCAGGATAATCGTTGGAATCTGGTGCATAACCGTCTACTATTCGCTGGACATTTTGCAGAAGCCCCGTGTAGTAAGTGTAACCATCCAGTCCCTTGACGATAGTGTCGCTGTAAGAAGCCTTACCTAAGTGGGTTATGCTAGAATTATTTGCCACGCTGAACTTGTAGCTTCTGCTAGAAGGTGTCAAGTAAATATCTCTGAGAGAACTGTCACCCGAGTTTATTACAGCCCTGGCGACTTTTCTTATCGTATAGAACTTATTCTCTAGGCTCTCTGTCACGTAAAACCCGTTTGGATTACTAGAAAGCGTTATGCCGGACTCAACGACACCAGAAGAATTAGATACAAGCACATACGGGCGATACGAATTGTCTGTGCCGTAGCTTATCGCAGTAAAGTTACCGCAGTTGCCTGCGCTGAACCAGCCGCTGTTTATAGAATTCTGCACATTTAACGTATCACCGATCAACAACGAATCGCCCTCATAGAAGGTTACATCGTAAGGATCTTTTAAGAAAATTCCTTGATCGTAGCCAGTATCTTGGTTGTAAACTAAACCAGTAGCTGCAGAACTAGATCCCAAGTAGTTTCCACCTAATGTCATTTCGGTAGCGCTCAAAGGCGCGGCGTTCAATGCCGTGACCTGTAAGAAGTAGGATTCAGGATCATTTTCTTTTTTAACCCAACTGCCAACAGTGACGTATTTAAACGAGCCGGCGGTTCCAGTAACAGTGCTGCCGCTAGCTGTCCACGAAACAGCTGTCTGCCTATTGTTCATCGGGATAATCGTGTTCAGCTGTTCGGTAGCAGAAGGATTCTTGAATATGACGGAAGAATCATCTACGGCCAACACCCTAAACGTTCCGTTGTTGTTAGCAGAGAACGTGTTGCCCTTTATCACTATATAATCGTCTACCGCTACGCCGCACTTGCTAAAATATGGCTGCTGTCCGCCTTGCCAGCTAAGACGAACAAGGTCATTATATCCAAGTTTTTCTAGCCTGTATCTCGTAACGGACGCAGACAGGCTGTTTTTGATGACCGTTGCATACAACGGCGTCTCATTAAAATCAAGACCGGCATTAGAAAAAGTGAACTGTGTTGGACTTGTTACAGTTATAGGTCCGTAGCTGCCGTCCGATATGTTTGAACTGTCACGTATGTAAACAGTCTCTGAATTATTGAGGAAGTGCGGTGAAGAGGTCGACACCGTTATCGTGCCTGAAGCACGCGCAAATGATGCTATAGTGTTGTATCCTGCGTGCTTTGCTACCCATTGAATGCCCTGAGACGAGCAGATCTGTACGGTACCGGTACCCACTGTTTGCGTTGTCATTGTGACGCCAAACGGGTTAATCACATCAACATAACCACTAGAAGTGTTTACTGCTACTATAGGTAATCCGCCGATAACCTCTTCTCCGTTAGATCTAACTCTATTAGAGTACGCCCACGAACTAGAAAGAGTTCCAAAGGCGTACAATAGATCGCCTGCTTGCACCCTAGAGAAATCCATAAGAGTGCCGCCTTGTGTCCACCTGAATACGAAGCCAGTAGGATACCCGTAAGAGCTGCCGACATCCGTTATAGCGAACGTAGTACCAGATGAACTAACAGATTTTGCATTTACGGCGTATTGATATCTCGACACTGACTGCAGGCTGACGTTTACTGTGTCTGTAGACAACACTCTGTTAAACCTATTAACACCCGCATCATTCTCTATGAGGACGATATCATCAACGGAGCAAGAGCTTGGAAAAGCCTGAACTTTTGCAAGAAGGAATTTGCCGCTAATATCTGTAGAGGTTTCAGATTGACGCTCCAGATACAGCTTAGACTCGTTTCCTGTTCCGCCCAATATTTGAACTGCGCCGACAGACCCAAACTGTTTAGATGCTATCTGAACATTTCTTCTGTCGTTGCTTATTCCCACATTAGATACAATCGGCAGTGTAGAGAGAGCTTTTTGCGTAAAGTGGTGATACAGGTTTTGAGCCGTAGTTGGAATCAACTTAAATAGTTCGCCGTCACCAGCATCGAAGTTCGGACAAGTATCCATCGAATATATAGATGGTGCTGCGCCCTGAAGAACGAACGGAAACTTCATGGTGAAGTTTGGATTTATGTTGCTAAATATCTTAGTGTAGTTATAAGAATCATACATTTCCACATAGCCCTGTGGAGGAACGTGGTTGTAACTTACTGCGATCGTCTCTTCTGCAGTAGAGACGCTTATATTCAGGGCGCTTGCTCCGGTTACGGGCGTCGCAGTCATAACAAGACTGTTGTTTATTTCGGATGTTATAGCGGCGACATCGTTATCTATCAGCGGAAATATATTTAAGTTAGCTGGAGTTGTTATTGTCTCTGCGGCCGGTAAAGTACCAGGCGTAAACGAGTATCCAGTAAAGCCGCTATTTCCCGCGCTACCCACGGCAACGTTTCCGTTAAACGACCTTATGACTCTAAATTGAGCACCAGCAACTACAACAGACGCAGTAAATACATCAGACGTTAAGGCCACAAGCGCAGCTACTGTTTTTGTTGCTATAGTTGCAGCGCTGTCACCGGTGTTTACAGTGGTTATGCGTATAGAGCGACGTTGACCGACTGATGGCTCAGGTGTTATTCCGCTGTTGTTCAAATCATACCATATAGCAACAGATCCAAGCGAGTCATATACGAGGAAGTACTTGCCATTCACCGATACGGGATCTGTGCCTGGAGTAGTCGACACAGAAGTAAAACCAGATGTTCCCGCGGCAGCATTGGAGGTCAAGCCTACTTGCACGTTAGTGATCGTTATGGCAGCACCGACTCGAGAAGCTGTAAAAGCGCTATCGTTGTTCAGCGTGTTTACGACCTTATCTGCGACTGTGGTAGCAATGTCGTTCGTGCTGACAGTGGCACATGCTATGTATCTAGAAGCGCCAGCCACAACAGGCTGAACGCCAGCACCGTTCATGTTGAACCAAACTACGACAGGGCTGGAAGGCGAAGAAGCGGCGTATATCAAGAAATACGTATTGTTAAGGTTGTTCGATACATCTGCCCTTGCCGTTAAGGAGAACACAGCTGCTGTACCCGCTACATCGGCGACAGCAGTAAGAGTGTCTCTTGAAGCAGAACCAGGCGTAGTTACAGAAGCAACAGGATTCAGTACGCGTACGGTCAATCCAGATTTGTTTTTAATCCCAAACTGACCGCTGTTAGAGGTACTTACTCCAGATCCAGCCAATATACTCAATATATCGCCAGATACTACCGACGAAAAGTTTCCGGCAGAAAAGGTGTAGTCGTAATAATTTCCGCTTGATCCAGCGCCGGCAGGAAAATTGGTCGTTGTGTTTGGATAAGGACCAGTAACCGTTATAGTATCGGCCGCTGAAACAGCTATAGGTCTTGCGACATCGGACCCAAACACGTAAGAGAACAAGGTGTTTGAAGGCGTGTTAACGTAAGTAGTTGTTGGAGTTAAACTTGGTGATATCGGGTACACCATGTTGAAGCGAATTTTAGAGCCGTTAGGACCATACTCTGACGCTCTAAGAATCATTTTTCCGTCAGTGCCAGCTATACCGCCGGAACAATAGTAGTTTCTGGCCCTGAACCATATAGCATAATCGCTGAAGTCGGTGTCGTTGAGCGACGTGCTCCAAACCGCAGCACTAGAAAAATTTATACCTGGCTGGTTGTCGTAATCGTTGGCGGAAAATTCAGTGGTGGTCGGAATAAATACGTTAACGTTTATAGGCAGCGGATACCAGGAACCAGAGTTTATCTGGCCGGTTCTTGCCATGTTTATATTTATTGTTTTGTTTACTGAGTCGTTGTCTATGACAGCAACAAGGTTATCGCCGGAAGAGAACTGATAAGGTTTGACTACCTGAAACTCGTCGCCGATTATGTGATTAAGAGAAGTTCTAGCTAGCGTCTTCTGTGTTCCGAGTGTATCTCCACCTAGAAACGCAGCAACAGTGCGCTGCTGCCCTTTGTTATCACCGCGAGTGAGGTTTATTATGTTGCCGTATTCTGTAACAGAAGAGTTAAAAATGCTGGTGGACTGTATGGATTCGCCATAGGATCCGGAAAACGGATAAGGATCTGGAGTCGCATTTGCAGTTAAGGCGCCCTTTACATCCAAAACTATCTGCCTGTTTATCCATGTATCGACAGCGGTCTGTGGCTTGAAATAAGTAAAAGCTGATTTGCTGGAAACTAAGTTCGCCGTCTGGCTTTGATTTCCAAACTGAGCGCTAGCAGTGGGAGAAAACACAACGCCTGTGTTACCTATTGCTACAGGAATCGCGATGCTGCCGCCTGTCTCAGTGTTAGACGTTATCCTGATAGAGTTAGATTGATATATGCTCGCTCTAATGTTGATCAACGTGGATCCTATAGAATCAACTATGTCGTTTAGAGAGGCTGCAGCGGGAGTTGGTAAACTTGCGCCGTACCATATTTGCGGATACGCGTCAGTACCAAAACCCTGAATTATTGTCGTGTCTATTATGGTAAAGGCTGTTTGTGCTACAGCGTTTTGATTCCAGACTTCTATATAAGTGTCAGTTCCAGCAGTAAGATGATCACCCTTAGCGACAACCTTAAAAAGACCAGTGTTGTTCACGTTAAAAGCAGGCGCGGTAGTAGGAGACACATATATGTAATCCCCTGGAAGCAGAGCCGCAAATGTGCTGGCAGAACTAGATAAAATTCTAGCAATAGGTGACGAAGGGATAGATACGGTTATCGTCATCCCAACGCTCAGTACCACAGATCTCTTGTCGCAGTACGTAGAGTCTGCAACTATAATCATGTTCGCTGGATGCCCTTCTCCGTCTGTGGTTAATAGATATGTTCCAGTGGTTGTAGCAACAGACTGCACGAACCCTCTAGCGTCAGAAATACCGGCGCTTACAGCATCTCCAGGCTGAATATCCTGAAGCATTTCTATGTTTCCAGTCTGCCTGTTAATCAAAAATCCGCTGTCTTGCCCTACAGCAAAAGTATCTTGAGTGGGAAACAGCTTGCTTGCTAGACTGCCGCCGATTACAGCCAAAGAAGACGCTGAACCTTCTCTGTTAGACTGTATTTTAAGGGTCTGATTTGCCGTAGCGGTCGCCGTTATACCAGCAAACTGACTGTTAAAAGCGTCTGCCCACTGCTGAAGTGTTATAAGTCCCCAAGACGAAACGCCGGGAAATAGACTAAGAGTGAAAGTTCTATCTTGTTCTGGCGTGCCGTCGACAGCTATAGAAATATTTCCAGGGTTAGAAACACCCCATATACCTTGTCCAGCAGTTTCTAATACTGCAGATATCTGCTTCTGCCTAAGCCTGTTATTGTTCTTGAATAGAGATATGTACGAATATTCCGCGGTAGGAAACTGCAGTACTGTGTTGGCGTAAAGAGAAGGCAGATCGCTATCTTGCAATGCACCGACTTGAATTGTCTCTGCATCCCAAGCAGTTGGTAACAAGAGTATGTTTTGAGAATTATTTGTTGTGTAAGCCTTAAAGTTCTCGGACTGCGCGTTTATGGCGACCACGATCTCGCTTACTTGAGCAGATGATATATTGGCAAACTGAGAAGAAGAGAACGTGATTAGTTCCTGAACTGTATCTACAGTGACTCGCAAGAAAGATCCAGCGTTTATATCGAAAGGACCAGAGGCAGCATTGACAACTTGCGGACGAGTAACAGGAAAGTTGGTGAGCTGTAGGAATTTTTCCGTGCCGTTAGCGTTAGCAAGAAGGACCTCTACGCCCTGTCCAGCATAAGACGGTTCAAATCCAGTTCCGTCATCTATGTAGAGAGTGGCAGGCGCGCCAATAGACGGCGATTCTGCTATAACAGCAGAAGCAACCTGCTTATTGTCTTGAGGATCTGACACGCCGATAACTGCAGATATAATGGCGTTTGCCGTACCTCTAGAGAGCGTGTTTACGTAGTTTTTAAGTCTGTCCCTAAGGTCTTGATCTGTCTCTACGTCTTCACCTGTGGTAAACGCATCAGGGTTGGTAACGGTTGCACCAGTAAAAGGAACAGCTTCAAAATTTGTTATGGTGTTGATCGGCGCATTGCCGCTGGAACCAGCGCTGAGCGCTACAACCGGTATCTGAGTTACTTCCACTTCGCCTGCAGGCAATATCGCATCTCGAAGCAGCGTGTACTCTATCTTTGGCGATATGCTGTTCGCAGAGATGTTAATACTCGTTCCCGAAGGAATCACTCTGTCTGGTTGACCTTGCGCAGTTACAACGGTGTCGGATATAAGGTGATTATTTTGAAGTGCGCTGGCGAGAGTTATCTGCGTGTAAGTGGGGAAAACATCGATCGCAGGATTAAAAGAGTAATTGATGGGACCTTCGAACGACGTCGTGCCGCGTCCTATGTAGAGACTTCCGCTTGTAGCCCAACCAGATGTGCTGTTGACGTATATTATTGTTTGTCCAGAGGTCGGAGGAGGCTTAATGACATAAAGACTAGAGCTTTGTTTTTCTATGCTCGTGTTGAATATGCTTACATAGCCAGAAGCTCTAGTAGCAACACCTCTAGAAAGACCGTAATCTGCTGCTCTAGAATCGAGGTCACTGCCTTGAAGTGTGTCTATGTTAAGTAGATCCAGTACGCTGAGTATAGCTGCGTTGTTCTCAAAATCGTTTGATGCG
>Ga0315906_10003637_pt1 | contig 20426 bp, 23 predicted proteins | sample LakEriMetagenome_4_FD_203526 | JGI IMG/M metagenome (GOLD analysis project Ga0315906, IMG submission 203526) | Freshwater fungal communities from buoy surface, Lake Erie, Ohio, United States - Buoy 2 MA122 | ecosystem: Environmental > Aquatic > Freshwater > Lake > Lake biofilm | place: USA... | reverse complement strand
CCTGTTTCAAGGAGTAATTTTACTTTGTTATAATTTCTTGTATTTGTTGCCATAATAATTGCAGTTGTAGGCATAGTATTCCAATTATTTACCCCTAATGCATTGAGGTTTAAAGGTCTCTCTAACACTTCTTTCAAATATTCATCATCCTTGTCATCATCATCTTCAATTGCATTTATTAGGTTTTTATCTAATGTATAGGGTCTTAATACAAATGCGGACATTATATATATAATATATATTATATATATAAATTATTCTTAGCTAACAAATCTTATACGTTTTTTTCGTCGCGTATTTGTATCCAATCTCTATGAGTTCGGTTCCATAATCAAAGTTCATGGAACTGTAACCAGATAAATACTTGGCATCTACAAAATACTTGTTTATCTCTCCAATTGGTTTCGCACAATTCTGGTTCATGGTTGCCAACGGATTATTGAAATTGCCGGTTGCAACTTCGAATGTTCTTATCAACATATCTTTGAGCGAAGTGATTGGTGAAGAATCATATTTGATTCCTTCATACGGTGTGATATACGTGATATTCAAGTAGTCTCCGTGTTCCACTTGCAATAATTCATTGGATAAAGTGCCTCCGTCTGCATACAGGTTACCATTGTATTCAACCGGTGGGAAAACTCCCGGAATTGCCGAGGAGGAAAGAAGGAGGAGCACTTTGTTAGTATTATCGTTTTGGTTAAATTCATAAACATCCAAGTTTCCGCTGTATAGATTGGTTGCGCCAATCAGCGTTTTTACAACAGGTTCATTCGGCATTTTGTCGATGATTGTGCTTAAAGTCTTTTTTAAGGGCTCGGTATTAAGGACGGAAACACCCGTGGTTGGCAATAATTCAAACACCATTCGGTTATGCATCTCTCCATAAAGTTTCTCTGCAAATCGGATTCCAGTGTTTAAATCCTTGTAGTAAGAGAGAAACCCGGAATTTAATGCACCTGCAGAAATGCCGGTATACAAGTCGTATGTTTTGGTTGGTCTTTGTTCTTTCTCTCCAATATACTTTGCAATTCCGATTTCAACCGCGCCAAATGAACCGCCGCCACTAAATGAAAGCTGATTTAGCGAAGCAACTTTTGTCAATAAACAAGCAATTATGATTATGCAGAACATTATAATAAAATAAAATATATTTTTATTATAATTTGTGAAGTCTTTTATTTCTTTTGGTTCTTCTTCTTTTTGGTCTATACAGGTTGTTCAGCAACGGGTTGTTCTTCTGTTGCAGGCTCTTCTGTTGCAGGCTCTTCTGTTGCAGGCTCTTCTGTTGCAGGCTCTTCTGTTGCAGCCTCTTCTGTTGCAGCCTCTTCTGTTGCAGCCTCTTCTGCTAATCTAGCCTCTTCTGCTAATCTAGCTTCCTCAGCCAATCTAGCTTCCTCGGTCAATCTAGCTTCCTCAGCCAATCTAGCTTCCTCGGTCAATCTAGCTTCCTCAGCCAATCTAGCTTCCTCGGCCAATCTAGCTTCCTCAGCCAATCTAGCTTCCTCAGCCAATCTAGCTTCCTCAGCCAATCTAGCTTCCTCAGCCAATCTAGCTTCCTCGGCCAATCTAGCTTCCTCAGCCAATCTAGCTTCCTCGGCCAATCTGGCCTCTTTGGCAACTCTGGTCTCTTCGGCTAATCTAGCTTCCTCGGCCAATCTGGTCTCTTCGGCTAATCTAGCTTCCTCAGCTAATCTAGCTTCTTCTGCTAATCTAGCTTCCTCGGCTAATCTAGCTTCTTCTGCTAATCTGGCTTCCTCCGCCAATCTGGCTTCCTCCGCCAATCTGGCTTCCTCCGCCAATCTGGCTTCCTCCGCCAATCTGGCTTCCTCCGCCAATCTGGCTTCTTCCTGTTTTTTTACTTCTTCTTCAGCAACAATAGGGTTCTGCATTGCAACAACTGGCTTGGGTCTTCTAAAAAAATTAAATCCAAACATTTTATATATTTGTTTATTATTTTTTTACCAAAATAATAAACTAACAATCAAATTGATTGGTCTGCTAAAGATTTACCAAAACGAGCCACCTGCAAGCCCAGAATTTGCAGGCATTGGAGAAAAATCACTGAAATCCCCTTGCGGCGCACCACCGGTTCCCTGCACTTTGACAGCATAGTCAAACCCTTGGCCCGAACTTCTGTTATTATTTGTTGCGGTTGGTAATGGAGGAAACATCCCCGTCTGGGTTCGCGAATCATCGAGAGAATCCGCTTGGCTGGGTTGGTGCTGATTCATTCCCTCCTTTCTCCCCTGTTTCTTTTTCTCTGCACCCGGTCCATTCCACAGCTCGTAAGCCCGATCAACCAGAATATTCACCTTGATTCCCAACTTGGTCTGCAGACTGAGAACAATCACCAAGAACGCCAAAATGACGGTAGTCAAGTTGAATGCCTCATATTTGTATCCACTGTATGTAGGGAAATAGGTGATGACCCGATGAATCAAAACCACCCCAATAAACATAACAACAATTTGGATAAAGATTTCTGCTAAAAGTTCGAGAGACGACTTCTCAATGTCGGCTTCGGGTACAAATTTCTGGATAGTTTTGTTGAGTAGAACAACGGGTAAAATGGCGGTCAATGAATACTGGATGACATTCAGAATCTCGGCTTTTCCTTCGTCAGACGAATCAAATACGTGGTTTATAAAAGTATTTTGGTTAATTGATTTGGCTTCGTGAATGATATTTTCCATTGATTATATATAGTATATCAAAACAAAATTAAAGATTTTTTGATTAATTGTTTCATCTGATGCACCAAGAACAACAATATTTGGACCTGATTAAACACATTCTGGATAACGGAACATGGGAAGAGGGGCGAAACGGCCGAACAAAAAGCGTCTTTGGGAGCTCGATGCGATTCGACTTGACAAACGGAAAAATCCCAATTCTGACCACCAAGAAAACAGCGTGGAAAACTTGTCTAAAGGAGCTTTTGTGGTTCATTCGCGGTGAGACTGACAACAAGTTGTTGCAGGACCAGGGTGTCCATATTTGGGATGGCAATACCACGCGGGAATTTCTCGACTCAAGAGGATTAAATTACAGAGAAGGCTTGATTGGTCCCGGGTACGGGTTTCAGTGGCGACATTTCAATGCGCCGTATGACCAGGAAAGTGGCGGCCCTTCGGAAAAGGGTATAGACCAATTGCAACAAATCATTGATACACTCAAGGATCCCGCGCAGAGAACCAGTCGTCGTATGGTTATGACTGCGTGGAACCCGCTTCAAATAGACAAAATGGCGCTTCCGCCTTGCCACATTTTGTGCCAGTTCAATGTGCATGACGGTAACAAGCTGTCTTGCTGCATGTTCCAGAGATCATGCGACGAATTCCTTGGGCAGCCGATAAACATAGCTTCGTATAGTTTCCTTACGCATTTGTTAGCAAAACATTGTGGTTTAGAACCATACGAATTTGTATATTTTATGGGTAATTGTCATATTTATGAAAATGCCATAGATGCTTGTAAATTACAAATTACAAGAGAACCTTATCCTTTTCCAATACTATCAATTAAACAAGTGAGAGAGAATATAAGTGATTATACTGTTGATGATTTTATTTTAGAAAACTATCAATCCCATGATGCAATTAAGGTTGCAATGGTTGCGTAGATAATTCTTCGTATTTGTAATTTTTGAATTTTGGATTTTTTGAATTTAAACGCCATAGTATAGTTGGAAGCGGAATAGACAATTTTTTTGAAGCATCCGTCATTGAAACATAATTTATATTATCAATTGATATACTTATTCTACTTGTGGATTGTGTTCCTTTATTTTTTTCTCTTAATTTTTCTTTAGTTTCTTCAGTATGATGTTTTCCAAAAAACGGATTTTTTTTTCCTATCCGTTGTTTTGCAATTTCTGAAAATTTTTGTTTTGTTTCTTTAGTATGATGTTTTCCAAAAAACGAATTTTCTTCACCAGTGTTTTTATTTTTTTTAATTTCAGATAATATCTTTCTTGCCTCTTCTGTATGAGTTTTTCCATACATTCCATTTCTTTCACCATATTTACCATATTTTTGTTTTCTTTCTTCAGAGCTCATTTTACTTATTGTTTCGGCGCATGTTTTTGAAATTTTATCTCTTATAGATTCTTTGTCTGGATGGTTTGTCAATAAATCACCACCACTATTATTGTAATTTAAGTTATATAATTTATCTCTAATACTTAAATCCGTCAGATATTGTAATTCAATTTCTTTTGCTTCTTTCTCTGTATTGCATCTATGAATTATTTCATAAATAAATTTATCTTCTCCATCTAAATTGTATGCTCTTTGTAAAAATATATTATCGTGGCAAGAATTTTTAAGTTTGCAACGATGAACACAAAATCGTATATTAATGTTTTTTGAATACCCTATGTAATATCTATCTGATAAAACATTTGATATTTTATAAACGCCAATGATTGGTTGTTTGGTTTCTTCCATTTATATACTGTAAGATTTTTATTTTATATAGTTTTCTAAGAAAAACTATATTTGTTAAATAATTTCTTGTTTTTCTTTTTCCATCTTTGTTTTTTTATTGAGGTATGCAGTTTTTGCCCATTTTTTTTTCTGTTCTTCTGTTGGTTTATAAGTTTTTTTGTATTCTTGTATTTTTTGTTTTATTTCTTCTTTATTATTTTCATAATAAAGTTTTTTATATGATGGTGCTGTATATCTTTTGAGATGTTCTTTTATTTCATCTATTTCTTTTTTTAATTTTTCATTTAATTCTTTAAGTTCTTGGTTTTCTTTTATTATGTCTTCAACGTTCATTATATAAATATATTATTTAATGTTTAATATGGTTTATAAATTATTTTTGTGGTCTTGAAGCATATGAATTTGTTCATTTTATGGGCAATTGTCATATTTACGAAAATGCCATAGATGCTTGTAAATTACAAATTACAAGAGAAGCTTATCCTTTTCCAATACTATCAATTAAACAAGTGAGAGAGAATATTAGTGATTATACTATTGACGATTTTATTTTGGAAAACTATCAATCCCATGAGGCAATTAAGGTTGCAATGGTTGCGTAGATTCTGAGTATTTGTAATTATTGAATTTTGGATTTTTTGAATTTAAACGCCATAGTATTGTTGGACTAGATATATCTAATTGTCTTCCAGCTTCTGCTATTGATTATATGTAATATCATCAATAATTATTTCTTTGGCATTTAGTATGATGTTTTCCAAAAAATGAATTTTTTCCTTGCAATTTTTTGAATATATATATTTAACAATGCTGTACTACTTATTTATATAAATATATATATAATATATTTGTAGAACATATGAACCCCCTTAAAGAAATGGAAGATTTTAAAAGTGAAAAAGCAGAAACTACAACAGAAGAAAAAAAGTCGAAAATTACAGTGTTTATATCTGCTCACGCATCTGATTTTTTAAAGAGTCCAATAAATGGAGCAAAATTAATAGATGGTAAGTATAATATAGATGAAATAAATACTAACATAAGAATCTTGCCATACGCTGGTAGAACTTGTTGTGTATCTTTTTCTAAGTGTGATAATAATTCATCTACAACAATTGAAACTTTAAATTTAATAAAGGACGATATGAATAAATTTAAAAAAGAAAATCCTGAAAATGAATCAACATATGATATGTTAAATTATATTGCGGATTCTCAGAGAGAAAAATATAAGGATTTTGCGTTTCCTGTTGTTCAAAAAAAAAATCTAACGCAAAAAACGATATGTGTAAATTTGACTTTGAAAAAACAGAAAAATGTTTAAGTGATAATCAGCATTTACAAATAGTAACACCATTTATAGATCAAAACTATAAATTTTACGATAGAATGCATTCATATATATTACCAAATCAAGATAGTCTTGGAATTTACGTTTTAGATATTCAAAATCCACCAGAACATTCACATTTAAGAAGTGATACTATTATAAATGATATTTTAAAACCTACCGGAGAAACTAAAATTTTAGCATTTGGTTCTTATGAAAATGCCAACAATTTTAACCAATATGAGTTAGATTTTTTACCAAGTCCTCCTATAGAAGTAAAAAGAATTTTTTTAAGCGAACTTATAGATTATTTAACAAATGTTTGTGGTTTTGAAATAGTAAATATTATTCATATAGCGTGTAGGACTTTTAGACCAAGTGATTTTGCCAGTCAAGCAGAAGTAATTCCATATATGGATGATATAAATGCAAAAGAATCAGAAACAAGAAGTAAAATAAATAGAAGTTTAGGTGGAAAATCAAAAACCAAACAAAAAAAGAAAAACAAGAAAAAAAATAAAAAAACAATAAGAAAATAAAAAAAAATTAATTAATTAATATTTTAGATTTTCGTATATTTTACAATCAACATTCGTTGTCATCTTTCACTAACCTTTTTTATTGTAATATGTAATACATTAAAAAAACTATAATAATCTAATGTATTAACTTGTTTCCTCATTGAGGATTTCTTTCGGTAACGCCTTTAGCGTAATTCATATTCATGATGACACTATGTTATCCGTTTTAACCAACAATATATATAATATATATATACAAATGGAAAAAAAAGATAACTTTCCTAGTTCATTGTATCCGGAAAGCCGAAGGCAAAGGCAGAGAATGGTGGAGTTGGAAAGAAGTGATGAGCAGATCCGCCGATGGCGGCAAAAGCAGAGAAATCAGGCAAAAAATTGGAACCTAGATAACCAACCAAAAGGATGTTTTGGTAAATTTTGTGACACAATTAAAAGAATAACAGGAAGAAACGGTGGAAGAAAAACAAAACATTTGAGAAATAAATACAAAAAAACTAGAAATATAAAAAAAGATAAGTCAAAAAGAATGATTGTATAAAAAGTCGCCGACCACAGTCCGTTTTAAATTAAGTAAGGTGTAAATGAGATAAATAAAAGAAAGAAAGGACGCACCTTAAAGGGCACATTAACCTAAGGTTCCCCTACCTCTTCTACCTCGTCATCCGAAATATGGAAATCAATTCTTTCATCTTTTGGCTGGCCCATATCGGAAAGAACATGGATTCTCTCTTCATACAGGGTCTTATTGACCTCCATAGTGTAGGTCTGCAGTTTCAAAACAATATCTTTCAAATCTGCGACTTCCTGCGCCAACACCGCAAACTTGGTATCAAACTCATCCGCCATTGAATTGACTGCATCTTCCGAAGCAGAAGTAGTGGCTGCAGATGATGGTCCATTGGTTTGGGACCCACCACTTTGGGTTTCCTTCATAAATGTTTCTAAAGTAATCAATCGCTTATCCACAAGAGAAATGACCTGGGGCAAAGTGAGCCCACCTTTAGGGGATTGCTGTTGCGAAATATTATTTGTTTGCGCGGGAACTCCATTGTCTTGTAATGTTGCACCTCCGGCACGTCTTTTTCTAGCGGCGGCATTTGCTTGGCTCATTTTATATTTTGATAAATGAAATATAAAATATGATTTTAACGCGATTCAACAAATTTGTATAAACATCAATAAATATATTAAATATAATTAATATATTAATTAAAATGGCTTCGTCAAGCAACAATATACTAGATAAAATTGATTCTTTAAAAAATAATTATTATACCGAAAATAAAAAAAACACATTTTTTAAAAATAATCAGAAATTTGATTGTGCAAATACCATTGTCCAACAAATGAATAAAACCGATTTGTTCAATAGTATTATTCGAATTAATGAAAACCAATTATTGGTCAATTACACAATGTTTAAAACCATTATTCACCCGGATATTTATATGGATTTAATACACTTCATTTTTCTGCAGAATGAGACAATTTTGCAAATGTATAACACGTATGATGTTATTGTCGATTCAAAAGGTCTGACAATGACTGGAGTAGAGAGATACAAAGATTTTATAACAACATTGTCGTTAGAAGGACAAAGAAATGGAAAGAATTTTTTGCAAAAATTGGGGCAGGTGCGTATTGTAAATCCGCCATTTATGATTTCCAACATTGGTAAAATCTTGTTGCCATTAATGGATCCAGTTGTAAGGGGTAAGATTGTGATCATGTAAAGGAAACTGTAGGTTTCCTTTTGATCCTTCCTTTATACCTCGCTTCGCTCGGAGGCTCACCTTAAGCGAAGCAAAAAAAGCTAACCTTAGGTTTCTTTTATAAAGGAGGGGTCATAGGGGAACGTAGTTCCCCTACTCGACCGTAACCACCTTTGCCAAGTTTTTTGGCTTGTCTGGATTAATTCCCTTTTGTACCGATAAATAATATGCAAGCATCTGAATTGGCACAAGTCCCAACAGCGAAGAATACGACGAATTTGCAGAGACACTAATTTCTGAATTGGGTGTATTTGAAATGAGTACAACTGGCGAACCACGTGACTTTACTTCCTCTACGCAATTTTGATTTTTTGCTTCATATCTGCCATCCAAATTCAAAATAATGACCGGAAAGGTTTCGTCTAGTAAGGCAAAGGGTCCGTGTTTCAGCGAACTCGCCGAGTATCCTTCTGCATGCACGTACGAAATTTCCTTGATCTTGAGAGAACCTTCTTTTGCAATGCATTCGTCGCTTCCCTTCCCCAAAATAAAGAGGTTTTTTGCATTTATTAATTTTGCAGAAAGGGTCTTAACAACTGGTTCAACATTTTCAATTGTATTTTTGAAATCGTTGGATAAATTCTGCAAATCACTGATTGTTCTTGTTCTCAAATGTTCATTGACCCCGTGCAATTGAGAGAACCATATTGCCATCAGTGATAAACATACAACTTGGCTGGTGAATGCTTTAGTAGATGCCACACCAACTTCCTTTCCCGCATTGCAATAAACCCCACAATCCACTTCTCTTGCAATGAGAGAATCCACAACATTCATGACACCAATTGTTACTGCATTACCTTGATGCGCTATCTCAATACACCTGTGTAAATCCTTGGTCTCTCCAGATTGTGAAACCAGAATTACTGCTGTTTTGCCAACCCTAGGAATATCATAGTTGGAAAACTCGGCGCCGTCAAACACTTGGACAGTATTCAAGTTGCATAATCTTTTGAAAAAATGCATACCATAAAGACCGGCAAAATACGAGGTCCCGCAGCCCAGAATAATGATATTGTTTATATCTTTTAATGCAGAGAAATGTTGGTCTAAACCGCCCAATTTGACTCGAGTTGGTCCATCAATTCTACCCCCATTGTTAATAGCATTTAGAACCACGGTTGGTTGGTACCAGATTTCTTTCAAAGTCCAATGGGCAAATGGATGCGGATCAAGATCTTGATTCAGAGTCAAAACTTTTTTGCCAGTGTATGTACCAGATGTTTTTACTTGGAGTCCTGTTCTCTCTATTATACAAATATCATCATTGTGCAAAGTAATGTAGTTTGAAACCAAATTGCAAAAACCGCTTTGTTCGGATGTGATAATAACACAATCGTCGCTTTTGCCGACCAAAAGAGGCGACCCATTACGCACACAGAACAATTTATCGGGGCTTTTCAAATCAATTACAATAATTCCGTAGGTTCCATAAAGTTTGTCAACAGTTGCCTTTATAGATTTCTCTGTATTGCCGCCAAGTTTATTGTAAAAAAAAGAAATTAAATTCACAATAACTTCGGTATCCGTCTGCGAATAAAAGACAAATCCATTATTCATCAAATCCTGTTTGAGTTCGGCATAGTTCTCTATGATTCCATTATGAACAACCGCAAATTGTTTATTGTTGGAGAGATGTGGATGTGCATTTGTGTCGTTTTTAACACCGTGAGTGGCCCAGCGATTATGGCCGATACCTAAATTGTTTAACCCGGGATTTATACAAACTTGTTGCAACTTCTGTAGAGAACTTTCCGCCACTGTAGAAGCATATTTATGAACCTCTAAATGATTATTATTAAGGATACATAGACCAGATGAATCGTATCCGCGATTTTGCAATTGGATAAGACCGTTGATAATTCTCTCGTAAATATTTTCTTGATGGAGAGAGACAATTCCAAAAATTCCGCACATTTTTATATTTTGTATTTGGAATTTATAATATTGAGCATTACGCAAATGTGTTTTATGTATGAAAATATTTACATATTATCTACAAAAATGTTGAAGACCGCCCATTTAACGATAAACAATACAATATAAGTAATCAAAAAGTGAAAGATTTGGGATGGACAATTGACACTGATTTTGAAAAGGGGGTAAATGAATTGATAGAGAAATGATTCATTAAAAATATTTGTAAAATAGTATATAAATATATTAATTATTAAATATTATTTATATGTATAATTTCTGTGTCTGTGCTGTGTTTAAAAATGAATCACACATATTGGAAGAATGGTTATTACACTACATTTATCATGGAACAGAACATTTTTATTTAGTGAATGATAATAGCAGCGATAATTTTATTGATATTATAAACAAATATTCAAAATATATTACATTATTTAACAATGACATTCAAACTACAAATGTTGGAAGACAAATTTTAATCTATAATAAATATTTTAAAAATATTTTAAATGAATCAAAATGGTTTGCAATTATGGATTTGGATGAATTTTTATACAGTCCAGATAACGTGCATTTACCCAATATATTTAATAAATATGATAATTTTGCACAAATTCGAGTAAATTGGCTCCACTTTGGCAGCAATGAACATAAATACCAACCCCAATCCGTGGTTGAGGGATTTACACGAAGAGCATATACAGATGAGACAAAACCTTATTATTCATACAAAACTATATTTAAGGGTCATTTGTTAAATAGTTTTAATATTCATACACACATTGTAAATGGAAATGAAATATATTTGAAATATAATGAAACCTCTGTCCCAGAATTAATAATTAACCATTACTGTATTCAGTCACTTGATTTCTTTTTAAAGGTTAAATCTACCCGCGGTGATATTAATAACTGGTTTGACCATCAAAAGTTATTAAGAGATACTGCATATTTTAATGGTTATGATATAAATGACATTTATGACGATAGACTATTAAAACAAAACCAAAAAATAGTTGAACTTGTTAAGTACAACAAAGTTAATAAAAGCGATGATGTAACTATTGTATTAACTTCGTGCAATCGCCCAGAGTTATTAGATGAAACGTTAAAATCTTTTATTCAGAAGAATACATATCCAATATTGGAAACATATATTATTGATGATAGTGGTATAATTGGTTGCAATGATAGTGTTATTAGTAAATATACAAGTTTAAATATTAAATCAATATATAATAATAAAAACATTGGTCAAATACAGTCAATTGATAAAGTATATTCATATGTCAAAACTAAATATATATTTCATTGTGAGGAAGACTGGGAATTCTTACAACCTGGATTTATTGAAAAATCAATGAAAATATTTAATGAAAATCCAAGTGATAAAATATATACAGTTTGGCTTCGCCCGCATCATTGCACTAGCGGGCATCCTATATTATACGATAATTTACAAAAGGGATATTATAAAATGAAACCAGATTATTCTTACTATGATAAAGGTCATATTTACACATGGTGCGGTTTTACATTTAATCCCGGATTAAGAAAAACATTTGACTGTTTATTATTTCATCCTTATTCATTAAAATGTGAAAAATCTGTAAAGAATGGAAAAGAGTATATTGGTGAATATACGCTTAACAAAAAATATGCTGATGCTGGATATTATGCTGTTATATTAGATAATCCAGAGGGCCATGTAAATCACATTGGTTGGGAAAAACACATTAAACGAGATTGGGATTAAAAAAATATAATGATAATAAACAATATATAAATATATAAAATATTCTAATAAATGTGGGTTAATGTCTCTGGAAAGTTTTATGTAAAAAAACAATTATTTAAAGTACATATTCCATTTGGTGCTGGAATAGGAAACACGTTAAAAGGATTTATTAGTGGTTTAAGTATTAATCCAAATACAAAAATAGAATGCAATGAAAACTATATATTGGGTAATTTTGATACAGTCATTGATTCAAATTTTATACTTGATATAAATGATAATGAAAAATATGATATTGAACCTTTTTCTAGTTGTCGGTTTTTAATACTAAAAACTGAAGAGAATATACAAAAAGATTTACCATATGAATACTCTGATTATAATAATGTTGATTTAAATAATTCAAAAATTGCAAAGTTATTTACACCCAAGGTTACTATAGATCATTCATATGACAGATCATTAATAAATAATATTGTTTATAATCGTTTTATGCAGGCAATAGCGCAAATTAAATTTAAACCTATTATTTATCAAGAACTAAATAAATATAATATTGATTTTAATACTAGTTTGGGAATAAGTGTTAGAACATGGAAAGCATCACACGAATATAATATAAACCGCAAATACTCGTTTGATATTTATAAAAATGCAATTAACTTAGCGCTAGAACAAAATCCGAGTATAAAAACAGTTGTGTTATCATTAGATAACGAAGATGTTGAACCAGAATATATGGAACTGTTAAATAGCTATGCAAGATTGAATGTTATTATTTACAGAGAAACCAATATAAATCATTTACAATATGTTATTATCAAAATGTTATTATTATCAAAATGTGGATATTTTATTTGTAATAGAATAAGTACATTTTCAGAACTGGTTTTTTGGTTTAGTGAATGCAAACAAAAAGTTAATTCACTCTTGTAATAATATAAATATAATATAAATATATTATTAAATAAATGGAAAATATTGCCTTTATTATTACTGGACAACTAAGAACATTTTTTGACAACAATGACTTTATAAATATGATAAATTTAACAAAAACTAAATATAAACTAGTACATTGTATTTTTATTTTAAATCCAACATCAGAAAATGATGTAAATCAATTAAATATTTTTTTAAACATAAATAGTATATCACATTGTATTATTGATTTTTCTACATTGAAAACTGAATTTAAAGAAAAATGCATCAAAAAATGTGAAGATCCAAAAATGCAAAAAATGGTTAATATTTATTATTCAACACCCAAGCATGCACACCAAGGAATTTCAAATCCATATGAATACTCTTGCAATTGCACGTTTATTCAGTATTATCAATTGTATATTGGAATTAAAGAATTGCAAACATATATAAATAGTTCTGGAACAAATTTTAATGTTGTTTGTAAAACTAGATTTGATTGTAAGTATCCCGCATCATTTTATCCAAATATAAATAATAAATTATATAACACAATTACACCAAAAGTAGATAAAAATATTGATGAATTAATTGAATTTAATAAAACACATAGATTACCATTACCATTTGGACATATTCCTGAAATGCATGCAGAATTATCATTTGGTGGAAGGGTATGTTATAATTACACATCATTACAAAATATAAAAAATAATGGTTTTTCTAATATTTTGTATTCTTTTAATGACTACTTTTATTTTGGAAATAAATGCACATTCTTAAAATTATTAAATTTATTTGATGACTGTTGTTTCTATGAACCAAAAAATCCAGATTTATATAATCATTATTTTTGCCCAGAATCACAGTTTATTAATTATTGTTTAAACAACAATATTGACATTATTATGTATTCAGAATGTTTGTTTGGTTCATTAATTAATAGGTAATTGTTTTTGAAAATTTGTATAATGGATGATTATATATTCCATCCAGCGTTTCATTATACATTAATATTATATTATAACTTTTTAAAAATAAATATTGTCCTATATTATGAGGCGTACTATCATGATGTGAATATCTCATGTGTTTTGGAATATTATTTAAATTCATCATGTATTTTACTGCTTCATTAAAAATATCATAGTCTTTATCTATTATAAATACTAAGTCATTATATAGTAGTGTAGAATTCCATGTGATATCTTTTGATGGTAAAATAATTCCTGTTTCTGTCCAGCAGTTCCATCTTGTAATATTAATATTATATATAATATCAAACCGTAAAATAACAAATCTATCAAATTTATTTTTATTTATTTGAATGTAGTCATTAACTTTTTCAAAATTATATATTTGACTTTGTCCGTCATCATTGTTACGATATGGATATAAAATAACTTCATTTGGATTTATTTCTTTTTTTAAATAATCTAACATATTAGAATCATATGTTATAAATGTAATATATGGATCATAATTATTATTGATTATATTGTTAAAAATAGTTGTTTTCCAATTTTCAACATTTTTATCAAGATGCACATTTGGTCTAACATTTTCACCTCTAAAAATAATACATATTTTCATAATATAAATATAGAGAATATTTATATTTATATTATTATGACAACAATTGTAACTGCATATTTTCAGTTAAAAATATCAAAGGCGTCTCATAATACATATATTCAATGGATGAAAAATATGTTGGACATTAATAATCCTATGATTATTTTCTGTGATTCTCAAAGCAAGTCTCTTATTCAATCAATGCGAAGCAATCAAGCAAATACTGTTATTATCGAAACCTCAATTCATGATTTTTATACATTTAAATACTCGCGAATATTTGCAGAACACTATGAAATGGATACAGAAAAACGCGTTGGACACAATATGTTTTTATATATGATTTGGAGTGAAAAGTCACACTTTTTAAAACGAGCCATTGAATTAAACCCGTTTCAGAACGAGTATTTTTTGTGGGTTGATATTGGATGTTTTCGTGTTCCAAATACACAATATATTGATTGGCCAAATCATAATAAAATGGTTGCAGTCGATAAGTCAAAAGTCTTAATGCTTTTAATACAACCATTTACAGACGAAGAATTAAAAAGTGTTTCTTTACCGTCGTTCCAATTTAAAAATCGGATTGGTGGAACTATTTTTGGTGGGTATAAAGATGCACTATTAAAGTGGCACGATAAATATTATGAAATGTTGGAGCATTTTATATCGATTGGACGATTTATTGGAAAAGACCAAAGCATAATGAATTCAGTTTATTTGTTAAATAAAGATCTGGTAGAATTAGTTAATTGGGTTCCCAGATGCCCAGACAAATGGTTTTATCTACAAGAATACTTACGTTAATTTTTATTCAAATGACTTTTTGCATAAAAAATGCATCACTATTATTTTTATACATTTTTTCTATCTTCTCTATATCAAAGTCTTTAAAAATTTTGTTATAATAATAGTCATAATTGTTTAAAACATCATTTGTAACAGAAACTAAATTATCATAATCACATTCAATTATATAATCTTTTAATTCATAATTATTATCCAATGATTTTTCTGTAATTACTATCATTTTGTTAAAAATACATCGATTACATCTGATTTGTTCAAAAATTTTAAAATTTTCATTAAAATGTACATTTAACAATATTTTATGTTTAAATAACATATCATCTCTAGCAGTATCAAATCCTTCAATTATATTAACATTTGATAATTGGTTTGTAATATTTAGCCTATAACTATCTGTCCAGATACCAATTGCTGCAATATCATATATTTTTTTATAATTAAATATTTCATCTTTATTTACCATATATGGTAAATAATAAATATGTTCTTTATAAGGAGCCAAACATTTAATATTTGCTAAGCTATAATCAATAATATTCATATTTGTTTGTGATAAATATTGAACCCATTCATGTTTTGAAAGTTGTTCAGTATTTAACAAATAAAAATTTTTTTGATCTAGTATAAAAAATGGTATATTTGGAACTTTTTGTATAAATATATATTTACTAGTATGATCAATTGGTATTTCTTCAATATTGGTAATTAGTTTTACATTTTTATAATTATATTGTAACGATTTTATGTATTCTATAAAAAAATGTAAATTTATATTACAAACAAAATAAACAAACATAATTATATTATTATATAAAAGTACATATATTTATATAATTATGGATTCAATTAATATTATTATTCCTCTCGGAGGAAAAGGAGAACGGTTTGTCCAATGTGGATACACTGTTCCAAAGGCTCTCATATCCATTTTTAACAAGCCCATGATTTTTCATGTTCTTGATAATCTTTGCATCCAGCCATTGGATAATGTTATTATTGTATATCACCATACATTAGACATTGAGCAACTAATTCACAGTAAATATCCATTTATTCATCTAATTAAACTTGACAAGCAAACATCAGGTGCGTCTGAAACTGTAAAGATTGGTATTTCTCAACTAAAACATTTGCTACATAAGAAAACTCTTTTACTGGATTGCGACACAATTTACACCACTGATATCATATCTGAATTTCGATCCACCAAGTTATCAACCGTTTTTTACACTGTAAAAGACACATTAGAACCACCATTGTATTCTTACATTTCACTTGATTTTGACAATCGTATAATAGACATTGCAGAGAAAGTGAAGATTTCGGCAAATGCAAACACTGGTGCATATGGATTTGTCGAAGTAGAAAAGCTTTTGCAGTATTGTGAAACCAACACACTAACGTATAATAATGAACCATATACATCGTGTGTTATAAAAACGATGATCAACAATGGCGAAGAATTTTACGGGAAAGAACTTGACCCTAGAACTATTATTTCTGTTGGAACTCCAAAAGAGCTTACTCATTACTTGGAAACCACGCATGCCTACCTATTTGACTTGGACGGAACAATTGTAATTACTGACAATATTTATTTCGCAGTTTGGAATCATATTCTAAGTAATTACGGTGGTATTTTAACTAAGCAAATGTTTCAAACTTATATTCAGGGCAATTCGGACAAATATGTTGCCCAAGCATTGTTACCAAACATTCAGTTTAAAGAGGGGGAACTCTCTACACTTAAAGACTCGCTGTTTATGCAGAACATTGATAAAATACAACTAGTTAATGGGGCTATTGATTATATAAAGTCAGTAAAGCGATCTGGTAATCCAGTATGCATTGTTACTAATTGTAATGAACGCGTTGCCAAAGGAATTCTTGATAAAATTGGCATTTCACATTTAATAGACCACGTTGTTAGTAGCGAGTCGTGTGCAAATAATAAGCCAAGTCCAGACCCATATTATCATGCACTAACCTTGTTAGGCATTCGTTCGGATAAAGCAATTATTTTTGAAGATTCCAAAACTGGCATACTAAGTGGAAAGTCTGTTTATCCAAAATGCTTAATTGGTGTTGCAACAAGTTATTCTTCTGAAGAACTTATGGCCTACGGGGTTGATATTGCAATATCTGATTTTAAAGAAAATGTGCATATAAACAAGGGGTTACTTTCCAAAGAAAAGTTAATTCAATATATCAATAGAGATTTTATAAATGCATACATAGAACCAAATCCTCCTTTATTAAAAGGCGGCTTTATTGCGGATGTTATTCAAATACAAATAGATGGCAAAGACTGTGTGTTCAAATTAGAAAATACGAATCTAAATGCCTTGTCACAAATGGCAAATCAATTGCAACTTTATGAACGCGAATATTATTTTTACAACTGTGTTTCCAAGTACATAAAAGATATATGCATCCCAGAATATATTGGATTGGTAAAAGATGACAACTATAAAACTATTGGTATTATATTGGAAAATTTATATACAACCGGAAAATTAGTTCCAAATGTAAATTTAAACATTGTTAGTATTGACGTATCTTTAAAAATTATCGACAAAATGGCTAAGTTGCATTCCCAGTTCTGGAATAAACCACTGAAGACCGCATTTCCACAACTAAAAACTACACAGGATTCGTGCTTTTATCCTTTTTGTTATGATTATATATTCAATAAATGGCCAATTTTTGTAAGTAAATGGAACAAAGTATTAACACCAGAGCAGATAGATATTGGGGAAAAAATAAAAAATCGTTTTATGGACATTCAACAAAAAATGTCATTGAAAAATACAACATTACTTCATGGTGATATTAAATCTCCAAATATTTTTTACGATACAGAAAATGCATATGAGCCAATATTTTTGGACTGGCAACATTGCTTGATCGGAAAGGGTGTGCAAGATTTGGCTTTTTTTATTATTGAGAGTTTTGATATTCATAAATTAGAGAAAATAATGCCATTATTTAAAGGATATTATTATTGTAAAATTGTAGAATATGGTGTTGTAAATTACTCAATGAATGAGTTTGAAGAAGACTTGTATGATGCATTTTGTTATGTTCCCTTCTTCACAGCTGTTTGGTTTGGATCAATGAGTGAAGATGAACTTATTGACAAAAATTTTCCATTCTTTTTCATTCAAAAACTGTTCAAAATTTTGCATAATTGAAAAAGGAAAAGTATAAAAATAAAATAACTTAAACCGTTGTCTCCAAATATAATAATTCAATGCGTGTTGTCATTACCAATAAAGATAAGGCCAAGGCTTTTACCAGTATGTTCCAGAATATGAAGCTTTTTTGCGAGCATATCAATCTCATGTTTGAGCCTGGGCGGCTTTACGCCCAGGGAATGGATTCCTCCCATATTTCCGTTTTTGAAATTTTTATTCCTTCTACATGGTTCGACGAGTATGTGCAAGAAGGGACCACAGTAATTGGTTTAAGCACACACCTCCTTTTCCGAATTTTGAACACGCGCGAAGAAAGCCAACAAATCAATATTGAATATAATGACTTGGACACCGACAAGTTATTTTTGCATTTCATCAGTTCAAAGACGTCGTTCGACAAACATTTTGAGCTTCCGCTTGTCGAATTGGAATCCGAAATGATGGAAATCCCCGGGGTAGATTACCAAGCCGAATTTTCACTTGCGTCCTCAAATTTTGCCGGAATTGTTGGCCAACTCAAACAGTTTGGTGCGGACCTCCATATTCGATGCAACGAGGAAGAGCTGCGATTAACCGCCAAAAGCAATGAAAGTGGTAATATGAGCGTGATTGTCCCCATTGATGATTTAACGCTGTTTGCAATTAATGAGGGCGAGACCCTGGATATATCGTTCTCACTTTCCCATTTGCACAACATTTGTGCATTTCATAAAGTGAGCGACAGCATCAATATTAAAGTGAGCGAGAATTATCCGTTGAAAACTACATATTTGCTTGAATCGTTGGGTGAAGATGAAGAAGAGGATTCAAAGGCAAGAATTGTGGTTTTCCTGGCACCGAGAATGAGCGATGAGTAGGGCGAAAACTTATGAACCTACGGTTAAGGCACCATATAAGGTGCGTCGCGTCTAGCGACGCTCCGGAGGGTGCCGACGGTCGGACGCAAAGCGTCCTTTCCCCTACGCAGTCGCTTCGCTTACCCCTTCCCTTTATATTTATAAAAATAAAGGAGGGTTCAAAAGGCGTAAGAGTTCCTTTTATAAAGGAAGGGGGTCATAGGGGGTTAAGCGAAGCGGAACGTAGTTCCCCCTTAAAATTGAAATCTTTTTTTGAAAATTATCTGTATGCATACATATATATAATTTAAAATAAAATGCCAGCCCGCTGTTCATTCTGTCGAAGTATTTCCCATCGCAGACCAATGTGTCATATGTACGAAACATTTTGCACAGAAATTGGTCACATTCTTAACCAACCATGGTATTCTACAAATCGTGTAGAATGGTGTGAGTTTTATGCAAAACATTACGTTAAATGGCGCGGTTATAATTATGCGTACAATCTATCCGATGAAGAATTTTTACAAAATATTGTACAATTTTACGTGTCTCAGATGTTTGTATATGACCGCATTCATCGGCGTAGATATATTATGGCACAAACACAATCACAATTTGTACCAACACATGTGCCTGTACTAAAACCTACTATTCAATTGTGCGTAGATGCAGATGAATGTATCAAATTCTGTGGTGTATGTTTATCTGATGAAATTTCAAACGAGAATATAGTAAAATTTGGTTGTGGTCATGAATTATGTGGTGACTGTACTCAACAGTTAATTGAAAAAAAACCGTGCTGTCCATTTTGCCGAGCCGATATTACAAAAATGTGCGTAAATTCGCAAACTGTATATAATATATTTATTGAAAAATAATTTGTAAAAAATTTTGTAAAATTGAAATATTTTTTTGTAAAAAATATATAAGCATAAAAAATAAATTGTAAAAACTTTTGTAAAAACTCCTTTCATTAAAAAAATGCAACTTAGACCCAGATGCACCGAATGCCGCTCAGCAAATCACTTAGTTTGTCCGCCTGTACAAGTGCCTATACAAGCACCAGTAAAAGCACCAGTACAACGAAGACAACAGCGAGCCAAATGTTGTTCATTTTGCAGTAGGCCCGGCCATTACAAACCCAAATGTGAAAAATACAAATCGTTTATTGACGAGATTCGGCCGACTGATGTAGAAGAACAAATGATTATCTTGGTCCAAGCTTTCTACAAAAATATGCAAGACACATTCATTAAGTTTATAAAATCTAGATTTCCTGCTCTCCAAGTTACTGGGTTATTCAATGCGCCAGATGACCAATTCCGAACCAT
>Ga0315906_10003635_pt1 | contig 20431 bp, 14 predicted proteins | sample LakEriMetagenome_4_FD_203526 | JGI IMG/M metagenome (GOLD analysis project Ga0315906, IMG submission 203526) | Freshwater fungal communities from buoy surface, Lake Erie, Ohio, United States - Buoy 2 MA122 | ecosystem: Environmental > Aquatic > Freshwater > Lake > Lake biofilm | place: USA... | reverse complement strand
CACGGTATTTTGTGCCGGCTACCAAAGAAGCCAGGTCAAGTGTGACAATGCGTTTATTGAAGAGGATTCGGGATACTTTTCGCTGAACAATGCGCAAGGCCAATCCTTCAGCAATGGCGGATTTACCTACACCGGGCTCTCCAATGAGTATGGGGTTGTTTTTCTTCCTTCTGGATAGGATCTGGGATACCCGCTCGATTTCCTTTTCACGTCCGACAATGGGGTCCAATTTGCCCTCCTCCGCAGCCTTGGTAAGATCGCGACCGAAGTTATCGAGTACCGGTGTTTTTGATTTGGAATCACCCGTTTTCTTGGTGGGATTGATTCCTGGAGAATCATCATCTTTTGAGTATGGATCGTCATCGGAAGGGTTCTGAGGTGATTCGGATCGGATGTTGGATCTGAACATATCAAGCTCCTCGCGAAGAATATCGTAATTGACCCCGGATTGGTTCAGGATCTGCGTTGCAATGTTGTCCTCATCCTTGAGGATGGCTAGCATCAGGTGTTCAGTTCCGATGATGTCCGACTTATAAATCTTGGCCTCAAGGTAGGTGATCTTAAGGGCTTTCTCAGCCTGTTTGGTGAGGGGTAGGTTAACGGTTCGTGAGCCGGTTCCGGAACTGCCTCTAACGGCGTTTTCAACAGATTTACGAAGCTCGCTAAGGTTGATGTTAAGGGATTTCAGGATTTTGATGGCCATTCCTTCTCCTTCACGGATGAGACCTAGCAATAAATGCTCGGTGCCGATGTATTCATGTCCTAGGCGAACAGCTTCCTCCTTGCTGTATTGAATAACGTCTTTGACCCTGGGTGAAAATTTAGCTTCCATATTTGGTTTTTATTTTACGGGTTTGATTTGCGGTTTTTAACGTAGGTTTTCGAAAAATGTTCTTCTTTTTTTAATTCTGTCTAGATTGGATTTCCTTACAAACATACTCTCAATCAGTGCGGATCACAGGTGCGGATTGTTGATATTATTACGGAATTTTCAACACAAAACATGCCACAAATTCAGTACATTCGAGAGTGAAATCATTGAGGGTCCAAAAAGGCTTCCATACAGGGGTTAATTCCCTGATCAACAAAATGTTGTGTTTTTTTGATTTACCAAGCACCCATCTCATGACATATAGTCAGTTTCGGTATACAAGTAATCGCTCATAAACCCATCTAAAACATATTAACACCACAACATGTCCACAGGAGAAAAGATTGTTCAAATCAATATTGAAGAGGAAATGAAAACCGCTTACATCGATTATTCGATGTCGGTGATTGTTTCCAGGGCGCTGCCAGACGTTAGGGATGGTTTTAAGCCAGTTCATCGCAGGGTTCTTTATGGCATGTTAGACCTTGGGGTTCTTTCGAACAGGGCTTACAAGAAATCGGCAAGGATCGTAGGTGAGGTTCTTGGTAAGTACCATCCGCATGGTGACTCATCCGTTTATGACGCCATGGTGCGCATGGCTCAGGAATGGTCGTTACGCTACCCGATGGTGGATGGACAAGGCAACTTTGGCTCCATCGACGGCGATAGCCCAGCAGCTATGCGTTACACGGAGGCACGGCTGAAGAAGATAGCCGAGGAAATGTTGGCAGATATTGAAAAGGATACGGTCGATTTCAAATTCAACTTCGATGACACACTCCAGGAGCCCACGGTATTGCCCTCCAAAATCCCCAATTTGCTTGTCAACGGTGCTTCAGGAATCGCAGTAGGTATGGCCACCAATATGGCGCCTCATAACCTTACCGAGGTTCTTGATGCGACCATTGCCTACATCGAAAACAAGGACATCACCGTTGAGGAAATGCTCCAATTTGTAAAAGCCCCAGACTTCCCCACCGGCGGCATCATTTATGGTTACAATGGGGTGCGAGAGGCGTTTTTGACGGGAAGGGGCCGCGTGGTAATGCGCGCCAAGACTAATATTGAAACCTTGGATAATGGTAGGGAACGGATTATAGTCACCGAAATCCCCTACATGACCAATAAGGCCGATATGATCCGCAAAACGGCTGACTTGGTTAATGAAAAGAAATTGGAGGGTATCACCGATATCCGTGATGAGTCAGACCGTGACGGAATGCGTATTGTTTACGAAATCCATAGGGATGCTCAAGCCGCAGTTGTGTTAAACAACTTATTTAAGTACACTGGACTACAATCCTCATTTTCAGTTAATAATATTGCCTTATCGGGAGGTCGTCCTCTGCTTTTGAATCTTAAGGATTTGATTTCGCAGTTCGTTGACCATCGACATGAGGTGTTGATCAGGAAGACCCGCTACGACCTAAATGAAGCCGAAAAGAGGGCCCATATCTTGGAGGGCTTGTTGATTGCTTTGGATCATTTGGACGAGGTCATAGCCCTGATCCGAAAGTCGGATACACCAGATGTGGCCCGGACCGGTTTGATGGAGACATTCGGACTATCGGAAATCCAGGCCAAAGCCATCTTGGACATGCGTTTACAGCGATTGACCGGATTGGAGCGGGATAAGATTCGAGAAGAGTACAACGAGCTGATGAAACTTATTGCTCACTACAAAGAAGTCCTTGATAATGAAACCTTAAGGATGCAAATCCTGAAGGATGAAATGGCTGACATGCGTTCCAGATACGGAGATGCCAGAAGGACTGAAATCGTTTATGCGGCGGATGAGATTTCCATGGAGGACATCATCGCTGACGAAGCGGTTGTGATTACCATCTCCCACATGGGGTATATTAAAAGAACCCCTTTGAACGAGTATCGAATCCAGTCCAAAGGGGGCAAAGGACTCAAAGGCGCTTCAACCCGTGATGAGGACTTTGTGGAATACCTGTTTGTTGCAACCAATCACAACTACATCTTGTTGTTCACCGAAAAGGGAAGGTGTTATTGGCTCAGGGCCTATGAGATACCAGAAGGCGACCGCACGGGTAAGGGTAGGGCAATACAAAACATCGTTAGCATGCCTGCTGACGATAAGGTAAAGGCCTTCATTAATGTTAAAAACCTTACTGACGAAGAGTACATTAACAACAATTACATCATTCTTTGCACTAAGGACGGAACTATCAAAAAGACCTCCTTGGAAGCATACTCCAGGGTTCGACAGAGTGGTATTAATGCGATCAATATCCGGGAGGAGGACCAGTTGTTAGAGGCCCGCTTGACCAATGGAAGATCCGAGATTCTAATGGCCTTGAAATCGGGTAGGGCGATCCGCTTTAATGAGTCAACTGTCCGTCCAATGGGCCGAAACGCCACCGGGGTAAGAGGGGTTACTCTGGCCGATGGAAACGATGAAGTAGTAGGGATGGTTTGCGTGAGCGATAGCCAATCCGAGACAATCATGGTGGTTTCCGAGAACGGGTATGGCAAGCGTACGGACCTTGACGATTACAGGGTTACCAACCGTGGTGGTAAAGGTGTTAAAACATTGAATATCACTGACAAAACAGGTTTCTTGGTGGCAATCAAATCCGTTCAGGAAAAGGATGAATTGATGATTATCAACAAGAGTGGAATCTGCATACGCATGCCAATATCAGATATCCGAGTAATGGGCAGGGCCACGCAGGGTGTTCGCGTGATCAAGCTAAATGAAGGTGATCAAATCGCATCTGTAGCCCAAATCGACCAGCAGCTGGCAATTGAAGAGGAAACAACGGAGCAGGTCGTCAATACGGAAATTGAAAACATTGGTGAAATATCGAATCCAGAACAGGATGGTACGGATTTTGAAAAGGATGGGGGTGATGACGAGAATACAACAATAAATGAATAATAATAATTTATAAAAAATTCAATATGAAAAGAATACTGATTTTATTTATACTTTTTGTTTCAGTTAATGTTAACGCTAATGCCCAAAGCATGAGTGTTCAATCGGCCTGGAATTATTATAAATACGATGAACTGGATCGTGCCAAGGTTGAAATAGATAAAGCCGCAGTTCATGAAAAAACGATGGCGAGCCCCAAGACCTGGTATTACAGAGGCCTGATTTACATTAAGATGTACAAGCATGAAAAGTTTGGTGGCTTGGACCCATTGGCATTAGAGAAGGCCACTGAGTCCTTTAAGAAATGCTTGGAGTTGGATCCGAAATATGAGAATCGGGGCGAGATTGAGCTTGAATTGGCTCGTTTGGCCGATTCTTTTGAATCAAGAGGTGTTGACCAGTATTCAGCAAATGACTTCTCCAATGCATTGAATTCCTTTGAGATGTCATCTTCCTTAAACGCAAGGGATACTAACATCTTTTTCAACTGTGCAATTTCGGCCGAGCGTTCCGGAAATACCCAAAAAGCTTTGGCTTATTGTGACAAACTCATAGAGTTGGGGTATAAGCGTGGTTGGGCTTTTTCAACCAAGTCAAAGATTCTTCTTGCTTCCAAGGATACTATTGGTTCTTTGGAAACCATTAAAAAAGCACGACAATTATATCCTAATGATCAGGAGCTTGTAATATCTGAATTGAATATTTACTTGATGTCATCACGAACCAAGGAAGCCAGGGAGATAATAGATGTTGCGATTGAAAAGGACCCTACAAACCATCAGCTGTACCAGGTAAAGGGTGACATGTTATCGAATTCTGGTGATCGCGAAGGTGCTATTGCTCAGTACAAAAAGGTGGTGGAACTGAATCCCAACTATCCGGATGCATATTTCAACTTAGGCGCCGTCTATTCCATTATGGGTAACGATTTCATAGCCAAGGCCAACAACTTGCCACCATCAAAGCAAAAGGAGTATGATGGCCTTAAAAAGCAGGCCGATACAAAGTTCAGCGAAGCGCTGCCATACCTTGAAAAAGCGCATGAGTTGGATCCTAAAAATGTGGGTACTATGGAAACCCTGAGCCAGATTTATGTTAGGTTGAATATGCTTGAAAAGGCGAGTGCTATCAGGAAAAAGATGAGTGAGCTCAAGTAGTTGGGTTCGTTATATGCAATTACCGAAGATGGGGTATAAAAGCCCCATTTTCAATAACATGTATATTTAACATAATATTAATTATAGGACTGATATGTAGTTTGATTAGGGTGTATCAGGTTTGGTGAGATTAATCGAAATCATGAATAATAAACATTCCGAAGGTTGTCATAACAACCATTACGGCCTAGCTCAAAAGCGATCCTTTTTTTTCGTTTGACCTGGCTTCTTTCTCCAAAGGCATCCGGTCATATCCGAACTTTAGGAATTGGGAAATGTACTCCGTAAGAAATCCTGTGATACCGCCGAACCGTTCAAATTGCATGGTATGCGTCAATTCGTGCGCCAAGATCCGACCATCCCCTTTTTTAGAATTGTGTATGAAAATGCCATAACCCAGACACAAGCCCGAAGCATCACCCAGGTTGAAATCATATTGACTAAATGCATCTTTGAGTGCTTTGCTCTTTACCACCGGCATCTCTTTACAATAAACCAAACGTACTAGGTTTGGATCCTGGCAACCGATGAGTTCAGCCAATTGACTTTCCGAGTTCCTAAGCTTTATCCCCGTATTTAAGGCAACAGTTTGATGATATGCAAACCAGCTTACCAATGGTTTCAAAAGCATTTCAGCATTCATTTTATTCTGGATAATTTAACATAATAACCTGCAAAAAGGATAAGGTCGATTTTATTATCGGATTCGATCTGCAGATCTAACCAAAAGCTCATCCTTTCGGATGAATCTCCTGGCTAAAGTGAATGCAACAGTTTGTATAGCAATTAAATAGGTTCCAGTCAGGTATAGTGTCTTGTTTGTAAGTTGAAGTTGATCTGCGTGGAAGAAAATAAGTACAACCATTACCAAACTTGTCAGCCCTCCTATCATGGATATTTTCATTTGTCGGCTTCTGTTCCTGAATGAAAATAAAGCCAAAACTCCCAATATCAAGGTTAAACAGTTGATTATTAATAAATCCAGTGAGGTGCTTTCCTTGAATTCACCGGAAGGGCCCATTCCAGCGATAAGCGATAACCGGGTATAGGTGCCCTCATGCATACACTCCGCAAAATCAAAAAAGAAAACGGCAACTGAACATGAAACTGCAACTAATAAAAACAGACTTTGAATACGTTGGATCATAAATCAATTATTTGACTCAAAATTAATTCCAACAATTGATTGCCGCCCTGTGATTGAAGAGCCGTAAACATTTTTTTACCAACATTTGGATTTTCAACAATACGGACTTAATTTTGTGTCATCGTTGAAGATAGTCAACGAATTACCGTTATCGGTTCGTCTCTTTTCCGTGACGAATCTCCCCAACCAAAGCCATTCCTTATCTGTCTTTCAAGATATTTCCTTACTATTTGCATTTATTCTACCTCCTCGGGTAGTTAAAAATAGCCTAATTCAACTTGATGTATACAATCGATTCCCTTAATGAAAAGCTGCTTCCTGAACTCAAGGATTTAGCAAAGAAGCTCAAGATACAAGGTCTTGAAGGACTGAAGAAACAAGACATAATCTATAAAATCATAGACCATCAGGCGGCAAATCCAGAATCCGTCAAAGAAATGGTCGATTCACCCAAAAAGACCGAGGCGGTAGCTCCACCAGCAAGCTCTACTCCCCGAGATTCTGTTGCAGATTCTGCAAATGCCACTGATGATTCTCGGTTAAAAAGAAGAAGAATAGCACCTCCCCGTTCCGAGGAGGATGCTCCAACTGCTCAGCAGTCAAAACTTCCGCTTGAGGACATGGAGGCACCTGCGGTTTTTGAGAAGCCAGTTGCTCCGCCTCCGGTTTTTCAGCAGCGTGAACGTACAGCGGCAGAACCAACGCCACAGCGCGAACATCATCAGCACCATCGCGATAATAATGCATCACGTGAGCGCCGTCCTATGATGGAGCCGCAATTGAATGACTTCGAAAGTCTGATTGGGTGCGAAGGCGTTTTGGAATTGATGCCTGAAGGATTCGGCTTCCTTAGATCCTCAGATTACAACTACCTGGCTTCCCCCGATGATGTTTTTGTGTCACAGTCACAAGTCAAGCAGCATGGATTGAAAACCGGTGATACCGTGCAAGGTAGCGTCCGGACTCCCCGTGAGGGCGAAAAATATTACCCTTTGGTCCGAATTGAACTCATTAATGGTCAGGATCCGGTAATCGTTCGTGATCGAGTTCCGTTTGATCACTTGACGCCGCTATTCCCTTACGAAAAGCTGAAGTTGGCGCCCGATGGAGCCAATTACAGTACCCGTGTCATGGACATGTTCACCCCTATAGGTAAGGGCCAAAGGGCATTGATTGTCGCTCAACCTAAAACAGGTAAAACCGTTCTTTTGAAGGAGGTGGCAAACGCCATTGCAGCAAGTCATCCCGAGGTTTACCTGATCATACTGCTTATTGATGAGCGACCTGAGGAGGTGACTGATATGGCTCGAAGTGTACGGGCTGAAGTCGTTGCATCCACATTTGATGAACCTGCCGAACGCCATGTTAAAATAGCTAACATCGTTATGGAAAAGGCAAAGCGAATGGTTGAATGCGGACATGATGTTGTAATCCTGTTGGATTCCATCACCCGTTTGGCGCGAGCCTACAACACTGTTGCGCCTGCATCCGGCAAAATCCTCTCCGGTGGTGTTGATGCCAATGCTCTACACAAACCCAAACGGTTCTTCGGTGCTGCCCGTAAGATAGAAAACGGTGGCTCGTTGACTATCATAGCAACAGCCCTGATTGATACCGGCTCAAAAATGGATGAGGTGATTTTTGAAGAATTCAAGGGAACCGGCAACATGGAACTCCAACTCGACCGCAAGCTTTCCAACAAGCGGGTTTATCCTGCCATCGATCTCATTGCCTCTTCAACCCGTCGTGAGGACCTTCTCCTCGATAAGGAAATGCTTCAGAAGATGTGGATCCTTAGAAACCACCTCGCGGATATGAATCCGATGGAGGCCATGGAATTCCTTCTTGACCGCATGAGAGGAACCAAATCCAACGAGGAGTTCATCGTGTCGATGAACTCATAATTACCTAGTCAACGGATATCGGAATACCCTCCCTTTACCGAATGGAAATCTTTTCGGTGTAGCTGTTGTCATGTAATGCCAGGGATACAAAATATATTCCGGGTTGAATCACACCATTCGTTTGAATATGGTTGCTATTTATCCCATTCAAATGGAGAACCGTTCGTCCAGCAAGATCAATTACCTGCAAATTTGTCTGCGCCCAATAAATCGGATCAATCCCTGTGATAACAATATCACCGTTTGATGATTGTATGTTGATTTGGTCAATGGAATGGAGATCTGACATTTTGCAAACCACATTTACGTTTATGGTGTTGGATGATTTTGTACACCCATTGGAATTCATTACCGTGCATTTGTAGCTACCGGCAGTTTTTGCATGGTAAATGGGACTATTGGCTCCGCTTATGCTGGCTCCATATTTCTTCCACTGATAGGTAAGTCCGGGAGTTGTGGTTGATGAGAGACTAACACTATCACCGGCACAAATTTGGGTGGATCCAAGTGCGGTAATGGTTGTGGTGGGAAGAGCGTAGACGGTAACGTTTATGGTGTTTGATGTACGAGAGCAACCACTTGCATTGGTCACCACACATTTATAGCTCCCGGTTTTATTCACAATCAGATTCTGACCGGTTCCGTTGGTGACATTGACCCCATACCTTTTCCACTGATATTGAAATCCAGTGCCTGTATTGGCTGATAAGGTTACGTTACCACCAGAGCAAAAGGTAGTGGATCCGGATGAGTTGATGGCAGCTGTTGGTAAGGAGGAGATTCCAACTGATGTTGGTGCCGTGGTTAAGGAGACTCCCGACAATTGCGTTACCGTGACGGAGTAGTTTCCAGTGCTGTTTACCATTAACTTATTGGATTGGGCACCAACTAATGGTACTCCATTTTTTAACCATTGGTAGGTGGCTCCTGGAAATGGAGAGGTACTCAGTTCAACGGATCCTCCCCCAGAGCAGATATTAACCGATCCTGAAGGGGTAACAGTGGGTTGGAAAATCGGCTTTAGTCGAATGAACAAATAGTCGTAATCGCCATGGCTAGAGCTGGCAGGACCATCGGATGAATTTGAGTCGCCCATGATCACAATGGAGCCGTCTGATTCATAAAAGAAAATCTCTTTACCATAATCTCCGGCGGTGCCTCCTTCGCAATGGCTCCATTTCCATTGCAAAGTTGAATCCAAAGACGCAATCCAGTAGGAGTTCGTTCCTCCAGGGTTGGTACCTGCGATATCCAGGTCATTCGATTGGGCGAAACCCGCAACGAGAATCTCTCCGTTTCCGAGAACCAACGTCCTGTAGAGTCTATCGGAACCGGTACCACCAAGACATTTTTGCTGGATAAGATTTCCGCTGTTGTCAACGCGTATCACCCATCCATCGCTTGTACCTCCCCTGTATCCCACCACATCCCCATCATTTGAGGATGTATAACCACTGATGAGCCATGTTGAATCAGGAGCCAGTGTTACATGGTATGCCATGTCGGAACCGGAGCCACCATACACACGGCTCCAAAGCAAGTTGCCTTGAGAATCGATTCGGGCGAACCAAAAATCGTGATCTCCATGGTTACCTACGCAGTCGAAATCCGCGGAAGCGGTGCTACCTCCAAACACGTAACCGCCATCTGCTGTTGGATGCAGGAATCGAAGTCGTTCTTGGGCGGTGCCACCATAAGTTTTAGACCACAGCATATTCCCGGCGGAATCGGTTTTGAAAATCCATCCATCGAAGTTCCCACGGAAATTCGATGAGGCCACATCTCCGCCCGGTGAGGTGGTGTATGCTCCAACCAGGTAATTTCCATCGGGATCCTCCAGGATGAAACGGGAGCTTTCGCCACCATTACCTCCGTAGGTACGCAACCAGATGACATCGCCGGCAGGATTGAGTTTCATAATGAACACATCGGCATTGTTATACGAGGAAACCACTTGGCCGTCTTTTGAAATGGTGGTACCGGTTATCAGATAATTCCCCTGACTGTCCTCCATACCATATCTCCCCTTATCATAATCATTCCCTCCGTAAGAACGAGCCCATTGCTTGTTTCCCAAGGAGTCACATTTGACTATGAAAATGTTGGAAGTGTCATAAACGGTGGATTGATTGATATCACCGTCCTGGGACTCACTCAGTCCCGAAATAAGAAAGCCCCCATCTGAAGTCTGGGATGCTTGAAAAAACTCTTCTCCAACAGAACCACCAAATGAATTAGTGGATATGGTTTGGAAGGTTGGGGATTGTGCCTGAACGAAGCCCAAACTGACAATAACCAGCAAGGAAATCAAATACGCCTTTCTCATGAAGTCGGGTTTTACTCAAAGTTAAAGAACAATCTTTAATCTGCGAAAGGGTCTTGGTGTTGGCCCCCCTTCCATTTACATTCGATTCTTTTCCAAGAGAACTACTGATTCAGGAACCCATCCAATTTGATTCCATCAAAGCTTCCTGAGCTCATCATCAGTAATACTGCATCCGTCCCGAAAGCATTTTTTATTGAATTAGAAAGCTGGTTTGGGTCGGTGTATACCTGTATGTCAGGTCTTTTGAATGATTCGAGCACTCGTTCAGCTGATATCGGTTTTATTTTTTTGTGGGCAATTACATCTGGGTTGAAGTAAACCATGGCCACATCCGCATCGGTCATGGTGCCTTCATATTGATCCAGAAACGCGTCACTCAAGCTGCTAAACGTATGTAGTTCAAAACATGCAATCAATTTCCTGTACGGAAATTGCTCCTTTACTGCTGCAATAGTGGCTTTCAGCTTGGATGGTGAATGGGCGAAGTCCCTGAATACGGATTGGCTCGAATTTTTGGCTACCAATTCCAACCGTCTTCCGGCACCTTTAAAGGACCTGATTTCTTCATAAAACCTTGCTCCTGAAACACCCAATTTCTCGCAAATCAGCCGAGCACCTTCCATGTTTGCCAAATTGTGACGTCCAAAAACCGAGACCTCATAACTTAAGCCATCGTGGATGACGGTGGTTGTACCATTTAAGATTTCATGATTGGGCACATGGTATCCGATCAGTTCTTTTTTGCCGGACTGGGTTATTGTGACATCCGCCAGATCGTTGTCTCCTTCATACCAAATTAGCGTACCGGTTTCGGGGATTCCGTCTGCGAAAATCCGGAACTGCTCCACATAATTATCAAAGGTTGGGAATACATTTATGTGATCCCAGGCAATTCCCGAAATCAATCCGATGTCGGCCTTGTACAGGTGGAACTTAGGCCTTCGATCGATGGGCGAAGAAAGGTATTCATCACCTTCCAAAATAATGACCGGCGCATCGGTAGTCAATTGTACCATGGTATCAAACCCTTGCACAGTGGATCCCACCATGTAATCAAAATACTTTTCACAAGACCTCAGTACATGCATCACCATGGATGTGATGGACGTTTTTCCGTGTGAACCACCAATTACTACCCTTACCTTGTTTTTGGAATGCTCGTAAAGGAATTCAGGAAACGAAACCACACGAATACCCAGTTCCTGAGTTCGGAGCAGTTCTGGATTGTCCGCTCGGGCATGCATTCCCAGAACAATCAAATCAGGTCGGACATCGATTTTTTCGGTAAACCAACCGATTTCAGCAGGCAATAGGCCAGCGGTACGCAACCGGGATAAGGATGGTTCCTTGATCTCATCATCCGAGCCAGTGACTTTAAATCCGTTTTGATGAAGTGCGAGTGCCATATTGTGCATGGCTGCCCCTCCTATTGCTATGAAATGGATGTGTTTCAAAACCTGATTAATTGATTCGTTACGAGATAAAGATACGGAAACAACCACCAAGGGAATGGCATTACAAACCCATTAATCAACACGGAATCGTTAATATTGCCAATCAAACAAATTTAAGCTTCATGAAATTACATTCCATAAACGCTGGATATTTCAAGCTTGATGGTGGTGCCATGTTCGGCGTGGTACCTAAGTCCATTTGGAATAGAACCAACCCTTCCGATTCCAACAATATGATTGATATGGCTATGCGATGTTTGTTGGTTGAGTACGGCGATCGTTTGGTGCTGATAGATAATGGCATTGGTGATAAGCAAGACGCCAAATTTTTCGGATACTATTACCTTCACGGGGATGATACTTTACAAAAATCCCTAGCTGCTGCGGGGTTTGGGTTTGATGATATCACAGATGTTTTTTTATCGCATTTACATTTTGATCATTGTGGTGGCAGTATAAAACGCAACAAGCTAGGCGACGGATTTGAACCGGCCTTTACAAACGCTGTTTACTGGAGCAATGAGAATCATTGGAATTGGGCTGTGAAACCGAACGCTCGTGAGAAGGCATCCTTTTTAAAGGAAAACATCCTGCCGATTCAGGAAAGCGGACAGTTAAAATTCACGAGCGACAAAACCGAGATTTTTCCGGGATTTCAAGTAAAGTATTTCAACGGGCATACGGATGCGATGATGATCCCTCATATTCAATACAAGGGTCGTACAATAGTTTATATGGCCGATCTTCTTCCAACGGTTGGACATATCCCGGTTCCATATGTCATGGCATACGATACCCGACCGCTGCTTACTTTGGATGAAAAGGCGGCATTCATGGAGGATGCTGCAGCCAATGAATATGTGCTGTTTCTTGAACATGACCCCGTAAACCAATGTTGTACTGTCGAAAAAACTGAAAAGGGTGTCAGACTCAAGGAATCATTTCCATTGACATCAATTTGAAACAAGAACGTAATGTCCACTGTTGGTCAGATTGATCAATTTTAATGGCAATCTCCGTTTGAGAACCATTGCTTCGATCTTTTCTTGGATTCTATGGTTTTTTACAATGATGGTTTTCAAGTTAGGAAAATCATCTAAGATTTTTTCTGAAAATCCAAAGGTTGAATCACCAATTACAAGAATTTTAACTTTTTCAGCAATATTGTTGCTGTGCTGATCAATCAGCTGCCTCCTACCCCAACGGTTTATCACCATCAAGTCATGCTTTGACACATGAATCAGGTCGGAGTCTTCAGTTAAACAACTAATAGACGTTCGGGTTCCTAATCGAGTCGCGATTTGTGAGCCAATACTTGATGTTTTCTGTGGTGTGCCTTCTGCTAGGATTTTGATTTCTGATTTTCCATTTTCAGTGGTCACAATCACAAAACTTTTATCGATAATGGTTAAGAATGTTTCATCACGATTTTTCACTTGGATTGAACTCACGATGAATGTAAGGATTAATAAATTGGATGTGAAAAGCAGCAGTGCCCAATTCCTGGTGGTTCCTTTAAAATTAACAATCACCACTGCCAGGATCAGCAAATAGGTGCTGAAGCACATGACACTTGTGAAATGGACATTGGAGCTAACTGCATATGGGAATGACCCAAATAGGTTCACTGATTCCCTAAGTAACCAAACTGAAAACTCGAAAACGATAGAGATGAATTTACCAAAAAATGGCACCCAACAAAATGCCATCATACCAAGTCCTATATACATGACAAGTGTCGACAACGGGACAACAACCATATTGGCAACTAAAAACCAGTTTGGAAATTGTCCGAACAAATACAAGCTTATAGGAAATGTTGCAATTTGTGCAGATATGGTTACCGCTGCCAATTCAATAATCCATTTCATAAATTGGTTGGCTGGTATGAAGATGTTTTGAATAACAGGACTGATAAGCAAAATTCCACAAACCGCAAGGAATGAAAGTTGAAATCCGATTTGTCTGATGATGAATGGGTCAAATAGCAGTATTAAGATCAACGACGCACACATTAAATTCCAAACATTTACCTTCCGATCGACCCAGTTTGCCATTAACATAAATGTTGCCATTGCGGCAGCCCTGATCACCGAAGAACCAAAGCCGGAAACAATTGCATACATCCAGACTATCATGATTAGCAATGGGAAGATTAGATTGCGCAGTCTCGATTTCTTTTTAATAAATGGCGATAATATCCTTATTAACATGCTGTAAACCAAAACAACATGCATTCCTGAAACGCATAATACATGCAGCACCCCTGCATTTGCAAAGGACATTTCAGTTTCACCTGATAGCCATTCTTCGTTACCAAGCAGCAGCGCACCTGCAACGCCGAGTGAAACGGTGTCTGTAATCTGTTCGGATAATAACTTTGAAAAATGATTTCTGGTTTGATGTGCCGCTTTCCAGAAAAAGTTTGACTCAGACATCAGATGGATGTTGTTTAGATGACTTTTCCCTGATTGATTTATGCCTGATTTCATCAGATGATCTTTCCAGGAAAAGCCATCAGGGAATTTTGCACCCATTGGTTCCTTTACTTGCAACTTGATAAAAAACCTTCTTCCAGGCTGAAACAAGTTTTTGTTTATGGAGTCTCCGACCACTGATATCATCCATTTTTCTTCAATTGGAACGAATCTTTGATTTTCCAAATAGGCATTGAAACGCATGACCACATTCCAGCCCAAAGTTGTTTTTTGGGCATATCCAGTCTGTGTTCCGATGGCATAAAATGAATCGTTTGGTTTTTTTTCAGGAATACCTTTCCTGTTGTTTTGTAGTAGTGCAACTTGCATACAACCCATCAGAAAAAAAAAGATGGGTAGTAGCAGTCTCGAAAAACGATTGTATCGCAAGCTAGCCATACATAATGGAAATTGAAAAACTAGCAAACCCATCTTGAATGATTCATCGATATCATCGAGTTGCAAGGCAAACCCCACCACTACCCCTATAATCAGGGGTGTTAATACTTTTATTAATGGAAATTGACTCAATGCCCTCAGGAAAAGTTGAAAAGGAGGTTTTGCTCACAAAATTATCTCAGCGGTTCTTCCATGTTCCTGTGCAGGTATCAATTAAACGTTTAGTTTTTTTTCTTGATAAGTTAAGTGTTTACACAAAATCATTGATAATCAATTTGATGAATAACCTTAAAAGATTGATGATACAAGGATTATATCCTATTTTTGAAACCAAAGACATACAAACACCTTAAACCTTAATCGATACATGAAAAAATTATTACTCAGTTCATTATTCTGCCTAGCTGCCGGTGTGGTTCCCGCATTGGCTCAAGGTACATGGATCTCGCAAGCAACCGGGTTTCCCAACACCTCCACAGGTGTATTCAACATCAGCGTGGTTGATAACAACGTAGTATGGATCTCCTCCTATGACGGAGCTGGAACAAATCAAAACTATCGCGACTATTCGGTTACGATTGACGGGGGATCGACATGGATTCCTGGGTCCATTCCTGCACCAGCTGGACATGCATGGTCGCAAATATTTGGATTAAATGACCAGGTTGCATGGGCTGTTATGTACAATGCCACTGCCGGATCTGGCGGAGGCATCTGGAAGACTACAGATGGTGGAGTAACATGGAATCAGCAAGGTGCTGGACAAATTTACAGTACCGCCGGAGTATCATTCCCCAATGTGGTTCACTTCTGGGATGCCAACCAAGGATTTGCAATGGGCGATCCTGTTGGTGGCGAATATGAAATTTACACAACCACTAACGGTGGAACCACTTGGACTTTGGTTCCTGGAGCCAACATTCCTGCTCCCACTTCAGGCGAATACGGAATTGTTGACCATTATGAAGTTCAAGGTGATACCGTATGGTTCGACACCAACAAGGGACGAGTTTTCAGGTCTGTTGACCGTGGTTTGAACTGGACGGTTTCCAACACAGGTATTACTGTTCCAGCTAACAACGCAATCGACATTGTTTTTTGGAACAGCAATGAGGGTTTGGCGCGTTTATTCAATGGCGCTACCGGTGCTCAAACGGTTCGTAAGACAATCGATGGAGGAAACACTTGGACTGCATTCACTCCTGTTGGAAACATGCTTGGAAACGATATCAAGCATGTTCCTGGAACCGCTTCGCGCCTGGTATCAACTGGTGCAAATGCCACCTACACTACTGGATCTACCTACTCAGATGATGGTGGGCAGAACTGGACCGATATCGAGATTGGAACACAACGCACAGCTTTGGGTGTTCACGACATCAACACGATGTGGGCTGGTGGATTTACCACCTCTCCAAGCACCGATGGCATTTACAAATACCAACAATTGGCCCAAATCAACTGTGGTGACCCAGTGATTCAGTCTGGTGTTGGCTCCGCTCCTGATTTGACCATATGCTTTGGCGATACTTTGTTCTTCTCTACCACTGGTGCCGTTCCTCCGAACCAAGGAACCACCTACGGATTCAGCATCATTGTTTCCACAACTGACATCTCTGGTAACCCCAATCCACTTGGTACCCCCGGAGTAGTCGGTGGTTCAGGTGTGAATTACCCTGCCCCTGCAACGATTAATACCACACTCATCAACAATGGAGCTATTTTCCAGGCCGGTGTATATTATTTCACTCCTGTGGTATATGGTAATGCAAGTGGAACGGGTAATGTAACGGCATTGACACTTGATCCAGGATGTACCTACACCGGTACATCTGTAATGGTTACGCTTTATGCAGCTGGTGACCCGAATTGCAGTGGCACAAGCGTAGCTGAAATCGGTTCACAACTATCACTTAACACGTATTTCAACAATGGTTCCCTTACTGTTGACATGGTTTCATCCCTTACTGAAAAATCAAGCATCGAGTTGATTGATGTTACCGGTAAGATTGTTTACAGTAATGTTGTTGACATCACCACTGGTATCAATTCCCATATCATTGACGTTACATCATTAGCATCCGGAACCTACACGATACGCGTTTCCGGAGGTTCGATCAATGCCACAAAACGCATAGCCAAAATGTAATTTAGTTTAAGCTATTGAAAAGGCCGTTGGTTCAAAATATCCAGCGGCCTTTTTTGTTTTTGTTATATCATTGACCTTATATTTGACTTCATGACGCTTTACATATTAGCCATTACCGTACTGATTTCAATTGCCGCGTTTTACAGCCGGGAGCTAATGGGCAGGTTGATATTCAACCCCTATATGATCAATGTCCGTAGGGAATGGTGGCGGTTTTTCACATGCGGTTTCATCCATGCCGATTGGTTACACTTAGGCATCAACATGCTGGTGCTATACAGCTTTGGACAAGCGGTGGAACAACACTACGGTTCTGAATTCGAAGACAAGGCCATATTTAACTTCTTGCTACTTTATTTGGGAGGAGTGGTCATATCCATCACCCCATCATACAAGAAGCACCTCCACAACCCTGGTTATAACGCCCTAGGTGCCTCCGGTGCCGTTGCAGCCATCCTTTTCACTGCAATCCTGTTCGATCCCTTACGACCCATATACCTTTACGGATTGTTGGGTATTCCGGGTATTTTCCTCGGAGTGGCCTATTTGGTCTATTCCTATTACATGGACAAAAAGGGAAACGACCACATCAACCATGACGCTCATTTCTGGGGCGCAGTGTTCGGGGTGGTTTTTACCGTAGCACTCAAACCCAAAATATTACTTCATTTCATTGACAAACTCACACAGTTCTAGGATGAGAAGGGTTTTGTTTTTAGACCGGGATGGTGTATTGAACCGCGATCGTGGTGAATATACCTGGCGGATGGAGGATTTTGAGTTGCTTCCCGGCGTGATTGATGGATTAAAGGAGCTTTCATCCCGTGGTTATGATTTCATTGTCATAACGAACCAAGGGGGGATTGCCAAGAAGCTGTATGATCATGATGACGTGAATCGATTACATGATTATTTGAAAACATTACTTGAACAACAGGGGATATCCCTATTGGAAATCTATTATTGTCCTCATCACCCAGATCATGGCAAATGCCTATGCAGGAAGCCCGGTTCATTGATGATTGAAAAAGCTGTGGCGCGATTTGGAATCGATCCATCGGCATCCATCATGATTGGTGATATGGAGCGTGATGTGAATGCCGCCACTGCAGCGGGAGTCGAAGCTGTTTTGGTTCCAACCAATTCAAATTTCATTGATGTAATCAAACAATTGCCATGGAGCGAATAATGGAATACTTCAATGGAAACAGGATCCAACCGGGTTCGACATTTTTAAATGGCGAGAACCGCTCCTTCCTTTTCGGTGATGGCGTTTTTGAAACCCTCAGGATCCATGATGGTAAGCCCCTGTTCTGGAGAGACCATTTGGAGCGACTTCAATTCGGGATGGACCGATTGATGTTGGAACATCCAACTGATGATTTTGGAAGCATGATCAGCCATACTGTATCGGAAATAATCGCCACCGAAAAAGTGAGTAACGCCCGAATGCGAATCACAATTTTCAGGGATTCTGGTGGGCTGTACACCCCCGACGAACTTTCTTCCTCATGGTATTTGACCATCAAGGATTTTTCAACTGAGCCCGAGTCTAAAAATGACTCAGATGAATTGATTGCAATATTGTTCACCGACATACGCAAGGAAAACTCCTTGTTATCAAGGATCAAAACAACATCGAGCTTACTTTATGTAATGGCAGGTATTCACGCAAGAATGAATGGTGCTCATGAGTCCATCATTTTGAATCCGGATGGCCGTGTTGTGGAATCCCACACTTCAAACCTGTTCATAGTGAAGGACGGTGTATTTCAAACTCCTCCATTGTCGGAGGGTTGTATTGATGGAGTTATGCGCCGTCAGCTTATTGGAGTCATGAACAGGAATGGAATTGAACTTCGGGAACAACCACTTACCAAAGCTGACCTGGTTAATGCCGATGAAATCCTGCTTTCCAATGTCATGCATTGGGCTAGGAATGTCACCCGTTTTGGAACGAAAAACTACCAGGAATCATGGGCTACAAGACTCAATAAAATCATTCTTGACAACTTGGTCAGCTGATTAACCGTTTTTTTCTTCGAGCTCCATCCAGCGCATGGTTTTCTCATCGATCAACTCGTTAACCACACCATATCGTAAAGATGCCTTTGAGATATCATCAGCATTGGAACCTGGATCAGCCATTTTATTCTCCAGTACCGATTTTTCGGATTCCAACTCAAGAATCTCCTTCTCTAATCGTTCGTATTCCTGTTGTTCCTTGTAGGAGCGCTTTTCCTTGCGGGATTTGGCTCTGTTATCTTTAGATGGCTCAGCAGACTCAACCGTGGTAACAGGCTTTTTTTCAAAAGTCGATGCAGCATCGCGGTAAGCTGAGTAGTTTCCATGGATATCTAGCACCTTTCCTCCATCAGTTAAAACAAAAACGTGGTCAACCAGTTTGTCCATGAAATAGCGGTCGTGGGTGACCAACAATAAACATCCTTCATAACCAACCAGGAACTCTTCCAAAAGGTTCAGTGTTACGATATCCAAATCGTTGGTGGGCTCATCTAAAATCAGGAAGTTCGGACTTTGAAGTAAAACAGTCAATAATTGAAGTCGCCTACGTTCTCCTCCGCTAAGTTTGGAGACATAGGTGTGTTGTGTTGATGGAGTAAATCGGAAGTATTCGAGAAACTTGGTGACGTTCATGTAATTTCCATCTCCTGTTTCAACGTATTCGGCTATGTCACGCGCCACTTCAACAACACGTTTATCCTGCGGGAGCTCCAAACCGTCTTGGGAAAAATAGCCAAACTTTATGGTTTCACCAGAACGAATCCGACCTGCATCCGGCTTTACCAATCCCATTACCATGTTTAACAAAGTGGATTTGCCGGATCCGTTTTTTCCCACAATTCCTATTTTTTCACCTCGTTTGAATACATGGCTCAGGTCTTGGATCAGTGCTTTACCGCCCATTGCCTTGCAGATGTTTTCGAATTCGAGAATTTTGCTTCCCATCCTCGACATCTGCATGGTGATTTGCATTTTGTCCTCCACCTTTCCGGAGTTGGCTTTCTTTTCCAGATCGTAGAAACTATCAATTCTGGCTTTCTGCTTGGTTCCTCTTGCTTTGGGTTGTCGACGCATCCACTCCAATTCGGTTCGCAGCAGGTTGTTTGCCTTATCGATCTCCCTACCCTCTCGGAACTCACGCTCCTCCTTTTTTTCCAGATAATAGGCATAGTTGCCTTGGTAGGAATGGATCTTGTTTGCCGTTAATTCAAGGATGGTGTCGCACACTCCCTCAATGAAATACCTGTCATGGGAAATAAGCAAAATGGTTTTATTGAGTCTTTTAAGATAACTCTCAAGCCACTCAATCATGTCCAGGTCCAAATGGTTGGTTGGCTCATCCAGCAACAAAAGGTCGGGTTCCTCGACTAACAATCTGGCCAAGGCCACTCGCTTTTTTTGTCCGCCCGACAATGTACCAATCGTCCTATCTAGTTCATGAATACCTAACTTGGATAGTATTTCCCTTGCTTTGGATTCATGGTCCCATGCTCCCAGTGAATCAATCAGGTCAATGGTGGATTGCAGTTCATTTTTATCAGCTGAATCGCCTAGACCTACAAGCGTTTCATACCTTCCCAATGCTTCCAAAACAGGAGATGTGGAGTCGAATATGAC
>Ga0315906_10003630_pt1 | contig 20440 bp, 19 predicted proteins | sample LakEriMetagenome_4_FD_203526 | JGI IMG/M metagenome (GOLD analysis project Ga0315906, IMG submission 203526) | Freshwater fungal communities from buoy surface, Lake Erie, Ohio, United States - Buoy 2 MA122 | ecosystem: Environmental > Aquatic > Freshwater > Lake > Lake biofilm | place: USA... | reverse complement strand
GCTCCTATCTCGTAACTTGGCTCGGCGAGCGCGTGACGGCCGATCTGCGCAAGGCCGTGTTCGCAAGCACGCTGCGCCTGTCGCCGGCCTTCTACGAAGCCACACGCACGGGCGAGGTCGTCTCGCGCCTCACGGCCGACACGACCGCGATCCAGACCATCGTCGGCTCGACCGCGTCGATGGCGCTGCGCAACGTGCTGCTGCTGGTGGGCGGCATTGCGATGATGGCGATCACCTCGCCGCAGCTCACGATGATGGCGCTTTTGGTGGTGCCGCTCGTGGTCGCCCCGATCATCTTCTTCGGCCGTCGCGTGCGTGCATTGAGCCGCGAAAGCCAGGACCGGCTCGGCGACGTCGGTGCCGACATCGACGAAACGCTGAACGCGATCCGCACAGTCCAGGCTTTCAACCGCGAGCAAGCCGACGGCGACAAGTTCGACGCGCGCGTGGAAGAAGCCTTCGGTGCGAATGCGCGCCGGGCGGCCGCACGCTCGGCAATGATCGGGCTGGTGATGCTGCTCGTGTTCGGCGCGGTCGGTTTCGTTCTGTGGATCGGCGGCCATGGGGCACTCAAGGGCGAAATCACGGTCGGCCAACTCAGCGCCTTCGTGTTCTACGCGATCGTGGTTGCAAGCGCTTTCGGCGCCATTTCGGAATTCATGGCCGACATGCAGCGCGCGGCCGGGGCCTCCGAGCGGCTGTTCGAACTGCTCGACAGCCGGCCCGATATTGCGCGCCCCGCATCGCCTGCGATCTTCCCCGCGGGCCGCGGCGGTGCGGCGTCTTTCGAGAACGTCACGTTCCGCTATCCGTCCGCGCCCGATCGTGCCGCACTCGAAGATCTTTCCTTCGCCGTGCGCGAGGGCGAGACGGTCGCGCTCGTCGGCCCCTCGGGGGCCGGCAAGACCAGCGTGTTCCAATTGCTGCTGCGCTTCTACGATCCGCAGATCGGCACCGTGCGGCTCGACGGCGTTGATTTGACCAAGGCCGATCCCGCCGACGTGCGCGCGCGCATCGGCCTTGTGTCGCAAGAGCCGACGATTTTCGCGGCCGACGTGCTCGAGAATATCCGCTACGGCCGTGCAAACGCGAGCGACGCCGAAGTGATGGCGGCCGCCCGTGCTGCCTATGTCGACGAATTCGCCGAGCGCCTGCCGCAAGGCTGGAACACGTATCTGGGCGAGCGCGGCGTGCGCCTGTCGGGCGGGCAGCGCCAGCGCATCGCGATCGCGCGTGCACTCGTGCGCGATCCGGCTCTGCTGCTGCTCGACGAAGCGACGAGTGCCCTCGATGCCGAGAGCGAGCGCTACGTGCAAGCGGCCCTCGAAAAGCTCGGCCAGGGCCGCACGGTCGTGGCGATCGCGCATCGTTTGGCGACGGTCGTGCGCGCCGACCGGCTCATCGTGCTCGATCGCGGGCGCAAAGTCGCGGAAGGACCGCATGCGCGCCTGGCTGCCGAAGGCGGGCTCTATGCGCGGCTTGCGGCCCTGCAGTTCAATGTCGGCCCGCTCGATCTGGGCGCGGGTAATGCCGATCTGCCGTCCAACTATCGCAAGGTGGCACCATGAAATCGCCGTGTATGCGCGCAATGCTGGTCGCAGCGACGCTTGCCGTGTTGGCCGCGTGCAGCAGTGCGCCCACGATCAGCCAGCGCAACCAGGTGCTGCGCGCGACCGAAGTTCTGTCCGACCAGGATTTTGCGGTCCCGGTCGAGGGCGGCCTCACCACGCTGCTGCCGGTCTATTCGAACGTGAAGCTCGTCGAAGCGCATCCCGGCATCAAGCGCGCCACGATCGCGATCCAGACGCCGACGCGCGACGCCTTTGCCGTCTACGACGCGCTGAAAACGTCGCTCGGCCCACGGCTCGCCGAAGGCGGCGACGCGGCGTTGCTGGTGCCGCAGTTCCTCTCGCAGCAGGATATCGACCGCCACCAGCTCGGCCCCGATTTCGCGCGCTGGACGGTCGACAATTGGATGGTCGGCGGATCGACGCGGCCCGTCACGCTGCGCGATGCGGCAGTACCGGTCTCGTCGTTCGCGGTGCTCGACGCGTTGCTGCTGTATCTGGCCGACCGCCAGCAATATCCCGATCTCGAGGAGATCCAGCTCGTCGGCTACGGGGCGAGTGCGCGCCTCATCCAGCTTTATGCCGCCGTCGCCAAGGGGCTTGGGCCCCCGCGTGCGGCCGGCATTCGCGTGCGCTACGTGGTGCTGTCGCCCGAATCCCATCTCTATTTCGACGACCGCCGCGCCCCGCGCGCCGACGCACCCTTCGCCCTCGTCGAGCGCGACCGCTGTGCAGGCTACCAGCTTTGGCCCTACGGCACGGTGGTGGCGCCGGCCTATGCCGCAGGCCAGCTCGCGCGCGACATGGCGGCCGAATACGCGGCGTCGGACATTCTGCTGCTGCGCGCCGAACGCGAGATCGAGGGCACCGATCGCGGCTGCGAGGCAATGGCGCAGGGCCGCAACCGCGTCGAGCGGCTCGAGACCTATTTGCGCCATCTTGCGGCCTATATCGGCGGTGCGCCTTCTGGCGTGCGCAGTGCCATCGTGCGCGGGGCCGACGGCAGCTTGCGCGGCATGCTGACCTCGTCGTGCGTGCGCGAAGTCCTGTCGGGGGCAGCGGGCTGCTAGCTCAAACGCCGCCGGGGCCGTTTTCTTCGGCCCGGTAACCCACACCCGGCACCGTCGCGATCAGACGCGGCTGTGCCGGATCGGTTTCGATCTTCTGGCGCAGCTGGCTTACGAACACGCGCAGATACGCGACGTCTTCGACATGCGCAGGCCCCCAGATTCGCGTCAGGATCTGGCGATGCGTCAGCACGCGGCCGACATTGCGGACCAGCAATTCCAGAAGCTCGAATTGTTTGGGGGTGAGTTTGAGTTTCCGCCCGTCGCGCGCGGCGTCGTGGGCGGCGGCATCGATCGCAAGATTGCCCAGGCGCAGCACACCCGCGACGGGGCCCGTGCTTGCGCGCGCGCGCAAGCACGCGCGCAAGCGCGCCAGCAATTCGCCGATCGCGAAGGGTTTGGACACGAAATCGTCCGCACCCATGTCGAGTGCCGCGATCTTGCGCGCCTCGTCGTCCTGCGCCGACAGCACGATGATCGGCAGCATCGAGGTCTGGCGGATCTGCCCGATGAGCGTGATGCCGTCGGTATCGGGCAGGCCCAGATCGACGATCGCGATGTCGGGGGGTGTGGCCTTTACGGCGCTGAAAGCGGCGACCGCCGTTTCGGCCGACAATACGCGGTAGCCGGCAGCCTCCAGCGCGTGGCGCAAAAAGCGCTGGATCTGCGGTTCGTCGTCCACGATCAGGACGGCCGCACTCATGGGGCGCCTGCCGGGCTTGCGGCCGCGAATGCGAAGACGATCTGCGTGCCGATGCCGTCGGCCTTCGGGCTCGCGATGTCGACTGTGCCGCCGAGTGTACGGGCAATGTCGCGCGCGATCGTAAGGCCAAGCCCGGTTCCGCCCGGTCGCGCATCCGCACCGCGGAAAAACGGATCGAAGACGCGCGCGAGATCGCCGGCAGCGATGCCCGGTCCGTCGTCGGCGACGGCAACGCGTACCATCCCGCCGTCGGCCCAGACGCGCACCGCGACGGTCCGGCCGGGCGGCGAGACGCGCGCGGCATTTTCGAGCACGTTGAACATCGCCTGTTCGAGCAATACGGCATCGGTGCGCAGCAGCGGTACGGCGTGCGCCGCAGCAAGTGCGAAGTGCACGGCGGGGAAGGCGTGCTTGGCGCGCGCGACGGCCCCTTGGGCGATGTCGTTGGCGTCGGCCCAATCGACGTTCGGCTCGATGCCGGATTTGAGCCGCGTCATGTGCAGGAGGTTGGCGACGTAGCGCGCAAGGCGCCCCGCCTCCTCCTCGATCGCCGCCGCGAGTTCGCCGCGTGCCGCTGGCGAAAGTCCGCTGTCGAGTTCCCGCAGGCTCGACGCGGCCCCCAGAATCGTCGCGAGCGGCGTTTTGAGGTCGTGCGACAGCGACGCGAGCATGGCCGCGCGCACATTCGCTTTTTCGGCCTCTTCCTTAGCGCTGCGTGCCGCTTCGCCCAAAACCGCGCGCGCGGCGGCCAGTTGGCCTTGCAGCAGCATGGCGTCGAGCACCGCGTCGGGAGCGTCGTTTGCGGGGCGAAATCCGACCACGGCATCGCTGTCGGCGAGCCGCACGAACACGAACATGTTGCCGGCCCATCCGGGCACGGTGCGGCTTTCGCGCGTGCCATGGCGCCAGGCGCGGTCGGCCGCTTGCAGCTCGACTGCGTCGAGCGCCAAGCTCTCCGGCATGCGGTGCACGATCGCGAGCCGGTCGTGGCGCCAGCGCAGCAGCACGGCAGCACCGGCCGCTGCCGCAAGATGTTCGACCGTCAGGCGTTCGATCTCGCCAGCGTCGCGCGAAGCGGCGATCTCGGCAGTGAAGGCGGCGAGCCGCTCAAGGGCGGCCGCGCGCGCAGCCGCCGTCTTGGCTTCGGCGCGCATTCGGCTTGCGAGCCATCCGGTCGTCGCGGCGGCAAACAGGAAGACGGCCAGCAACAAGAGATCGGCCGGTGCTGCGACGCGCAGCGTGTGCACGGGTTCGATGAAAAAGAAATTGTAGGCGACGAACGCGCCGAGCGATGCGGCGATGCCGCCCGACATTCCGAGCCGCAGAGCCGCCACCAGCACGCCGACCAGAAACAGCAGCGGCAGACTTGCGGCCGGCAGGAATTGTGCTGCGATCGAACTCAGCGCCGTGACGGCGGCGACGATCGCGGCGGCGGCCCCGATAGTGGCCCCGACAGTGGACGAAGGAGAGGAAAGGCGTTGCATCGGAATCTTGTGTGCGGCAGGCGGGCTTGCTTTGTCCACCGTCTTTACGGGTTCTTTATGCAGGCACCCCGCAATCCGCATCGAATCTTTACGCGCCGCCGGCGATCTTCGGGGGGCGTGGCCCGCTTGCATCCCAGGCCCTTGGAGCCGTTATGACCACCGCCCTTCGCACCTCTTCTTCCACTGCCGCTGCCGCCGCAACACCCGCCGGGTTCTGGGGCCTCACGCTCGGCTCGATCGGCGTCGTCTACGGCGACATCGGCACCTCGCCGCTCTACGCGTTCCGCGAGGCGATTTTGGCCGCGGGCGGCGTCGATGCAGCCGCCAATGCAGCCGCCTTGCGCGAACAGGTGCTGGGCCTGCTGTCGCTGATCGTGTGGGCGCTCGTGATCGTCGTCACGCTCAAATACGTCTTCGTGCTGCTGCGCGCCGACAATCGCGGCGAAGGCGGCACTTTGTCGCTGGTTGCCCTTGCGCAACGCGCGCTTGGCGGTTCGGCACCGGTGGTCTTTGTGATCGGCGCCATTGGTGCCGCACTCTTTTACGGCGATGCGCTGATTACGCCCGCGATCTCGGTTCTTTCGGCGGTCGAAGGCCTGAAACTGATCGCGCCCGAATTGGCGCCGTTCGTGGTGCCGACGACGGTTACGATTATTCTGGCGCTGTTCGCCGTGCAGAGCCGGGGAACTGCGGCTGTGGCGGGGTGGTTCGGGCCGATCACGCTCGTCTGGTTCTTGGCAATGGGCGTGGGCGGCCTCGTGCACATCGTCGCCGATCCGACGATCCTGGCGGCGGCGAACCCTTCGCATGCGGCGGGCTTTCTTGCGCGCAACGGGGCCGTCGGTTTCGTCGTGCTGGGGGCGGTGTTTCTGGCGGTGACCGGGGCCGAGGCGCTGTACGCCGATCTCGGCCATTTCGGTCGCCGACCGATCCAAACCGCTTGGCTGTTCGCGGTGTTCCCGGCCCTCGTCACGAACTATTTCGGCCAGGGCGTTCTCGTGCTGCAGAATCCCGAAGCGCTCGAGAATCCGTTTTTCCTGCTCTATCCCGAATGGGCGCTGATCCCGATGGTGGTGCTGGCCACGATGGCGACTATCATCGCGAGCCAAGCGGTGATCACGGGCGCCTATTCGCTGACCCGCCAGGCGATCCAACTCAAACTGCTGCCGCGGATGCGCGTGCTGCACACGTCGCACGCGCAAGCGGGCCAGATCTACATGCCGCTCGTCAACGCGCTGCTTGCCGTTGGCGTCGTGGCGCTGGTGCTGGCGTTCGGCAGCTCGTCTTCGCTTGCCACCGCCTACGGCATCGCCGTGACCGGCACGATGTTCTTCACGACGATCCTGGCCGCGACCGTCGCCGTGCGCGGCTGGGGCTGGCCGCTGTGGCGCGCGGCTCTGCTGTTCGCGCCGCTGATGGCGGTGGATGTGGTTTTCCTGGGGGCAAACATGGTCAAGATACTCGAAGGCGGCTATGCAACGATTCTGGTTGCGGCATTGGTGCTGGCCACGATGCGCACATGGCGCAAGGGCGCGCAGCTGCTGGCGCAGAAAGACCGCGCTGCCGAGACGCCGCTTGCCGACCTGCTCGCCATTCTCGAGCGGCGCCCGTCTGCCCAAACGCCGGGAACGGCCGTGTTCCTGACGGCGCATCCCGACATGGCGCCCGTCGCCCTGATGCACAGCCTCAAGCATTTCAAGGTGCTGCACGCGCACAACGTAATTCTGACCGTCGCCACCGCCGACGTACCGCGTGTGTCCGACGCCGACCGCGTGAAGCTCAAGCGACTGGCTGCCAACTTCACCGCCGTCACGCTGACCTTCGGCTACATGGACGAACCCAACGTGCCGCGCGCCCTTGCGCTGTGTGCACCTCTGGGCTGGGATTTCGACGCGATGTCGACGTCGTTCCTCGTGTCGCGGCGCGCGCTGAAGCCTGCAGCCGACAGCCCGCTGCCGCTATGGCAGAATCGGCTTTTCATTCTGCTCAACCGCAATGCGGCCGGTGCGACCGACTATTTCCAGATCCCGGCCGGACGCGTGGTCGAAATCGGCACGCAAGTCAACCTGTAGGGCGCTCGAAATAATCGTCCCATTCTTCGCTGTGCGTGCGGCGGAAGCCGTGGCGTTCGTAGAGCCGCGCGGCGTCGCTCCGTTTGAGCACGCCCAAGCGCACCGGCAAGCCGGCCGTGTCGGTCTCGGCGAGGATGGCGGCGAGCACGTTGCTGCCGAGACCGCTTTTCTGCCGTTCGTGTGCGATGAAAAAATGTTCGATCTCAAACGCGTCGTCGCGGCGATCCGCAAGATCGAGCGCTACCCTTCCCCCTCGCCCGGCGGGAAAATGCGCTTCCAAAGGCGCGACATGCCGCCGAGTGCGACGACGATGAAGACCACGCTCCAGATTCCGATCGTGATCGGACTGCTCCAGAACACGGAAAGGTCGCCTTGGCTCATGTAGAGCCCTTCGCGGAAATGCTTTTCGATCATCGGCCCGAGCACCACGCCGACCACCAGCGGTGCGAGCTGGAATTCCAGCTTGCGCAGCACGTAGCCCAGGATGCCGAGCCCCAACAGCAGGGACACGTCGAACATGCTGTTGCGCAGGCTGTAGGAGCCGATGACGGCCATCATCAGGATGGTCGGCAGCAGGATGTATGCGGGAATACGCAGCATATTGACCCAGAGCCCGATCATTGGGACGTTGATCACCACCAGCATGATGTTGCCCACGAACATCGAAGCAATGACGGCCCAGAAGATTTCCGGGTGGATGGTCATCAGCAGCGGGCCGGGCTGCACGTTGTGCACCATCATGGCGCCCAGCATCAGCGCCGTCGCCGAGCTGAAGGGGATGCCGAGCCCGAGCAAGGGCACCATCAGCGACGTCGCCGCCGCGTTGTTGGCCGTTTCGGGCGCGGCGACTCCCTCGATCGCACCTTCGCCGATCTCGTGCTTGTACTTGGAGACCGCCTTCTCGAGCCGGTATGCCGTGAACGTGGATAGCGTCGTGGCCGGCCCCGGGAGCAGTCCGAAGAGGAAGCCCACGATCGTGCCGCGCCCCATCGGCGCCCAGGAGCGACGTATTTCCGCGCGCGTCGGCAGCATCTCGCGGACCCGCACGCGCATGGGCTTGGCCTGATCGGCCAGCGATTCGACGACGACCATGACCTCGGCAATGCCGTAGACACCCACCGCCAGCACCGCCAGTTCCAGCCCCTGGGCGAGGTCGTTGATTCCGAAGGTGAAGCGATACTGTCCGGACACCGCTTCCTGGCCGACGGTGCTGAGCAGGAGGCCGATGGCCATCGGCAGCAAGCCGGCCGCCATCGTGCCCGCGGAAATGCGCGACAGTAACAAGAGGCCGCCTGCGGTCAGCGCGAAAAACTCGCCCGGGCCGAAAATGATGGCCAGCTCCGCAAGCGTCGGCACGAACAGCATGACGCCGACGATGGAGATCGTGCCGCCGACGAAGGAGCCGGCGGCGACGATGAACAGCACGGCGCCCGCGCGGCCCTTTTTGGTGAGCTTGTAGCCGTCGATGCAGGTCATCACCGAGGCGGCTTCGCCCGGCATGTTCATCAAGATGGCGGTGGTCGAGCCGCCATACATCGCGCCGTAGAGCATGCTCGCCATCATGATGAGCCCGGTGCTCGGCCCCATCGCATAGGTGAAAGGCAGCAGCAGCGCGAGGCCCGCCGTCGGGCCGAAACCCGGCAGCACGCCGATCGCGGTGCCGGCAAACGCGCCTGCGAATGCGGCGAGAAGATTCTGGTACGTGAAGGCGAGGCTCAGCCCGTACCATAGTCCTTCAATGGGGTCCATTTCGCGCTGCCTCCGGTCAAAAATCCAGGAGGCCGCGCGGCATCGGGACGTTGAGCAAGCGCACGAAGACGGCGTAAAGCGTGCCGGAGATGGCCAGCGAATAGGCGATCACGCGCGGCCAGCCCACGTCGGACAGCACGCGCATGAGCATGATCAGGAACAGCGAACTCGCGATGATCTGCCCCAGCCACGGCAGCGCCACGATGTACACGAACAGCGCGCCCAGCAGCACCAGCAGGCGCCGAGCGTCTTGGCGGGCAGGGAATTCCACTTGCTCGGCGGCCGGCATGCGCCAACCCTCCCACACGGTGCTCAGGCTCGCGAAGGCGAGAATGACGCCGACCGCGATCGGAAAGAGGCTGGCGCCGGGCCGGGCCAGCTCGCCGAACGGGAGCTGGACCGACATGCCGAGATATCCGGCGGACATTGCCACCCCTCCGGCGCCGAGCGCGAGGTAGGCCTTGCGCTTCTGGAGGCGGGAGACGTTCATTGCGGACGCTCGCCCTGCCTATTTGTCGGCGAGCCGCTCGGCGAAGTCCTTGCCTTGCTTGAGCAGGTCCTCGCGCGTCGCGTCGGGGCCCTTCACGTCGGGCACGAAATCCTGCTTCTTGGCGAACGCAGCCCAATCGTCGCTGCGACCGACCTGCGTCGAGGCAGCGACCAGCTTGTCGAGCACGTCTTTGGGCAATCCCTTCGGCGCGAAGACGTAGAACTCGGCAAGGATCGACACGTCGCCGTGGGTATCGTCGATCGAGGCCGCTTCGGGATACACCGCGTGTTTGCCGCGCTGGAACACCGCGAGCGCCCGCAACCGGCCCGCGGCGACATGGCCCGCACCCACCGACACCGAACCGGCGCTGGCTTCGACACGACCGCCGAGCACGGCCAGCGTGGCCTCGGCGCCGCCGCCGCTGAAGGGAACCGTGACGATGCGCACGCCTGCCACTTTGTTCAGCTTCTGGATCGTGAGTTCGCCCAGCGTACCGACGCCCGGGATGGCCACACGCATCTTGCCGGGGTTCTGTTTGGCGTCGGCGACGAAGTCGGCGTAGGTCTTCCACGGCGCGTCGGCCCGCACGTAAAGCACGTCCGAGCGGTAGCCCAGCTTGACGATCGGCTGGTAGTCGTCGGACGTCTTGAAGACCAGGGCGGGGTTCAGCAGCGGCTGCAACACCAGCGCATCGTTCGCGACGAAGCCGATCGTGTAGCCGTCCGGCCTGGATTGGATGACCTGGGTGCTGCCGATCGTGCCCGTTCCGCCGGGCTTGTTCTCGACGTTGATCTTCGCACCCAGCACCTTCGCCAGATCGCCGGCGAACTGGCGCCCGATGATGTCGGTCGACCCGCCGATGCCGAAGGGGATGACGAGCGTGATGTCGCGGCTGGGATAGGACTGGGCGTGCGCCGCGGATGCGAGGCTCAACAGGGCGGCCGCGGACAGCAGCATGCGGCGGGACAGATCGGCGAGGCGCGTCATCGGATTTTCTCCTTCATCGGGGAAACATCGTCGCGCGGCGGCGCCATGCGCGTCGCCGCAATTTTGGAGGAACTATTCGGTCGGATGCCGAGGTTGATTTCCCGGCATCAGGAAACCGCCGCAATCTCCGCCTTGGCCGCCAAGCCGCTCAGGCACGTACGATGCAGGACGCGCGCTTGGACGCCGACATTGAAGTTGTCGTCGCCGCGGTGCAGCAGGCTGCCATTGTCCCACATCAGCACGTCGCCCCGGCGCCAGGAATGGCGGTAGACGAACTGCTCCTGGGTTGCATAGGCCTCCAGGGCGTCGATGGGCGCCCGCCCGGCAGCTTCCTGGCCTTCCAGATGCGAGGCGTGCTCGCCCATGAACAGTCCTTTGCGTCCCGAGTACGGGTTGATGCGGACCAGCGGATGGGCCATCGGCGGGCCGGCATCCTCGATCTCTTGGGGCGTGGGCACCTTGCCGGCCCGCCGAATGGAATATTCGCGGCTGTGGACCACTCGGACGTTCTCGAGTTTGGCTTTCTCCTGCGCCGACAGCGCGTCGTATGCCGCACTCATGTCGGCAAAGCATGTCTCGCCGCCGGCCGACGGCAGGATCACCGGATGCAGAATGGTGGCAAAGCAGGGCATGGAAAGGAAGGATTTGTCGGTGTGCCAGCGCCGGGTCTCCAGATTGCCCGTCGGCTTGCCGTCCTTGCCGAGATTGGTGACGATGTTCAGCAGCGGCAGCGGGTTGTCGATGCCCCGGTTGGCGATCTTGAAGAGCTCCAACGGGCCGAATTGCTGCGTGAATGCGACCTGCTGCTCCCCGCTGAGCGTCTGGTCGCGAAAACAGACCGCCTTGAACCGGATCAGCGTCTCCAGCACGGCCGCGTGCGCGGCGGCATCGAGCGGATTGCGCAGGTCCAATCCGACGATTTCGACAGCGAATTGGTCCGAGAGCGGGCGGATTTCGAATGAAACGTGCCGATCATTGGCGTGGTCGTCGGGCATCGTGGGGTCCCCCAGCAGAGCGTTCCGGCGCGGGCAGAACACGCTGCGTCGGACCGGCGTTTTTTTGTCGAGCAGTCGAGCGGTTGCTAGACCGCACCTGCCATTTCCGCCATGTGGGAAATTGTATTATCTACAAGTCAATAAGGCAATACCCAACCTCGACCGACCCAAGTTCGGTCGGATGCGCCTGATGACGTCGCCGAACGGCGGCGGCTTGTGCGAAGACGAAAGCCGGTGCCATCGCGTCAGCCCGCCACCACGAGCGCCCAATAGGTGCGTGCGCGCGCCAGCCCGTGGCGCGTGATCGCGGGTAGTTCGAGATTGGCGCGATGCGGCGGCGAGGCGACCCACAGATCGAGCGCTTCGCTTTCGCTTGCCGCCCCCACCGCGAGATTTTCGGCGACGATGCGCCAGGCGACGCGCGTTGCGGCAGCGCGCTCGCCAAGATCGCGGCCTTGCCCGTCGCGATGGTCGAGGCGGCCGCGCGCGTCGTTGTCGGCGGCGATTGCGGCTGCGACCGCCACAAGCCGTGCATCGGGAGCGGTCACTTGCAGACCGCGCGTGCGGCGGAATTCGGCGAAGCCCGCATCGAAGGCCGGGGTTTGGGCGGCGGCGGCGGCCGGCATGCCGAGCAAGCAAAATCCCGCAATCAGAAAGCGCCGCCGCTTCACCGGCCAGCTCATCGATTGGTGAGCCGCAATTCGATGCGTCGGTTGCGCCGCCAACCCACCTCGTCGTCGCGCTCGTCGATGGGCTGGAACTCGGCCATGCCGGCGGCTTGCAGCCGTTCGGCCGGCAGGCCGTTGGCCATCAAGAAGCGCACGACCGAAATGGCGCGTGCGGACGACAACTCCCAGTTCGACGGAAACTCGCGCGTCGCGATGGGCCGGCGGTCGGTATGGCCCGTCACCTGCAGCACCCAGTCGATTTCCTTGGGGATGCGCGATGTTGTGTCGCGCAGCACTTCGGCGAGGCGCTGCAACTGGCGCCCGCCGTCGAGTTCGATGGTGGCGGCGCCCGAGGCGAACAGTACTTCGGACTGGAACACGAAGCGGTCGCCGACGATGCGCACTTCGGCCCGGTCGCCGAGCGCTTGGCGCAGGCGGCCGAAAAACTCCGAGCGGTAGCGGCTGAGCTCTTCCACGCGGCTTGCGAGCGCCAAGTTCAAGCGCCGTCCGAGATCGACGATCTGCGCCTGCGCTTCGGCCGATTTGCGTTCGGATTCGGCGAGGATCGCTTCGAGGCGGCGCAATTGCTCGCGCAATTCGGCCGTCTGGCGATTGAGCAAGGCGACCTGCGCCTGCGCTTCGTTCGACACGCGCCTTTCGGCCGTGGTGGCCTCTTCGGCGGCGGCGAGGCGGCGCTCCATCTCGAGCCGCATCGAGGCGAGCGCTTCGAGCTCGCGCAGCTGCATTTCGACCTTGGCGCGGTCGGCGTCGATCGTTTTGTTTGCGTCTTCGAGCGCTTTGGCGCGCTCGGCCGAGAGGGCCGTGGCGGCGGCCGCCTCGGTCTTCAACCTGTCGGCCTCGGCAAGGCTCGCCTGCAATTCGGCGACGACGGCATCGAAGCGCTGGCGGATGTCTTGCGTCTGGCGGCGCTCGAGGGCGAGGGTTGCCGCAAGCTCCGAGATCTGGGCGGACGCGCGCGCGAGCTGGTCGTCGCGCCCGGCGATCACGTCTTTGAGATAGAACTGGAAGACCGCGAACACCATCATCACGAATACGACCGCGATGACGAGGGTCGCGAGCGCATCGACGAAGCCCGGCCACACGTCGATCGTGCGCACGTGCCGGCGCGAGCCGCCGCGCATGGGGGCCTAGCTCCGCGGTTCTTCGGCGAGGTTGGCGATGGTGCGCGCCAACAGCCGGATCTCGTTGCGGATGTCCTGCGTCATCTGCAGGCGGCCGGCACTGCCTTCTTCGACCACGCGCGCGAGGGCCAGATCCATGTTGCGGATATGCAGGCGCGTGGCGTCGTCCATCGCGGCCCCGCCGCCGCCGCGCGGCGCTTCGGCCATCTTGACGAGGGCGGTGCGCAATTCGATCTGGCCTTCGGCGAGTTTCAGCAGCAATTGCTGCTCGGCCTTCATCTGGTCGGCGAGCTGGCCAAGCCGGTCGATGAGCTGCAGGCTCGCACTTGCGGAGGTGGCGCGGCCGTCTTCGGCGCGTGCCATCGTGCGCTGCAGATTTTCGAGATTGTCGGCCGTCGTCTCGAGCAGGGCTTGGATGTAGGCGGGAACGGTTTCCCCGCCTTCGCCGCCGCCGATGGATCCGCTCGACAGGCGCGTCTGCGCCGACAGCCATTCTTCGAGATCGTTGTAGAAGCGGTTCTGCGCCTGGCCCGCCTGCAGATCGCAGAAGCCGAGCACGATCGAGCTCGCAAGCCCGAACAGCGATGTGCCGAAGGCCGTCCCCATGCCGGACAGCGGTGCTTTGAGGCCGGCTTGCAGATCGTTGAAGAGGGTGGCCGTGTCGGTCGAGGCCGATAGCGTGGAAACGACGCCGCCCACCGCCGCCACGGTTTGCAGCAAGCCCCAGAAGGTGCCGAGCAGGCCCAAGAAAATCAGCAGGCCCACGAGATAGCGCGACAGATCGCGGCTCTCGTCCATGCGGCTGCCGATCGAATCGAGCAGCGAGCGCATCGAAGCGGTCGAAAGACTGAAGCGCCCGGTGCGTTCGCCCAGCATCTTGGCCATGGGGGCAAGCAGCCGCGGCGGCGCTTCGTTCGACAGGGCCGGGCGGTTGGCGCGGAACTTGTCGATCCACGCGATCTCGGCATTCAGCGAAACGATCTGGCGGAAATTGAACAGAATGCCCAAAGCGAGCACGCCGAGGATGAGGCCGTTCAGCGCCAGATGGTGTTGGAAGGCTTCGGATATGCCGTCGAACAGCAGATAGACCACGCCGCCGACGGCCGCCAGGAACAGCAAGGTGCGAACCAGAAAACGTGTCGGGCGGCCGATCGGCTGGTCCATCGCGGCGCTCGCCTTTCCGGTCTCGGCGTCTAGCGGCGGATCAGCAGCACATCGACGCGGTCGGGCGGGCCGTCGCTCGCACGGCCCAGTGCCCGCACGTCGATGCGCGTGGACGCGATCCCTTGCTCGATCAGATAGCCGCGCACGGCGAGCGCACGCGACAGCGACAGGCGCCGCGCTTGGCCGCCCTGGTCGTCGCCGCCCGAGGCAAAGGCCTGCAGCTGCAAGCGCGCAGCCGTGTCGCGCTGCAACTCTTCGATCACGCGCGCGAGCGAAGGCCGCGCGTCGGCGCCGAGCTCAGCACCGCCCGCGGCAAAGCCCAGCCGTGCGACCGGATCGGTTGCCGCGCGAGCTGCCGGTGCGGCTGCGACTTGTGCCGGCGTAGCGGCGGGTGCCGGTGCGGCAACGGGTGCCGGTGCCGGGGCAGGTGCCGGTGCAGCCACGGGGGCAGGTGCGGGTGCTGGAGTCGGTGCTGGGGTAGCGATTTGCGCCGGCGGCGGTGCGATGGCGGCCGGTGCCGATGCGTTTTGAGCCGGGGCGCTGGGCGCCGCCGCAGCAGGCGGCGGCACGATCGTCTGCGGCGCGCGCATCACGTTGGCCGAGGGCGGCGGCGGCGGCGCACTTGCCATTGCGGTCGGTGCGGGTGTGGACGAATTGAGCGTCGGCGGGGTCGGGCGCCCGGCGCTGCTTGCGGGGGCATTGGCAGCCGGCGGCGGCGTGATGGCTTGCGGTGCGGCGGCCATCGCGGGCGGCGGGGCAGACGGCGTGCCGAGCGGATTGGCCGGCGTTGCCGGCACGGGTACGGCGGTCGAGGGGGCGGCATCGCCGAAGGTCGGCGGGGCTGCGGGCGGCACAAAACCGCTGCCCGACGGCGGCACCAAGGGGGCGCGCGTCACCGGGCTTGTCGGCGCGGCGGCAAGCGGTGTGGGTGCCGTACGCGGCGGCGTCAAACCGCCGAAATTTGCAGCAGGGGCCGCAGCATTTGGGCCCGTGGCACTGCGCGGCAGGCGCAATTGCGGCGTTTCAGCACCGGGGACCGGCATCTCGTCGAGGACGGACCAATCGACCTCGACGCTCGGGCGCGGCTGGCGCAATTGCTGTTGGGCGGCCAGCGGGGTGGCGGCAACGGCAAGGCCCAACGCCAGGACGCTTGTGGCCAAGAGAGGGGTGCGGGGAATCTGATGTGCGCTCATAAGGCCCTGACCTTACCGCGATGCAGCGGCGGCAAACAACGGCTTTGCGTGCCGTTTGGGCTCAAACCTGGGGAGAACTCGACCCGCCCGCTTCGCGAAGCAATTTGCCAAGCCGGTCGAACAATTTGGCATTGCCGGCCACGACGTTGCCGGTGGCGAGCGCATCGGGCCCGCCGTCGATGTCGCCAGCAAAACCGCCCGCTTCCTTGATCAGCAGCAGGCCTGCCGCGATGTCCCATTTTTTGAGGCCGATTTCGAAAAAACCGTCGAGTCGTCCGGCCGCGACATAAGCCAAATCGAGGGCGGCGGCACCGGCCCGGCGCACGCCCGCCGTCTCGGCGATCGTGGCGGCCAAAAGCCTTAGATAATGCGGATGGTCGCCCATGCCCCGGAACGGCACGCCCGTGCCGATCAAAGCTTCGCCCAAATCGCGGCGGCCGGACACGCGCAAGCGGCGGTCGTTGAGGAAGGCACCGCGGCCCTTTTCGGCGAAATAAAGCTCGTCCGTGACTGGGTTGAAGATGAGGCCTGCCAGAATGTCGTCTTTGTGGACGAGAGCGATCGAGATCGCGAAATGCGGGATCGAGTGCAGGAAGTTCGTCGTGCCGTCGAGCGGATCGATGATCCAGCAATGGTCGGGATCTTTGCCCACGACCGCCCCGCCTTCTTCGAGCAGGAAGGAATAGCCGGGGCGCGCCTTCTCAAGCTCGCTGCGCAAGGTGCGCTCGGCGCCGAGATCGGCGGTCGACACGAAGTCGCTGGGGCCTTTGACCGACACCTGCAGCTGCTCGACCTCGCCGAAATCGCGCACGAGATTGCGCCCGGCCTTGCGGGCCGCGCGTTCCATCACGTTGTAGAGGGCTGAGCGGGCGGTCGGGCGCATTTAGTCTTTGGCGCGCTCGACATAGGCGCGCTCGGCGATGTTCACGACCACGCGTTCGCCAGCCGCCACGAACGGCGGCACGCCGATCTTCACGCCGTTGTCGAGCAAAGCGGGCTTGTACGACGAAGACGCCGTCTGGCCTTTAACAACCGCATCGGCCTCGACGATCGTGCAGATCGCCGTAACCGGCAATTCGACGCCGACCGGAATGCCTTCGATGAACTGCACCGACACGACCATGTTGTCGGTCAGGAACGCCGCCGGATCGCCGATCATCTCTTCGACGAGCATCACCTGTTCGTAGGACTGGTTGTCCATGAACGTGTATTGTTCGCCTTCCTTGTACAGATACTGGAGGTCCTTCTCTTCGACGCGCAAAAGCTCGCACGTTTCGTCGGAGCGGAACTTCATGTTCGACTTCGTGCCGGTCTTGATGTCGCGCACTTCGATCTGGTTGAAGGCGCCGCCTTTGCCCGGGCTCACGATATTGTGCTTGATGACGCGCCACATCTTGCCGTCGACTTCGATGACGTTGCCCGCACGGATGGCGCTGCCGATGATCTTCATTCTAATATCCGCCGAAATGTCCAGGGTTCGGGAAGGGCCGGGAAACTAACGTGGGTTCGCCCGCTTGGCAACCGGGAAACCCCGGCACCAAAAGCCCGGTATCAAGAGGAAGCTTTTATGAGCTGGTTTGCCCGTCCGCGCGACATCGACACGAAGATGCATGCGCGCCTGCCCGAAAGCTTGCGTGCCCCAGCCCGCACAGCGTGGGCCGACGCCAACAAAGGCGGGCAGGCGGTCGATAGTTTTCTCGAAGGCCCGTGCTTGGCCGCCGACGGCACGCTTTATCTTGTTGATATTCCGTTCGGGCGCGTGCTGGCCGTGTCGCCTTCGGGCGATTGGCGCGTGGTGGCGCAATACGAAGGCTGGCCCAACGGCCTTAAAATCCGCGCCGACGGCGCGCTGTTGGTGGCCGACTATCGCCGCGGCCTCGTTGCGATCGATGCGCGCACCGGCGCTGTCGCCCCCGTGCTGGCGACCCAGCACAGCGAGAGCTTCAAGGGTCTCAACGATCTCGCTTTGGCGGCCGACGGGTCGGTGTGGTTTACCGACCAGGGCCAAACCGGTCTGCACGATCCCACGGGCCGCGTCTATCGGCTGGGCGCGGATGGCGCACTCGCGCGCATTCTCGCCAATTGCCCGAGCCCCAACGGCCTCGCCTTCAACCGGGCGGGCACGCATCTTTATGTCGCGTTGACGCGGGCGGGCCAAATCTGGCGCGTGAATGCCGATCCCGGCACGCTCGGCGCCAAGACGCAGCTCTTCGCGCAATTGCCGGGCGGCGTGTCGGGCCCCGACGGGCTCGTCGTCGACGGACAAGACCGCGTGATCGTGTGCGATCCGGGGCATGGGTGCGCGTGGGTTCTGAGCAACTGGGGCGAGCCGTTGTTTCGGCTCAAGAGTTGCGGCGGGCGCGCGATCACGAATGCCGTGCTCGCGCCCGACGGCCGCACGCTGTATCTGACCGATTCCGATACGGGCCAAGTCTTGGCGGCGGAGTTGCCTGCGTGAGCGAACTCTTCGTCGCGGCGTTTTTTCTGGGCCTGCTGTTCAACGTCGTTCCGGGTGCCGTGTTCGCCGAAACGTTGCGGCGCGGCTTGCGCGGCGGCTACGGCCCCGCCTTTGCGGTGCAAGTGGGATCGCTCGTGGGCGATTTTACCTGGGCCGTGCTGGGCTTGGCCGGGGCGGGCGCCTTGTTCGCATTGCCGCATGTGGAAACGCCGCTCGCCCTTGCCGGTGCGGCGTTGCTGCTGTGGCTCGCCGCCCAAAGCGTGCGCGACGGCCTGGCACCGGTGCCCGTCTTCGATCCGAACGAGCCCGCCGGGGCCGCAGACAAAACCGGGATCGCCGTGGGGGCGGCGATGTCGCTGTCGAACCCGATGAACATCACCTATTGGGCAGGCTTGGGCGGCACCATCGCCGTCCTCGCCCCCGGCCACGCGGGCTGGCAGCCTTTCGCCGTGTTTCTGGCGGGCTTCATGGCGTCGTCGCTGCTCTGGTGTTTCGTGTGTGCCGGCCTTGTCGCCGCCACGCGCCGCATGATCGGGCCGTTTTTGTGGCGCACGCTCAATTTCGGCTGTGCGGCGGGCTTGGCAGCGTTCGCCGTGCTCGTCGTGGCGCGGCTCGCAGGGTTCGAGGTTTAGGGCGCTATTCGGCGGCTGCTGCGTGCGGCAGCGCGTTGGCACGGAAGCCGGGCAGGTCGTCCCAGGTGCGGCCGTCGAGATTGCGCCCAGCGCGCTTTTTGTTGGTGCCGCCCCATTGCTTGAAATGGAAAGCGACCTTGGCCGCCCGGCATTGGTCGCGGATCGAGCGCACCCATTGCTGTTCCATTGGCCGTGCACCGGGGCCGCTTTCGCCGCCCGCAATCACCCAGTCGATGCCGCGCAGATCGAGAGCGTCGAGCGGCCCCAGCAGCGGCTCGAGGCTCAGGAATTTGACCGCCGCACCCGATTGCCGCAGCAGATCGATGCGGCCCGTATAGTCCGAACTTTCCACGCTCACGCCCATCCAGATATGGCTGGCCCAGGGCAGCTTGTTGGACAGTGCCAGCATACGTTCGGGCCGTTTGGTCAGCACCTGGAACGTATGCTGGGGGGCTGCTGCCATCGCGTCGAAGACTCTGCGCACGAAGGCGGCGGGCACTTTGTCGTGGAACAGGTCGGCCATGCTGTTCACGAAGATCAGCCGCCCGCGTTTCCATTTCTGCGGCAGTTCGAGGGCGGCTTCGTCGAGCGAAATCTTGCCCGTCCATTTTGCGCGCCCGCCTGACTTGCGCGTCGTGCCGATATATTTGTCCTGCCCCATCGCGGCGAGCCTTGCGGCCATGCGCATGGCGTAGCAGTTCGTGCAACCCGGCGAGAGCACATTGCACCCCGCTACCGGATTCCAAGTCGCTTGCGTCCATTCGATGCGCGAGGAGTCAGACATCTTTTGGCGGTTTGCTTGCAGCTTTGAAGACGCCGTTTGCGATCCGCAAACCAGTCTCATTCATACTAGCAAAAATCAAGTGGTAGACGATACCATTGCTTCGATTATACATCGGTACCGCTTTTGAAACATGCAGGAACCCAGCTTGTTCCTTGAGGCGACGCCGAAATTCCTCAACAATCTTGGTTACGGGTGCTTTCGATCTGACGGGTTCGAAGAGCCCTAGCGATTCCTCGAAGATATGTGCTTCCCAGGATGCGTCGCCCCACATTTGCGTCATCCGACGATGATCGTCAGGCCGGACTGAAGCGCGATCACGGCGTAGCGCGTTACGATTTACGTCTTGAGTTGGAAAGTGGATGAATAGCTCAATGGTTTGCTGTTTCGCTGCTGCCAAGATAACTTCCCACGAGAGCAGCATCTTATAGGGGTCGAGAAAGCACAGCGCACGCCTATAAAGCGCGTACGCTACTTTTGGAAATACATCACGTGGCAAGACAGTATTTGCATCGCCTAAAATCACCCGCGCCTTCTTGTTTTCGGCGCAAGCTCTCTGCATCGCTGCCACTTTGCCTTCGTCCAGATCGATGAAAACGTAGGCATCAAATTCTGGCTGGATATCCAGAATCTTGCGAGCGGTGCTCAGCACACGCTCACCGGTAACCTTTCTGATGTGAATGCCGCCGCCTGAAAAGCCGTCGATATAATAAAATTTAAATATTTGATTCGTCATTATCTCCGCATATCGGCGAGCGTATTCCGTAACAATCCAGATTTTGCGTTCCGTCCAATCGCCGATCTCGTCTGGCGTAAAGTCGTCTTGATCGCCGAAATCGTCTTCAGCCATGCGATTTCCTATCTCGATCGGTCATATTTTTATAATTGTATAGTAAGTCAATATTTCACGCAAATGATTGTCGTGGGGCTACCGATGCGTTTCAATCTTTGCTTATCCGGAATACATCGCTCCAGCATTTGAAGTGATTCACTTCCGCCCGCGCTGGCGTTTTTGCGTGCGGCGACGAGTTCGTCGACGGTGGGAACGTCGGGAACGGTGAACAGGCCGCAGAATTCGGCCTCGGCTTCTAGGGCGATCGCGGTGTTCACGAGCGATTTGGGCGAGATCTCACCTGTGCGCTCGAAGCGGATCAGCGAGGCTTGCGATACACCCGCGCGCTTGGTCTTTGTTCGCCGTCAGCGCCCATAGGACAGTTTGAGTAGTTTGCGTACCGGAGAGTTTTCGGCTCATCGTCACCGTGAAAGGGACGAGGATGAGACCGATGA
>Ga0315906_10003627_pt1 | contig 20445 bp, 14 predicted proteins | sample LakEriMetagenome_4_FD_203526 | JGI IMG/M metagenome (GOLD analysis project Ga0315906, IMG submission 203526) | Freshwater fungal communities from buoy surface, Lake Erie, Ohio, United States - Buoy 2 MA122 | ecosystem: Environmental > Aquatic > Freshwater > Lake > Lake biofilm | place: USA... | reverse complement strand
TGGATATAATTACATAGTTCCCAAAACTTTAACTCCGGATTATGTTTATGCGGTCGATTCGCTACAACGGCTATTCAGCTACAGTACTACTTCGTTGGATCCATCAAACCAAATTTTAAAATATAGATTTCTTCACAATGTCAAGGCGGATGCTGAATTGAACATTGGCGGCGTTCTCGGAATTGGGGTGAGTGCAAAATATTTTAGTAAGATCGTGAATATGGATGCCATTGTTGAAGACTTCGAAAATCTGACAAACGATGTTGATGTCCTGCAGAATATCCGGTACATGGATTATTTTAATTCACATCGTTTTGGAAACTGGATTTTTGATGCTCGATTGTCTTGTCAGGTTGCTGCCAATCACAAAATTGCCATTATCGGTGCTAATATCTTGAATCGAAGTTATTCGCTCCGTCCTTTGAAGATTGAGCCACCAAGGACAATAATGGTACAATATACATACAAGCTGGAGAAACAAAAGAAAAAGACGCACGTCGCCCCGAATTTCTAAATAATGAGTAAATTCGTACCGTCTTTGGTGCCACATCGTGGATTAAAAAGGAATCCGGTGAAAGTCCGGAACTGTATCTGCAGCTGTAACTGTCGCAAAGATCTCCCAAAAATGTCACTGTCCGTAGGATGGGAAGACTGGGAAGATTCACAGAAGTCAGAATACTTGCCTAAGACATTTTGAGAAGACTTCAGATTAAAGTCGGACTCGATGTACACAACTTTAATGTGTGCCAGTCCTCTTTTTTCATCTTCTTGTTTATTTAACCGTTTAAAAACAACAGTATGAAAAGTGTATTAGTTTGCCTAAGTTTTATCTGCGTTTCAATTGTAAGTGCTCAAAACTATTTGAATCAGGTAGTGATTATTAATGAAGGATATTTCGATTATTCGACTTCCACTATTGTCGAGCCTGTCTCTGTGGGAGTTTACAATCCTCAAACATCAACATATTCTGAAGTGAATACAATTACCGGAATGCGGTTTGCCTCAGATGCAATCATTGCAGGGGATGAATATTTTGTTGCTGCGGACCAGAAAATCCTTAAGTATGATCTTAATACGCACGCTTTGCTTGCTGAAACGACCTATCCCGGTGTTCGTAATCTTGCGTTCGTGAATGGTAAAATTGTCGCGTCAAGAGGTGAGTATTTAACAACCTACGATTCTTATTTACATGTTTTCGATGCTGCAGATTTATCTTCCGTAATGGCATTCAACACCACTGTTGGCCCGCAATGGGCAACTCAGAATCTTATTGTCGATGGAAACTATGTCTATGTCGCTGTAAACAATGGTTACGAGTGGGGAAATGAAAAGGGGATCATCGGACGTTTGGACATGACTACGCTCACGTATGGAAATGAGATCGATCTTGGTCCTGATGGAAAGAACCCTGATAACCTCGTCAAGCTCAACGGCTTTCTCTATACGGTGAATAATAAGGACTGGTCAGGATCTTCTATTTCAAAAGTGGCTCTGGATGGAAGTTTGAATCAAACAGTAAATATTGCCTCTGCGAGCACTGGTTGTGGAACATCAGCATTGCGTGACAGCAAAATGGTCTACCAGATTTCAATGGAGTCGGTATTGAATGAGTTTGATGTTAGCGGAATGAACAATGTTGGTCCTTTGGCAGGATTTGACCAAAATTATTACGAGTTGGCACAAGAACCTGTTAGTGGACACATGTATACAAGCGTTACTGACTTTTTCTCTTCAGGTGAAGTCAGAGTGTATGATGGAAATACATTGTTATCGTCATTTGCCGTTGGAGTGTCACCTGGAACGATTCTCTTTGATGTCAGGGCTCTATCCTCAGTGATTGAAAATGAAGGAAATAAAGTGTCTGTCTACCCTAATCCGGCTACGGATCAACTTCATGTGGATTTTGCAAGCTCTGCTAGTGTTGAGCTTTGTGATGCAGCGGGTCGTGCAGTACTTTCACAAAAAGCTGAGAACGATCACCTCACATTTGACCTGAGTAATTTGCCTTCGGGATATTACTTATGCAAGATTACAAATTCGAGCGGGGTGATGTTAACCCACCAGTTTTCAAAATTGTAGAAAATGATCCCGGACTTACCGGGATTTTTTATTTTTAAGGAATGGCAAATGAGCTCAGCTCCGAATATTGGCAAAAGCGCTACGTGGAAGGTCAAACAGGCTGGGATGTGGGGACCGTTTCTACACCCTTGAAATCTTACATTGATCAATTAACGGATACACAAATAAAAATTCTCATACCCGGATGCGGATTTGGACACGAGGGGAAATATCTCTACGAAAAAGGCTTCAGGAATGTGTACCTTCTGGATTATTCTGAACATCCGATCAGTTACTTACGTTCAGTTCTAACAGAATTAGATGAGACACATTTCATGGTTGAAGATTTTTTCAGTCATGTGGGAAGATATGATCTGATTCTTGAGCAAACTATGTTTTGTGCGATTGATCCATCCCTCCGTACAGCATATGTAGAAAAAGTTTATGATTTACTGAATACTGGAGGAAAACTGGCAGGAGTTTTATTTAATAAGCAATTTGAAGGTGGACCTCCCTTTGGCGGTTCTGCGCAGGAATATAAAACACTTTTTTCTATGCACTTTTCCAATGTTTCTATTCAGCCTTGTTACAATTCGATTGAACCGCGCTTGGGAAACGAGGTATTTATTCAAGCGATTAAATGATGTATGAAAAAGAGTGCTGTTTTCTTTTTCGTGATGTGTGTTTGTGGTACGTTTTTCGGACAGAAAAAAGTAGATAACAGATATGCCTTCGTTGAGCATGGTTTAGATGCTTTCGGTTTTTCGTCTCCCGAAACTGATTTTCCTTCTTTATTCGATACACTCTATACCAAACAAGGTCGAACATTGATTTTGTCTCAAAAATCAGTGGCGCCAAATACGCAATCCACCGTGCTTTTTCGGGTGCGATCTAAAATTTCTAAAGAAAAAAAAGTATTTAAGTTCGAGGAATCTATCTCGAAAAGTCAACTCGACTATTCTATATTAAACGATTCCACGCTTCTGGTATACCTAAAGCCTTCCAATAAATCGTATACAGTGGATGCTTTGTCGGGTGCTTTAATGATTGGTAAATTGAAGGTAAATGTTCTGCAATATCAAGAAGAGAAGCTTGTCATTGTGCCGTTGGTTAAGACCAATTTAAATAAAGATACGCTTGGTGCTGTTGTCAATAAAATTTTCAAACAGGCTTGTCTCCAGTTGAATATTGATGTACAACCCTTGTTCAATGAATTGTTGGAAAACATGGCCAATCCCTTGTCAAAGGAACAGTATACTGATCAGATGAAAGCCTTGCGTGATGCCTATTTTGAAGCACATCCTCAAGCGAGCAAAAAAGTGTTTTATATCTTTTTGACACCGCCATTCATGAATGGAATTAAAAAAGGGTTTTCAGTAAACGGAAAAGCGCTTGCCTTTATTCCCAGTGACACAGGAAAAGTGTTTTATCGAAATTTAACTCAACTTTTGGCGAGGACCATTGGTTACCTTGAACCGACGACGTTAAAGAATAACTTGATGACAGGTGAGGCAGGAGTGCACCTTGGGTTTCAACAATGGGAGCAGCTGAGACACAATTCTCATTCCTATTCCTATTATGATAATTACGAGGATGTAAAGACAAACAATGGAAGTGTTGCGTTTTATTTTTGGAAAGAAAATCGGAATGGCGAAATACTGCTTGAGGATGGAAGCGTATTAGAAGCGATATATCGACCGTTCAAGAAAAATGAAATCTATTATCATCTGAACATAGATGAGTTGTTATTCTATACACTAGTCGCATGGAGGGGATTTGCTTTATGTACGTGGCACGTTCTTTCGATACTCTTAATTTTCCCAACATTGCTTATTACCAGACGTATTATTCTTAAGTGGATAATCCCAAAAGTGGAGAAGCCGTCTTTCTGGAAAATTGCCTCTGGTTGGATGGTTTTAATACTTACTGTTTGTTTGAACTACACGGCATTCGGCTCGATTGACAAAGGGCTCAGTCAATTTGAAGTTAAATCAGGAGTATTGAAAGAATTAACGCAGCAGGACATTGCCAAGTTCAGCTCGTTTGTTTCACGGGGTGAAACTTTCAGCAAACGCTCCAGCAAAAGACAACTTTCTCAGGTTTTTTATCTGAAAAATGGCAATTGGTATCTGAAGAAGCGTAAAAGAGTGCTTTATTTTGATGCAGTGTTAAAAGGGGATAGTGTAATTTCATTAAAACACACGAGGGACAGTGATCTGCTAGAGTTGAAAAAAGTCCAGAAAAAAGTAACAAGTCACTACATTGTGGTAACATACCGAGATGAGGCAGGTACGTTCATTGAACAAAAAGTGTTCAATCATCCGGGAGTTGAACTGACGGACAAAATACAGTTGCCTGACCCTCCTAAACGTATATTGGTCTTCATAAATGGTTACAGACCAGTGACATCTGGACATGATTTTGAGAGTTTCTTTTCTGATTTGGAGAAAAAAGGAATTGAATCCCCCAATTCCGGCAACTTGATTTATTCAAACGATCGTTATGAATATTGGAACAGATGGAATAAAATAGACAGCCGATTCAAAAGCCGTATCAATCCCAGCGATACCTATTATGCGGATGGACATTTTTCAGTTGAAACGAGCAATTTTGGCAGTATATTGAATTTCACTACAGTGGCTACGGTGTATCCCAAACGTTGTCCGAACCCCAAAAAACACACATGTTATCATATTAAAATGCTGAACAATAGTCCCCTGGGGAATCAATACACCTACACGTTCGACCTTTTAAAAAATTCTTTTAATCGCAAAGGATTCAAATTAAGAGTGAAAAATGGAAAAATTGCAGGAAGGAACCTTCTCCAGGCATTGAATGAATTTCCAAATGGGTCAACAAATGACACTATTTTTTTGGTAGCACACAGTATGGGTTTTGCTTATTCCTTGGGAATGATTCAAGAATTGCGCGAGAAAATAAACTTTGGTGGATTTTATATTATTGCCCCTGAGAATGCCTCATGTGGTAGGGTAACTCCGTCTGAATGGCAGGAAATCTGGCACTATGGAGTAAATTTTGATCCCGGAAAGGAGGATCCTCCGTGTCTGCAGGATGGGATAGCGCCCCAATATCCAATTAAGGGACTCACTCAGTATAGAGCTTTTTTTCCGAAAGACTTGTACCGAAAAAAAGGATTTTACATGTCACATTTCGTAGGAAATTATACATGGATTTTGGATATTCCTAAAGGTCAAAAGGGGTACATACGGCAACGTTAACCGTTGATCTTTTAATTTTCACAGGATTTAATACCCCATTCATCGCATTTATTTTCAAAAGTATCACGGCAATTCTGTAATTCGTCCTTATGAATTACATTCTTCCATTGGATCAACTTCGTATTGGAGATGCCGGAAAAGTAGGCGGGAAAAATGCTGCACTGGGAGAGCTAAGAGCTGTTTTTACATCCAAAGGTATCTCTGTTCCCGATGGCATTGCAGTCACAACAGATGCGTACGATTTATTCGTCGTGGAAAATAGGCTTAAAGAGAGTATTGAAAGACTTTTCCAAACAGCAAATACAAAAAACACTTCCATTTTGTACAGGATTTCCGGAGCTCTGAGAAAAAAGATAAAACAAGGAGAGCTTTCTGAAAAATTGAAAAATGAAATTCATGAACATTTACAGCTTATCAGAAAAACATATGGGTCGAAAGTTTCTTTTTCAGTGAGAAGCAGTGCTACCTATGAGGATGATCCAAAAACTAGTTTTGCAGGATTGCATGACTCGTTTCTGAATTTATCTCAGGAAGAAGATATTTTTCGCGCACTTGTAAAATGTTACGCTTCCTTATGTAATCATCGCGCTTTGTTTTACAGAAACCAACATCATATTCCACATGGCATGGTCAAGATGGCTGTCGTCATTCAGGTAATGGTTCAAGCAGACAAAGCGCCAGGTTGTTCAGGAGTCTGTTTTTCCATAGATCCTGACAGTGGATTCCAAAATCTTTTGGTAATTCAATCGAATTGGGGCCTCGGAGAATCTGTTGTGAAAGGACTTGTGGATCCTGACGAGTTCACCGTTTTTAAACCTTTTTTATATTCAGTACCATGTCCAATAATCTCAAGAAAACTAGGTTTTAAGGAAAAGTTTACCTCATTTACTTTGAAGGGTAAGAATTCTGTTTTACGCAACAATCCATCGAAGCTTAGGCAGACTTTTACATTAAAGGAGGATGAAATTCTTCTCATCGCGAAATGGGCCGACATGCTCGAACGACATTTTAAATGGCCCGTAGACATGGAATGGGTTAAAGATCGAGAATCTGGTAAGCTATATATAGTGCAAGTTCGTCCGGAAACAGTGCATGGAAAGAAAAAACGGTCAGAGTTGTTGACTTATGAACTTTCAAAACATGGTTCTCTTGCAGCCAGCGGTATTGCGGTAGGTTATGGGATAGCCACCGGAAAAGTGAGAATATTGTCTTCTGTCCGTAATGCATCTCTATTGAGAACAGGTGAGATACTTTATACAAAATCTACCTCTCCGGACTGGGATCCATTGTTTAAAAAAGCATCTGCCGTCATAACTGAAAGAGGAGGGCGAACCAGTCATGCAGCTATTGTTGCCCGAGAACTAGGGGCACTTGCTGTAGTGGGTACAGGAGATGTGACTGCCACCTTGAAAAATGGGGATGAGATTACGATTGACAATACGGGAGCAATCGGTAAGATCTATCGTGGTCGATCATCTTGGAAGACGCTCAGTGTTGTGCCAGATAAAATTCCGGTTACACATGTCTTGCCTCAACTGATTATAGGGGATCCTGATCAAGCCTATTATAACTCCTTTCTGCCTGCTATGGGCGTTGGGCTTCTAAGGTTGGAGTTTATCATCTCAGGTAAAATTGGGATACATCCAGGTGCATTGCTTTATCCTAAGCAAGTGCATGATTTGCAGTTGCGCAAGGAGATTAAAAAAAGCATAGCGCCAATCACTTCCGGAAAAACTTTTTTCTTGGAAAAACTAATTCAGAATGTATCAATCATAGCCTCAGCATTTTATCCAAAGTCCGTATTAGTGCGGTTTAGTGATTTTAAAACCGATGAATATGTGGGACTAACAGGAGGAGACTATTTCGAAACCAAAGAGGAGAATCCTATGTTGGGTGTAAGAGGAGCCTTCAGATATACACATGCTTCATTTTCAGATGTGTTCAGAATGGAATGCGAGGCAATCAAGAAAATCAGAGAACATATGGGTTTTCTGAATGTACATGTCATGATTCCATTTTGTCGAACCTTGTCAGAGGCAGAAAATACGCTTGAGTTAATGAAGAAATATGGCCTTGAGCGAGGCGTCCGTGGACTGGAGGTGTGGATGATGTGTGAAGTGCCTTCAAATGTTCTTCTTGCCAAGGAATTTCTTAAATACTTTGACGGATATTCGATTGGTTCAAATGACTTGACGCAACTTTTACTAGGTGTGGATCGGGGAAATCCTGCCTTCGGTGAGGTTTTTAATGAAAATGATCTCTCCGTTCGTCGTGCCATTACGGATGTCATTCAAAAAGCACATAAAATGGGTAAAACCATAGGTTTTTGTGGTCAAAAGCCCAGTGATGACCCGGAATTCATTCAGTTTCTGGTGAATTCAGGTATTGACAGCATATCATTTAACGCAGATGCTCTTCTTAAAGGTATAAATACAATCAGTCATGCAGAACGAAAAGGATCACACCACAGTTAAGGGAAATATTGTTTGTGTAACCGGTGCAGCAAGTGGAATTGGTAAAGCACTTACTCAGTCTTTTCTAAAGGCCGGATCTTATGTAGCCGCTATAGATCAGAATATGCTCGGTCTACATAGGTTGAAAACCGAATTGGATGATCCAAAACTATCTGTTTTTCAGGCTCAGCTTGCCGAAAAAGAGGAAGTTGTTAAAGTGAGTAACGAAATATTATATGAAATGGGGGGCGTACATGTCTTGATCAACAATGCGGGCATTCTGGACGATTTTTTGCCTGCACACGAGATCAGCGATCTATTTTGGGATAAAGTCCTCAAGATTAATTTGTACGCCCCTTTTTTACTGTGTCGTGAATTGATTCCTCATATGCTATTGAGGGGAAACGGAAACATCATCAATATTGCCTCAGTCGGCGGTCTTCAAGGGTGTCGTGCAGGTGTAGCTTATACAACTTCTAAACATGCGCTTCTCGGAATGACCAAAAATATTGCGTTTACTTATGCGAACAAAGGATTGAGATGCAATGCAATTGCGCCGGGTGCCATTCAGACTGAAATCGCCAGTGGTATGAAGCCAGATCCACTAGGGTATGAAAGGAGTTCGATGGGGTTTAATCTTATTCCGCGAACTGGGAGTCCGGAAGAAATCGCCTCAATAGCTTTGTTTCTTGCCGGAAAAGAATCTTCTATGATCAATGGTGCTGTAATTACAGCAGATGCAGGTTGGACTGCATACTGATATTTAGAGCAAATCCTCTATGATTCGGTCCATGGACCAGCCTTCAGCCTCAGCACGGTAGTTTCTAACCAATCTATGTCTGAGGATAGGTTTAGCTACTGCTTTTACATCCTCTATGTCCGGTGAGTATTTGCCATTCAAAGCGGCGTGACATTTTGCTCCGATGATGAGGTTTTGTGAAGCTCTTGGACCTGCGCCCCATGTAATATAATCTTTGGTGATTTGGGTTGCGAATTCAGAATTCAGTCGTGTTTTTCCAACCAGTTTTACAGCGTATTCGAGAACATTGTCTGTTACAGGAATTCTTCTGATGAGCTCCTGATACTCCAATATTTCATCTGCATGTAGAATATGATTTAATGTTGTCTTTTGGTCGGAAGTTGTTGATTTAACAATGGCCACTTCTTCCACATAGCTTGGGTAATCCACCCAAATATTGAACATGAAACGATCCAATTGTGCCTCAGGAAGGGGGTAGGTCCCTTCTTGTTCGATAGGATTTTGAGTAGCTAGAACGAAGAAAGGGGAGGGAAGCTTATAGTTCTTGCCAGCTGCCGTAACCGCTTTTTCCTGCATCGCCTCTAAGAGTGCTGATTGTGTCTTGGGAGGTGTTCTGTTGATCTCATCTGCCAAAATGATGTTTGCAAAAAGAGGCCCTTGAATGAACTTGAAATTTCTCGTTTCATCAAGAATCTCTGACCCAATAATATCTGATGGCATCAAGTCAGGTGTAAACTGAATTCGATTAAAACTTAGTCCCAGTGTCTCTGAAATGGTATTCACTAATAGTGTCTTTGCAAGACCAGGTACACCCACCAATAGGCAATGTCCTCTCGAAAAAATTGATATCAAAAGTTGATCTACCACATCATCCTGGCCAACGATCACCTTGTGAATTTCGTTTTTCAGTTCTTTATAATGCGCTACTAAACGGTCAATTTTCTCTTTGTCGGACATAAGGGTAATTATTCGGTTTTGTTCCAGTTGTTTTGAAATGAACAGCCGGTGAAATCACTATCTATACGGATATAGGCATTTTTAATTTTGCTTGTAATCCAGTCGTTCATTACTTTTTGTTTTTTGTCGTTTTCTGCTGCGCGTTTAACAAGGGCATAGTCTTGGGTTAGATTTGCTCTATGTGGTTCTGTTCGTTCCATTAATCGGATAATTCGAATTCCCTGCTTTCGATCATATATATTCATGTAAAGATTGGGCTGAGAAATATCACCTTTTTCCATGGCGTCCGTAATTAGGAAAATTTGCTGGTCTACTTGATTCAGATCTTCCATATCCCACGTTTGCTCCCCTGTGATCGGATTGGTAATAATTCCTTTATTTTGCATGGTCATCTCATCATTTGAGTACCGAACCACTGCCTGTTCCCAGGTTATTTTTCCTGAGCTCAACTGGCTGTAACAGCTGTCCATAAGTGCTGCAGCCTTTGCGAGTTCCGTTCCACTGAATTCCGGTGAAATCAAGATGTGTTTACATACGTAGTCGTCTCCTTTACGACTAATCAACTTCACTATATGGTATCCGTAAGCTGTTTCAAAGACATCTGAAACTTCTCCCGGTTCTAAAGAAAAAAGAGCTGCCTCGAACTGGGGTACCATCATGCCTCGAGTGGCTTCAATCTTTCCACCATCAGAGGCACTGCCCAAATCCATCGAATTGATCCGCGCTTGCGTCTCAAAACTTTTTCCACCTAAAATATTTGCTCTAATTTCCGAGAGTTTATCGTAGGCCAATTGTTTATCAGCTTTCGTAATGGCGGGATAGTGTACGATCTGTTGAAAGCTCAACTGGGCATTGATGAGAGGGATAGAATCTGCCGGAATGGTAGTATAAAAAGCTTGAACTTCTTTTGGAGTGACAGAGAGGTTTTGAGTTATCGTGCGCTCCATTTCATCGGCAAGCAATTTGTTTCGAATGGCTTCGCGAAATTCATCTTTGATCTCATTCACTGTTTTTCCATAAAACTTCTCCATTTCCGCACGACTACCGATCTGATTTTCAATTACACGGATTCTATTCTCCATTTCCGCATCGACCTGTTCATCAGAAATTACAAGGCTGTCTATTTTTGCTTGGTTCACAAGAAGCTCTTGAAACATCAATTGTTCAAGGATGTCGCAGGATAAATTAGCTGAAAGTGATGCTCCTGAGGCAAGTGCTTGCTGTTTTTGTGCTTCTATATCTGAAAGTAGAATTATGTTGTCTCCAACTTGTGCCGCAATTTTGTCAACGACTACACCCGAGGGCTGTGCGTGCAAAAAAGTTAATTGAAAAAAGACTAATAAAATCAGTATGTGCTTCACAAGCGAATAATTTGAGTTACAGATTCTAGTTTGGATTATTTGCCCAGTGAATACAAAACGTCATAGTTGATCTTTATTGCATGCTTTAGAGATAATTCATTCAGCCATTCTTTCTCCAAAAAATTCTGATAGTCCGAAGTTGCAGGACCTTTTGCTTCAGAAAATTCTTTTTGTTTCGGTTCAAGTTTGTCTGTTACCTTCACAACATATGTTTTGCCCTCAAATTCAAAAGGTTTATTTACTCCTTTTGCCAGATTTCTATCTTTCAAATAAGTAGTACTTTCTATATCGAATTTATTCGTTCGAACACGCAGGTTTAATTCACTTTCCTTGTTGATTACCTCCAAAACATGTTTAGATGTAATGGTATCATTTTGAATCATTTTGAATACTTTGTCAGCAATCTTTGAATCGGCACATTCGTATACAAATGCATCTAGACGTTTACCCCACATGTAGTTTGCTCTGTTTGACTCAAAATATTTTCTGAGTCCGACGGTGTCTTTCATTGCTTTATTCCAGACCTTATCCTGCATGATTTCATAAAGCAATATACCATCATGGTATTCCGTAACAAGTGCTTTGTAATCCGGGTATTTATCCATTAATCTAGATTCTTCATAGTTCAAGATCCGTTCTTTTTCCCAGCTTTTGTATTGTTGTTGCACAATTACTTCGTTTCTGTCTTTCCGAACTACACGATAATTCATCTCTAGGAAACGAGCAAAATCTTTTTGCCCAAATTTCTTCCCATCCAAAACAAAAAGTGTTTTATCTGATTTCAATTTATCTGCTTTCCATTTGCCTTGAAAGTAGGTTGTGTCCAAATTCTTATTGAACCATTTCAAACCTTTTTTCGATGAGTTTTCATATGCGTATGCACTTTTCAATTTCGAAACGAAAGAATCTTGTGTCTTTTTGGATCTTTCATCTCGGTTAACGCGCGTTTGAAGTTCTTTCTTCATGGCATCGAAAGGCTTAACATCTGTCCATTCCACGCGCTTAATAATGTGATAGCCATATTCTGTTTTTACCGGCTTACTGTAATCACCGTCATTTCGAAGCAGAAATGCTGCATCTTCAAAAGAAGTGACCATTCGTGTAGTTGTTCCGGTACCGAATGCCGGCAATTCACCGCCTTTTTGATTTGAACTTGGGTCATCAGAGAACTCTTTCGCGAGATTTTCAAACTTTGCTCCTCCAACGAGTTTGTCGTAAATTTCATTGATCTTCTTCTCAGCGTTGGTGACTTCTTCTGTTGACGCATTCTTTGAAACTGCCACCATAATATGTGCTGTTTTTATAGTGCCTCGGGCAGGACGTTTATCTGTAACTTTCACTATGTGGTACCCAAATCTGGTACGAAAAGGGTCTGAAACCTTACCTATCGGTGTGTTATAGGCTTTCTCTTCGAATGGATAGACCATTTGAAAAGCTGTAAAATAGCCTAAATCGCCACCATTGTTAGCTGCGGAAGGGTCTTCAGAACCATTTTTACTTTTTGCAACCGATGCAAAATCTTCCCCTTTTTCTATTCGGGCTTTCAACCCCATAATTTTATTCCATGCTGCCAGCGTGTCTTCCGGAGACGCGTTGCTCTCAACTTTTATCAGGATGTGAGATGCGCGAATCTCAGTTTTGGTTCGTTCATACGCTTCTCTTACCAATACCTGATTCTGTGCAGAATCCACCAGATAGGGGAGGGAAAGTTGTTTTTTGTAACCGTCTAGCTCTTTTTTAAGTTTTGGAATTGTATCGTATTTGAGAGCCTCGGCCTCAGCAACTTTTAATTTGAATTTTTTGAAAAGTTCCATGTATTCATCCAGAGACTCCTTATCATATTGGGGATCGTTGTTATTTTTTAGGTAAATCTGTAAAAATTCTGATTTCGTAACCGGTTTCCCATTGATTTCCATTAATACGGGATCAGTCTGTGCACTAGCCACAATACCAACTATGAAAGATAGCGAAAAGAGAATGTATTTTTTCATTGAACTATTTTTTGAGGAACCAAATTTAACGTCAAACCGCAAATGAGGATTCTTTTTAACTTTATTTTAAACTGTAATTTGGAGCTTCACGCGTTATCGTAACATCATGTGGGTGAGATTCTTTTACACCTGCACTTGTAATTCGAACAAAACGGGCACCTTTCAGCTTGTCAATGGACGCCGCACCACAGTATCCCATCCCTGCCCTAAGCCCGCCAATGATCTGATACATAACCTCTATGAGGTTTCCTTTGTAGGGTACGCGACCGGAAATACCTTCGGGTACCAGCTTTTTAATATCGTCCTCCGCATCTTGAAAGTATCGGTCTTTGGACCCTTTTTGCATGGCTTCCAGAGAACCCATACCTCTGTAGGACTTAAACTTCCGTCCTTCATAGATGATTGTTTCACCGGGTGATTCTTCAACACCGGCAAACATAGATCCTACCATTACTGTATCAGCTCCTGCAGCGATAGCCTTGACGATGTCACCGGTGTAGCGAATTCCACCATCGGCAATTACCGGAACACCTGTGCCTTCCAATGCTTGGGCAACATCATTCACTGCAGACAATTGTGGTACTCCGACACCTGCAATAACCCTTGTTGTACAAATCGATCCCGGTCCAATACCAACTTTTACTGCATCGGCTCCTGCATCAGCTAAAAATCTGGCTGCTTCCGCCGTAGCGATGTTTCCAACAATTAACTCGATGTGTGGAAAGGCCTTTTTGACTTCTTTAAGTTTGTCCACGACGCCTCTTGTGTGTCCGTGGGCAGTATCAATGACTATAGCATCTACTCCTGCATCGACGAGTGCTGTAACACGCTCGAGTGTGTCAAATGTAACTCCGACAGCCGCAGCAACTCTCAGCCGTCCAAATTTGTCTTTACAAGAATTCGGATGAGTTTTAACTTTTATGATATCCCTGTAGGTGATCAATCCAACGAGCTTATTTGCATTGTCTACCACAGGTAGTTTTTCTATTTTATTTTGCTGCAGAATTTCCTCTGCTTTGGATAGATCGGTGCTGTCATGCGTAGTTACAATATTCGAAGAAGTCATTACCTCTTTGATCGGCCTATTTAAGTCTTTCTCAAAACGGAGATCACGGTTGGTCACTATTCCCTTTAGAATTTTCTCGTTATCTACAACTGGAATTCCACCGATACTATTCTCTTTCATAAGATGAAGCGCATCTTTTACCACCGCATCCTCAGGAAGTGTTACCGGATCTAGGATCATTCCGCTCTCCGAGCGCTTAACTTTTCGAACTTCCAGCGCTTGCTCTTGAATCGACATGTTCTTGTGAATCACACCGATCCCACCTTGTTGCGCCATGGCAATTGCCAATTTGGCTTCCGTGACGGTATCCATAGCTGCAGAAACGATAGGTGTATTAACCTCAATATTGCGTGTGAGTTTACTCTTTAATCGAACGTCACGTGGAAGTACCTCTGAATATGCAGGGACCAATAGGACGTCATCATAGGTAAGTCCTTCATTGATCTCATGGATGTTGGTCAGCGCCATAGGGAACTTATTTTGATAATAAATTCCTGCAAAAGTAATACTTTTTAGGGATTTTTTGAGGTCCAAGTGCGGATGTTAAATTTTTGAAAAATGTTTTGCCGACTCAAATGAAAAGTGTACTCTTGTTGCGAATTCAATGGGAATGAAAGTCCTGATTACTGTCCTTAGTTTTAATCTGATTCTATGCTCTTTTGCTCAGGATTTAAAGGTCATTACGGATTCTTCTCGTTTGGTTCAACTTTCTGGGGTCGTAATTTCTGAAACAGATTTAAACCCGCTCCCATATACGACGGTCTATGATCGATCTATCAAAAAGGGAGTAGTGTCGGATTACTACGGGTTTTTCTCTACGGTTGTACTTCCTGGAGATACTCTTCTTTTTTCTGGTTTTGGATACAAGCTTTCAACCTATATCGTTCCTGACACATTGAAAGACAATCGTTATTCCATTATTCATATGCTGCAAAAAGATACGACGAATCTTAAAATGGTTACAGTGTACCCTTGGCCTTCAAGAGAGGATTTTGCGCGTGCTTTCGTGGACATGGAGCCTTACGATGATGCCATCCGGCGTGCTCAGAGAGAGCTTTCAGGTGAGGCTTTGGCGTTTGTTGCTGCTAAGTTGGATAATGATGCTTCTTTGGCATACGGCTATTCTATAAACCAACGGTATACGAAGCTTTACACCAACGGCCAGCTGCCGGTGAATAATTTGTTGAATCCCTATTCTTGGGCTAAGTTAATCCAGGATTGGAAAGCCGGAAAACTATCTCGGCAGTAAACGGTCCTCCTTGTTTACAATTTGAATACAACTTCCTCGTAAGGGACGCGGAAACGATCGCCCCAAATCCCTTCTTCGGTGCCCAAGCCGACTGAAATGATCATGTTTATTTCGGCTCCTCTTGGTAGGTTCAATGCGCGTTTCACTCTTTTTTCATCGAACCCCTCCATTGGACAACTGTGAAAACCTTCCGCTGCAATGGAAAGCATGAATGTCTGAGCCGCAAGCGCACAGGATTTATGTGCCATAATTCGCTGATTTGCAGTTCCTCCAGTTCTGAAAAAGGGCTTTCTCAATCCCATAAAAAAGCTAATGCTTCTCCGTACAAGACTGAAGAAACCAAAAATGTCATTTTTGTACAATAAAGGCATGATCTTTCCATAATAATTTAATCCACCCTTTTGCAATTTTGATGGCTCCCCATGAATGGTTTCTTTGATGCGATCAAGGTTCCATTTTGCTCGTTCTCTCCATTTGTCCTTTCGGGTAACAAATACCACCATTTGTTTGGCTGTTCTTGCTGCTTGTTGATTCAAGCATAAAGGAATATATTCCTTTATGGCTTTTTCAGAGGACAGCCAATAGAATTCCCAAAGCTGCATATTGCTGCTGTTCGGGGAGAGAATGGCACGCTCAAGGCTTCCTTTAATGACCTCATCAGGTACGTTAACATTCGGATCAAAACTTCGGTTGGATCGCCTGTATTCAATTACTTTCTGGAATTCTGAGTTCATACGTTGGAGTTAATAACTGAGTACAATGTTTCGGAAATTAATCACTAAAAAATCGGGTAGCAGATGAAGTATTTCTCAACGGGATTTGCCAATGCAGAAATATTCAAATTGTCTGACGCCTTTGACAGTTCGATGACCTCGCCATTCTTCATAAGCATGTGAATGTTTTGCTTATTTTGATTGTATGCATTATTACTCAAGATGTCAGTGTAAACAAAATGCATGGCCTCCTCAGTGCTAAGGTTTAATTGCTTTTGAACAAGCTCCTGCTCTAATCGTATTCGGTCAGGACTGAATGGATCTCTGGAGATTTCTATTTTAAAGAGTTTTCGGTTGACGAGTCCTGATGCCAAGTGAGAAAGTACTTTGTCCTCGTTATTTTGCCAGACTTTTAAAGCGCCCAGGATATCAAAGTCATCAAGCTCAGAAAAATGTTTGAGAACTGTTTCGTTGTTGTTGAATTGTACTTTATCGATCGAATTGCTAAGGAAAAATTGAAGTGCTGGACTTCCGAACAATTGCGTTCCGTTCATTGTCAAGTGTTTTGCTCTGCGCAAGGCATGTATCAGCATGAATTCAGCTGAAACGACTGTTTTATGCAAATACACTTGCCAGTACATGAGTCTGCGGGCAACAATGAACTTTTCTATCGAATAGATTCCCTTTTCTTCCAAGACAAGATTCCCTTCATGCACATTCAGCATTTCGATCAAACGGTCGCTACCAATTTTACCTTCGCTCACTCCTGAGTAAAAACTGTCTCTGTTGAGGTAATCCATTCGGTCCATATCGAGTTGACTCGAAACCAGTTGGTAAAGAAATGGTTTGTGATATTTGTTCTTAAAAATAACAAGGGCTCTCTCCATGTCTTCCCCGAATTCAGTACAAAGCGATTCCATGAATCGAATCGAAATATCTTCGTGCGTAACACCATTGACAATGTCATACTCCAGTGCGTGGCTAAAGGGACCGTGGCCAATGTCATGCAGCAGGATGGCTATGAGAACAGAGCGCTCCTCTTCGGGAGTAATCTCATGACCTTTTCTCCGAATGGTTGCAATGGCCTGTGTCATAAGATGCATGGCTCCGATTGCGTGATGAAAACGGGTGTGTAATGCTCCGGGATAGACGAGATGACTGAGGCCAAGTTGCATGATTCGGCGCAAGCGCTGAAAATAGGGGTGCTCGATCAAGTCAAAAATAATATCATCCGGAATTGAAATAAAACCGTAGATTGGATCGTTAAAAATTTTCTTTTTGTTGTTTCGGTTCAGATTCGGGCGCAAAACCATATTTTTAAAAGTTTTCAAACATACGAAATAAACCAAGATGCAAGTTAAAATACTTTGGGCAGACGATGAGATCGAGTTACTCAAACCGCACATTATGTTTCTGGAGAATAAAGGATATTCCGTCGATCCTGTCAATAATGGGGCAGATGCTGTTGAGAAGAGCAATCAGCAGGATTATGACATTGTTTTTCTGGACGAGAATATGCCCGGAATTTCTGGATTGGAAGCTTTAAATAGAATCAAGGAAAGTAAACCATATGTTCCAGTTGTGATGATTACGAAGAGTGAGGAAGAACATATTATGGAGGAAGCGATTGGGAGTAAAATTGCAGATTACCTTATCAAGCCGGTAAATCCCAATCAGATCTTACTGAGCATAAAGAAGAATCTGGATCAATCCAAACTTGTTTCTCAAAAAACAAACCTGTCTTACCAACAAGAGTTCAGGCAACTGGGAATGCGGTTAACAGATCCGTTGGATGCAGAGGAATGGGCAGATCTTTATGGAAAGCTTGTGTATTGGGAGCTTGAGCTGGAGAGTGCGCAAGACTCTGGCATGAAGGAGATTCTGGGCATGCAAAAAAAAGAAGCTAATAAATTGTTCTCAAGATTTGTGGAGCGTAACTATATTGATTGGATAAATGGGGATGAAGATGCTCCTGTTTTGATCCATACCTTGGTTAAGGATAAGATCATTCCGTTGTCAGAAAAAAGAAAAACCTTCGTTCTGGTTATTGACAACTTGCGTTATGACCAATGGAAAGTTCTTCAGCCAGTCCTTTCGAAATCGTTTACATTGGAGAAAGAAGAGATTGTGTATTCAATCCTGCCGACGGCGACACACTACGCACGCAATGCTTTTTTTGCTGGTTTGATGCCATCAGAGATTTCAAAACGCTTTCCTCAATTCTGGAAGAATGAAGAGGAAGAAGGGGGGAAGAATGCGCATGAAAAGGATTTTTTGGAAGCCAATCTCAAGCGTCTTGGAAAAAATGTGAAGTGGTCCTATAATAAAATCACGAATCTAGATGCTGGTAAACGCTTGTCTGACCAGTTCAGTCAGTTGAAAGAAAACGATCTGAATTTCATAGTGTATAATTTTGTGGATATGCTTTCGCATGCCAGAACCGAGATGGAGGTTATTCGCGAATTGGCATCAGATGAGCCAGCTTACAGATCACTAACGGTGTCGTGGTTTGAACATTCTCCATTGAATGAAATCGTGAAAAAAATTGCAGAATCAGGTGCGAGATTGATCATAACCACAGACCACGGAACTGTAAAAGTTTCCCAACCGGTTAAGATTGTGGGTGAGCGTTCAACGAACAGTAATTTGCGCTACAAAGTTGGCAGGGGACTTTCATACAATGAGAAAGAGGTCTTCAGGGTGGCTGACCCGTCAAAGGTCCACCTTCCTTCGGGAAAGTTTGCTGCTGAGTTCGTTTTTGCTAGAGAGGATGATTATTTTGTTTATCCCAACAATTACAATCAATTTGTGAACTACTATGCCAATACGTTTCAACATGGTGGGATTTCCATGGAAGAAGTCCTTATCCCATTTGTAGTGATGGATCCCAAATAATCAGGGAAGATAACATTTGCTTGTTTGTAAACTGACATTTAGGCAGTTTTTCAAATTGAAACTATGCCTAGCTTTGTTCTGTGAATTTCCATTTGTCTGATATTACAGAACTACCGGCTGCGTCAAAACAATTTCTCGATGAGTTTGGACATCGCAAATGTTTTGCCTTTAAAGGTGAAATGGGATCGGGAAAAACAACATTTATTCTATCGGTTTTGAAAGCTATGGGCATACAGGATCCCGATGGATCACCAACGTATTCTCTGGTCAATACTTACGAGAGTTCAATGTTTGGTAAAGTGTATCATCTCGATCTATACCGCCTCAAGGACATCTCAGAAACTTATGACATCGGCATCGAAGAGGTACTTTACGGTGGAGGAATATCCTTCATCGAATGGCCCGAAAAAATAGAGTCCTTGTTGCCTGAAAACACACTAACTGTCTCCGTGACGGTTTTGGAAGATCAATCTCGAACCATAAATTGTGAAGCATGATTACAGATCCTGAAATTTTAAAGAAATTAATGAGCCAGGGTGGGCTGTTGCCCAAAGAGGAAATGCTTGAGGTTTCAAGAAAAAGGGGGCAATTGTTCATTGGAATTCCTAAAGAGATTTCCTTTCAGGAGAGACGTGTCGCTTTGGTTCCTGTTGCTGTAGCCGTTTTGGTTGCCAATGGACACCGTGTGAGGGTTGAGTCCAAAAGTGGTGAACTTGCAAGTTTTTCGGATTCTGATTACAGTGAAGCAGGCGCAGAGATTTGTCACGATCCAAAGCAAATTTTTGAATGTGACATTATTTTTAAAGTCGCACCGCCTACTGAAGATGAGGTAGAGATGATGACCGGAAACCAGACGCTGATTTCTGCTTTACAGCTTTCCGTTCAGCCCAAGAGTTTGTTGCAGAAGCTCATGCACAAAAAGGTAACGGCTATAGCATGGGACTACATTCGGGATGATTCGGGTGTTTTTCCTGTTGTACGAACGATGGGTGAAATTGCTGGAACGACCTCTGTACTTATTGCGGGCGAGTTGCTTTCTTCTTTTTCGGATGGAAAAGGTGTAATGCTAGGTGGGATTGCAGGTGTTACGCCTACCGAAGTGGTGGTCATAGGCGCAGGAACAGTAGGTGAATTTGCTACTCGTTCTGCTCTTGGCTTAGGTGCGTCGGTAAAGGTATTTGACAATTCGCTCTCTCGATTGCGTCGCTTGCAAAATGATCTCGGACATCGTATATATACATCTGTCATTAACCCAAATGTTCTCGCAAAAGCATTACGTCGTGCTGATGTCGTCATCGGCGCCCTCAGAGCACCTTTGGGAAGGACTCCTTGTGTGGTAAGTGAAGAAATGGTTGAGGGGATGAAGGCAGGTTCTGTTTTAGTAGATGTGAGTATTGACCAGGGCGGATGCTTTGAGACTTCACATGTGACGAATCATAAGGATCCTACATTTGTTAAGCATGGGGTAATCCATTATTGTGTTCCAAACATAGCCTCTCGGGTATCAAGAACGGCTTCTTTTGCTCTGTCAAATATATTTCTACCTGTACTTCTCGATATGGGGGATCAAGGGGGCTCAAGAGACCTCATAAAAAATGATCCGGGATTCAGAAATGGGGTGTATATGTACAAAGGTACCCTTACGAGTGAGGTTCTCGGGAAAGTCTTTGATTTGAATTATAAGAATATTGAACTTCTGATTC